>Ga0068872_10003158_pt1 | contig 12663 bp, 13 predicted proteins | sample NOAtaG_7_FD_66441 | JGI IMG/M metagenome (GOLD analysis project Ga0068872, IMG submission 66441) | Freshwater lake microbial communities from Lake Erie, under a cyanobacterial bloom - NOAA_Erie_Diel1S_2200h metaG | ecosystem: Environmental > Aquatic > Freshwater > Lake | place: USA: Ohio, Lake...
GCAGTGCGTACCCCGTCAGCATCCAGGCTGTTGAGTTCACGACCATGCCGAGCAGTATTCGCGGGAGTGCCACGCAATGAGCCAGTTCTCGACACTGAGCATCATGGCCGGGCAGTCGGCGGCATCGGCCAGTATGGGCTTTGGGGCATCGGCTGCCGCATCTGGTAGCCTTGCCAGCACGCTTGGTCCTGTGGGTGCAGGTGTTGGCGCGGGGCTTGCCCTGCTTGGTGCAATCGGCACCAACCGTGCCCTACGCACGACCGCCAACAACGCCGCCAACGCCGCAGGCATCGACTACCAAAGTATCGTGGACGCTTCCACCGTGGAACGTCTGCAAGCCACCAAACGCTTCCGTGCGATTGCTGGCGGCACGCTGGCATCCGCAGCTGAACGCGGCTTGCCGTCCAGTGGCAGTATTGACGACCTGCTTATCACCAACGCCGTCAACGCATCGACGGACCAGCAAATCATCAACATCAACGAACGCACGCGCCTGCGTACCCGTCGCGCGCAGTTCGACCAGCAGATTGCACAACTCCGCAGCCAGCAGCGGTTCGGACCGCTCGATGCCATCATGGGCGGGCTGCAAGGCTTCCAAGCCGGTAGTGCCCTTGGCACCGGCATTGACCAACTCTCACAATGAGCCAACTTCCCTCAGACCCGCGTGCGATGACAGCGGTGCGGCAAAACCGCGCCGCGTCACCCACGCCGGGCGACTTCCAAAACGCCATCGCCATTTCGACCATGCCCACAGTTGGCGCGGTGGATTCGGTGTCACCCGTGACGCAGAGCCTCGCACAGATCATCTCGGGTGCGGCTGGCATCGTCAGCGACCTTGGACGCGATGCGGAGTTGCGTCGCTTCCGTGAGGGTCAGCGGGCAAGGGAAATCGCGGCTTTCAATGAGCAGCAGCGGCAGGATTACGAGAAGGCGCAGAAGGATGCTCGCGAACTTGCCGAGAAGGAGTTTCTTGGTGCTGGCGAGCAGACACTTGCGGTGCAAGTGCAGTTGTTTCAAGAGCAGGCGGGTGCCGCCCAGCCAACGCAGCAGATGGCTGCCCTGCTGTCGGACGTACCCGACGCGCAACTTGAACAAGAACTTGTTCCCATCGTCAACGGCTACATCCCAGAGGGCGTGCCCGAGAATGTACGCTCGCAGCTTGTTCGCAAGTTTGTTCCGCAGTTTGCAACGGCGATTGCGCCCAAGCGGACGGAAGTTCGCAAGAACGACCAACTGCGAAGTGCGGATGAGATTGGTTTCTACAACACCAACCCCGACGTTTCGGCACAAGAAGCATTGCAATCAATCTCGCTGCTTCGCTCGAAGGGTCCGTTTGCTACGGACGCAGAGTTGTTCACGCGCGCTTACATCAATCCTGCCAAAGCTGCTGCTGAGGTTGGCGACGTTGCCCGTGTAACCGAGTTCTACCAGCATGCACCAGCCGAGTACAAGAACGACCTGCTGCCACTGATTGCTACTGCACAGGCCAACCGCGAGAAGATCAACAACGACAACGAGAGTGCCATTGTCGAGAACTTCAACTCGCTTGTGCAGCAGGGTGCCCCCACGTCGTTTATCCGCGAATCGCTTGACGCAGTGCGTGACACTGGACTTGTGCGACCTACTCGCCTCAACGCCCTGTACACGGAAGTGGAACAGCAAGAGCGGTCTGCTCTGGCGAAGGCAGAACTGCAAGCCAAGCAGGTGATGACGCAATCGCTGCAAGGCGAGATGCTGACAGCCGCTCGCACCGCCTATGCATCGGCAGCCATGCCTTACGACACCGAGGCCCGTGTCCTTCGTAACGCCGTCCGCATCGGCGACAAGGATGTTGAGGTTGAGGTGCGAGCCACACCGCAGGAACTTGTGGAGCAGATCCAGAACGAGGAGATTGCCGGGTATATTCAGGCTGGTCGCACTACCACAGAAGCACTGCAACTGACTGCCGAGCGCGCGGTTGCCAACGGCTACCCCGTCTACCAGATCGCCCGCAACACCGAGTCTGTACTTGCCAAACGTGCCATCCTTGAGTTTCCCGACGACCCCAACTATCAAGCCGTCGCGCGGCAGTTTGCCGAAACACTGACGACGTACCAGTCACTCGGCACGTCGGCATCAACCGTGATGGGCTTGAGTGACGACCGCCTTGCGTTGCTGGAAACGGCCAGTCTGCTTATGCAAGCTGACGTTGGCCGCGACCCCGTGCGTGCTGTCACGGAAGCCAACCGCATCTTCACCCGCAACCCACGCCCGCTCACGTCTGACGAACTCAAGACGCTGGACGAGCAGGCTGGCAGCATTGCAACGCCGTGGTTCGGTCGCAACTTCGACAACAACATCCAGACGATGCGGCAGGACATTACTGCCCTCGCCCGCGTGTTTGTGCGTAGCACGGGCAATTCGGAAGAAGCCATCAAGCGTGCATCTGCAATCATTCAGCGAGATGCGGTTCGCTACCACGGCAACTACGTCCGTGTGCCCAATGCACAAAAAGAGATGTACGGGTATGAGATCGGCGAAGTGCTGGAAGAACAAGTCAACCAGATTCTCGCAAGCCACGCCCGTGTGAACGCCATTGACGGCGAAGAACCCAGTGCATCCGACATTGAGATTCAGTACAACGCACGCAACGGCACGTTCACCTTCCACGACATGCGGAACATCGGTGCCATCGTCAACACTGGCAATGGACCTTTGCCGCCCATGACACGCGACCAGATCAAGAAGTTTGCTTACGACCTGCGTGTTAACGGCTGGGAATCACAGCAACGCCGCAACGCTCGCGGTAACGATTTGACCAAGGGTTTTGACCCCGAAACCGCACGCAACAGCCTTGAAAGCATCTTCGGCCCCATCATTCAACCCATCCGCGACGCTCGCCAGAACTTCGGTGCATTCACGATTCCATGAGCCGCATATCCAACATCCAGCCGTTTGAATCGACAGCACAGCCTCAAGCAATCACGTCGATTCAGTCTGTCGGCGCGCAGGAAGATGGCGGCGTAGCGTCGCTACTGACCGCGTTCGACACCAACGTGTTGTCGTCTGCGCTGCTGGAAAGTGGCCCCACAGGTGCCCTTGCTGCCAAGGCTCGCAAGTTCGCGTATGGCATGTTCGACCCGACTGCCAATGGCGAGCCTTTGCAGTGGACTCGCGAGCGTCTGGAGCAATCTACACAGGGCATCGACCCTGACCTTTGGGATGCTCTGCCGAACGCCAACAGTGAGTTTGAACTCGCGTTGCTCACATCGGAACTGCGAGCAAAGACGGAACGCCGTCGTCGCCTGGAAGGTGCTGGTTGGGGCGGTGCTGCCGCAAACGTCGGCGCACAGATTCTCGACCCCGTGAGCATCGGGGCAATGCTTGCCACGGGCGGATTCGGCACTGCTGCCACGGCTGGTCGTGCTGGCTTCTTTGCTTCACGTATGGGCATGGCCGCACGCGCCGGACTCATCAACGCCGTGCCCACCGCCGCTGGTGAGGCTCTGCGTGCAAGCGAAGACTCACGCATCAGCGGTTACGAGATTGCTGGCAACATCGCGTCTGACTTTGTGTTTGGCGGCAGTGCTTCTGCTCTGGCCGATGCCAGCCGCCTGCGTCGCTTCGGCACTGTCGGTGCGGCCACGGGCATCACTGCCGGTACGTTCACTGCGATGGATAGCGACGCGGAAGACGGCGCAGTGTTTGCGTCGTTCGCGTTGTCGTCGCTCATTCCCGGCACGTTCGCTGCTTTGCCGCGCGCGACCACTATCGACACGGCTATGCAAGAGGTCGGACAGCGAATGGTGCAACGGGCTGACGTTGCCATTGCCACGGCTGCTGGCACGCCACTCACCGACAAGGGCCTCAAGGTCTACGGCGGCGTGACAGGCGAGAAGGCTGTAAAGGACTTTGATGAAACCGTCGTTGGACTCACCGGCGTGTACGAAACACCCGTCATCCAGCCGCGTGTTGTCACCGAGCGTCCGGTTGTAGTTGCACCGGCAGTGGATTCACAACCAGCGGCCACATCGACCTCGCAGCCTACCACCGTACCGGCTGCCGCCCCGACGACTACAGCAACATCGCAATCACCAACACAGCCAGCTACACGCCAAAAGGTTGTCATTGACACCGCGACGCTACCAAAGCTACCGGAAGAGCTGTCAAAGGCTGCGCCGCGCTACTCAGTTGGTGAGAACAAATTCACGATCAACTTTGCCAGCGACATCGACCGTGCGGGCTACATCCTTGCTCAAAAGAACCCGAGCAAGCGTGATGCAGACTACGCCAAGTGGCTTATGGAAGTCACAGGTGCGGACGAGCAAACTGTTCGTGAGCATGGAATCAAGGTTCGCGACAGGATCAAAGCGTTTGCCAAGAAGCGAAAGGGCGGCACAAGCGACAAGCCGGTTGAGATTCGATTTGACCCGTTTGTTGAACTCCGATACGGCGACAAAGAGGCAACCATGCCGCTTCCGCCAAAGGCTTTCCTCGACGCAGCAACGACCCAGGCAATGCGTCCGGGTAGCACGTCCCCCGGCACTGCCCAGCAGCCAGGCGGCAACCCGCTGTTCGCCAACAAGGACGTGAACGCAGGCATCTACCTGCACAACATCACCGACTCTCGCATCTCGAACATCCCCCTGCCCGCATTCATGCGTGCTGGTCCGCTCAAGAACGTGGACCTTGGTGCGATGCGATTCAGCAACGCCGCTATGGTTGGTCGTGAGGACGTTGCGGAAGTGCGTCTGCTGGGCAACATGCTCAACACCGACGTGGTGCCGAAGGCTGACGGGTACGCCCAGTACGGTGCGGTGTCACAAGTTGAAGACGCGGTTCGCGCGTACACGACCCCGCACGAAGTCACGCTGACGACCAAGTACGACGCATACGTAAAGCAGGCAAACGCCGATGGCGAGAAGCCTGTGTCCTTCGTGCAGTTCGGTGAGGCCGTCGTCAAGGAGATTCGCCGCTTTAGCCGTGGCGCAATCGACAACTCGCCGAAGACGAAGATTCTGCGTGAGGCTGCCGAGTCCGTCAATAAGTCCTACCGCGACCTGCTTGACTACGCCGTGGCCCACAACGTACCGCGCGCGAAGGAAGTGGCAGAGGCTACCAAGGCCAAGCCCTACCGCGTGCCCCGCTCGTACAACCGCCCCATCATCGACCAAGACATTGTGGACTTCAAAGCTCGCTACGGCAGCGAGTGGCGCAACCGTCTTGAGGAAGCGTGGACGGAAGCCGTCTATCGCGACCTTGACTTGACGGATGCACAGAAGGCCAATCCCCAGCGTGGTCGCAAACTCGCCAACCTCATCGCCAAGCGAATCATCGAGAATGGTGGCACGCAGAACGACCTCAACAACGCCATTGGCGGTGTAGGCATGTCGCGTGACGAGTTCCGCCGCCTCGTGCGTGAAGTCTTCCCGGACGCTACACCCGAAGAAGTCAAGAGCCTTGCGGCCCGCGTGCTTGCTGACGACGAGCAAGCGGCAACCACGTCGCTTCGCACCCGCGCCCCGCTGGACGAAACCTACGTCCACACGTTTGCTGACGGCACGACCTACAGCATCGAGGACCGGCTTGACAACGACCCTCGCCGCCTGTTCGCCAGCGAAGCCAGCAACCTGATTGGTGCGGCTGCTATGGCGGAAGTCTCGCGCGTGTGGTCTGCCCGCACTGGTCGCGAAGGCTTTGGCAACCTGCAAGAGATGGTTGCCCGCATCAACGAGGTCTACGCCGAAAACGGCGTGCGTGACTCAGCCAACGTGCAACGCATCGAGTGGGCTGCGAAGAAGATGATGGGCATTCCCACGATGGAAGCCAAGAGCCTGTCATCACGCCGGGCAATGGCACTGGCACAAGCAAACATCAACGCGCAGTACATGCGTCTGCTGTCCACGCCGACGATGGGTGCGGTGAACGCCACTGACATCATCCGTGCCACGGCTGAGTTTGGGCATACCAGCATCCTCGCGCAGATTCCCGAGCTTGTGAACATGCTCAACCGCGCCAAGAAGGGCGACGTTGAGGGCCTGCACCTGCTCGCGTATCTCACGCAGGATTTGGGCATCGGCACATCGGCGTTCAACAGTGGCCCTATCCGGCAGGTTGCTGACAGCAACGCCAAGATTGACCAACTGCTTGCCAAGCTGCAAGACGTGTCGGCACGTGGCGCACAGTTCGGTGCGACGTTCTCAGCCCAGCGGTGGACGCAGGACGTTGGTGAGCTTGTCGCGGGCGCGGGATACATCGACGCGACAGTGAAGATGGCCGTCAACGACAAGGTGCCCACGGCTGCACAACTCCGCGAACTTGGCATGGACCAAGCCGAATGGAAGCGTGTGTCCAATCAGATTAAGAAGCACGCGCTTCGCGTGGATGAAACAGGCGAGGCTTGGTATCCCAACACGCAGGAATGGACGGACCTTGAAGCCCGCGTCGTCTACGACCAAGCAATCAAGCGGAACGTCCGTCGTGCGATGAACATCACCGACCCGACTTCGCTGCCGATGTGGGCCGACACGATGTGGGGCCGATTGCTGCTCCAGTTCCGCAAGTTCGGTCTGCGTGCAGCTGAGACGCAACTTGCCTTCCACGCGGACACAATGGCCCGCGGTGACGCTGGGCTGGCTTTCAGCCGCATGGCTATTAGCAGTGCCCTTGGCGTGATGCAGGCAATCATCATGGGCGGCTTCGCTGTCTCGACAGCTGCACTCTTTGGTGGCGACCCAAACAAGGTCGCAGAGGAACGATTCAGCACTCGCAACCTCGCTCTGGCAGGCTTTGGCCGCGCTACGTGGTCCAGTTTGCTCCCGATGGGCGTGGACTTCGCCGCTGCTTCTGCCGGTTACAAAGCCCCGTTCTCTGTCAACCGCGTCAGTGGGCTGGGTGCCGACAACGGTGCTATCGCCATTCTGACCGGCAACCCCACACTGGACTGGGCCAAGAACGCCATCGGCACGGTCGAGGCGTTCCGCACGCCCTTTGACAGTGAACTCGACTTTACCTCTCAGCACGTCCGCACGGGCATCAACGCTGCCTTTGTCCCCAACGTCTTTGGCGTGCGTGATGCCATGAACTACATCGCCAAGGACGTTCTGCCGGAGCGTGAACGATGAATGACCAAGCACCCCGCAACTACAACGGCACGCAACTACTCAACGGCTTTCACCGCGCACTCATGGACATTCTTGAGAATGGTCGCGTCGTGCCTGACGGTCAAGGCGGCACGGTCAAGGTGACGGCTGACGCGAAGTATTTCGAGGTCATGGCCTCGCACCTCAAGAACAACGAAATCACGCTGGACGCGGGGAACACCATCCTTGCGCAACTTGCCAACGTGCAGAAGAAGGCTGGCGAACTGCCAGCAAGCAAGCCCGTCGAAGACGACGACATGGCTGGTCCGCTTATCGCCAAGATCAAAGATGCAATGGGACGTTGAGCAACTGTTCCACTCGCCGTCGTACTTTCGACGCGCGGTGTGGGAGGAAATGGGTTGGCCGCTGAACGCGCTGACATGGGTTGAGGATTCGTTCTTCGACTGGATGACAGCCATCGACGGTTACGACCCGGCCAAAGATGTCATCCTTCGTTGCGGCCTGATGTTCCGTGGTGGCGGCAAGTCAACCGGCATCACCATCGTCAACTCGCTGCATGAGGTCTTCCGCGACAACAACCGCAAGGCCCTCATCATCAGCCAGAGTGAGAAGGACGCAAAGAAGTCGGGACACGCCATTCGGTCGGCCCTTGACCGCTGCTCGTTCCTTCGTCACCTGCGCCCGCGCAAGGGCCAGCGTGACAACATGCTTTCGTTTGACGTGCATGGCTGCGACATCAACCGCCAGCCGTCGTTCGTCATTCTGGGCATCGGTGGTCAGCTTGAAGGTAACCGCGCCCACACCATCTACCCCGACGACATTGAAACCAAGGGGACGTGCGAGACTATCGAAGCGCGTGAGCGTCTGCGCAACCTGACGACCGAGTTCACCAACATCCTGTACGGCAACGAGGATGAAAACAAAGCGCGCCCGCGCGTGGACCCGCTCAAGATTCTGGCGAGTCAGACCCCAAAGCACGAGCAATCTCTTGTGCTTGAGTACCGCAAGCGTGGGTTTCAAATCATCGGCGTGCCCATCGCCTACCCCAACGACGATGAGCCAACGCTCAACCTCGCCCCGTTCCTGCGTGACAAGGTGGACCGTGGCGAAGCCAAGCCTGGCGAACCCGTGTGCCCTGAGCGATTCGGCCCGCAGCAGATCGCCGTAAAGCGTGCAGCCGGTCGGCGTAACTGGCTGCTCGAAATGATGATGGCCGTCCAGATTCAGGACATGGTGAAGTACCCGCTTCGCCTTGAAGACCTCATTATCTACGACGTGCCCCGCCCGCCTGCTGGGAAGTTGCTGCCTCTCACCCTGTCCTACGGCAAGAACAACCACAACGGAAGCACCAAGCTCGACATCGAGTGCATGGGCTTTGAAGGTGACGGGCTGTACGGGCCAGTCTACATCGACACGCAATGGGGGCCTGCGACGCGCCGCGTGGCTGCCCTTGACCCCGCAGGCCGTGGTACGGACAAGTCGGGTTTCTCCATCGGCTGCTCGGCTGGCGGCATGATCTTCGTCCAGAAATGCACGGGCCTTCCGGGTGGGTTTGACGAGGCTGCACTCGAACCTGTCGTGCTTGCGTGCCGTGAATACCACGTCCGCGAGTTGGTGTTTGAGACGAACATCGACATTGCAGGCACCTGCCAACAGACGCTCGAACGCATCATGCGTCGCTTGCGTCTGGAACCCGGCCAGCACGCTGATTACCCCGATGGCTGGTCCTGCACGGTCACGCCCGTCCGCAACGTCACACGCAAGGAAGAACGCATCCTGAGCGTGCTTGAGCCGCTGTTTGGCGCGCACCGCGTGGTGTTTGACCGCGAGGCTATCAAGGTGACTGACCTTGACGACCCGCACAACAACATCCAGTTCCAGATTGTCAACCTCACCCGCGACCGCAACTGCCTTGGCGAAGACGGTGCCATTGACTCGCTCGCCATGATGTGCGAAGCGTTGTCGTCCGTGAACCGGCTTGAGACTGCACAGATGAAGCGCAAGACGCAGGACCGCGAGATGGAGCAACTGCGTCAGGATCGCGTGAAATATCAGGCTGAGTTGTGGGGAAAGAAGCAGAAACCGTTGACAACGGCACTGCGTAACTTCTAAACTTAGCAAACACTAACAAGGGAAGTGCATGGCCGCACGAACCGTCCGCGTCTTGGCCTATGGCTGCGAACACGCGCCTTTCACACCCGAGCGGCACATTCGCTGGCTGCTCGAACGCATCGCCGAGTGGAAACCCGACATTGTGGTTCACCTTGGCGACCGCTTCGAGGCTGTCGGCGGCACAGTCCATGACAGCAACGAGTTCGACCACGACCAGAGAGATGAGTACGAAGCTGCGGCTGCGACTAGTGAACGAGTACGCAAGGCGTGCCCAGACACCACGCAGTTCGTGTGGGTGCTTGGCAACCACGACGACAACCTTCAGCGACCAGACGCACGCCGCGTCCCCAAGCGATTGCGCAGCCTTGTGCATTGGAACAAGTCAGAGTGGGGGCACGAGTTCCTGCGCTGGCATCAAGTGCCCTATATCAAGTCGGCCCGTGGCACGTACAGCGTGGGGCAGGTTGTCTTCTCGCACGGCTACGACGCAGGGGTGAACAGCGGCGAGACCGAGGCCCTGCAAACAAACAACATGACAGGCGAGTTTGCACACCGCTTGTTTGTCCGCGCCCACACCCACCGTCCCGAGGCGGTCACGCGCTGTTTGCGTACACGCAAGATACCGCTCCCGTGGTGGTACGCGAACGTGGGCACCATCGGCCCGCTCAAGCCCGAGTGGGCTGCACGCATTGACACGAGCCAGTGGGCACCCGCCGTGCTGCTGGCAGAGACAAAGCACGAGCGACTGTCAAGGAATCACGGCAAGAACTGGTCAGCAGAAGTGAGGATGATGCCCGTATGACGACCCCCGTTCCCTACTTCCAAACCGACGACGTAACGCTCTACTGCGGTGACTGCCTCGAAATCCTGCCGCACATTGGCAAGGTGGACGCGGTGGTGACGGACCCGCCGTATGGCATCAATTACGAGGCATCAAGGTATCAAAACGCGCGGTTTAGTGGTGTCATTGCCGGGGATTCCAAAGAGTTCGATCCAACGCCGTTGCTGTCACTGTCGAAGGAAACGGTCATATGGGGCGGCAACAACTTTGCTCACCGCCTCCCCGCTGGCGGGTGGTTGTGCTGGGACAAGCGAACAAACGAGCGAGCAGATCGGATTCTGGGAAGCCCGTTTGAGTTGGCATGGACCAGCAAACGCACGAGGTACAAGATCAAGCGTCTAATGCATGGCGGCGCAGTCAACGCCGATGGTCGAGGCATCAAGCGTGTTCACCCGACGCAAAAGCCAATTGCGCTGATGGAGTGGTGCATATCGCTGGTAAAAGGCGAAACCATCCTCGACCCATTCATGGGCAGCGGAACCACGGGCGTCGCCTGCGTGAAGACTGGCCGCAAGTTCATCGGCATCGAACTGGACCCCGCGTACTGCGAGATTGCGAAGCAGCGGATTGAGAAGGCGTTGGCGGACAGGAAGCAGGCAGTGGCGTAGCAAGGGGGTGACGCATGGCGTGGCCGTCCATCGAACCCATGTTCCCTGACGACCTCTGCTCACCCGACTTTGACGACCTCGTGGCAGACAACCCCTACATCAGCCCGAATTGAGGTGCGCGTGACGTTGTACATGCACTCGACCACCAAGAACGCCATCAAGAACGCCATCTACGCCTGCGAGGGCAAGTACAGCCTGTACTACGCCTTTCACGCGCTGGACAACGAAGATGACATGTGGCTCATCCGCATCCGCGTCAGCGATGCCACCCACACCCTGACCACGCCAGACCTCGTGATTCAGCAGTCAAGCATGACGCGCGACGGCGTGCTGGCACTCATGGAAGTCATCACGCAGGACTTCTGGCGGGCGAAGGACAAGCATTAGCCGTCCAGCATCTTCCGCACGAGTGCAACCCGCTCTGCCACCTTCTCTGCACTCAACACCACCACACGCCCCTTCGCATACCGCGCCTTCACAATCTTCCGCAGCGCACTCTCACACCCCTCACGCCCGCCCCTCCCGCGTGCGTACAGACGTTTCTGGTCATACACCCGCCAGAACCCCGTCTTGTACACCACGCCCGTCAGACGCCCCCAGAAGCCAACAGCGTCGATGTACGGGTCAGTCGCGGGGTGCCAGGTGAAGTCAGTTGCCATCGTCGCGATTGATGTTCTCCAACACGCAGTAGTCGTCACCACGCGCACACATGCTGTACACCAGAACTGCCATGCAGTACGGAACCTTCACCACCTCGTCCGGCTGCCCCGCCCGCCTGATGGTCAGTGTCATCTGCACCGACTCGTCTGGCGGCTCGCCTTGCAAGAACATCGCTGCGTTGCTCATGTTCACTCCGTATACCCCCTGAGATTTGTTCCGGAGATTCGAGGGGGTCGATTGACGAGTCTTGGCTCGCCACTTTCCCCCCGTACCCCCCCCTCGCGCTGTCGTCCGGTGTGCGTCGTTGGCCTGTGCAGCCGGCGTCATCACTCGCAAGTGTCGTGTTCTCAGGTGGTTGCGTCATCGGTGTGCGTTGCGGTGTGCGTTTCATCGCCTGGATGCCGCTCGTGCGTGTCTGCTCGCGTGTCGCACACCCGTTGCAAGTCGCATGCGTGTGAGAGAGCCGACCTGCACCCTGCCTTTTTCCTCATGCTGTCCTGCTCGTTCGTGACGCACACACCCTTCGCCAGCCGTGCCATCACTTCGTCACACACATCGCATCCACCCTTGTGGTTACCACCGCGCTGCGCATCGCACCATGCACGCATTCGCTTCTCCGTGTCTGTCATCGCATCCCTTCCCTTGTCCAAGGCACATGCACGCACACACCAGCGAGCCTAGCGGGGTGTTGTGTGTCTGCTGCTCGCGTTGGTGTGCGTGTGCGTGTGTCTGGGGTTACCAGCCGCGTCCGTGGTCTTTCATGTTCGCTACCACTAACTAATAAACAAGAGGATACGAGGGTAAAACTCTGAATTCCACCGCTGTCTACTCACACAAAAGGGTGAATCTGCATTACTTTCCTGCATCTTCCTTGCACAACTGTAGATTACAGGGTATACTTGACGAAGAATAGTAACCCCAATGCAAACGGGGATAGGAGAATGAATCATGGTTTGCGTTACCCCTCGTGTCATTTCGCGTTTCGATGCTGGCGGCTACGTGATTCACAAGATCGCTGTTGGTAACAGCCGCGCGTCAGCGTGGTTCGATGCTGCTGGCATTCTTGTGGATGTGGAACAATTCAACAGGCGTGGCGTTTCGCAGCGCGTCAGCAAGGCGACTCGTGAATACATCGCCGAGTATGGGCCGATTTGGGAATCGCAGGACAGGCGGGGTATGTCTGTCAGCAATCGCATCTAACCCCACCCGCGCACGCCCTACCCGGCTTGCGCGTGGTTTACCGCATCGTGCGGTTTTCAAGTGGGCGAGTGTGCGCTAACACACCCGCCCGATCACAACGAATCGAAAGGGATTCGCCATGACTACCGATGATACCCGTTCTCCCCTTGTCTCGTTTGAC
>Ga0068872_10003162_pt1 | contig 12657 bp, 12 predicted proteins | sample NOAtaG_7_FD_66441 | JGI IMG/M metagenome (GOLD analysis project Ga0068872, IMG submission 66441) | Freshwater lake microbial communities from Lake Erie, under a cyanobacterial bloom - NOAA_Erie_Diel1S_2200h metaG | ecosystem: Environmental > Aquatic > Freshwater > Lake | place: USA: Ohio, Lake...
GCTCGACGTCGATGCGCCGACCGAGCACGGCGACCTCGCCGTTCACCCGCACCCGACCCTCTTCGATGAGCTCCTCACATGCACGGCGCGATCCGATGCCCCGCTGCGCGAGAACCTTCTGCAGGCGCTCACCCTCCGGCTCGCGTTCGGCTGTGTTCATCGAGCTGTGCTCACCGATCCGTGTTCATCGAACTGTGTTCACGCAACGGGATTCACGCGGAGAGAATCGCACGGCGGAAGGACACGGACCCGATTACGAACTCGTCGGATTCGCTGCGACAGCATCCGGCGCAACGGCAGCGTCCGGTGTCACGCGCAAACCCTGTTCGAGGGCCTCGACGACGCGTGCGTCGGGCACGAAGTCGCTGATCGACGGCAGATCGTCGAGCGAATTGAGACCGAGCTTCTCGAGGAACAGCGGCGTCGTTCCGAACAGCACGGCCTGACCGGGCCCCTCGTCGCGCGACACCTCCGTGATGTAACCGCGTGCCTGCAACGTGCGCATCACCGCCTCTGGATCGACGCCGCGAATGGCCGCCACTTGTTGGCGAGAGATGGGTTGCTTGTACGCGATGATCGCCAGCGTCTCGAGTGCGGCCGACGAGACGCGCGCCTGTTGACCGTCGAGGAGGAAGCGTTCGACGTACGCCGACACGTCGGGATGACTCTGGTAGCGCCAGCCACCGGCCACTTCGACGAGCTGGAAGCCGTGACCCGCCTCCGCATACGTCTCGGCGAGACGCCGGCACAGACCATCGACGACGTCGAGTGGTTGCTCGAGCAACTGCGCGAGCAGCGTGACGGGTACCGGTTCGACGGCGACGAGCAACACCGCTTCGAGGGCCCGCACCACGGTGTCACTCACGGGCTGCAGCTCCCCCGCGTCGCCACCGGTTGCTCCGTTGCCGTGATTCGTCATTGCGTACCTTTCCTCATCTTCATGATGCCGTGTTCATCGTGCCGTGTTCATGACATGTCAGCCGTCGTAGTCGTCGACGGTGATGGTGCGGGCGAAATCCTCGTCGTGGTCGGTGAGCCACGTCACCTGGATGTCACCGAAACGTGTCGCCTGCTCGAGGTCGACGCGACCCTGCTTGAACAACTCGAGGATCGCGAGAAAGCGGACGACGATCTCGATGCGATCGGAGATCCCCGACACGAGCTCGCGGAACGTGCACCCGCCGCGGGACGGCAGCTCGACCATCAATTCGACGAGTGCGTCGGCGACGCTGGCGCGGATCGGCGCGACGTGGAAGAGATCGATGGAGACGGGCGCCTTCGGCGCAGCCACACGTTCGAAGGCCTTCTTCAGGCGCATCGGCGACACACCCTCGAGAAGATCGGGCATGACGCCGGCGAAGCGCTCGTCGGCACCCGCCTGGCGCGGATACGCCAACGACGCCCGATCGAGCAGGTCGTGCATGACGGCGGCGACGTCCTTGAACGTCTTTGCATCGAGCAGACGGGCGAGCAGGAGATCGCGCTCCTCCCACAGGGCGAGCTCCTCGTCGATCTCGCCGTCGTCCCGCGTGGGCAGCAGTCGCCTCGTCTTCAGGTCGATGAGCGTCGCAGCGATGAGAAGGAACTCGGTCGCCACCTCGAGGTCGACCGTCGTCATCTTTGCGACCTCGGCGAGGTACGCCTCGACGATCGTGCTCAGCGACACCTCGTGAATGTCGACTTCCTCGCGCAAAATGAGGTGGAGAAGCAGGTCGAAAGGCCCCTCGAAAACGGGGGTTGCCACCGCGTACGCCACGGCGACGAGAGTACCTCGGGTCACGAGGGATAACTTGGTCGGGTGCCGCGCGTGCTGTCATGCATCCAGCCGACGGGTGACGTCCATCTCGGCAACTACCTCGGAGCACTGCGCAACTGGGTGAGCGGTCAGCACGAGGCCGACGTGTACCACGGGATCGTCGACCTCCACGCTCTCACCGTCACCGACACCCCCGGTGTGCTCGGTGAGCAGACACTCTCGCTCGCCGCGATGCTCTTCGCCGTCGGATTGGATCCCGACGTTGCGACGGTGTTCGTGCAGAGCCACCTCCCCCAGCACTCGCAACTCGCCTGGGTCATGGAATGCACCGTTTCCTACGGTGAACTCAGCCGCATGACGCAATTCAAGGACAAGGCGGCCAAGCGTGAGGCCGACTTCGTGTCCGCGGGCTTGTTCACCTATCCGGCGTTGCAGGCCGCCGACATCCTTCTCTACGACGCCGAAGAGGTCCCCGTCGGCGACGACCAGCGACAGCACATCGAGATCACCCGCGACATCGCAGTGCGCTTCAACGGTCGCTTCGGCGACACGTTCGTTCTGCCGAAGGCGGTGACACCGAAGGCGGGTGCCCGTGTCATGGACCTGCAGGAACCCGGGTCGAAGATGTCGAAGTCGTCGTCAGGCGACGCCGGAATCATCTTCCTGCTCGACGAACCCGAAGCGATCGAGCGCAAGTTCAAGCGTGCGGTCACCGACAGCGACAACGACGTGCGTTACGACCGGGCCGCGAAGCCGGGCGTGTCGAACCTGCTCGAGATTCTCGCCACCGCGCGCGGCACCACACCCGAGGCAGCCGCTGCGGGATACGACGGATACGGGGCATTGAAGCGCGATGCCGGTGAGGCAGTCGTCGAGATGCTGCGACCGATCCGCGAGCGGTACCACGAACTGCGTCGCGATCCGGGCGAGCTGAGTTCGCTGCTGCGTCGCGGCGACGAACGTGCCGAGGCGGTCGCTGCGGCGACGCTCGAGCGCGCCTACCGCGCCATCGGCATGCTCCCCCGTCAGTCCTGACGAGTCGGCGCCATTGCACCGACGCCGCGCCGCGTCGTCGCTACACCCGGTCGGCGTCGCGCAACGCCGCAGCCCATCGCGCGATATCTGCACCATCGGATCGGGTGCCGGCAACGAGATCGACCGTGAGCGGGTCACTGCCGATTGCACGCAGCATCTCCGCGCCGCGCATCTCGTGGGCGTGGTAGTGCACAAAGCGGCGACCCCGCGGCCCGACGATGCTCGCAACGACACGCAGTGCGACGGAGAGGTCGTCGTCGATCTTGCCGATGTCGTGCAGCAGTGCCGCACGCCGCACCGCGATCGGTGCGGCACCGTGGCGCATGTCGAGACGACCGAGAACCTCGAGGGCGTGACGCTGGTCGTGGGCCGCGAAGCGGAAGAAGAGTTCGGATTCGCCCGGCGTGAGCAGGTTGCGCACGTCATCACGCTCACCCGCCGAGAGCGGCCGGGCACGCAGCGCTTTCCACCACCGGCGCACGAGGTGCAGCAGATCGCGAAGCACCGGCCCCGACGACGTCATCGCGATACCAGCGCCCGCGGATGGGATGCACGGTACGTCTCGGCGAGCAACTCGTTGTCGACCCGCGTGTACACCTGGGTGGTACTCACGGACGAGTGACCGAGCAACTCCTGCACGACGCGGAGATCGGCGCCGTGCACGAGCATGTGCGTCGCGCACGAGTGACGCAGGACGTGCGGTGAGAGATGTTCGCGGATCCCCGCGACGGTCGCCCACTTGCGCACGATCGCGAACGCGGCCTGGCGCGTCAGACGCGTACCGCGCACCCCGAGGAACACGGCGTCGGCATCGTCACGCGAGCGCCACCGTGCGGGAACGAGCCGGGCACGACCGCCCTCGTCGAACCAGTCGCGCAGTGCGCGATGTGCACCCGAACCGAACGGCACGATGCGCTCCTTGTTCCCTTTGCCGAGCAACCGCGCAAGTGAGTCGTCCATGTCGAGATCGGCCATCGACAGACCGCACACTTCGGAGATGCGCGCACCCGTGGCGTAAAGGAACTCGAGCAGCGCCCGATCGCGACGGGCGAACGAGTCGTCGCCCGTGACGGCGGCGAGCAAGCGTCCGACCGCATCCTCGCTCAGCGCCTTCGGCAAGCCGGCGGGAACCTTGACGCCGTCGACGAGCGCGCACGGATCGTCGCGGCGCTCGGATTCGTCGAGCATCCACCGGTGGTACATGCGAATCGCCGCGAAGCGTCGAGCGACCGTCGTTGCCGCGAGCCCTCGGCCGCGCAGAGCCTGCACGTACGCCTCGACATCGCCGCTCGTTGCGGTGAGTGCCGTACGCCGTCGCTTGCCGAGCCACGATTCGTAGTCGCGCAGATCACGCCGGTACGCATCGACGGTGTGCACCGAGCGTCCCTGCTCGACGGTCATCCAACCGAGGAACCGCTCACTCGCTGCGAGCGCCATGGGTCAGATGCTCAAGCGGCGCCACGCAAGCAGCGAGCCGATGATCGTCTTCGAGTCGTCGATGTCGCCGGCGTCGATCATCGCGAGAACCTCGCTCAGCCGGGGACGCAGGATCGTCATGTGATCCTCCTCCGGACCGTGCGGTGCCACCTCGACGACACGGAGGTTGCGGGCGAGGAACAACTCGACGGTCGAGTTGGCGATCCCCGGAGCCGACACGTGACTGCCGAGACGCTCCATCGATGCCGCTTCGTAGCCCGCCTCCTCGCGCAATTCGCGTGCGGCGGTCGTCGCACCGTCCTCCCCCTCCTGATCGCGCATCCCCGCGGGGAGCTCGATCGTCATCCGATGCAGCGCGGGTCGGTATTGCCGAACGAGAACGATCCCGGGGTCGGCCGAGTCGTCGAGCAACGCGACGACGGCGACGGCACCCGGCGAGGACACGAAGGTGCGGGTGAACGTCTCCCCGCGCGGGCCGACGAAGTCACCTTGAACGAGGGTCCACGTCGCCCAGCGGTAGACGTCACGTAACGGCTCGCTGCGAAAGCCACCGACGGATTCGTGGCGCGTCACGGTGACGGCTCGCGCCTACGACGCGTTGCTCGACACGCCGTTCGTCGCCGGTTCGGCGCTGCGCGCACGGGACGTCACCGGCTCCATCGAACGACCGTGAGCCCGACGGTTCGCCAATGCGGCGCCGATGAGCTCGCGGAACAGCGGGTGCGGGCGGTCGGGGCGACTCTTGAACTCGGGGTGCGCCTGGGTACCCACCCAGAACGGATGATCACGCAACTCGATGAATTCGACGAGACGCTTGTCGGGCGAGGTTCCGCTGCAGATGAATCCCTTTTCCTCGAACCGGGCGCGGAAAGACGAATTGAATTCGTAGCGGTGGCGGTGACGCTCACTGACGACGCTCTCGCCGTACGCATCGGCGACCTTCGTTCCCGGTTGCAGCACCGCGTAGTACGCACCGAGGCGCATCGTGCCGCCCTTGTCGGTGACGCTGCGCTGGTCGTGCATGAGATCGATGACGGGATGCGGTGTCGCGGTGTTGAACTCGGTCGAGTTCGCATCCTTCCAACCGAGCACGTGACGGGCGAATTCGACGGTCATTACCTGCATGCCGAGGCACAACCCGAGACACGGAATACCGTTCTCGCGCGCGTACTCGGCGGCACGGATCTTGCCCTCGATTCCGCGCGGACCGAATCCACCCGGAATGACGATGCCGTCGAGTTCGGCCATCCGGTTCTCCGCGAGCAGACCCTCGACGTCCTCCGCCTGGACCCACACGATGTCGACGCGCGCCGAATGATGGAACCCGGCGTGCTTCAGCGACTCGGTGACCGAGAGATATGCATCATGGAGATCGACGTACTTGCCGATCATTCCGATCCGCACGGGCGTCGTCGACGCTTCGACGCGATCGACGAGCGCGCGCCAGCCGGAGAGATCGATCGGCGGATCGATGCGCAGCGTCTCGCACACCACCGCGTCGAGACCCTCGTCGTGGAGGATGAGCGGCAGTTCGTAGACGTTGCCGACGTCGGCGGCGTTGATGACGTTCTTTGCCGGTACGTCGCACTGACTGGAAATCTTGCGCTTCAGGCCGTCGGACAACGGCTCTTCGCTGCGGCACACGATGACGTCGGGCTGGATGCCGCGGCTGCGCAGTTCGGTGACGCTGTGCTGGGTCGGCTTCGTCTTCTGTTCGCCGCTCGGACCGATGAACGGCACGAGGGTGACGTGGACGTAGCACACGTTGTCACGGCCGACGTCGTTGCGCCACTGGCGGATGGCTTCGAGGAACGGGAGGATCTCGATGTCACCGACGGTGCCGCCGACCTCGGTGATGACGACGTCGACGTCGGCGGTCGTGATCGCCTGGATGCGCCGCTTGATCTCGTCGGTGACGTGGGGAATGACCTGAACGGTGCGCCCGAGGTAGTCACCACGGCGTTCCGCGGCGAGAACGGCCTGATAAATCGAGCCCGTCGTGGCATTCGATGACCGAGTGAGGTTCTCGTCGATGAACCGTTCGTAGTGACCGAGGTCGAGGTCGGTTTCACCACCGTCGTCGGTGACGAACACCTCGCCGTGCTCGAACGGGTTCATCGTCCCCGGGTCGACGTTGATGTACGGATCGAGTTTCTGCATCGTCACCCGCAGGCCGCGCGACTTCAACAGGCGACCGAGAGACGATGCGGTGAGACCCTTGCCGAGAGCGCTGGCCACGCCACCCGTGACGAACACGTGCTTGGCCACTTGACGCCTCCGTCTCCCTCGGGGTGCGCAACGCGCACCGTGTCTGACGGGAGGTCAGCATACCCCGCGGGGTCGTGGCGGTTCGTACGCCGGTCAGCGGCGCGTGCGGCGCGCCGGGCGCCCGAGCAGGTCGCGGGCGTGGGCCACGGCAGCCTGCGCCGTGGCATCCCCCGACAACATGCGGGCAATTTCCGTCACCCGGTCGTCGTCGGTCAACGTCGTTGCGACGGCGAACGTCTCGCCACTGCGCACCGACTTCGCCACGTGGAGGTGCGTGCGCGCCCGTGCCGCGACCTGCGCGAGGTGGGTGACGACGAGCACCTGATGCCCGTCACCGAGCTTGGCGAGCGCGTCGGCAACGGCGACGGCTGCCTCACCACCGATGCCCGCGTCGACTTCGTCGAAGATCATCGTGGCGGGCGCATCACCGACGACGAGGCGCGTGGCGAGCATCGTGCGCGCGAGCTCTCCACCCGACGCCACTTTCGCGAGCGGCAGATGTTCACCGCCGGGGTTCGCCCGCAGCAGGAACGTGACGGCATCGCCGGCGGGATCCTGCGATTCGGCTGCGACGTCGACCTTGATCTCGGCATGCGGCATCGCCAGGGTGCGCAGCACCTTCTGCACGGCCTTGGCGAGCGACGGCGCCGCCGCACGACGGGCCGCGCCGACGGCAGCTGCGGCTGTGGCCACCCGGCGGCGTGCAGCGGTGCGCCGCGCATCGAGCTCTGCGGCCCGTTCGTCGAAGGACTCGAGCTCGGCGACCCGTTCGCGCAGGGCGACGAGTTTCGTCTTCATTTCGGCGATCGATCCGCCGTACTTGCGGCGCAGATCGAAGATCATCGCCCGGCGTTCGACGAGTGTCGCCAGCGTCGCGGGATCACCATCGGTCGATTCGGCCGTTGCCCGCATGTCGTCGGCAGCGTCGCGCACCGCCTGCTGGGCGGCCCGCAGAGCCTCGACGTGACGACCCAACGCATCGCGCCGACCGAGTGCAGCAACCGAGGCCGCGAGTCGGTCGATCGCACCGTCGTCGTCGACGAGCGCACCGATCGCCGCGGCAAGTGCCGCACGACTGCCCTCGGCATCCTGCAGCAGATCGATGTCGGCATCGAGCCGAACGTCCTCGTCGGGATCGTCGAGTCGGGCCGCGTCGAGCTCGGCGACCTGGAATCGAACGAGATCGAGCTCGCGCGCGCGGGACGCCTCGTCACCGCCGAGCGAACCGAGGCGGGCCTCGATGTCGGCGAGTTCGGCGCGTGCGGCGCGCAACTCGGTGACGTCGATGTCGGCGAAGGCGTCGAGCGCCTCGCGTTGTGCCGCCACACCGAGCAAGCCCTGATGTGCGTGCTGGCCGTGCAGATCGATGACTCCCGCGGCGATGTCGGCGAGCTGACCCACGGTGGCAAGCCGCCCGTCGATGTACGCGCGCGACCGTCCGTCGCGCGGAACGACGCGGGCCACGACGTGCTCCTCACCGTCGGCACCGACGAGTCGTCCCTCGACGCGCAACTCGTCCGCACCGGGACGGATCATGTCCGGGTCGGCGCGCTGCCCGACGAGCAGCGAGATCGCCTCGACGATCATCGTCTTGCCGGCACCCGTCTCGCCGGTGAGCACGGTGAGTCCGGGACCGAGCACGACGTCGAGTTCGGCGATGACCCCGAGATTCTCGATGTGCAGTTCGTCGAGCATGGAACGGCGCGGTATGACGCGGACTACTCGGGGAGTCCGGCGAACTTCGTGCGCAAGATCTGGTGGAAGCGCGGCGCACCGAACCGCACGAACCGAACGGTGCACGTGTCGGGTGCGAACTCGACCCGCGTGCCCACCTCGAGCGTGGCGGTCTTGCGACCGTCGACGACGACGTCGACGGGACGCGTTCCGGTCACGGTCATCGTCAACGATTCGGACGGATCGAGCACGAGCGAGCGATCGAAGTTCATGTGCGCCGACACCGGGGTGACGACGAGGGCGCGATGACGCGGCGACACGACCGGCCCGCGCGCCGACAGCGAATACGCCGTACTGCCCGTGGGAGTGGCGATGATGATGCCGTCGGCCGAGTAGCCCTCGAACAGTTCGTCGTTGATGCGCACGTCGATCCACACTGTGTGCCCCGACTGCTGTTTCTCGAGCACCACCTCGTTCAGCGCACGCCACGTCGCCCCCGTCGAGGCCCCCGCAACCACGCGCACCCCGAGCATCATCCGCTCGTCGAGCGTCACCCCCGACCGCGATTCGCCGCACAGAGCCTCGATCGCCGCCACCGCCCGATCGGGCGTGATCTCCGTGAGGTAGCCCACGGTTCCGACGTTGATGCCGAGAACGGGTATCGGGGCACCGTCGATGAGCGACACCGCCCGCAACACGGTTCCGTCCCCGCCGAGAACGACGACGAGATCGGCGTCGCGCGGCGAGCGATCGGAGCCGAGCGAGGTGACACCGTGCGCCGCGGCGTCGGCAACGGGCATCCACACGTGACGCCCGAGCGCACCGAGCCGACCCGAGAGAGCAGCGACGAGTGCGCCGACGTCGGCGCGGGTGTGATGGGCGACGATGCACACGTTGTCGAAGACCATGTCGGTGATCGCCGTTTCGCTCATCGCGCTGCCCATCTCACCGCCCGGGACACTCCCCGGGACGCGACCCGACGCCGATGCTCCCCCGCCGTGCGGCGGATGCGAATGCGCATGATCGATCGTCATCGGTGACTCAGCCGCCCACGCTAGGCACGAGCGGCACGTCGAGCCACAACCACACTTCACGGTTCCCCGCCGGTCCGTGCACTGCACAGTCGACGCGTCCCCGCTCGGTGCAACCGGCCTGCGCGAAGGCCTCGGCCACCTCGTCGACGCAGCGCCGCCGCACCTCGTCGTCGCGGATCACTCCCGCACCGGCATCGACCTCACGGCGCAGAGCTTCGAACTGCGGCTTCACGAGGAGGAGCACGCCGCCGCCTCCACGAATCGCGGCGAGGATCCCGTCGCGAAGGATCCGCAACGAAATGAACGACACGTCGGCGACGACGAGGTCGTGATCGGGTGCGACGTCGCCCCGCGACACCGCAGAGGCGAGGTCGCGACAATTCAGAGAGTCGCGTACCGTGACGCGCGGATCGGTGGCGATCCGCGGATGCAGGAGACCTTTGCCGACGTCACATGCCGTGACGGCGTGCGCCCCGTGGGCGAGCAGACAGTCGACGAAGCCGCCCGTCGACGCCCCGACGTCGATGACCCGCAGACCACGCACGTCGAGTCCGAGGTCGTGCAGTGCCGACTCGAGCTTGAGTCCGCCGCGCGACACGTAGCGACTCGGCTCGACGACGCGTAACTGTTCGGCCGGGTCGACGAGGCGACCGACGGTGAGCACGGGCGCGTTGTCGATCGTCACCACGTGTCGCTCGACGAGACTGCGGGCGTCGTCAAGGTCGTCGGCGAATCCGCGGTCGACGAGGATCTCGTCGATCCGACGGCGTCGCGTCATGACCCCACGTGCACGATCAGCGAGCGGTCGTGCGCATGAACTCGGCGAATTCGGCGAGCGATGCACACACGACGTCGGGCGGGCGCTGTGGGTCGGGTTCTTCGGTTCCCGAGCGAATCATGGCGTAACGCGAACCGATCGTGCGTGCGAACCCGCCGTCGGTGGTATTGCGGTCACCGACCATCCAGGCGTGCGACAGATCCTCCACGCCGAGCGTGCGCTTCACGAGCTCACCCATCGGCGCATGGGGCTTGCCCGCAACGACGGGATCGATCCCGGCAGCAACGGCAACCGCAGCGAGGATCGCGCCTCCGCCGGGGATCGGACCGCTCGGCGTCGGATACGTCGGGTCCTCGTTCGTGCCGATGAGTTGCGCTCCCGTGCGCACGGTGACGGCCGCTCGGGTCATCCCGCGGTAGTCGAAACTCGAGTGGTAGCCGACGATGACGGCGGCGACACCCTTGACCGTACGGGCGAAGGACTCGTCGTCGACATCGTCGTCGGTGGTCGCAGCGACGATCGCACCGACCGATTCGACCGCCTCGCGAACGCCGGGCCCGCCGGCGACGAGCACGCGATCACCGCTGCGCAACATGAGGGCGGCCGCCTGCGCCGAGGTGCAGACGTCGCCACGCGCGGGGATCCCGAGGGATTCGAGGATCGACACCTGCTCACCGAGGGTTTTCGACGAGTTGTTCGTGACGAAGAGCACGCGATGTCCGCGCGCGCGGAGATCGGCGATTGCGTCGACGGCACCGGGAAGCGGCTCGTGCTTCAACCACACGACTCCGTCGAGATCGCAGAGCACGGGAGCAATCATCGGGCTTCACGGTAGTTGGGCGGATACCGCGCAACTGCGACGATCCGGGGCACGCGCCCCGATACAACACGGGCACGCGTCCCGATGAGACGCAGCGCGCCATGCCTGGCACGATGTAGGTATGCCGGCATTCCTCCCGTTCCGTGGTGTGCGCTACCGCGCCGATCTCGATCTCGACGTCGTCACCGCCCCGCCGTACGACGTGCTCAGTGCCGATGACCGCGAGCGACTCGCGCGCTCGCACCCGAACAACGTCGTACACATTGACGTTCCCGTCGGCGATGATCCGTACGCGGGTGCTGCCGCACGCTTCTCGGAATGGATGGATGCGGGGGTGCTCGTGCGCGACCCCGCGCCGTCGTTCACCCTGTACCGCATGGACTTCGTCGATGCAGCGGGACGTCGTCGCCGTACCGTCGGCGTGGTCGGGGCACTCGAAGTCGTCGACGAAGGTTCGCCCGAGGTCCTGCCGCATGAGCGCACGACACCGAAGGCCACCACCGACCGCCTCGATCTCACGCGTGCCACCCGCGCCAACCTCTCCCCCGTGTGGGGCTTGTCGTTGCGCGAGCAACTCAGCGATGCGCTGCTCGCGAAAGGCGCACCGATGGGGTCCTTCGTCGACGCTGCCGGAGTGACACACACGATCGAGCGCGTCGACGATCCCGACAGGGTGCGGTCGATTGCGCGGCTCGTATCGAGCGCCCCGGTGCTCATTGCCGACGGCCACCATCGCTACGGCGTCGCTCGCACCTACCGCGACGAGCGTCGCGCGCGCGGCGACGGCACCGATGCCGAAACGACGCTCACGTACGTCGCCGAACTCGTCGAGGACCAGTTGAGCATCGCTGCGATTCACCGTCTGTACAAGTCGATCGGAGTCGATGCCCTGCGCGAGGTGCTGGCGACGTACTTCGATGTCGACGCGGCCGGCCGCATTGATGACAATGTCGTCGCCGAAATGGACCGCCGCGGGTCACTGTGCCTCGTCGCCCCCTCGCTCGAGTCGTGGTGGCTCACCCCGCGCGACGGCGCATTCGGTGCGGCCCGCAACCTCGACAGCGATCGCCTCGAAGTTGCACTGCGATCGGTCGCCCACGACGTCGCATACCAACACGGCGTCGACGAGGTGTGCGAACACCTGCGTCACGGTCACGCCGATGCTGCGATCCTCATCAGGCCGACGGGAATCGACGAGATTCGCCGAACCGCGGCCGAGCGACTGCTCATGCCGCCGAAGTCGACGTTCTTCACGCCGAAGCTGCGCACGGGAATGGTGTTTCGCACGCTCGAAAACTGACGACGCGCAGATCCGAGGCTCCCCACGGTCGTCGCGATCGGCGGGCGGCAACTGCGACGACATCTCCCGCTCGCGGCACCACAACCGACCGAACGTCAAGGTGCACCGTGAGCCGCACCGTGCTTTGACGCTGCGCACCCTCAGGTGAGAGGTCGAGAACCATCTCGTGCGCCGATTTTCCGCGCCGCTTCGCCCGACTCATGGCGATGAGTCGTCCGCGCAGCAACGCGGTGTTCCGTGTCGTGATGACGAGGTTCGTATTCGGCTTCGTGTTCGGATTCGTATTCGTGTGTACGTGCGGGCGCATGGCCGGCTCCATGACGAGGTTCATATCCGCAATCTGTGCGAGTGGAGCGTTGTTCGGCACTCGACACGGGTGCTCGCAGCGACGCCGAGAGGCCCGAACTGCCGGGCGCCACGTGCGGAACGTTGTTCGGCGGCCGCGTTCGGCCGCACGTAATCAATCGCCGAGTTCGGCGAGGCGGTCCGACACGTCGAAGTAGGCGGGATCGACGGCGGCGACACGCTGGAACAGACGCTGTGCCGTCACGGTGT
>Ga0068872_10003163_pt1 | contig 12655 bp, 11 predicted proteins | sample NOAtaG_7_FD_66441 | JGI IMG/M metagenome (GOLD analysis project Ga0068872, IMG submission 66441) | Freshwater lake microbial communities from Lake Erie, under a cyanobacterial bloom - NOAA_Erie_Diel1S_2200h metaG | ecosystem: Environmental > Aquatic > Freshwater > Lake | place: USA: Ohio, Lake...
GAGTCCGGGTCGGTCTATGTGCAGCGGCTCGGCAAGTCGCTCAACGAGTTCCGATTCAGCGACTCGCAGCTGACCTACATCACCGAGCGGATCAGCCTGCTGTCCGGTCACCTGCTGAAGACACCCAAGCGGATCGCGCTGCGGAAGGCCACCTCGACGGATGAGGGCGACCTGCTGATGCTGACGAATGACTCGGACGGGAGCCTGGCGGTCTACAGCGTGATGCGGTCCCAGCAGATCACCAGCCCGAGCGAGTTCACGACAGACGGTCGGTTCATCGATGTCGGTGTCGATGTCAGCACGATCTATGTTGTGACGAAGAGAACCTTCAACTCGGTTGATCGCTGGTTCGTCGAGATGTTTAGCGATAGCCTGTTCACCGACTGCGCGTTTACCGGCGGGGCTGCAGCGAGTGCATCGAGCCTGCCGCACATCGGTAAGTCGCTCAACGTGATCTGCGATGGTGTGCCGCAGAGCAATGAGACGGTGAGCGGCGGCGGGTCGGTCACGTTCGACCGGGCCAGCACGACGAGCTACGAGGTCGGACTGCCGATCACGATCTACGCGAAGACGATGCCGGTTGAGCTGGCGCTGCAGACTGGCAGCAGGCTGTCGATGAAGAAGCGGGTGGTCGAGATCAGCGCGGTGGTCAAGGACTCGCAGGAGCTGATCCTGAATGACCAGGTGATCCAGTTCCGTCTGTTGGACAACCCGCTGCTGGATCTGCCGGTCCCGACATTCACGGGCATCAAGCGCGTCAACGGAGTGCTGGGTTACAGCAGGGAGCAGGCCATTGAGATTGAGCAGTCCCTGCCGCTGAAGCTGACGCTGCTCGGACTCGACTACCGCGTTGCGGTCTACTCAGGGACGTAACATGGACATCGTTGAAGGATCACCAAGCGCAGTCGGTGGTGGCATGGCGATGCCTGCTGCATCTGCAATGGTGGCTGGCGCTGCGTTTGCGAATGCTTATGCCGCGAACCAGATGGGCAAGGCTGCGGCGATCAACCAGCAGACAGCCTATCTGACGCAGGCTCGGGACACTCTGGCGATTGCCGAGGTCAAGGCCGAGACATCCAACCAGTACGCGATGTTGCAGGCTGGCCGCACGTTGCTGCGGTCAGAGATGGAGGCGCTGAATTACAAGATCGCTGGCAACACGCTGCTGAAGAACTTGCGGCGCAGCAATGCGGCGATCAGGGCCAGGGCCGCGGCGAACGGTGTGGCATTCGGCGAGGGTTCGATGCTGGCGCTGCAGGGCGAGAATGTCGGGGCAACGATGCGGGATGTCGGCATCGCTGACCTCAACGCGTTGACCGCGCAGGTTCTCGGATTCGAGGATGCGACCGCGATGCTGCAGAGTACCGAGTTCCAGAACTATCTCAGCACGTTCGCGGCGCAACGTCAGGCTGGTGGACTCGAGGCAGCAGCGGCGACGACCCGGCGCTATGGTGGCCTGATGGCTGATGTGCAGTTGGCTGGCGCGGCGCTGCAGCTTTACAGGACGACATGATGGCAACGCGAATCGAATCAGGGCAGATGCAACTTGCGCGACCTGGCGGTGTGCCGATGGTTCAGGCGCAGATGCCGACCGTGCAGCCAATTGGGTTCCAGGTTGCGGCGCAGGAGCAGGGCCGCATGGCGCAGTTGATCCAGCGCATGAGCGAGTCGCTCTTCAAGGAAGCCGGTCAGATGGCCGAGCAGGAGGGATTCCGGTACGCAGCCGAGAACCCGCTGACCGACGAAGAGATCGCGCTGGCCAGAGACGGGGCGATCACAAAGCCGACAGGCCGGATCTTCGATGACGCTTTCAGGAAGGCTCGCAGCCTGCAGCTGGCGAGTCACTTTGAGGCCGAGGGCATCAACACGATGTCACGGTTGCTGCCCGACATTGAAGCCGGTCGCATGAGTTCCGAGCAGGTGATCCTGAAGCTGCGCGAGATGAACAGCGGGCTGACAGCATCGCTTGCCAAGTTGGACCCGCAGGCCGCGATGAAGTTCAACGCGAGCATGGCGGCGTCGGGCAACACGATTGTCAGGAAAGCGCTCGAGACTGAGATCCGGCAAGACCGGGAGCGGAACCGCATCAAGTTCGATGTGTACTTCAATGATGTCGCTCGAGTGCTGCAGGACACGATTGAGCAAAACCCCGAGCAATCGACCCAGCTCATTGCGATGCACGAACAGAACATCAACCGCGCTGCGATTGCGCTGGGCGATGCAACGATGCAGCGCGAGTATGCGGCGAAGATCCGCAAGGAAGCGGTCGATGCTCAAGTGGGTGTGCTGTCCCGCAAACTGATGACCAGCGACTTTGCTGCAGCGAATTCGCTGGCGGTGATCAATGGCATACGCAATGGCCAGTTCCTACCGGACGAGCGCTTCAACGAGGTGCTGCGGTCGATGGTGGCGCAAGACCCGAAGGCTGGCGAAGAGGTCATCAAGAACTTTCGGGCTGAGATTTCCGCGAGGATCACTAAGCTCGATCAGGATGATGCGCTCGACAAGCGCAACAGGGAGCTGCAGGCCAGCGACCTGATCGCACAATACTATCGACCGAATACCCTACCATCGGTGAAGTCTGCGATTGCTGACCAGTTGGTCAACCTGCGGGTGATGTCCATTGAGCAGACCGAGCGCCTGCTGAACCCGACTCAGCCACCCGGCGACATGCTGACGTTCACGGCGATTCAGTATCAGATCGACAACGGGTTTATCCGCGGTTGGAACGAGTTGCTTCCGCTGACAACGCGAGCGGGAATGAATGGCGACCAGATCAACAGGCTCTACCAGCGGATGCGTGAGAACGAAAACCCCGATGCGTCTGCTGCACAACGCCTGATCAATGCGACCGCTGGCGTTCCTGATGTTCGGTCTGTCTTCGCCACGAAAGACAACGAAGCGCAGATTGCCAAAGCAGAAGCTATAACCGCTCGCTATCAGCAACTGGTCACAGACTTCCGCAGAACGAACGAGGGCCAGGCTGTCCCGTTCCGCGATCTGGCGCAGCAATCGATTGACGCTTACAACACAACAGAGCGGGCTGACCTGCAAAAGACACAAGCGCTGACGAGACTAAATGCAATCGTTGTTGACTTGGTGAAAGAGAACAAGCTGGCCGAAACCGTGAAGATCGATGCGACCACAAACCTCGATGATCTGCTGCTGCGCTATCCGCGGCTGCGGCAAGATGACATCACCGCGCTGCGGCAGCAGCAGCGAATCCTGCAAGGGGCATCACGATGACAGACCTCGAGCAGCGCATCGTCGATCAGTACCTGCGCTTTTCGTATCCAGACGAGCCTGGCACCTCGCTTGAGGATGCGGCGCAGCAGGCGCTGGTCGGGACATTGCCGCAGGACACGACCAACATCACAGCCAAGCAGTTTGGCAAGGCGGCGATGGACATTCCGGCTGCGCTACTGAAGGGCGGCATACAAGGAACCATAGGATTGCCAGGCGATCTGATCAGCCTCGGTAAGGGGATAGCGGCGGCGATCAGGCCGAATGCCGGAGAAGGCCGGGTAGACGCTTTCCTGCGCGGCATGGAAGGCAAGACGCTATTCCCGACGACCGAGGATGTGCGGGACTTTCTCGACCGGACGCTCGGGCCGGTGGTTCCTGAGAGCGAGACAGACGAGGCCAGGCGCAAAGCGGCAGCGGTGCCAGAGTTTATTGGCGAGCTGGGCGGCGGCGGCAAGACGATGATTGAAGGTGCGAAGGCTGCGGCGAAGACTGCCGCGGCTGGCGCAAAGTTCGCTGCGCCAAAAGTCGGGGAGATGCTCGACAGCTACATGCGGCGCACCGGCATGACGATGGACCTGATGGCCTATCACGGCACACCGCACAGGCTTCCTGCCGAAGAGGGGGCGCCGCTTGGTCGGTTCCGTTCAGAGAAGATCGGCACAGGCGAAGGAGCGCAAGCGTACGGGCATGGGTTGTACTTTGCTGAAAATCCAGCAATTGCTGGGCAATATAAAATCTCAACATCCGCAAACCAATATGAAACAACAAATGGCATGGTGAGATCTCAAGACCTTGCTGATGAAATTCTTAAAAATGTCGGTCAAGTTGACCGGCAGCTTCAAGCTGCGCTCTATTCAAAAGCTAATTTAGTTGTCAGAGATTTAATTATGGGAAGTAGTCCTGAGTCAATAGTAAAAGCAATAAGAGAATCAAAGTACGCAAACATGTATAAAGGGATTGCGGATTCTGTTGAAGCTCTTAATCCTACGAAAGCCAAAGGTAATTTCTACACCGTAGACATTCCCGACGAAATGATCGGCAAGATGCTGGATTGGGATGCTCTTATAAGCCAACAATCGCAAGAGGTCCAACAATTGGCTAAACAATACGGACTGACTGACCCGGATCACATGGGTGGCGACTTGATTGCTGCTGTCAATGCCAAGAAGCCAGATGGGGCCAAGATACTGTCAGATGCTGGCATTCCTGGTGTTCGCTACCTAGACCAAGGTTCTCGAGGCGCAGGAGATGGCACCCGCAACATCGTTGTCTTCCCTGGTGGTGAAGATCAGATCAAGATCGTCAAGGTGGAATGATGGCAATCTCACAAGCACCTCTTGAAGAGCGACTGAGCGAGATCCTGCCGGAGGGCGCGAAGACTGATGGCGCTCTGCCGGAGCGCGTCAGCAGCGCCGAGCCTGACGAGCCGATCCCTCAGTACGAGCCAGCGCACACCGCTGACGACAATGTGGTGCAGGTTGCCGGTCTTCGCAGACTGGTGACCGGCGGGGCGAAGGTCTATCAGGAAGGCGTGGCTGCGAGGAAGGCGGCGCAGGAAGCTGCCGATGCGCTTCCGACACCGACACCGCCAGGCACCACCGCTGCGCCACCGCAAGCAGCGCAGAAGCAGCTTGAGAACATCGAGCTGACCATCACCGAGACACCAGCGGCAGGCACACCGCCTGACACGCTGATGAACCTGAACCGCATCGATGGGCCTGCTGACTTCAAGCAGACGGTCGAGTCATTGGCCAAGACCAGCGGCATCGAACTTGAGCGCATGACGTTCGAGGAGATGGTCGGCAAGGCGGTCAAGAAGGGTGTCGATGGCAACATCATTGGCGAGCTGCAGGCGCTGAAAAAGCAATACGGTGATCTGCCGGTCGATGTCGTGCGGCTGCGGCTGGCGAGCTACCAGAACACCCGAGAGTTCTACAACCTGGCGCGTCGAGCGTACCTGAACCCTGACGATGTGGACCTGCAGGCGCAGCTGCTCTACAAGCTCAACCTGCAGAACGCGGTCAACGATGCGTATCTGTCTGCGCGAACGCGGGCAGCGCAGGCCACCGCAGCGGGGCGCATTCAACTGACCGAGGCGCGGGCGGCGGGGTTCCTCGACCAGGTCGGCGATGTGAAGATCCCGGCACCCAACAGCGCCGAGATCCAGCAGATGCTGGCCGATCCGAATGTCTCGCAGAACCTGAAGGTGTTCGTCGAGAAGTTCGTGCAGCTGGAAACCGAGGCAGCGCGAGAGGGGCTGATCAACAAGGTCGGCAAGGTCGGGCTGATCGCTGACCTGTGGGATCGCACCTGGAAGAACGGTCTGCTATCAGGCATCGGAACGCATGTCGTGAACCTCACCAGTTCGACGACCTTCCTGGCCAGCACGGTCGCAACGAGGGCGCTGGCTGGGGCGATCGGAACGGCGAAACGCTCGGTCGGAATGCAGGGCGAGGTCGAGCTAGGTGAAGCTGGTGCGCTGGTCGCCGGGATGGTTCATTCATTCCGCGAGGGGATGTCGCTGGCTGGCACCGCGCTGCGAACCGGGACGACCCGCGAGATGCGCGAGGGCGCTGGCGTGTTGTCGGATGCGGGCCAGAAGCTCGAGGGCCAGTACCACATCTTCGACGCTCGGAACTACGGCATCGAAACTGAGGGTCTGGTCAAGGGTATCAACGCTTACGCCAACTTTGTGACGCTGCTCGGCGGTCGCCCGATCATGGCAATGGACGAGTTGTTCAAAACGATGGCTTACCGTGCAGAGCTATATGCCCAAGCGTACCGGACGCAGCGGCAAGTGATTCGCAGCGCTGAGGATGCCGGTGTGCCGCGGGATCAGGCAGAGATGCTGGGCCTTCAGAAGATGGCAGAGATAATCTCTGATCCACCTGCTGAGATCGATGAGCTGGCGAAGGACTTTGGCCACATGGTCACGTTCTCGCGGCAGCTGACCGGCAGCGCGGCGAAGATTCAAGAGTTGGCGCAGGACAACCTGCTCGGTCGCATCACCCTCCCGTTCGTCAAGACTCCGGTGTGGGTTGCGTCTGAGGGGATGCAACATTCGGCATTCGCTCCGATGTCGAAGCAATGGCGACAGGACTTCGCTGCAGGCGGCGCAAAGCGCGAGCTGGCAATGGCGAAGTGGGGCATGGGGACGATGATCATGATGGGCGCTGGATCGCTTGTTGCTGACGGTCGCATGACCGGCGGCGGGCCAGGCGACCAGAACCTGCGGCGCGTCTATCTTGACAGCGGATGGCGACCGTATTCGTTCGTCTTCCAAAAAGAGGAGTGGGACGGAGAGTTCGTCGAATACCTGAAGACGATGGGGATTGATCCCAGCATCAGCAAGGACGGCAAACTGTACGTCCCGTTCCGCGGGATCGATCCGGTTGCGGGGCCGATGGCAATGATCGCAGATGCGGTCGAATATGCTCGGTATGAGGACGATCAGGATCTGGCAGGCGAGGTGCTGCTCGGTGCGGTGTGGGGTCTGTACGGTTATGTCGGGCAGTCACCGTTCCTGCAGGGTGTCAGCAGCATTGCTGGTGCATTTAGCGCGACGATCCCGAATCCGAAGCAGGCATTCAAGAACGCGCTCAATCAAGTCGCTGGCAGCGCAACGTCTTACGCGGTCGAGGGTTCGCCGGTCGGGATCTTCAGCAGCGCGAGGGCAACCATCGAGCGAGTTTACGATCCGGTCAGGCGCATGACTGCCGAGTCACCGCTGGTCCCGACTGGACTCAAAGGATTCTATGAGGCGCTCAATCGCTCGATCTCTCGGACTCCGGTGCTGAGTGAGACGCTGCCAGCCCAGCGCGACTATCTCGGCGAGATCATCACTGACATCGATCCAGCGAATCCCTGGCTGGCCGGGATGAGCGGCATTCGGTACAGCGCCACCAAGCAGCGGATGGCCGACAAGATTATGATCCAGCTGGGCATGTCGATTCAGAAGCCTGGCATGGATGTGACGGTTGGCGGGGTCAACGTCAAGCTCGAGGTGGACGAGTACGATTACCTGATGAAGCAGCTCGGGCGTGTGTCGATCACGACGATGAGCGGCGGGAAGCCGAAGGCGTTGAACATTCAGGATGCAATCGTTGAGGCGGCGAAAACACCTGGTTTCTACGATGACCCAAAGGATGTCCAGCAGAACAACATCCGGGCGGTGTATTCGCAGTTCACGGAGATGGCGCGAGGGGAGTTGTTCGCGCATCCGACATTCGGACCACGCATCGAGGCTCGGGCTGAAGCGGCGCAGCGGCGTCGAGCCAGGGTCGGCAACTACATCAAATGAGGTGAACGATGGCAATCCCAATTAACAACGTCACACGGCGTGTCGTCTACGCGGCGAGCGGCACGGGTCCGTATGCTTTCACGTTTGAGATTCTGGCGGCGACCGACATTGCGGTTTACCGTGACGACACGCTGCTGACGCTGACAACCGACTACACGGTGACGATCAACGCGAACGGCACCGGCTCGGTCACGCTGACAGCGACACCGACCGGGGCAACGCAGATCGCCATCGTCGGCAACCGCACGATCCAGCGACTGTCTGACTTCGTGACCGGCGGTGATTTTTTCGCCAACACCCTGAACGACGAACTCGACCAGCAGACGATCTTCGCGCAGCAGAATGCCGAGGGGCTGGGTAGGGCAATGCAAGCACCGCAGACTGATCCGACATCGATCAACATGACGCTGCCGCGGGCATCTGACCGGGCGAACAAGACGCTGAACTTTGACGCGAACGGCAATCCGGTTGCGGGCCTGGCTGTTGTGGCTAATGCTACCGCTGGAGTTGCAACATGGCTGGCGACGCCTTCATCAGCGAACCTAGCGGCTGCTGTCACGGACGAAACTGGCACGGGTGCGTTGGTGTTCGCAACCAACCCGACGCTAAGTGGTGCGACAGTCGCAGGCAACATCACGATCACCGGCACAGGGCGCAGAATCACTGGCGACTTCAGCAATGCGACGCTTGCCAGCCGGGTGATTTTTCAAACCACAACATCGAACGACGGTACATCTGTTGGCGCAATGCCAAATGGTACAGCCATAAATCAAACTAATTTTGCTGTATTCAACACAAATGATCCAGCCAACGCTTCAGTTGGTATTTTAGGAATTAACCCAACTGATGTGCGTATATCTGCAGATAAAGTCGGCACCGGCACCTACCTCCCGCTGACCTTCTACACCGGCGGCTCAGAGCGCGTTCGGGTGGATACGTCGGGGAATGTGGGGATTGGTACGAGTTCGCCGGGTGCAAAGCTACAAGTTGTCGGTATTGTTGCTTCTACAGGTTCCGGAACCAGCATTTTCGCGGCTGGAGAAGTTGGCACCTATACGCTTACTGGGATTACGTCTCCAAACTACGGTATTGCTTACGGCGTCTTAACGGGTCAAACTAATCCTGCGCTTACTGTTTCCGGTTTCGATGCTATTGCATTTGGAACCAATCAAGCCGAACGCATGCGCCTCAACTCCTCCGGCAACCTCGGGATTGGTACGGCTTCTCCGGGTTATTCGGCAACAAATAGGAAAGTATTAGCATTGAACGGCGGCTCTGGCGCAGGAGAGGGCGCGATATTAGCGTTCATGCAAGGAGGCACAAATAAAGGTTATCTGTTTAGTGCGCAAAACACCATAGAGTTATGGTCTGAATCTGGTGAAGTTGTTATTGGTAACAACGCTGCGGCCGCTGTTAAATTACTAACCAACAACACCGAACGGATGCGTATCGATGGTTCCGGCAACCTCGGGATTGGTACGAGTTCGCCGGGGGCAAAGTTAGATGTGGTTGGCTCGGGTGTTTTCAAAGTTGATGGGTCAGGATCCACAACACCGTTGATTTTGCGGAATAACAACACTGTTTCTACGCAGCTTGTAAAACTTGGTTTTGATAGTAACGGTGCCATTAAGGCGTCTATAAACGCGGCTGTTTACGGTGATGACTACATGACGTTTAACGTCGGAAGCGACACCGAACGCATGCGCCTCGACTCCTCCGGCAACCTCGGGATTGGGACGACGACTTCCTCAGGCAAGTTAACTGTTACAACATCCTCCGGTCAGGGAGGGCATTTTTCAACCAGTGGCGGGTCTGGGTTCCCAGTTGTAGCCAGTGTTAATTTTGCGTCTAGCACAGCAATCGCAGGAGTGCGTGTTGTTAAATATGACAACAACACAACAACATCACAAGTTTTTGTTCAGTTTGCGGTTAATCAAGACAGCTCAAATTGTGGACAAATTAACGCCAATGGAGCTAATACTGCTGCTTTTGGCACATACTCAGACGCTCGGTTAAAAGAACGCGTTATCGATCTGCCGTCCCAATTAGCCAACATATTGGCGCTTCGTCCTGTTGAGTTTGATTACATTCAATCCGAAGGCGGCGGGCACCAGATTGGATTCATTGCTCAAGAGATGGAGCAGATTTACCCGGACGTTGTTGGAGAACGGGCAGATGGTATGAAAACAATTACCGCATGGAGTAAAACAGAAGCGAGGCTTGTGAAAGCCATTCAAGAACAGCAAGCCATCATCGAAAGACTGACGCAGCGAATCGCTGCTCTTGAAAGCAAAGGAGCTTAATCATGGCATCAATCGTTTGGCAAATCGAGTGGATGAAAACCACCCCGACCTCGGCGAATCCTCCCGAGTGCGTGGTCACCGTAGGCTGGCTGGTCAATGGCACTCAAGTCCAAGACGGCAAGACTTGGTACGCTACCGCTTACGGCACTTGCGGATTCTCCGCTCCCGGTGATCCGTTCACGCCCTATGCGAATCTAACGCAGGATCAAGTGCTTGGCTGGGTGTGGGCGAGTGGCGTTGACAAGGCGTTGGTCGAGGCGAACATCCAGCGACAGTTTGACGAACAGATCAACCCGCCTGTCGTTGACCAGGCGTTGCCGTGGGCGTGATAGACATGGGCAACATCAACGAGTTCGAGGCAAAGCTGATGACGCATGAAGCAGTGTGTGCCGAGCGTTACGCTGGCATCAACGCACGATTGAAGAGGCTCGAGCAGATACTGATGGCGAGCGCTGGCACGATCATCGTGCTTCTCATCGGCTTGGTTGCAAAAGTCTAGCCATGCTTGATCCCGTCTCGCTGCTCGCCACCGCCACGGCGGTCTTCAACGGTCTGAAGGCCGCGGTCGAGGTCGGGCGCGAGGCCGAGGATGTGTTCTCGCAGCTGGGCAAGTGGGCTGGCGCGGTCGCTGATCTGCAGGAGTGGATGAGCACCGAAGAAGAGAACGCAAACAAGCCTCCTCCATTGTTTAAGAAACTGGTGTTCGCTAAATCAGCGACTGCTGAAGCATTCGATGCGTATGCTGCGAAGATCAAGATCCAGCAGATGGAGGAAGAGATCCGGCACATGTTCACGCTGGGCGAACTCTGGTGGCTGGGCAAAGAGGGATATAACGAGTTCATCCTGATGCGTCGCTCGATCAAAGAGAAGCGTGAGAAGCAGGTCTATGAGCAGATCCGCAGGCGCAAGAAGCTGATCAGGATGGTGACCGATTACGCTTTCATTGCAATGATCGTGTTCACCGGAGGGCTGATCCTCTGGCACATCATCGCATTCATCATCGAGCAAGCATCATGAGCAACGACGAGATCGAGGTTCGGGTGTGGGCAATTATCACGCTGTCGCTGACCGGCATTCTGGTCATATCGGTGCTGACGATACTCGGCGGGGTGCTGTTCGTCGAGCATGACATGGAGCGCATCAGTCCAATCGACGAGGCTTTTCTCGCAATCCTGAAGGACATCATGCTGCTCTGCATTGGGGCCATCGGTGGTGTCGTCGGTCGCAAGTCCCTATCAACTGCGCTGGAGAAACGGAATGATCCCTCTCGGTCCACTACTTGAGGTCGGCGGCAAGATCCTCGAGCGGGTCTTGCCTGATCCCGAAGCCGCAGCAAAAGCAAAAGCTGAGCTTGCTCAACTGGAGCAAAATGGCGAGCTGGCGAAGATGGCAAACGAAACAAAGCTGTTTGAATTGAATGTCAAAAATACTGACTCAGCTCGACAGATGCAGATTGCTACACGCAGCCACATTCCTGCGATGCTTAGTATCGTTACAGTTCTTGGGTTTTTTGGTTTGCTTGTCGGCAGCGCGCTTGGTTATATGACGCTTACTGGATCTGATGTGATGATGCTTCTTCTTGGTGTTCTTGCAAGGGAAACGGCAAGTGTTTACAACTTTTGGCTAGGTTCTTCCAATAGTTCTCAACAAAAGGATTTGATGAAGAAGTGAAGCGATGCACGGTATGTATGATTGAAAAATCATTGTCAATGTTTAGTCCAGACAAACGGATCGCATCTGGTTTGCAAAGCAGATGCAAAAGTTGCTACGCTGAAATAATGCGCGATAGGCGTTCTCAAAATCCGGAGCGACATCGCGAAGCCGTTAAGAAAAGCACGGTCAAACATTACGATGCAAAATTAGAACGCAATCGCAAGTACAGATCAGAAAACCCTGAGAAAGTATTTCTTTGGAAAAGAGCTGATCGAACAAATAACAAAGCAAGAATACTGGCCGACAACGCAAATCGTCGAGCAATGATTCGTGGAGAAATTTCAAACGAAATATTAGCGATCTATTGTTTGCGAGATTTTTATTGTGAGATGTCTTTAGGTGAGCAATTTCATGTCGATCACATTGTTCCGTTGAGCAAGGGTGGGCTGCATTGTGTTGATAACCTTCAAGTAATCCCAGCGATTGACAATTTGCGGAAGGGTAACAAATGAGCTTTGAAGAATGCCTGAAGCATGTCCTGGCGCACGAGGGTGGATTCGTCGATCACCCGGCTGATCCCGGTGGGGCAACGAATCTCGGCTGCACGAAGGCGGTGTGGGAAGAATGGTGCGGTCACCCGGTCGATGTGCAAGCGATCAAAGATTTGACTCCCGATGATGTCGCACCGCTCTACCGCAAGAAATACTGGGATGCGGTGGCTGCGGGCGCGATGCCTGCGGGCATTGCTTACTGCGTCTTCGATACGGCGATCAACAGTGGGCCAGGTAGGGCGGCGAAGTTCCTGCAGGCTGTGGTCGGTGCCACGCAAGACGGAGCAATCGGGCCTCGGACCCTGGCCGCGGTCAATGAGATGGACCAGCAGGAACTCATCAACGCTTACTGTGACAAGCGGCTGGCGTTCCTGCAGGAGCTGAAGACCTGGGAGACATTCGGGCGGGGCTGGGCGCGGCGCGTCTTGGATGTCAGGCGCACCGCGCTCGAGATGATCACTTCTGGCTAGGGTCCAGGCTTGCACCGAGGATCTTCAGGCGGCGCTGGTGAGCAGCATTCAGCACCGACTGCAGCACCGGGGCCAGCCTGTCGGTGACCTTCTCATTGGCCTCCTTCAGTTCGCGCAGCTTGGTCATGCGGG
>Ga0068872_10003168_pt1 | contig 12641 bp, 6 predicted proteins | sample NOAtaG_7_FD_66441 | JGI IMG/M metagenome (GOLD analysis project Ga0068872, IMG submission 66441) | Freshwater lake microbial communities from Lake Erie, under a cyanobacterial bloom - NOAA_Erie_Diel1S_2200h metaG | ecosystem: Environmental > Aquatic > Freshwater > Lake | place: USA: Ohio, Lake...
TGGGGTAGTTGGTGTGAAAGGTGCTGAATTCGTAATCCAGTCGTGGGTGACCGGCGGCAATGAGGTCATGGTTGACGTCGCGGCCGACGCCGCCGACGTGGCATTCCGCGCACCTGCGGGCTCGTTCCGTCAGGCTGCTGCCCAGTTCCACGTAACCGAGGGCTGCTTTTGCTGTGGCGGGCAGAGATTTCCAGTCGGAGGTCACGTGCGGCCCGATCCAGTCCCGCGCTGCTCCGTGGCAGGCTTCGCAGCCAACTCCATCATGGTGCAGGAAATTGACGGGGACTGTCCCGGTGAGCGGCTGCTCGACGGTGGCGTGGCAATTGAGACAGCGGGCGTCCTGCACGGCGGACTGCGGTGCTGAGTTCTGCCCTGCCCCGAGCAGTTCCAGCATGGTTTTTGAGCGAGGGGTATTCAGGACGTCCCATGCTTTGGCGTGTGGATCGCGACCAGCCCAGACGAGGCTGGCGGAAAAATGGAGCCCTTCGATGCGTCGACCTCCGCCGTGGCAGCTGGCCGCGGCGCACGAGGCGGCGCCAACGAGTCGACCGCTGGGAGTGGCGGGGATCGGGGGCACGGCGGCGGGGAGGCCGGCAACCGGGCCGTCTGACGCGCTGGCAGCACCCTGATCCTGCGCCTGTGTGTCGGCCGTGACGGCCTGCAGGCAGCAGGCGAACAGGGCCGCTGTGGCGGCTGTCAGCAGTCGCAGTGAAGTTTGGGGCTGGTTCAAAAATGACGACACAGAGAAGTCTTTCGGGGGTGTGCAGCTTATTCCGAAGGTGTTTCGTCCGAGGAATTGAGTATCTGGTCAAGGGTTCGCGGACTGGATTGTTCGAACTGACGCTGGTGGTAGATGTGGCATTCAACGCACTGTGTACCTGCACCAGCGCCGGCGCTGCTGCCCTGCAGTTGTGAGGTGTGGCAGCGTCGGCAGGTGGCAATACCGGGCAGCAGCACATCGCCGACTGATGAACCGGGTCCCTGTTTCAGATTGTCGCGAGCGGAGCCGGGGGCCGGCAGCTGGTGACATTCGCGACAGCCGGTCATGCGGTGAGCGTCGTGGCTGAAGACGGAGTGCACCAGCCAGCGATCGGGGATCCGTGGCGGTGTGATGGTCCAGGTGGGTGGTTTTCGCAGATCTTCCACTGTGATGTTTTCGATGCTGCCGTTGTGTTGTGCATCGGCGGTTTCGTGACAGTATCCGCAGCCTCCGGATTTTCGCAGCCACTGCAGCGACTGAAAGTAGCCCTGTGGTTCATCTGCGGCAGCGGGGGTAAATTGTGCGGATCTGGCGAACTGTTCGGCCTGGGCAGTCTGCCGGGCTGCTGCTGAGGCGGCCACAGGGTCGAGGGGTGGTGGCGCGTCCGGGGCTGCCTGTGGATCGGTGCCGGGCAGTGGTCGTCCGGGGCGTGGCAGCGGATTATCCGGCTTTGACTCCAGTGGGGGGCGGGTGAGCTGCTGCAGGTAGACGCTGAGCAGGAACGCGCGAACCTGCTGAGGAGACTGGTGCGGGACAACGGCCGGCTGTGCGGAATCACCGTCTGTTGGCAGGATACTGCGGATGGTGTTATCGCTGGTGGAAACGAGAGCTGGATCAAAGACCAGTGGATGGCAGCTGCTGCAGTGACGTTCGTAGTTGACGGGAAGGTAATACTGTCGCTGCGGATCCAGTTCGTGGCAGGACGAGCAGTCATGCTGCCACTGCCCCTGCAGGGCTTTGGGCAGGGCAGATTCCGGCAGATTGAGGTGGGTGTTGTGGCTGAAGCGGAAACGCGAGCGATCCTGCCAGCGAGAATCGGCGTCACCGGTCCGGAGAAAGTTTTCCAGCAGTTCCCGGGCGGGGTGGCTGCGCGAGATGGTGGCTTCGAATTTGTCATCGGCCAGCAGCTGGTGGATGGCGAATTCCGGATGCGAGTCGAAGCTGGTGATGGCCGTGTTCCCCGAGTTCTGAACGCTGACGGAGGACAGTTCGGAATGATCTGCGGACCATGCGATGAGGTTCTGATGGCAACTGACGCAGGACTGTGAAGCGATTTTCTGCAGGTCTTCGGCGCCGGCGTGTTCGCGGTGGCAGGAACCGCAGGACTGGGATTCTTCGATGAGGTGCGATGCTGTCGCTCGCTGGCTCCATGTTTCCCCGCCGGTCGAATTGAAGAAGTGGCCGGCTCCGGAATGGCACTGCTGACACTTCACATTGCGGGCTCGGCTGTGCGGCGCATCACTGGCGAACGCCGCCAGTCTTTCGAGGGGACCTTCGAAGGGTTCATGGCAGACTTCGCAGCGACCGGAGAACATTTGGTGCGGGCTGGAGAGGGCTCCGGCCTGGTAGATTTCGGGACTGCCCCAGCGGGCGTTCCAGGCGAGCCATGCCATGGCCGCAGCGCTGGCCAGCAGGCTGACGAACCAGACGGTGCGGCGAAAGGCATCACCGCGGCGCTGGTAGCCGATTTCGACTCGGCCGGAAAAATCCCGGCTTAATCTGGAACGCTGCATCGGGCAGACTCATCCTGCTTCAAGTAATCAGAATCTGAATGGAACAACTCGCAATGCCATCACGATGTGAGCAAGCGTGAAGACGATCAGGAGTAAGGAGACGGGGATATGGAGCGCCAGCCACCAGTGCATCCAGCGGAGGATGGTGCGCTGCTGTTCAATTTGTCGGCGAGTATCGCAGTATTCCTGCAGTTCCCCGAGCAGTTCGTGCAGAGATGCCGGGAGTGACGACTGAATGTCGCGAAAGCGGCGACCGGCATCGATGTCGTTGGCGAGGGGCGACTGACGTACGGCGGCGACGCTGCGGGAGTTTGAGATGAACGGACGAACCAGCTGCGTGTAGAACTGCCAGAGTATCTGGCGGTCTTCGGGCGACGGTGCGGTGGAGGCAGGTCGGGCTGCGGGTGGTACGGGGGCGGCTGGCGGGGCGGCTGCTGGTGGATTGCGGGGCGGCAGCGGAGTCTTAGCGGGTGGCTGCTTGGGATCCCTGACAACAGCCGGTTTGGCGGTAGTAACAGCGGGTGAAGCCGGGGGTATTTCTGCGGGGGCTTGTGCGGTCTCGGCTGCGGCTTTTTCCGCGGCCTTTTGCTTCATGAGTTCGAGGGGTGAGAGTTTGGGCTGCGGTGTCGTAGTAGCGGCGGGTTGTGGGGGTGCTTGTGCGGGTTCTGCGGGTGTCGGTGCCGGGTTATTTGCGGCGGCCGCGGCTGCTTTTTCTGCAGCCTTTTGTTTCATGAGTTCGAGGGGTGAGAGTTTGGGCTGCGGTGTCGGAGTTGCGGCGGGTTGTGCGGGTGTGGGTGCGGGTTCTGCGGGTGTGGGTGCGGGTTCTGCGGGCGTCGGTGCCGGGTTGTTTGCGGCTGCTGCGGCTGCGGCTTTTTCCGCGGCCTTTTGTTTCATGAGTTCGAGGGGTGAGAGTTTGGGCGCCGGTGCCGTAGTTGCGGCGGATTGTGCGGGTTCTTGTGCGGGTGTCGGTGCCGGGCTGTTTGCGGCGGCCGCGGCTGCGGCTTTTTCTGCAGCCTTTTGTTTCATGAGTTCGAGGGGTGAGAGTTTGGGCGTCGGTGTCGGAGTAGCGGCGGGTTGTGGGGGTGCTTGTGCGGGCTCTGCGGGCGTCGGTGCCGGGCTGTTTGCGGCGGCCGCGGCCGCGGCTGCTGCTTTTTCCGCGGCCTTTTGCTTCATGAGCTCGAGGGGCGAGAGTTTGGGCTGCGGTGTCGGAGTTGCGGCGGGTTGTGCGGGTGCTTGTGCAGGTTCTGCGGGTGTCGGTGGCGGGTTGTTTGCGGCTGCTGCCGCGGCTGCTTTTTCCGCGGCCTTTTGTTTCATGAGATCCAGAGCGGATGTCTGTGCTGCCGCAGTTGTGCGCGCATGTGAAGGAGCTACGGGTGCCGGTTCCGGTGTTCCGCCGGATGTGGCAGCGGTGGCAGCGGTGTTTGTCGTGTTGACGGGCTGCAGTTCGCGGAGATTTTGGTAAATTTTTGCGAGCAGGTCTGCGAAGTCGCCTTCGAAGGAAATGGCTTTCAGGTCGCCTTTGGCGACTTTGGCCATGGACCAGAAGAAGTCGCGGTGATCCATGGGGGTCAGCTGCTGCATCATGAGCAGTTTGCGGGCGTTCTTTTCACTGCGGTTTTCGCTGCCTGCGGTGATTTCATCAAAGCCCTGCACGAGTCGGCGGGCGGATTGCCGGAGGTGATCATTGATTTCCGGGAGGCTGCGATCGCAGGCTGTTGAGAGGCGGATATCCGCGGTGAGAGTCATGCGATCGCAGAGCCACGGCGACTGGGGCTCGAAGGATTCCAGTGGCACGTTTTTCCAGAGTAACCGCGGCAGAAACTGTTGTACTGCGAGGCCGAAGAAGCCAGAGGCAGCGACGAAAGCGAGGCAGAACCAGAGTACCTGTTCGAGCAGGCCGCCCAGTGAGAAGCTGGCGTGGAACAGAATGAAGGGGATGCAGAGTGTTCCGAGCCAGAGGTGTCCTTTGAGCCAGAAGCTGGCGCTGCCGATGCGTCGGTGCCGCAGTGGTCGCCGTGCTCCGAGCATTCCGGCGAAGAACATCATGAGCGTGCCGATGATGCCGAAGATCAATCCGGGCACGCTGCCTCCGGACAGGCCATTGGGAGACGCGGCATTGCAGATGAACCATGCGGCAGCACCGATGGTGAGCGTCAGGCCGGAAAGCAGGGCCCAGCGGGTATGAGTGCGATCGAGCAGCACGCCGGGCCTTTCAGAGGTTTTCGAAGAATTTCAGGCCTTCGACGCGAATGGCGGCCTCGTGCGGGCACGCGTAGACGCAGGAAGGTTTTCCGGAGGGGGTGGATTTGCACTGATCACAGACGACGGCGCGTTCCTGAACCGATCGGAGCACATAACCTGGCCCCAGCAGGCTGGCGAGATCGGCATCGGGTTCCTGGGCGGAATCGAGCAGATCCATCTGAATTGATCCGTAGGGGCACTGATCGGCACATTTGCTGCAGCCGATGCAGTGATCGGCGATCCGAATCTCACCGCTGCTTCCGCGATTGATGGCGCCGACCGGGCAGCCGATCATGCAGACGGGATCCAGGCATTGTCGGCAACTGACGGGAATCAGGTATCGGCTTTCGAAACGTGGTCCATCGAGATACAGACGTGTGCGTCCATCATCGTGCGCAGCAACGCAGGCTTTGACGCATTCCTGGCAGCGGGTGCAGCGATCGAGGTCGATGACCATGAGTGACTGGCCCCATGCGAGCCCGAGGGACTCGAATTCAGGCGACTGAGCGGCGACTGTTTCGGTGCTGGCCTGCACCGCCACCTGCTGGTCGCGGTCCTGTCGCTGGCGAATGGTTTCATCGACATGCCGGCGAAACGCGGGGGAGCGTTCCATCAGGGCTCTGAGTGTATCTGCACTGATGCGGACGGCTTCGACACGCTGGGGAATCAGGTTGGCCTGTGTGGCGGTTTTCTGTCCCGAGGATGGGTGAGTGAAGGCGAGGCAGGTTGCGGACCGTTCTTCGCCGCGGAGGAGTGCGATTTCGCCGATGAGTTCTCCGCGACTGGCGTAGGAAAGTGTGCGGCGCTGCTGCAGTGCTGTGGTGCGGGCTTTCAGGCCTTTGGGGCAGAGGCTGTCGAGCAGGACGCGGTGGAAGATGCGTGCTTCCAGTTCCCACCAGTCGGCTGTTTTTTCCTGAAAGTCGGTGAAGGCAGCGGAGTACTGGCGGAGTCCGGAGCGTTCCAGCAGCTCGTCTGTGGTGGCAGCGATTTTGGTCTGGAGGTCTGCAGTCCGGATCCACTGATTCAGCAGTTTTCTGAGCGTTTCAGTGAATTTGGGAGCGTCGGGGGGCGTGGCCGGGAGGCTGTCGAGCAGGGGCTGGAGCAGTTGGGTGATCGTTGGCGGAAGTGTTGGCTGGTGAGCCTGTATCTGCAGTTCCTGCAGCAGTACTGCGGGGCTGCGAATTTCGTCGGGGCCGAGCAGGCAGCCGAGTCCGCGGGAGACTTTGACCACACCATTTCGGACGACATAGCAGAAGTCGGTGGCGCTGTCGTGTTCATCGAAGATGATGTCCCCCGCGCCGAATTCGACCAGATCCAGTCGGCTGGAGAGCCATTTGTAGTCAGCATCGCTGAGGGAGCGGAAGAGTGGCAGGCTGCGGACCTGCGTCTCCATGACTCGCGTCCTGTAGATCTCATCCATCCGGCGTCGGTATTCTGCATTTCCCCGGAGGGCATCGAGGGCGTTGCGGACCATCTCGATCATGTACACGGGTTCTGTGGGTGTGCCTTCGGTGGCGATGACGGTGGCGGAGCGTGGTGCCAGGTTCATGCAGCTCATTTCGCCGAACAGGTCACCTTCGAACATGGGTGCGCTGAGAGTTCCGGCGCTGAGATCCTGGGGGCCATCGTTGGGAATGTAATCGGGAAGTTTCGAGCGGCTGGCTGGGGCAGCTCCAAACCGCGGCAGCAGGTTGATCAGTCGTCTGAGCAGTCCGCGGCGATTTCCGGGTGGTGCGACGAGCAGACGAGCCTGTGCGACAACACGGGGTGCGGTGTTTGGCGGGAGTTTGGCGACGGCGGCTTCGAGTTGTTGAATTTCTTCGTCAAGGCGAGCGGCTCGGAGGGTTCGCAGTGGTGCTTCGGCGGCGTCGCGACGAAGCAGTCGTTCGCGTTCGTCAGCGCTGGTTTCCGGGGTGACACCTGCGGCGAGAGCGTCGCGAATGGCTTTGGCTTCGGCATCGACGGAGCGGCGGAGGGCTTTGAGGACGTTGAGCGCATCGGGCTGGGTGAGGATCTGGAACGCGGTACGTCCGGGGTCACCCTGGTGGCAGAGGACTCGACCGCGGTGGACGCGTCTGAGAATCATGGCACCGGGGAAATTTTCGGGCCCGGGTTTCATGCCGCTGAATGGCGGGACTGAGCGAAACTCCTGCAGCTCGTAGACTCCGAGCAGTGCATCCTGAGGGGCGGGTTCATCCGCCACTTCGCGAATGTCAATCGGGATATTGACAACAACCATGCCGCAGACCTGTGGCTGGAGGCGAAATCGGATCAGCAGAGCGGAGAAGCCGCGTGCCTGGAAACAGTGTGGACGATGGGAATCGAATAGCGCGGATCTCCGGCAAATCTCTGGATATCCGAATACTGAGCGTACCACTGAAAGAGCTCAGTGGCAAGCAGATCGCAAAAAGTGGGGGGCAGAAGTTGAATTTCGCGGTTTGCCGGAGGCGGGGTTGGCAGCTTTGCAAACGGTGCGAGTTTTGAGCATCATATGTTCTGCAGGCGGCGACTGGCCGTGTTTTGGTTTGTCGGAGACTTGAGCGGGATACTGATTATGACGGATGTAACGCGTCGTTTGTTCATGCACGCTGCGAGTGTGGCGGCGGCGGCAGTCTCTTCCGGGGCCGCAGCGGGTGTGCGGCAGTCGGGGCCTGTGCGGGTGATTGCTTCGGGCAACGGTGCGAGTGCGACGCAGAGGGCATGGGAACTGCTGCAGGAGGGGCTGGATCCTGTGGACGCGGTCGTTGGCGGTGTTGCTTTGGTGGAGGACGATCCGCTGGATACGAGCGTGGGTTATGGTGGGCTGCCGAATGAGCGTGGTATTGTGGAGCTGGATGCGGCAGTGATGCATGGACCGACCCATCGAGCGGGAGGTGTGGCGTCATTGCAGGGGATTCGTCATCCGGCTCAGGTTGCGCTAAAGGTGCTGCAGCGGACGGATCATGTGCTGCTGGTGGGGGCTGGTGCGCTGGAATTTGCAAGGGCGCACGGTTTTCAGGAGGAGAATCTGCTGACGGAGCATTCGCGAAAGATCTGGCTGCGATGGAAGGAAACGATGAGTGAACGGGATGACTGGTTGCCGGATCCGGGCGACGCGGATGCTCCGGTGGCGGAGTTTTTCCGCAGAAATTCGGTGCTGGTGGAAGACACAGGGCGACTGCGTTTTCGTCGACCTACGGGGACGATCCATTGCTCTGCCCTGAATGCTGCGGGGAGCATGTCGTGTACGACAACGACCAGTGGTATGGCGTTCAAGATCCCGGGACGGGTTGGTGATTCGCCGATCATTGGTGCGGGGTTGTACGTGGACAATGGAGTGGGGTCATGTGGCAGTACTGGGCGTGGCGAAGCGAATCTGCAGAATCTTTCTTCGTTTGCTGCAGTGGAGCTGATGCGGAACGGAGCCAGTCCGGAGGAGGCCGGGATGGAGGTCCTGCGGCGGATTGCGAAAACGACCGAGCAGCGGTTGCGGCGTGCTGACGGAAAGCCGGATTTTGACATTTCATTTTACGTGATGTCGAAAGACGGTCGCTACGCCGGGACGAGCATGTATAAGGGTGCGAAGTTCGCAGTGACTGATGAGCGGGGCACGCGGCTGGAGGACTGTCAGGGACTGTACTGACCTCGCAGCGTTGTAACTGTCTGATCCGTTTTGAACTGACGGCTGTGTCGGGCTTGCCGAGTGCTGTTCTGATCGCGATACTGTGGTTCTGCGAAGTGGTTTGCCGGTATTCAGGTTGTACCTGTTCATAGGGGTTTTGCAGATGAGTCGAATCAAGCTGTGCGGGAAACTGAAGTCTGCCTCTGGTTTGATGGCCAGGGCCCTGGGTGTCTGTGCAGCGGCGGTGGCGGTTTCCGCTGGGCTGCCGGCTGAAGAGGTGACGGAGAAGTTTCTGTCGGAGGGTGTGACGGCTCGCGTGGGTGGCTATCGTCCGCAGCGTGCTGTGATGGATCAGGAAGCTTCGATAGCGACGAAGACGCCTGACGGTCTGAAGGCTCCGAAGTTCGGCTACATTACTCTTGGTGACAGGAAGTTTGCGTTCATTGCCGATGAGCCCGAGGGGGAAGAGGGGCGTTTGTTTATTGATGCGAACGCCGACGGCGATTTGACGAATGATCCGGCAGTGGAGTGGAAAAGTGAAGAGCGTGGTGGTTTGAAGCAGTACACCGGTCGCGGCAAGGTGCAGCTGACCGCCGATCGAACGGGTGCGTTGGGCCTGTATCGTTTTGACCCGAAGGATCCGCGGCGAGCCCAGCTTGCGACGACGCTGATGTTTTACACAGACTTTGGTTCAGAGTATTCCTTTGAACTGGACGGCAAGCCGTTTTCGACGTTTGTTTCCGGAGCACTGGCAGACGGGGCGATGCTGCCAATTGACCGGGATGGAAATGGTCGTGTCAGTCGTCGATTTGAGAACGCTCAGATCGGATCAGCCTTCAATTTCACGGGGACGACTTACAAGTTCGCACTTGCGGATGGTCGTCTGACGCTGGAGAAGGCTGCTGAGCCGATCGAGCAGCAGCCTCTGCCGCCGAATCTGGTGGTTGGACAGAAGGCGCTGACCTTCACGGCAAAGACGATGAAGGGTGAAGAGATTCAGTTTCCCGGAGCCTACAAGGGCAAGGTGGTGATGCTGGACTTTTGGGCGACGTGGTGCGGCCCGTGCATTGGCGAGATTCCGCACATGAAGGAGGCCTACAAGGCGTGGCACGAGCAGGGTTTCGAGATCCTTGGGGTGAGTTTTGACCAGGAGAACATGGCTGAGAAGGTGACCAGCTTTCTGGAGTCCCAGGAGATTACCTGGAACCAGATTTACGAAGGCAAGGGTTGGGAGACGACTCTGGGTAGCATGCATGACGTGAGTGCGATACCTTTCGTGTTGCTGGTGGATGGCGACACGGGGGAAATTCTGGCGGACGCGGCAGCATTGCGTGGTCCGGGTTTGTCGGAATTTGTTGGGAAAATCCTGGAAGCTCGTAAGGCCGGCGAGAAAACGGAGTGACATGTTCCCGGTGACGGAGGACGGCGGGCGTGTCCGGCGCAAAACGTCGGGCACGCCTGCGGCCATCTTTTTTCAGTGTGAGCGGGACTTAGGAAACGTGATGAAACCCGCGTCGGACGACGCGGGTTTCTGTGTTTTGTGGTGCTGGAGAATCAGGGGAGCGTGGCATGGCGGTGCTGCTGGATGTGGCTGGGCTGTGCAAGTCCTATGGGGCGTTGAAGGCCGTGGATGGTGTCAGTTTTCAGGTCGGGCAAGGGGAGGCATTTGGCCTGCTGGGGCCGAACGGTGCCGGCAAATCCACGACGATGATGATGATTGCGGGGTTGCTGGATCCGGATGCTGGTGAGGTCCGACTGGGCGGTCACCTGCTGAGTCGGCGTGAGCGGGAGTCTCGGCTGGCACTGGGTGTCGTTCCACAGGATCTGGCGATTTATCCGGACCTGACAGCCCGTGAGAATCTGCAGTTTTTTGGACGACTGTATCAGCTTGGCGGTCAGCGATTGCAGGATCGGGTGGAGTATGCACTGAGGCAGACGGGGCTGGATGGTCGTGCCGACGACTATGCGGGCCTGTTTTCAGGTGGGATGAAGCGGCGTCTGAATTTTGCGGCGGCGATACTGCACGAGCCTCGTTTGCTGATTCTGGATGAGCCGACGGTTGGTGTGGATCCGCAAAGTCGTGCGCATCTGCTGGATTGTGTGCGGCAGATGCAGCAGTCCGGTACGGCGATCATCTACGCCAGCCACTATATGGAAGAGGTGCAGCAGTTGTGTTCGCGGGCTGCGATTGTGGACCGTGGTCGACTGCTGGTGTGCGATTTCATCGCTGGATTGCTGCAGCAGATACCTCTGGAGGTGGAGTTGCGAGTGGATTTGAGTTCGCTTCCGGGAAGTTTTGTTCCCGGGGCCGGCGTGCAGGTGGAGCGTGATGGCGGCGACTGTGTCCTGCGGCTGGTGAGCGACTCAGGTGGCGAAGCAAATGTTGCAGCAGAGGTGACTCGGGTGCTGCAGCAGCTGGTGTCTGCGGGAGCCGGGTTGCGATCGATTCGGACGCATGATCCCAGTCTGGAGCGATTGTTTTTGAAGCTGACAGGCAGCCGCCTGCGGGATTGAAGTTACGGGACAAGACCGCGAAGGCTGCCGGCGCAGCTTCGGAACGTGTGAAGGCTGCTGAGTATTCTCTGCGGCGAACTGCCGGGTGTCACGGATTGGGCGACGTGCGAGTGCCAAGGATCAACGGGTGCCTGGCGGAACCGGGGGCTGTGGGGGAATACACAACCTTCTGGCGTTTTCCGACAGATTCGGCCAGCCGTTGTGCGCGGTTCGCGGTCCACTGAGACAGGTCGTCAAAGCTGAGCTGCTGGTCCTGCCATAATGCGGCAACGGCTTTGTCGGCTTCAGGCGTCTGACTGTGACCGAGCAGTGCTTCACGCACCGCGGTCATCAGGGACGAGTTTCCGCGTTCGCCGGGTTGAACCTGCCATCCGGCGGACTCAATCGCTTCCGTCTGATCCGTGAAGATCACATGTCGACCGTGCGGTCCGCGGCACTCACTGAACGCCGCTTTGGCTTCATTGCGTGCTCGCTGGGAGTGACTGGCATCGACAATCCAGAGGACATCGCAATCTGACTGATTGATTGGGTCGCACAGATTTTTCCAGCGAATTCCTTCGCGGCCCAACTGACGCAGATCTCCGGGGTCCACCTGTGGAGGCAGGAAGAAGAATTCTTCGAGTGCATTCAGGCGGATACTGCTGCCGCGTGCGACTGTGCGGGAGACGCCCTGTCCGGAGACGACGACAATTATAAGGTCATCCGGTGAGGCACGTTTTTGCCGTTCGCTCAGAAAGGCATTCAGGTTCAATCGGACCGTTTCCATGGAAACTGCTTTGTCCGCGAGAACGCGGGCTTCGGTGACCGAGTTTTTCCGACTGTTCGTCAGCGTTTGCAGATCATTTCGAAAGGCCGTGACACTCTGTACTGAAAACTGCAGCGGCTGAATCTTCTGGTAGGCATCAACCGCCAGTGCCAGGAGAAAGACTCGAGCCTGCGGATCTGCGGTCGTGGCACCGGTCAGCACGGTGACGGCCGCCTTGCTCTGATCACTGCTTGCCAGATCGTTTCCAATTTCACGTGCCGTGACGGAAAACTGGTTAGCAGCTTCGAGTGTCTGGCTGGACCAGGTGATTGTGAGGATTCCATTCTGAAGGGCGCGATTTTGTTCGATCAGGTGGCGTCCATTTTGTGCCGCCTGAATTTCGAAAGCGTTGGCATCCTGCGGCTGTGCGAACGTCACCTCTGCGGTGACAGGGATCGGGAGTTGTGCCTGTGCCTCGAGTCCATCGGGCGGATTCAGAATGCGAATTTCGGGCAGCGAAAGGACTCGATTCCGGAGTTCAATCTGCAGGTCGCCGACTACCGGGCGGTTGAGAGCTGCAAGTGCCTCAGGGACGCTGCCGGTCTGCAGCACCTGTCTGATGACCTCCGGCTTTTCATATTCCTTCTGCAGATGTTCAGCGGGTTCATAACGCGGCGGCAGTGCGACGCCGCGGTTAATCTGCCAGCCGAACAGTCGATCACCGGAAGCGATGGACGCATCGAACCAGCCTTCCGGCGTAAACAGTACCCATTCGCCAGTTTTGTCAGTGACCAGTGTCAGCAGTGGTTCCCAGCCGGGATTGATCCGGCGCGCGCCGACCTCCTGATTGTTCGGGTCGAATCCCGTGCGGGCCAGCCAAAGATCCAGAGTGGCCCACGCGGGGTGTGTGCTGAACAGCCGGGCTGTTTCAGCGGGGGCCTGCACCAGCTGATCCGGCTGCAGAGCGGTCCTGACCGCCGCAATTGTGTCACCATCCCTGATGCCGCGTGCGTAGAGAATTCCGGCGGGATTCAGGTCTGAGAACTT
>Ga0068872_10003172_pt1 | contig 12637 bp, 8 predicted proteins | sample NOAtaG_7_FD_66441 | JGI IMG/M metagenome (GOLD analysis project Ga0068872, IMG submission 66441) | Freshwater lake microbial communities from Lake Erie, under a cyanobacterial bloom - NOAA_Erie_Diel1S_2200h metaG | ecosystem: Environmental > Aquatic > Freshwater > Lake | place: USA: Ohio, Lake...
CTGCTCGCGCCCGAGTTCCGCCAGACCTCGCTCGGCACCGCAGACGGTCCCGACGAGGTGCGCAAGGTGGTGCGCCAGAACATCCGCTACGGCGCCGATGTCATCAAGTATTGCGGCACCGGCGGCGTGTTCTCGAAGGGCACCCAGCCCGGCATGCAGCAGTTCACCCCGGAGGAGGTCGCGGCGCTGGTCGACGAGGCGCGCATGCACGGTCGCAAGATCGCGGTGCACGCGCACGGCGCGGCCGGCATCAAGGTGGCGCTGCGCGCGGGCGTCGACACCATCGAGCACGCCAGCCTCATCGACGACGAGGGCGTGGAGCTCGCCAAGAAGTACAAGGTCTACTTCTCGATGGACATCTACAACACCGAGTACACCCAGTCGGAATCCAAGCGCCGCGGCGAGCTCGAGGAGTTCATCCGCAAGGACCAGATGATCGCCGAGATCCAGCGCCGCAACTTCGAGCGCGCGCTGAAGGCCGGCATCCGAATGATCTACGGTACCGACGCCGGCATCTACCCGCACGGCGACAACGCGCGGCAGTTGGCGGTGATGGTGCGCTACGGCATGACGCCGATGCAGGCGATCCAGTCGGCGACCGTGAACGCCGCCGATGCGCTGGGGCTCGCCGGTCAGGTGGGGGAGGTCTCGCCGGGCGCCTACGCGGACCTCATCGCGGTGACCGACGACCCGCTCGCCGATGTCCGCGCGCTCGAGCGCGTCTCGTTCGTGATGAAGGGCGGCGTCGAGCAGCGTCGCTGACGGGCGGGCGCATTTTTTGAGCCTGCGGGAGCGCATGATGCGGGCATGACCCCGCTCCGTCCGCCGCATCCCCACCCGCGCCGCGACCCGCAGGGCCGCACCGTGCTCATCACGAGCCCTTCCATCCCGTCGCCGCTCGAGCAGTGGCGGGACGCGACCGCCATCGCGGTCGCCGTGCCCGACGGGTCCTTGGTCGAGACGCTGAACGGCATCGCCTTCGCCCGCTGGCCGGGGGTCGCCGACTGGGTCCCGCTCGACGGTGCCGGTGCCGGGTTCGACGAGCCGCCGTTCGAGCCGCCGTCCTCCCTCGCGCCGGCCGCCGGCGTGGTCACGCTCGAAGCGGACGGCCGCGCTTGGCTGGTGGCGCCCACCAATGGCTACGGCGGCTACAAGCTCACCTTCCCGAAGGGCAAGCTCGATGGCATCGGCCGCCGCGTGAGCGCATGCAAGGAGGCCTGGGAGGAGTCCGGTCTGCGGGTCGAGCTCACCGGGTTCCTCGCGGATGTGCCCCGCTCGACCAGCTACACGCGCTACTACCTCGCGCGGCGCATCGGCGGTACGCCTGCCGACATGGGCTGGGAGTCGCAGGCCGTATGGCTGGTGCCGCGCGCCCAGCTCGCCGCGGTGGCGAACCACCCCAACGATCGGCCGCTGCTCGCGGCACTCGATGCGCTCGGGGTCTGAACGATGTGGATCTGTCTGTCCGACGCCTTCCTCAGCATCGTCGACAAGGGCGACCCGACGCACGCGACCCTGCTCGTGCGTGCGCGCCGTGCGGGTGACATCGAGCGCGTGTTCCCCGAGGCGACGGTCTCGTCCGAAGGCGGCAGCGACTACGCCTTCCGCGCCCGGCTGCCGCGCGAGCGCGTCGCGGCGCGCATCGCCGACGCGGTGCGAGGCATCGACTACGGCAACTTCAAGGCGACGGTGACCGAACGCCGCCGCCACGATGTCTACATGGACATCTGGTCGGCGCTCGCCCGGGACCAGGACGGCACGCGCGGCCGATAGCCGGCCAAAGAAAACGGCCGGGACCCTTGCGGATCCCGGCCGTCGATCGGACGAGGAGGGCGGTCAGGCCTTCGGCTTGCGCGCTTCCTCGATGACCTTCTCCGCGACGTTGCGCGGCACGAGGTCGTAGTGCGAGAACTCCATGGTGTACGAGGCGCGGCCGCTCGACATCGCACGCAGCTGGCCGATGTAGCCGAACATCTCCGACAGCGGCACGGTGGCCACCACGGCGATGCTGGTGCCGCGCTCGAGCTGGTCCTGGATCGAACCGCGACGGCGGTTGATGTCGCCGATCACATCGCCCAGGTAGTCGCCCGGCGTCACCACCTCGACCTTCATCACGGGCTCGAGCAGCACCGGCGAGGCCTTGGGGATGGCTTCACGGAAGCAGGCCTTGGCCGCGATCTCGAAGGTGAGCGCGTTCGAGTCGACATCGTGGTAGCTGCCGTCGAACAGCGTCGCCTTGAAGTCCACGGTCGGGAACTTCGCGAGCACGCCTTCCTCGAGCTGCATCTTGAGGCCCTTCTCGACCGAGGGCACATACTCGCGCGGCACCGAGCCGCCGACGGTCGCGTCCTCGAACTCGAAGCCCTTACCGCGCTCGAGCGGCTCGAACTTGATCCACACCTCGGCGAACTGGCCCGAGCCGCCGGTCTGCTTCTTGTGGACGTACTGCTGCTCGATGGGCTTGGTGAAGGCCTCGCGGTAGGCGACCTGAGGCTCGCCCATGATGCCTTCCACATTGAACTCGGTGCGCATGCGGTCGAGCGTCACATCGAGGTGCAGCTCGCCCATGCCGCGCAGGATGGTCTGGCCCGTCTCGCGGTCGGTCTCGAGCCGCAGTGAAGGATCGGCGCGGACCATCTTGCCGAGCGCGGCGCCGAACTTCTCGAGCTCGCCCTTGACCTTGGGCTGCACCGAGACGCTGATGACGGGCTCGGGGAAGCGCATGCGCTCGAGCACGACCGGGTGGTCGGTGTCGCAGAGCGTGTCGCCGGTGTCGGTCTCGGCGAGCGAGACGAGGGCGATGATGTCGCCGGCGCGGGCCTCTTCGATGGGGTTCGCTTCCTTGGCGAACATCTCGACCATGCGGCCGATCTTCTCGCGCTTGCCGCGGGTGGTGTTGGTCACCGACATGCCCTTGGTGAGCACGCCCGAGTACACGCGCACGAAGGTCAGCGCGCCGTAGGCGTCGTTGATGACCTTGAACGCGAGCGCCGAGAACGGCTCGTCATCCGAGCACAGACGCTCGCCGATCGGGTTGCCGTCGGCATCCACCGTCTTGATGGCGGCGACATCGGTCGGCGCCGGGAGGTAGTCGACGACGGCGTCGAGCACCTGCTGCACGCCCTTGTTCTTGTAGGACGAGCCGCAGAGCACCGGGTTGAACGCCGAGGTGATGGTGCCCTTGCGCAGGCAGGCGCGCAGGGTCTCGACGGAGGGCGCCTTCTCCTCGAGGAGATAGGCTTCCATCGCCGCGTCGTCCATCTCGAGGCAGGTGTCGATGAGCTCCTTGCGGTAGTCCTCGACCTTGGCGAGCAGCTGACGGTCGGTCGGCACCGTGATGTTGAGCTTGTCGGCGAGGTCGGGGGTGACATCGAGAATCTGCCACTGGGCGTCCTTGTCGTCGGAGTCCCACACCAGGGCCTTCATCTCGACGAGGTCGATCATGCCCTTGAAGTTGTCCTCGGAGCCGATCGGGATCTGCACCGGCAGCGGACGGGCGCCGAGGCGCTTCTTGATCATGTCGACGCAGCGCGTGAACGAGGCGCCGCTGCGGTCCATCTTGTTGACATAGCAGAGACGCGGCACGTCGTAGTTGTCGGCGAGACGCCAGTTGGTCTCGGACTGCGGCTCCACGCCCGCCACGCCGTCGAACACCACGACCGCGCCGTCGAGCACGCGCAGCGAACGGTTCACCTCGATGGTGAAGTCCACGTGCCCCGGGGTGTCGATGACGTTGATCTTCTTCTTGCGCCAGAAGGTCGAGACCGCGGCGGACTGGATGGTGATGCCGCGCTTCTGCTCCTGCTCGAGGTAATCCGTCGTCGTCGAAGTCTTGAGGTCCTTCGTGTCGTGGATGTCGATGATGGTGTGCTTGCGACCCGTGTAGTACAGGATGCGCTCGGTGGTCGTCGTCTTGCCGGCGTCGACGTGGGCGATGATGCCGATGTTGCGGATGTCGGCGAGGGGCGTTGTGCGGGGCATGGGCGGGTTCCGTTAGGGGGATGTGAACGGGGCCCTTCCAAACGGTCGGGCCCCGGGTCAATTTCCCATGATAATACGAATCGGGGGGTCGCTTCGACTGGGGCGGTGTCCGGGGGGTGTCAATGGCGAATGACGGTGGGGCTGGAGACGGGGCGGGTGGGGTTCCGGGTGGCCGGGACCGGGCGTTGGACGCCTTCCGCGGGGCGACCGTGGCCGGGATGATCCTGGTCAACAACCCCGGCAGCTGGCAGCACCTCTACGCGCCGCTCGCCCATGCCCCCTGGCATGGCTGTACGCCGACCGACCTCGTGTTCCCGTTCTTCCTGTTCGCGGTCGGCGCGTCGCTGGCGCTGGTGATGCCGGCGCTGCAGCGGCTCTCCGCAGGGGGGTTCGCGCGGCGCATCGCGCAGCGCTCGCTGCTCATATTCGGCATCGGTCTGCTGCTGAACGCCGCGCCGTTCGTACGCTGGGATGAGGCGGGGGCGCTCGTGCTGCGCGACCCTGAGACGCTGCGCCTCCTCGGGGTGCTGCAGCGCATCGCGCTGTGCTTCGGCGTGGCGGCGGTCATCGCCTGGTGGGGCGGGGTGCGCGCCGCGCTGTGGGCGGCGGCGGTGCTGCTGGTCGGCTATTGGGTGGCGCTGTGGGCGTTCGCGCAGGGGCCGGACCCGTACTCGCTCGAGGGGTTCTTCGGCACCGCGCTCGACCGCGCGCTGCTCGGACCGGCGCATCTCTACCAGGGCGAAGGTGTGCCCTTCGACCCCGAGGGCCTCGCGAGCACGCTGCCCGCCGTCGCGCAGGTGCTGCTCGGCTTCGTGGTGGGTGTGCGGCTCGCGCGTCGTGCCGCCGATCCCGGTTGGTGGCGGCCGCTGCTCGTCGCCGCCGCCGTGCTGGTCGCGGCGGGGCTGCTTTGGAGCCTCGCGCTGCCGCTCAACAAAAAGATCTGGACGCCGAGCTATGTGATCTTCACGACCGGCCTCGCAGTGCTCGCGATGGTCGCGCTCGCGGCGTTGCTCGACGGCAGGACGGCGCGGGGACGCGCGGACGCGCGACGCGACTTCCGCGGGCCTGCCGGTGTGCTGGTCCGCGGCTGTGAGGCCTTCGGGCGCAACGCGCTCCTGGTGTTCGCGCTGAGCGGACTCGTACCGCGACTGCTGTCGCTGTGGCGCCTGCCGGCCGGTGACGGCAGCTCGACGATGACGCCGCTGCAGTGGCTGTACCGGCACGGCTTCGAACCGTTCTTCGCCGACCCGCGGCTCGCTTCGCTCGCGTACGCGGTGGTGACGGTGCTCGCCTACGGACTGCTGGCGCGCGCGCTCGACCGTCGCGGGATCTACTTTCGGGCCTGATGGCCCGGCCGCCGGATGGTCAGCGCTGCCGGACGAGATGTCCGGGGCGGGCGTCGGTGACCGCGCCGTCGCGCGCGACCGCGGCGCCCGCGACCCAGGTGCCGAGATAGCCCTCGCCCTTCTGCAACAGACGGCGGCTGCCGCCCGGCAGGTCGTCGACGAGCTGCGGTGTGCCGCAGGCGAGACGCGCCGGGTCGATGAGGTTGAGGTCGGCGCGCAGGCCGGGTGCGACGATGCCGCGGTCGGTGAGGCCGAGGTGGCGCGCGTTGCGGCGGGTCAGCATCTCGACGGCGTGCTCCGGCGTGATCCGCCCCTCGGCGCGGTCACGGCACCAGTGCGCGAGCAGGAAAGTGCTGCTGCTCGCATCGCTGATGGTGCCGACATGCGCGCCGGCGTCCGACAGGCCGTAGAGCGCGCGCGGATGCGCCAGCATCTCGGCGACCGCGGCGAGCGATCCGTCGTTGTAGTTGAAGATGGGGAAGTGGATGAGCGCGCTGCCGTCGTCCGCGGCGAGGTGGTCGTAGATCGCTTCGAGAGGGCTGCAACCCCGTGCCCGGGCGCGCGCGAGGAAGCTCTGTGCGAGCGTCGGTTCGTAGCCGGCGTCGAGCGGGAACATACGCGCGCTGATGAGGTCGATGCGCGCCAACATCAGATCGACGATGGGCGGGACGGGTGTGCCGTCGCCCGACAGCTTGCCCGGGCGCTCGGCGAGGATGCGGGCCTTGCGTGCGGGGTCGCGCAGCGCCGCGGCGCGCGCGGTCCGCGGCAGCGATGCCACCTCGACATAGCCCGGATGGCCCATCAGCGGATGGAAGCGGGTGTCGAGACCGAGCAGCACGCCGATGCCGCGCGGTGCCGCCTGCAGCCACAGCGGCAACCCGGCGGCGACGGCCGCCTCGGTGCGCGCGCGGATGGCCTGCCACTGCGCGCCGCCGGGGTCGCGCTGCATCCAGGTCATCGAGAGCGGCCGGCCGGATTCGCGCGCCAGAAGCTCCACGAGGTCGAACTCGGCGTCGAAGCGCTCCGGTCCGTGCAGCAGGTCGAAGTCGCTCACCAACTGCAGCACGCCGCGGTCGCGGCCGCGGAACACCTGCGCGAGACCGGCGAGCTCGGCGGCCGTGGCGTCGGCCGCCGGCGTGGCGAGGCCCGCGGTGGTGCGATGGTTGTCGGTGCGTCCCGTCGAGAAGCCGGCCGCGCCGGCGTCGAGCGCCTCGGCGAGCAACCGCTGCATCGCCGCGATGTCGTCGGCGGTGGCGGCCTCGTGGGCCAGGGCACGGTCGCCCATCACCGCCATGCGCAGCGGGTCGTGCGGCACCTGCACCAGGAAGTCGAGGGTGTGCGGCAGGCGCTCGAGCGCGTCCATGTACTCGGGGAAGGACCGCCAGTCGAAGCGCACGCCTTCGGCGAGCGCGACGCCGGGGATGTCCTCGACGCCTTCCATCAAAGATATCAGGCCGTCGACGGCACGCCGCTTGTCGCCCGGGGCGAGCGGCGCGAAGCCGACGCCGCAGTTGCCGAACAGCACGGTGGTGACGCCGTGGTGCACGCTCGGGCTGAAGGTCTCGTCCCAGCTCGCCTGCCCGTCGTAGTGGGTGTGCAGGTCGACGAAGCCCGGTGTGAGCCAGGCGCCGCGCGCGTCGATGCGCTCGCGCGCCGCGCCGGAGACGCGCCCGACCTCGCGGATGAGGCCGCCCTCGACGCCGACATCGGCGGTGCGCGGCGGTGCGCCCGTGCCGTCGATGAGCGTCGCGCCTTCGATGACGAGGTCGAGCATGGCGGATCCCCCGGGGTCGTACGGCGCGCCGGCGATCAGGTCGTCGGACGCAGGTCGACGCCGACCGGGCAGTGGTCCGGCAGTCTGCGCTGCCGCGCATCGCTCGGGTCGTAGGTCAGGCGCACGAACGAGCCGGGCACGCGCCAGGCGGCGAGCTTCTCGCCGAGCACCACATGGTCGATGTAGGCGCGGTGGTTCTGGCCGGGGTGGCAGTTCTGGAAGCGCTGGCCGAAGGCCACATTGACGAGGCGTGCGCCCGGCGGGTCGCCGTCGTCGATCTCCGCCCAAAGATTACGGACCCCGCCCGCCTCGTTGCGCGCCGGGCCGCTGCCGCCGAGCAGGTCGTGGTTGAAGTCGCCGAGCACCGCGAAGCGCCGGCCGGCGGCGGCCTGCTGGTCGATCCAGCGCTCGAGCACCGGGACCTGACGGCCGAGGATCGCGCAGGCCTCTCGCGGACCGTCGACAGGCGGTCGGGCGCAGCCCGACTTCAGGTGCACCGACAGCAGCCGGATCTCGCGCGGCTCGCCCGGGTACACGATCAGCTCCGCCCCGCGCCGCACGCGGCCGTCGAGCGAGAGCTCCACGAAGTCCGCACCGCAGCGGTGCGGCACGCCCTTGCGCACGGCGAAGCCGGTGTTCTGCACGGCCTCACGGCGCGTGAAGCAGAAGTCGTGGTCCTCGAACACGCGCCGCGCGGCATCGACGCCGTCGACCTCCTGGAGCGCGACCACATCGGCGCGCAGCTCGCGCACATAGCGGGCGATGGTCCGGTAGTCGTCGGTGCTGCGCTCCTTCTGCTCGGCCACATTGCAGGGGATGAAGCGGCGGCGCGGGCCGGGCGAGGCGCCCTCGGGCACGCACTCGTCGGCGAGCTTGCGGAAGGCGTTCGGCGCGATCAGCCATTCCATGTTCCAGGTGGCGATGCGCAGGGTGTCGCCGGCGGCCGGCGCAGCGCCCGGCGAGGCGGTCGATACCGACGCAGCGGAGGCCACGGGGGGCGTGGGCGCGTCGGGGACGGTGCCCTCCCCACAGCCGGCGAGGAGCGAGAGCGCGAAGAGCGTGGTGAGCGGGGCGCGTTTCATGGCGGCATTGTCCCCCCCGATCCGCGCCGCGTGCAACGCGTGTTTCCGGGCGTTCGGGGCGGGATGTCATCCCGGTCGCGATGTCGGAGCCGGCTTCGGACCGTGGTAAGTTCTGTCGCGGTACCACCTAAGATGCGAGGTGCGGTCCTTGGGCAGCGATCAGGTCGAGCGGTCGGTCGGCGGACAGGATTTCTTCGACTCCCAGGCGGTCGCCCGACGGCGGCGGCTGGAGGTCGATCTCGGCTTCGGTCTCGCGGTGGTCGCCGTGCCGGCGCTCTGGGCGCTGGTCATGGTCGGCATCCTCGGTCTGTCGTGGCCGATCGCGCTCGGGTCGGCGCTGCTGTGGGCGAGCGCCATGCTCGTCCCCGCCTGGCTCGCGCTGTCGCGCCAAGAGGGCGGCGGCGGCCTGATCGCGCAATCGTTCGGCGGCACACCCGTCTTCCCGCCCTCAGCGGATCCCGCCGCGCAGCATCTCTACGAGCTCGTCGAGGACATGGCGCTGGCGGCGGGCATCCCCGTGCCCGATGTGCATCTGCGGCAGCAGGACGATTCCATCAACGCGATGGTGGCGGGACGCGGGACCGCCGATGCCGCGCTGGTGGTGACGCGCGGCGCAGCGGAGCGTCTCGACCGCGCCCGTCTGCAGGCCCTGATCGCGCATGAGATCGACCACATCCAGAGCGGCGACATGGCGGTGAACCTGCGTGTGCTGGGTTGGGTCACCGGGCTTTCCGCGCTCTACGATGCCGGCGCCGCCTTGTGGCGCAGCGTCTCCTCGGGCTTCAGCGCGGCGATCGCGCAGACGCCGTGGGCCTGGCGTCGCATGGCCATCGGCCTGTTCCCGTTGTTCCTGCCGCTGTGGCTGCTGGCGCTGCTGATGCTGGGACTCGGGTCGCTCGGCAAGCTGCTCGGCACGCTGCTGCAGGCCGCGGCCTGCCGACACCATGAGTCCTCGGCGGATGCGGCGGCGGCACGCATGATGGGCGACGCCGCACCGGCCCGCGACCTGTTGCTGATGGCCGCCGGCAGCGCTGCCGCGCGTCTCGGCACAGCGCCGTCGGAGCCCGCCGCCGAGCACCTCTGGTACACCTCGCATGCGCGTCGATGGCCGAGGGTCCACCCGCCGATCCTCGATCGCATCCGCGCGCTCGATCCCGGCTTCGATGTCGCATCCTTCGCGGAGGCGGCGGATCGTGAGTGGCTGGCCGGCGAACGGCGCCGTCTGGAGGTGCTCGTGCCGCGGGCGCGTCGGGAGCGCGAGGAGGCCGAGCGCGCCCGGGCGTTCACGGAGAGCCTGCCTTACCTGTCGCTGCAGGCGACGCCGGATTTCATCGTCGGCAAGGTCGGTCGGCCGGACTGGATGGACATCGCGCAGGGCGAGACCCTGCGCGCGGCCTTGCCGATCGCGGTGTCGCAGAGCGTGGCCTCGCCGACCCGTGCGCGCGCCGTGGTGCTCGCCATACTCGCCTCGGGCGACGATGCGCGATGGACGCGCCAGACCGCGATGGTCGAGCACGGGCTCGGCGCGACCGTGCGTGCCGAGGTCGAGGCCGAAAGAAGGGTCGTCGACACCCTGAGCCCCTATCTGCGCCTGCCCGCCGTCGAGGCGGCCTTCCCGGGATTGCGCCGGCTGTCGCGTCGTGAGCAGCGCGACCTGATCGCGACGCTGAAGGCCATGGAACTCGAGGACGGCGAGCGCGAGCTGTTCGAGCTGTGCTTGACCGCGCTGGTGCGCGTCGGTCTGACCGACGATCTGCGGCGCAGGGCCGGCGACGGTCGCGGGGTGCTGTGGCATGCCGGCGATTCGCTGCGCACGCTGCTTTCGATCGTCGCCCACCATGGCGCGCCCTCCGACCCGGCGGCGCGCGAGGCCGCGTACAAGGCCGGCACCGGGTCGCTGGCCGGTGCGGCGGCCCCGGCGTTCGCATTGCCGCCGAACTGGGCCGTGGCGCTCGACGCCGCGTTCACCGAGCTCGCCGATCTCGCGCCCGGTGCGAAGCGCAGCGTGGTCGCCGCGGTCACCGCCACCGTGGCGCAGGATGGCCGCTTGCGGCTCGCCGAGGCGGAACTCCTGCGGGCGATCTGCGGCGTGCTGCGTTGTCCGCTGCCGCCGCTGATGCCCGAGGTCGTCGCCGTGCCGTCGGCGGCGCCCGCCGCGCCGCCCGCGACCTAGCCCGCGGCGCGCAGCGCGCGGTCGATGTCCTCCTTGAGGTCGTCGATGTGCTCGAGGCCGATCGACAGCCGCACCATGTCCTCGCTGACACCCGCCTTGGCGAGCTCCGCCGGCGAGAGCTGGCGGTGTGTGGTCGAGGCGGGATGCGTGGCGAGCGAGCGCGCGTCGCCGATGTTCACGAGCCGGATCACGAGCTGCAGCGCATCGAGGAACTTCTCGCCCGCCGCGCGCCCGCCCTTCACGCCGAAGGTGAGGATCCCCGACGCCCGGCCGCGCAGGTACTTCTGCGCCAGCGCGTGCTGCGGGTGGTCCGGCAGTCCGGCGTAGTTCACCCAGCCGACCGACGGGTGCGACTTCAGGAACTGCGCGATCGCGAGCGTGTTGTCGCAGATGCGGTCCATCCGCACCGGCAGGGTCTCGATGCCCTGCAGGATGAGGAACGAGTTGAACGGCGACAGCGCCGCGCCCATGTTGCGCAGCGGCACGACGCGGGCGCGGGCGATGTAGGCCGCGGGGCCGAGCGCCTCGGTGTACACCACGCCGTGGTAGGACACATCCGGCTCGTTGAGACGCTTGAAGCGCTCCTTGTGCTCGGCCCAGGGGAACTTGCCGGAGTCGACGATCGCGCCGCCGATGCTGTTGCCGTGGCCGCCGAGATACTTGGTGAGCGACTGCACGACGATGTCCGCGCCGAAGTCGAACGGACGGCAGAGATACGGCGAGGGCACGGTGTTGTCGACGATCAGCGGCACGCCGTGGCGGTGCGCGATCTCCGCGAGCGCCGCGAAGTCGGTGACATTGCCGAGCGGGTTGCCGATCGACTCGCAGAACACGGCCTTGGTGCCCTTGTCGATCAGCCGCTCGAAATCCGCCGGCTTCGAGTAGTCGGCGAAGCGCACCTCGATGCCGAACTGCGGCAGCGTGTGCGCGAACAGGTTGTAGGTGCCGCCGTAGAGCGCGCCCGAGCTCACGATGTTGTCGCCCTGTCCGGCGATGGTGAGGATCGAGTAGGTGACCGCGGCGCTGCCCGAGGCGAGCGCCAACGCGCCGATGCCGCCCTCGAGCTGCGCGAGGCGCTGCTCGAGCACATCGGTGGTCGGGTTCATGATGCGGGTGTAGATGTTGCCCGGCACCTTGAGGTCGAAGAGGTCCGCGCCGTGCTGCGCGCTGTCGAACGCGTAGGAGGTGGTCTGGTAGATCGGCACCGCGACGGCCTTGGTGGTGGGATCGGGCTTGTAGCCGCCGTGCACGGCGATGGTCTCGGGACGCATGGGTCGGGTCTCCTCGTGGATCTGTTGCGGGTTCAGGGTGAGCGGGCTGCGAGCCACGGTCTCACCGTGGCGTCGAAGGTGGTGAGATCGACCAGGAAGGCGTCGTGGCCGGCGAGGCTGTCGAGCCGCGCGAAGGTGGTGTCGACGCCGCCGGCGCGCAGCGCCTCGGCGAGCGCGGCCTGTTCCTCCACCGTGAAGAGATGGTCGAGCTCGACGCCGACGACCAGCGCCGACTCGACGCCCGACCGCCCGAACACCTCGGCCGGTGCGCCGTGCGCGGCGAGATCGAACAGATCCATCGCCCGCGACAGGCGCAGGTAGCTGTTGGCGTCGAACGCGTCCGCGAAGCGCGCCGCCTGCTGCGCGAGATAGTCCTGCACCGCGAAGTCGCGGCCCTCGCGCGAGGGGCTGCGGCCGAAGCGTCGGTCGAGCTCTTCTGCCGAGCGGTAGGTCACGGTGCCGACCTTGCGCGCGAGCGCGAGCCCGGCCCGTGGCCGGGCCTCGGGCGGGTAGTCACCGTCGCGGAACGCCGGGTCGGCCATCACCGCATCGCGCTGGATGCTGCGCAGCGCGACGGCATAGGGCTTGGCGGCCATGGTGCCGCTGATGCTGACGAGGTGCCGCGCGCCGCCCGGGAACAGCGCGAGGTGCGCGAGCGCCACCATGCCGCCCTGCGACGCGCCGACCACCGCATGCGCCCGTTCGATGCCGAGATGTGCGAGGACCGCCTGCCCGCCGCGCGCGATGTCCTCGAGCGCGAGCTCCGGGAAATCTTTGCCGTAGCGGCGGCCGCTCCGCGGGTCGGGCGAGGCGGGTCCGGTCGAGCCGAAGCAGCTGCCGAGCGAGTTCACGCAGACGACGAAGAGGTTGTTCGTGTCGAGCGCCTTGCCGGGACCGATCATCTGCTCCCACCAGCCCGGGCTCGGGTCGGCCGCGGACGACGCGGCGTGGGCCGACGGCGAGAGCCCGGTGTAGAGCAGGATGGCGTTGGCGCGCGATGCGTCGAGCGC
>Ga0068872_10003176_pt1 | contig 12626 bp, 11 predicted proteins | sample NOAtaG_7_FD_66441 | JGI IMG/M metagenome (GOLD analysis project Ga0068872, IMG submission 66441) | Freshwater lake microbial communities from Lake Erie, under a cyanobacterial bloom - NOAA_Erie_Diel1S_2200h metaG | ecosystem: Environmental > Aquatic > Freshwater > Lake | place: USA: Ohio, Lake...
GTAATAAAAAACAGTTTAGAAAACCATTTTTATTATTACATCTTGATAATTTTGTGGAATCATTACCAAAAAAATATAGATTAAATGAATTTGAAAAAAAAACTAAAAAAATCAATTCAATTTCACCGGAACTGATAGGATTATTAGAAGGTATTACAGAATCAATAAAAACATTTCTTGATTTAGGTTTTAATGTTATATTTGAAGGTGCATATGGGCATTCTGTTAATCAATATATTCAATCTAGTATTCCTAGAATTGTTCCTAATAAAACTGAAACACCGCTTAATGTTCTTTATTATAAGAGGTATGACATAAGATTAATAAGATCGTTGAAGGGGTTGATGGAGAATGAGAAAAATAGAAAAAATGTAGAAGGAATGGCTGAAGCTCAATTTCAAGATCCAGATTATCAAAAACTTAGTAATCAAGAGTTTGATCTAAATATAAAAGTTGATGGATTAACACCAGCAGAAATAGTCGCAACTATTTTTAAAGATTTTACAAGTAAAAGTAAATCATGAAAGAAACCTTAGATATTTCTAGGGCGCAAGTTATATGTGTTTAGGTGTGATATTTGACTTTGCGGTTGGATTGATAATCCCAAGTTAGGTTGTTTATGAGTATTAGTATTTTTAGGTGTAGTAATACCACGATTCATATTATGCTGGAGTTGTCTTTTTTCTTTTCTTTGTTGATTAAGGTTAATTGCATTCATTTCGCGGTTGATTTGATTGGCAACGTATGATACAGGTTGAGTTTGAAGGTTTTTAGTCTGTTGGTTTCTAGTATCATGTGGTCTAAGTTTCTTAACAATTTGTTGGATAGTATGTGATGTAAAAGATTTACCACGATAACGAAGTTTATTAAGATTTAATGTATTAGCAATTTTTTTATAATCACCTCTAGTAAAAGTATCATTATCAATACAGGCTTTTACAAACTTAATAACAACTTGCTCACTAGTTTTTTCTTTTAGCTTTCTAATGTTGTTCTCTTTATAGATTTTATAACCATATGGTGCTATACCACCAATATAACCACCTTTGGCTCTAATGTTTTTATGAGATTCTTTAATTTTTTGACTAGTTAATTCAGAATGAAATTGAGCGTTTGATAGTGCTTGACGTGCATTATGACGTGAAGCAGGAGTATCATAAGAAATTTCATCTAAAATAGATCTGACAAAAATACCTCTTTCGTGCAAGGCATCTAAAATCTTAATACCTTTAGTAGCATTACGGGAAAATCTAGAAAAATCTGTGAAAATTAGGTAATCACCTGGTTGAATATTTTCAAGAAGCGCTTGTAATCCAGGTAATTTATCAGGATTTTTAGCTGAAATACCATCATCCATTTCAACCATAGCGATTTCTAGGTTGTTTTGTAAGCAATAATTAAAACAAGTATTTTTTTGATAATCCAAACTGTAATTTGCAGTTGGAAAACTGGAACAATAATTTTGAAAAGAACATGTCTGCATACCAGAACCAAATGAAACATTAGATGAAGTATCCGAAACAACATTATTTTGTTGAGAACAATTTTTAAAAGCTGTTGTAGTATTTTCTTTATCAGAACAACGTAATTCCACATAAGCTTTACCTGGAACACTAAAAATGCCTTGTGTTAAACGGTTATTTTGAACAGTAAGGTTGTGTTGTTGAACTTGTTTTTGGAGTTCATATCTTTGAATTAGAGATGAGTTAATGTTATCTTGATCAACCCATTCATCGGGATATCTAGTATCTACCCAACGAACCAAATATTCTTTTCTAGTTCCATTATTACGATCATTAAGCAATGTTTCAACCTCAAAACAATCATCTTGACTAAGAGTTGGTTGAGGTGGAGCCACAACTGAATTAATATTAAATGCGGTGATTAAATCATCTTCATAATCTGAATCATCAGCGTCATTTAATATTTTAGAAAGTAAATTATCAAGTGTTTTCTTGTTATTTTGGGACATAAGATTAATTTATTTATGATTAATAATTAAGTAATTAATAAAAAAATTAATATTTTCATACAATTCAATTTTTTTTAATAGCTCATTGGATGGAAGATAAAATTCTAACTTGTTGTTCTATTTTTTTATGATTACTTTTTAAGATTACCTCAATACCTTTAACAGAATCATTAATTTCTTCATCACCACTAGCTTTTTCAATTCTCTCAAAAAACCCTAAAATAATTTTAATATCATTTACATCCCATACTTCTTTTAAAATCTGATGCAATTTAATATCATCTAAGGTTCCTTCACAATTAGATTCCTTTTCACTAGATAAATCTTCTTTTTTGATACCATTTAGTATATCAATATAAGACTGAACAGCATCAGCTTTACCTGTATTACCATAAGTTTTTTTCAACATTTCTAATCCTTGAACTGCTAATTTAATAATAGTTTGAATATTAGGGTCTTTTGCATACCATTCAACAGCTTTGTGAAGTGTTTTAGTTAAATCTCTTAAATCATTATAACTATCACGTTGGTATGTTCTAATCATTCCTTGAACGAGCCAGTGATATGGTTCAGTAAAATTAATATAATTAGAGTCTAAACTGAGTTTAGTTCCTTCCGGTTTTTTAGATAGAATAGCCAACTTTACCAAAGTTGATAATGGATCTAATCTTGGATTTTCTTTAGAGGGAATATTTAATTTCCCATATAGATACGACGCCATATAATATGATTGTATACTTACATTGGAAACCATATTTCAATTTTATTTTATATTTATCTATATGACTTTTACTTTATATTCACAACAAATTTTATAATAATTTTTCCTTGATTAAATTCCATACATTTGAACTAATTTTAGTATTATTATGTATTCCCTCTATATCAATTAAAATACCTCCATGATGTTCAAGTATTTTTCCATTTTTATAATTAACAATATCATCTGTTTTACTATGTAATACAATCACTTTTGCATTTTCATTATGTTTTTTCAACTTTTTTAAATAATTTTTAGTTGAAAAATCATTCCAGGCTAGTAATGATGCAATTTTTAATAATGATCCTTTAACATAAGTATCTGCAACATCTGCCATTGAGGCGGGTCCCGATTGTAATATCACTTTATCAATGGTCATTTTATGTGCACAATAACATGTTATAGGAACACCTATTGATTCTCCATATAATATTATATTATCTTTAGAATATCCAATATTTATAAAGTGTTGTATAACCATTAAACAATCTGATTGTAAGGTTTTTTCAGATAATATCCAATATTTACGGGTTGTTGAACCATAGCCACTATAATCATAACAGAAAATATCAGCATCGAAATTTAGCCCCAGTTGTTTTACTAGTGCACATCTATCTAATAAACATCCAGCATTTCCATGACTAACAATAATTAATTTTCTATTCGATTTTTCATTTTCATTTTTATTACTTAATAACCATCCATGAATAAATCCATTATCTTTATTCTGACCAATAAAAACATCTTCCAAATCAGATAAATCAAACATATTAGACATTTGTATATACCATTCATTACTGTTTAGATTATCCAAATCACATGGGCTTTTATCTGGATGAAAATATATTTTTGATTTAATCCACAGTAATATCATATATACTATCACTATACTCACAAATAAATATACTATTTTTATCATTTATATAATAATTTTACTAAAATTCAATTTTATTAAACACACTTTTTATTACACTTCTAAATAACCAACGCTAAACTATGTTGTTTAGCGGTAATTAACTAATATTCTAGAGATCTAGTTAAATATCGCTAGAGTATTACTTATTACACTTCTAAATAACCAACGCTAAACTATGGTGTTTAGCGGTGATTAACTAATATTCTAGAGATCTAGTTAAATATCGCTAGGTGTTAAACATTACTTAAGAATCCATTATTTATTAAAGATGAGCTTATTAAATAATATAATAAAAATCTAAAATAGTTAACACTAAACACTAAATGAATTCTGAAAATCGTCAGTTATTGGATTTAATGCAAAAACTAATTAATAAGATAGATCATTTTCATGATCGTTTATCAGAATGTGAAAGTAATTTAAAAAAAATTCAAGAAAATGGTAATAATAATTTACCTAAAGATGTTCCAGAATTAACTAGTTTAATTGATAATATAATTACAAAAAAAGAACAAGCATCTTTTAACAATATTAAACTATTACCTGAAATTCAAGATCTAATTAAAGCTGGTATCCTTCTCTGCGGACCACCTGGTAAAGAAGGACCACAAGGCAAAATGGGTCCATCAGGACCACCGGGACCACGTGGTTTAGAAGGACTTCAAGGAAAACAAGGATTAGATGGAAACCCTGGTAAAGATGGTAAGGATGGTAGAGATGGAATAGATGGTCAAGATGGTAAAAATGGATTACGAGGAGAACAAGGACCCGATGGATTACAAGGACCCAGAGGTAAAAAGGGTCCCGAAGGAACAATAGATTGGAACGTTATAGAACCTAGAATAAAAGTTTTGGTTGATCAATATGTTAAAGAGTTTATGTTAAAGAGTTTTTAAAGAGCATTTAATTTAGTAAGTTATTCATCAACAGCAATCACAATTACCACAGTGATCACCTCTTCTGCAATTATAGCAATCCCCCATGTTTTTATTTTTTTTACTTGAACCACCTCTCGTTAACGTTCTTTTACCTCTGGGTTTTGAACCAGCTCTCTTTTTTTGAGTTTTTTGTTTAAGTTTTTTATTGATTTTGTGAATCATATATAGTTAATAAAGATAAAAAAAGTTTACTATATTTAAAAAATAGTTTTTAATTAATTTTTTTTCTTTTTTAATTATATAAACAAAAAAATGGCAAAAAGAACTCAAAAGAGAAAATCTCATTCCAGCAAGGCTAAGCGTGGAGCTAAGCGTGGCGGTAGCACTAGAAAAGTGTCCCGTCGTGTATCTAGAAAATAAATGAATATTCTATTATAATTCTAGATAAGAACATCTAAGTTCAAAACTTTTTTAAATTTTCTAATTAAAAATAATAAGATAAATGTCTGATTATGAAGCTAAATACAATGAATTAAAAAAGAAATATGAGTTTCTCAAGAAAAATATTAACTGGGAAACAGTATTAAAAGGTGCCAAATGTCCTACTGAATTAATTGAAGACGCCGCCGAAGAAATTGGTTGGAGAGCAATCTGTAGATCACAAGAATTAAGTATATCTTTTATGGAATCTCATTGTGATAAGATTAATTGGTATTGGGTATCAAGAGCACAAAAATTAACATCTGAATTTATTAAGGAATATGCGGAGTATTTAGATTGGAATTGTATATCACAATATCAAAAACTAAACCATGATATTCTAATAGATTTTGAAGAAAAAATAGATTGGGATCTAGTATCACAACATCAAACACTCAGTCATGCCCTTCTAGTTAAATTTCAAGATAATGTTAACTGGGATTTAATATGTCAATACCAAAAACTAACCCCAGAATCTCTTAAAGATTTCAAAGATAAACTAAATTGGCACTATGTACAAGAATGCCAAAAATTAACAGGCAGTCAAATTAATGAATACCGCACTTATTTAGACCTATAAACTAAACTAAATATTAAAATTCTCAAAATAATTAACTAAAACATTAACATCATCATTAACACCTAAACCATTAACACCTAAACCATTAACACCTAAACCATTAACACCTAAACCATTATTAACCCCTAGGTCAACACTTAAATCATTATTAAAGGTATTGCTGAAATCTTCAATATTTTTACAATTTTCTTTTAACACTAATATAAAAGTTTTATATTTTATACCAGATTGTAATTGATGAGGGATGAAAAAGTTAGAAAAGAAATTTATATCATAGTGCGGATAATAAGTTTTACAATAAACATCATAAAAAGCTAAATGCATAAAGTGCACTGGATACATTTCTACTAGAAATACATATTTTGACGATAGATATGAATTAAAATATGCTATTACTGAATTAATAAAATTTGCATGAAAAATATGTAAAGCAAATAAAGTTGAATTACTTATATTACGTAATATATTTGTAAGCAACCCTTGATAATGACTCATACGTTTATTATATTTTTACATACATTTCTAAAAATCAAATCAATTTTATGTACAAAAATTGATTTGCTCACAAATACCGTATATAAACCACATTAAAATTATCACATTAAAATTATGACAGAACTGTTCACTATAGATGAATTAATAGAACACATTGATAAAATAGAATTTAAGAATATTGATAATTTACCTAAAAATATTTTAATGAAATTTAAAAACATTATTACTACTTACAAATGGGGTGAAATATCTAATAAAACATATTCTAAAAAGATTCTTACATCACCTGAATTTTTCGATCATATTAATTGGACAAGCATCATACATAGGATGCAACTCACTAAAGATCTTGTGGATAAAATCATTACTAAGAGAAAGATTTTTGATTGTGCTTTTATATTTTCTAGAATGAAGATATCAAGGGAACAATATCACCAACTTATAAAATCATTCAATCAAACCGAACATCATGTGAATTACTTCATGAATCAGGATTTTGACATTGATGATTTAAAATCTTTCTTAAAAGACCCTTTTAAAAAAATTAACACCAACGTGTTAAACGGATATATGCATTTAATATCTCATAATCCATCATTATGTTTTGATGTCATAAAAGATGGAAATATATTAAAATTACTTGATCTAAAATTTCATTTAGGATGTGTAAATTATTCAAGTGATGTTCTAGTATTTAATATATTACCTTCATTGACATCAAATACATTAAATAAATTATTTGAATCTACATCTACAGGTGTTTGTATTAATGGCGCCACTGGATTAACAACATCTCCCATTTCTCCACCTAATTTTTTAAGTTATCAAAAGGATATTACTCAAGACTTAATTGATTATCTAATAAATCTAAAAGTTAATCAGTCTAGTATTATCACATACTTATCTATGAACCCACATGTGGATTTAAAAAAATTTCAGATAGTCAGACAATCTATCAACACGGGATTCATTAATCCTACTACATTAATATGGCATCGCAAACTTCCAATGTGGTTAATAGACAAACACTTCTTAACTGATCTAGATCACAGTTTACTTTCTCAAGTTTACAACCTTGATAATCATTTTATAAGTAGAAAAATACGTGAATTATTACCAAAATACCCCAATACCAATATAAATTATATATCCACTTTTTTAGAAGATTTAATTAGATATTATAATTTTGATATACCATTTTTAAGAGCATTATGTAATTTAATTATAGATTTGAATTTAGCACCGAAAACAACCAATTTTTGGATTGTTTTATCTGGATATCAAGATTTAGATCTAAAATTTATTCAGGATTATATTAAATATTTAGATCCGAGGGTGATTCAGCTAACTCAAGAAATAACAATTGAATTAATAGATTACTTAGATATAATGAAATTAATCAATTGGAATTGGATATTGTCTAATAAATCATTTTACAATTTAACCATTAATGAACAATATAAACAAGCTATTAATAATGCACTAAAAAAAACTCCTATTTCTATATATTATGATTTGCAGTTTGGCACACAAAACACACCTAATAAAACAACAACTATATCACCATTATTACCAGGGTTTAACATTAATTCACCAGAAAACTATATTAAACTGTTTATAAATTTTCAATTATTTGTAAAGTCAAGCGAAAAATTAGATTTTAGAAAACTTAAAAAAGGTCATACATATAATTTTACTTATTCCAATAATGAATTATATCCTAGAGGATTTATGATTAAAAGTTATATTGCCGATGCATATTCTTATAGTGGATCAAGTTATCCACTAAATGTCCTAAGATTAGCTAAAGTAATATATGAAAATAACCCTATATTATTACACTTTCCAACTTTTTTAAGAATTGAATATCAACTAACAACTATAACAAACCCTAAAGGATTTCCAATATATCATAAATTTACATATTTTGATTCAGGATATTTAATTTCATCATTTAAGGTTTTAGATGTTAAATATATAACTGATGTAGATCCATTTCAATATTCATTAGAAGATTAAAAAAATTGAATGTAGTAATTCAAATATATTTTTAAATATTATTAATAAAAAATATAGTTTTATAATTAATTATTTTGAATGTCTCAATCTGAATCTCAAAGTGAATGTGATGAAACTCAAAGTGAATTTGATGAATCTCAAAGTGAATGTGGGACACCAGTAGAAGTTTCAAAAGATGTGAATGTGAATGCAACTGATAATAAAGATGTGGATGATGTATCAAATATGCCATCACTATCCAGTTTGCAAAATATTACTAAATCTTTCATAAACCAGTTAAAACAACATTCGGTTTCTATTTCAGCCCCGATGGATATGAAACTTTACAACTTTTTATCAAGTGTTAACGCAGTTTCTAGTAATATTTTTACAAAAGATTCATTAAATAAATATCTTCCACTAGAAATAATAACTAATGATCCTACTTTCAAGAATCGTATTGATTGGCATGTGATTTCTGGTAGAACAGATTTGACACATGATTTTATTAGATCAAACATAAAAAAATTATATGCAAATATACTTATTGAAAATTATGTATTATCATATCCAGAAATGATCACTTTATTATCTAATTGTGTTATGGAACATTGTGATGAAGCTATGTGTAAATCCATAGTAAATATTTTAAAAACACCAGATTTAAATAGTGATCAAAAGATGAATTTAATAAATATTATTTCTAAACGTTTTAAAGAAAAATTTAACCCAAGCTACACTTCTAAACCCACAATGTCTGAGAAACATATGTTAATAATTTTACAAACTTATCTAGAACATTTATTTGATCAGAGTAGTGCATCATGTATGGTTTTGCTAGTTAAATTCTTAAAATTAATTAATCCAATTGGAGATTTAAAATATAGTCCATTATTATTTAAATATTTTACTAAAGGTAATTGCTCATTATTAAATGATTTTGAATGGAATTATTTAATAGATAACAGAGTAATTGAATATCCCAGTCAAAAAACAAAGATCCCACTACATGTTAAATATATTTTTGCAAATAAATTATCTGAATTTGATGGAAATAATGTTGATATCGATTTATCATTAAATTACCATACAATAGATAATGTTATAGGGTATATGTTATCAAATGGGGTATGTCCTGATACCATATGGAATAAATATATTTCACCACATTTAAAACCTTATAATACACCATACTGGTTTCTCAAAAAATATAAAAAAGATTTAAATTGGTTTGATTTATTTACGTCAATCATAAAAAATTATAGAAATAATGAAATAACACTTGAAAATATGTTAAAATGGTTTGATGATAATCAAGATAATATTAATATTAATCCCAATGGAAAACAAGATCCAACTAAAATAATTTATCCTGAAGAATTACTTTATCATTTTGGACATAAACTTAATATATTTCATTATAATCTTCTGAAACATATACTATTAACACAAAAAATAAGTGTCAAAGTTCTAGATAAATTAGCACCAATTCTAGATAAAAAATTATGGAAACAAATCAGTATATGTCAATATCTTGATCCGGCATTCATCAAAAAATATGAAAATGAATTAGATTGGGCAGATTTAGCATATAACCCCACATGGCAATTATATGATCATTCTCAGTTTCATAAATTACCTGTATTTGATAAAAAAAATGAAATGTTGTGGTTGCCTCTTGATCAAAAGGTCAGTGAAATTAAAAAAATTTTAACAAAAGTAGATAGTAATGCCACTGCGTTTCTTGAGAATAATAATATAATAATTAAATCAACTATGATATCGCCTATCAAGAAAAAAATAGAAACTCACTCTTTTATCTCATCAACTAAAATTGGTGATCATATCGATAATGAAACATCAGATTATTCTTCTATTTCATATGGTTATTACATGACGAAACATAAGCCTTGTATATTTTTCGGTCCCGAGTTAGTGGTTTTTAACGACCAAGTTAAAAACGCTTGGGGAACAACCAGAAACAGTATACAAATCAGATGTGGATCATACACATAAAAAATAAAACACTTGAGTGTTATTGTTAAAATGATTTTACTACTTAATGCTTAATGCTTAATGCTTAATACTTAATGCTTAATGCTTAATGCTTACTACTTAGTGAGTTTAGATTTAGTAAATGACAAAACTTTTTTTCTTAATCTTTCTGCCTCTTGATTTTCAATAAAATATTTTCTAACAGGTTCTAACATTTCATTAATATGTTTTGCCATTGACAACTTAAAATCAGAGGGATGTAATTCTCCAGACATAAAAGCGTTTTTTAACGGTTCTATTTCATTAAACTCCAGATTACCACCGTTCTCAATCTTTCTAGTAATTTTAATATATCCTAACCTAGGTAAAACCAAATGTTCTGCATATTCCATTAAAGGATTTGTCTCTATATTCAAAGGTGCGCAAAAAGCTTTTTTAACTTTACTATTGACGTCAGATTCAGAATCATCCATAAATATAGCGTTGTCAGGATTACTTTTTGCCATTTTTGTTGAGCCATCTAAACCTGGTAGCATCGGATGCGACAGAATAATCGGCGAATATCTAAATTTTTTTTTAGAAGCATATTCACGAGCTAACATATTAACTTTTCTTTGATCTTCTCCTAATTGACATATATTAACCCCTAAATAAAAGATATCTGCACATTGCATAACAGGATAAAATATCTGTCCAGTCATTAAATGATCATCATCATCACGACCCATAATTTGAGTACACTTTTTTACACGGTTTAAATCAAAAACATTTGCAATATCTAATACTAATTTCCAGTATTTTTCAGCATCTTTATTAATTTCTTCCCAACTCCATAGAAATTCAACATTATCCATATTCATACCACATGCTTTCCATGTAGTTATCATAAGAAGCCCAGCATCTTTAATTCTATCTTGACGACCATCTAATTTTTGATTTAATTCTGCAAAAATATCAGCTATCCAAAACTTAAACTTACATCCCGCTTTAGTTAATTTATTAACGTTTATTACTTTCAAAAGACCTTGACTTATATGCATACGACCAGAACATTCAAACCCATCATAACATGTAATCGGATATCCTGAATCAATTAAGCTTTTTAATTCATCCTCTTGGATACATTCAGATCCAACACTTCTTATTAATTCATATTTTTCTTGATTACTTAAAGACATACTACTTTATTAATCTATTTATCTCCATAACAATTCAATTTTTTATTAAAATTTTTTTCACATCCTGTCAAACTTAAAATATAAAATCCCATTATAAAGTAATACACATTAATCAGATGGATCTTAATATAATATTTATAATATTTTTTACAATAGTTATTATAATGATCTTATGTTTTTTTAACTATTTTCTATCAAATCAAATATCAAAGCAAAGAGTTCATCAAATACTGTATGGGGAGGGTGAAGATGAAAATAAAGATAAAGATAAAGATAAAGATAAAGAAATTAAAAATCCTAAAAAAGAATTAATTGATTATTTTGCATATAATTGGGATGATTTGAAAATATATTTAATAAATAATGATTGTGATAATATTAATATTCCTATAAAATTAGAAGAAACATTCTATGATACATTTGGAAATTATTTTTCATTAAATACATCTGAGAATACTGATACGATGATGACAACGTTTGCGTTTCGTAATTATCAAATGACATTTGAAATGGAATTCAGGGAGATTTGTCAAATTCTAACGATGCTTAAGAAATATATATTAAATCATCCAGATGTGCATCTTAATACACTAGGTAAATATTTAGAATTATTACATCATGAACATTTCCCACAGGCTGTCTTTATCTCCGTTATACTTGACGAAATGCTCCGGACATGTCAAACATATCCAGATCTAAGACTTCACCAAATTTCACAGACCAATAACCTTTTAACAATGAAAATTATTGATTCTTTAACATGAAAAATAACATGAAAAATAACATTAATTGTGTTTTTATTGAACTGTTTTTTCATATAGATTATATTGGCATTAAACATTAAAAATTGAATTTACATTCTTTATCAAAACACTAGATTGATATTAGATTAAATTAGAAATGGATCAAGAAACTATTACATTTTTACAACAAGTTTTTTCAACTAATAAAATTAAACTTCCTTCAAAACCACCTGAAGAATTATATAAACATGTCATAAAAAATAATATATCCAATATAGAAAACAAACAATTATTACCCATTACAGATTTAATCAAAACTAACAATCCAGATTGGGATTTCATTGTAAAACATCCAGATATCAATATTAAAATTATCAAAGAACACTTTTATAAACTTGATTTTAAAACTTTAATAGAAAATAAAACAGAAAATAAAAAAACATTATCCAAAGATAAATTATGTAAAATATTGGTTGAACTTGAAAAAAAACATAATAAAAAACTAACTACATATTGGGATTTAATATTAACACATGGAAAAATAAATATTAATACTATCATTAAGTATCAAAATAACTTTAATAAAGATTCCTTACATTGGGGGATATTGTATAATATTTATATTACAGAT
>Ga0068872_10003180_pt1 | contig 12621 bp, 9 predicted proteins | sample NOAtaG_7_FD_66441 | JGI IMG/M metagenome (GOLD analysis project Ga0068872, IMG submission 66441) | Freshwater lake microbial communities from Lake Erie, under a cyanobacterial bloom - NOAA_Erie_Diel1S_2200h metaG | ecosystem: Environmental > Aquatic > Freshwater > Lake | place: USA: Ohio, Lake...
CCTGGTTACCATGGTATACGGTGGACTCATCAACAAACAAATTACTGCCCGACTACAGCAACTTGGCGTAAATGCGATCGGTGTAACGGGCGCAGATGGAAATCTGATCAAAGCCACGAAAAGACCAGTTGGAGAAGTGGATTACGGGTTCGTTGGGGATCTGAATGAAGAGTCGGTTAACTCAACGCTCCTGTATTTTCTTTTGAAACAAAATATTATCCCAATACTTGCTCCTTTAACTCACGCTGAAGGCAGTATGTTAAATACCAATGCCGATACCATTGCCAGTGCTGTTTCAGTGGCCATGAGTAAGCACTTCGATGTACGCCTGGTTTATTGTTTTGAGAAAAAAGGTGTCTTAGAGGATGTGTCCAATCCTGACTCAGTAATTAGGTCACTCAATATGCCTAAGTACAAGCAACTACTGGAATCAGGCGCCTTACAGGATGGCATTCTTCCAAAAATTGAGGGCGCCTTCAAAGCCATTCACTCTGGTGTGAAAGAAGTGGTTATTGGAAATGCCGGAGATCTGAATAGGAACACCAGTTTAGAAACTACGGGCACTCTCCTTACGCTCTACTGATTTTTGCGCACCTTTGAAGCATGAAATCTTCGCGGATGAATCGTCAGATGGAGCTTCTTCAGGAGCTTATCTCTACGCCATCGTTTAGTAAAGAAGAGAATACATCAGCTCAGATTATCCACCAGCATTTGATCCAGTCTGGCATTGCATGTCAACAACATCTTAATAATGTATGGGCTGTCAATAAGCATTTCTCATCCGAAAAGAAAACCCTGTTGCTGAACTCGCACCACGATACGGTGCGACCAAACCCAGGATATACAAGAGATCCTTTTTCTCCATCAATTGAAGATGGAAAATTATTCGGCTTGGGGAGTAACGATGCCGGAGGCGCGCTGACCAGTCTGATTGGCGTTTTTTGTGAGTTGTATGAAGAAAAAAATCTGCCTGTCAATCTGTTATTGGCAGCAACCGCTGAGGAGGAGATTTCCGGTCGTAATGGAATAGAGGGATTATGGCCCTTGCTGCCAAACATTGATTTTGCAATCGTTGGTGAGCCCACCAAGCTTGATGTGGCGGTCGCCGAAAAAGGACTCATGGTTTTGGATTGTGTAGCGACCGGGGTAGCCGGACACGCAGCCCGTGAAGAAGGCAGCAATGCTATTTATAAAGCCATGCGTGATGTAGAGTGGTTTCGGGCGTTTGCTTTTCCTAAAATTTCTGAAACACTTGGTCCAGTTAAGATGAGTGTTACCGTTATTCAGGCCGGTCAGGTGCACAATCAGGTACCTGCAGAATGTAGGTTTACAGTTGATGTACGCGCTACGGATGCGTATAGCCTGGAGGAGTTGCTGGAAACGATACGTCAAAATGTTCAGAGTACCGTTACGCCACGATCTCTTCGCTTGCGTCCTTCATCTATCGACCTCCACCATCCTTTGGTTCAATCAGCATTGGCAAGTGGCTCGAAATCCTATGGCTCCCCTACCACTTCCGATCAGAGCTTAATTCCAGTGGCTTCCATTAAAATTGGTCCAGGCGATTCTGCACGGTCTCACTCCGCAGATGAATTCATTTACGTGGAGGAAATTGAGCAAGGATTGAAGAAGTACAAAGAGATCATTTTTGGCCTCTCCAAATTTCTTTAGAATCGTTCCATCATTCCCAATCCAAATAGTGCAAAATCATAGCGTACTGGATCATTGGAATTAAATTTTCTGAGATTAGCCGTTAGTTCTTCCGCTGTTTCCCAATCCACTTGTTTCCGTTTAATCAGTTTGAGTTTTCGGGCCACACGTTCTACGTGTAAGTCTACCGGTGCCATCAGTTTTGACATTGGGATTTTATTCCAACAACCAAAATCAACACCTCGGTTATCCTGACGGACCATCCAGCGTAAGTACATATTTAGTCTTTTACATGCCGATTTGCGCGCTGGGGAAGAGACGTGTTTTTTTGTTCTGGCTGGAGCATACGCTACATCAAAAAACCGATTACGAAAAACAATCAGCGCCTCTTTAGCGCCACCATTTCTGAAAGCAGGCTCAAACAATTCTTCAAGAGACTGGTGCACCGAATAAAATCTCTTTAAGAAATCAACAAAATAAAGTGCATCGGTTCCCGAAAAAGTCCGGTGACAAAATTTAGCAATGACTTTCAGATCTTTCTCCTGGTGATTCAGAATAAAGTGATGGGGCGCATCATCCATCATGGCCATGAGCTCCAGACTTTTTTTAATGATTGTCTTTCGCTGACCCCACGCCAGTGTAGCCGCAAATAAACCGGCAATCTCTATATCCTGTCGTTTGGTGAACCGATGCGGAATACAAATGGGATCCGCTTCGATGAAGGAGTGCTGATTGTACTGATCTGCCTTTTGCTCAAGGAGTTCCCGAAGTGCTTCGCCCTTGATTACGGACGACATAGTAACTTATTCGAAAAAGATAATCTCGACCGGGAAACGATCAACCCCTCCGAGCTTTTCCCAGGCAGCCTTAGATATCCGAATCAATACTTCTTTACCCTCTGATTCAGGAAGTTTTCCGGCAATCCTTACAAAAATCTCTTTCCGTGTTTCCTTATTCCGAACACGAAGAACTGTTCCCTCCGGAATGGTTCGGTGGTACGCCAGGTATTTACGACTTTCACCACTTCGCTCCGATAGTAAGGCAAATCCCGATTCATTTTTTTCATCGGTATTCACTGGTTCAATTTTCTCCGGAGTCGACTGCACAAGCTTCACTGGAGTATTTTCTGTTTTCGTGACCTTTACCTCAACTGGTTCATCGTTTGTCTGAGTAGCCTGTTCCAATTTTATTAACAACTGCTGGCCCGTTTTAACACTACTGGAGGTGAGCTTATTCCACTTGATCAGGTCATTGACAGAAACTTGATAGGCGCGGGCAATAGCGTATAATGTCTCTTTTTCAACAACAATATGTGTGACCTCTTTTTGAGGCCTGGAGAGGATATCTTCTTTTGGCGAGACAGAAAATTGAGTTGAGTTTTTAACCCTCAGCTTCATACCAACCTGTATATTTTTTTCACCAAGGTTATTCCAATCCCTGATTTGATCGACCGAAACACCGTACTGACGCGCGATCGAATACAAGGTTTGCTTTTCAGTAACTACGTGAACGACACCATCCACATTCTTATCTTTTAGTCTTCCAGAGTATGGAACTTTAATTTCCTGACCGGCATCGATACCTGAATCAGCTCCGGGATTACTTTCCAGCACAGCTGATAAGGCGGCACCGTACCTCCTGCTGATTGAAAACAAGGTTTCTCCCTTATCAACCTGATGGATGATATACGATTTGCCGTTTACCGTTTCCAGACGAAGGGAATCTGGCATCCGATTCAAGGAGGATTCACCGGTCCAGAAGCCGACTACAATGAGCAGTAGGTTAAGCATAGGCTTTAATATTGAACAAATTTACTCGGTTCCAGTTCTTGCCGAAAAAACGAGCCGGACTATTTATTTGTAATTTTGAGTTCTTTGGATCTTCTAGAAGAATCATTACCATGAAAAAGCTGACCGGCCTCCTCACGATTTGCCTGCTGATGTCAGGGCTGATGCCCTTGTATGCACAAAATGAATCCGCAAAACGGTCCAGGGTAATGATTATGGAGATTCGCGCGGAAATCGATCCTCGGATGAACCGCTACGTTAAGCTAGCCCTGGAACATGCCGAGCAAACAAAAGCTGATTACATCGTTATTGATATGGATACGTATGGTGGCGTACTCACAGATGCCAAGGAAATCGTAGATCAGATCATGGCGGTTAAAAAACCAGTTTGGGTTTTTATTAATTCAGATGCGGCCAGTGCCGGTGCGTTGATTTCCATTGCCTGTGACAGCATTTATATGTCTCCTGGCGCAAGTATTGGCGCAGCCACTGTTGTAGAAGGCGTCGGAGGTGAGGCCGCACCAGACAAATACCAGTCCTACATGCGCTCCATTATGCGGAGCACAGCAGAGGAAAACAATCGTGATCCACGAATTGCAGAAGGAATGGTCGACGAGCGCATTGTGATCGACAGTGTAAAGCAGGCCGGAAAAGTCATCACCCTAACAACTTCAGAGGCTATTGAACTAGGCTATTGTGAGGCCAAGGTGGAATCGATTGAGGAAATTCTGGCGCGAAACGGAGTAAAGAACTATGAACTGGATCGTTTTAAGCTTGGGGTAATTGAAAAGATTATTGCATTTTTTTTAAATCCGGTGATCAGTGGTTTGTTGATTCTGATCATAATCGGAGGAATCTATTTTGAATTGCAAAGTCCTGGAATCGGATTTCCGTTGTTTGCAGCCATCACGGCACTGGTACTTTATCTGGTCCCCTATTACCTCAATGGTCTGGCTGAAAATTGGGAGATCCTTACCCTCCTGGCCGGGATATTATTGATTGCCGTAGAAGTGTTTATTATACCTGGCTTTGGTGTAGCGGGAATAACTGGAATTGCCCTTACGATTGGATCGCTCATCCTCATTATGCTGGATAATGATTACTTCAACTTTGATCTTGTTCCAGGAACGGACATTCTCGTGGCCGGAATGGTGGCCTTAGGAGGTTTTGCCGGAGGAATGTTCCTGTTGTTTGCAGGTGGATCTCGATTGGCCAATACCAAAGCCTTTCAAAATATTGCCCTCACGGATACACAAGAAAAAAATAAAGGTTACACAGCCAACTTTGTCCCTGAAGTGGCGATTGGAACATCAGGTGTAGCCTACACGTTGTTGAGACCAGGTGGTAAGGTCCAAATCGGTGAAAAAATTTATGACGCCTTTACACGTGGAGAATTTATTGAAAAGGGAGAATCGGTGGTAGTGGTAGATGTGGAGGCTTCCACTCTTAAAGTAAAGAAATCCTGATGCGTATCCTTGGAGTCATCCCTGCCCGTTTTGCCTCAACCCGATTTCCGGGAAAGCCGCTTGCCGATATTGGTGGCAAGTCCATGATTCGGAGGGTCTATGAGCAATGTAAAAAATGTAACTCCCTTTCCCGGATTGTGGTGGCCACCGACGACGAGCGGATTGCTACCCATGTTAAGAATTTTGGTGAGGTTATTTTGACTGCAACTCAACATCCGAGCGGAACAGACCGCTGCCGCGAGGCATTGGCCAAAGCTGGCGGGTCGTTTGATTATGTCATCAACATTCAGGGTGATGAGCCCTTTATTGATCCATCTCAAATTGATTTACTCGCAGGTTTATTAGATGGAAAGACGGAGTTGGCTACACTGGCCAAAGTAATCACAGAGGAGCGACACGTTCAGGATCCAAATGTGGTGAAAGTAATTACCGATCTAAACGATAAGGCCTTATACTTCAGTCGAAATCCTATTCCCTATCAGCGGTCGGCCGGTAGCCAGGAATGGCACGAGTTATTTGAGTACAAGAAACATATTGGTATTTACGCGTACCGCACAGACATTCTGGAACAAATCACGAAACTTCCTGTTTCCGCTTTGGAACAGTCAGAGTCCTTGGAGCAACTGCGCTGGCTGGAAAATGGCTACCGAATACAGGTAGGCCTAACCGACCTGGAAACAGCAGGCATTGATACACCGGAGGACCTGGAAAGGGCTATTCAAAATCTTGCTCAATAAAAAAGGCCGGAGTGTTCCGGCCTTTTTCGTGTGACAAATTCGTCAGGATCAATTCAACTGGATGGCATTAATCTGTTTAGCCTTCACCATTTCATTGAACTTGGGAACCTGCTCGTTGAAAATTTTATTCAAGGCATTCAGTTGCGCATCAATCTGTCCGGTGATCTCCTTGTAAACAGCTTTAGTCTGTTCGTTCGGACGAAAATCACTTGCCGTAGCCTCAGAATTCAGTGCCGCCAGCTTGTTATTGAGTCGTACAGGGAAGTTCAGTGGATCCTGACCGCTTCTGTTTTTGGTCTGATACAAAGCCTCTTCTATCTTCTTCATCTCATCCAGCATAGCCTTGGATAAATCTGTGATTTCCTTCATCTCAGCCTTACCACGCATGGGTTCAGTTACTTTATTAATCTGTTCCCGTGCGGTGCGAATCTTTTTAATCGCCTGATGCGTTTCGGTGAGCTTATCGCGAACTGCCATCAGGAAAGTAAACTGTTCCTGAATATCTGAAGGAGAGCCTGAGGTCCGTGGATCCTTGAGAAGCTCGAATTCAGTTTCCTGAGATTTTCCGTTTACCGTGAGTTTTGCTTTGTAAGTACCCGGCATGGCACGAGGGCCTGTCAATCCGCCTGCCCATAAAATCAAACCATCAAAACCCTCTGCATCCGGATAACGCATGTTCCACACATACCGGTTCATGCCTGGCTTGAGCTTAGGAAGCTGTTCCTCTTTGGCCTTACGATCAGGTTTAGTGGAATACTTTTTAATCAGTTTTCCATCCTTATCCATGATTTCCAAAGCAGCAGCGATTTTGGCTGTGTCCTTCACATAATAATGGATCATCACTCCACCGGGATGATTTTTGCCTTCCGTTTTGGAAGGACGTCCCCAGCCCCAACCTGAACCCATGCGGTAGCTTGGCATCGGCTTATACAAGTGCACATCGCTCTTGGCTACATTATCATTGAGCTGATGTAACGGAGTCAGGTCATCAATCAACCAGAAGCTGCGGCCCTGTGTCGCTGCAATCAGGTTATCATTTTTAAGGGTAAGGTCTGTGATTGGAACAATTGGAAGGTTAAGTTGAAAGGGCTTCCAGCTGTTGCCGTCATCAAAAGAAATGTACATACCGGTTTCAGTTCCGGCATACAACAATCCGGCGCGCTTAGGATCGGCACGTAGCACACGGGTAAAATGACCCGCATCGATACCATCGGTTATTTTAGTCCAAGTTGCACCGTAATCTTTTGATTTGTAGAGATACGGCTGATAATCTCCTAGCTTATAACGAGTAGCTGCCACATAAATTCCTCCTTTTACAAAGGGATCAAATTCAACACTGTTGAACATCGACCACTCCGGAAGTGGAGGTGTAATTTTTTTCCACTCTTTACCACCATCACGCGTGATGTGCAGCAAACCATCGTCAGAACCAGCAACAATCAAATCCTTTTCAAAAGGAGATTCAGCTACCGCAAAAATAGTGCAGTAGTATTCGACGGATGTATTGTCTTTCGTGATTGGACCACCGGAAGATCCCATCTTGCTTGGATCGTTTCTGGTCAAATCAGGACTGATGATGTCCCAGCTTTCTCCACCATTATAGGATACGTGCAAATTCTGGGAAGCCGCATATAATTTTTTGGGATTGTGTGGTGAGAAGAAAATAGGGAAGTTCCACTGAAAGCGATACTTCGCTCCTTCTGCACCATGGCCCATCGGAAGGTCTGGCCAGGGATTGATCCGGCGGCTTTCATTGTTACGGTGATTTTGTGATTCCAGGTAACCGTCGTAGCTGCCACCATAGACGATTTCATTATCGGTAGGATCAACAGCAAGGTGACCGCTTTCACCGCCCGCAGTTGTTTGCCAATCCTGCAGTCCAATGGTTCCACCATCAGTGCGGTGCGGAATACGGACAGTGCTGTTATCTTGCTGTGCACCATAGATCCGGTAAGGGAAGCTATTGTCGGTTGTTACTCGGTAGAACTGTGCCGTTGGCTGATTCATGTAGGTGCTCCAGTTTTCTCCTCCATCAAAGGAAACCTGTCCACCACCGTCATCCGCAATGGCCATACGCTGATTGTCTTCCGGCGAGATCCACAAATCGTGGTGGTCACCGTGCTGTGCATTAAAAGCCTGGAAGGTTTTACCGCCGTCCTTGGAACGGTGGTACGCCACATTCATCACATAGACCATATCCTCGTCCTTGGTGTCCGCCATAATCTTTGAATAATACCAGGCACGCTGACGCAGGTTGCGGTCTTCGTTCATACGACGCCAGGATTTTCCGGCATCATCGGAACGGTATACACCACCCAAATCGTTTTCGATGATGGCGTAAACGCGATTAGAATTAACAGGAGAAACAGAAACGCCAACAATTCCCCAGGTTCCCTTAGGCATTCCTTCATTCGTAGAAATATTGGTCCACGAATCACCTCCATCTGTACTTTTCCAAAGTGCAGAACCTTCGCCACCGCTTTCCAAACTATAGGGTGTACGGCGAATCCTCCAGGTTGAAGCGTAGATAATGCGTGGGTTGTTCGGATCCATGCACAAATCAACTGCTCCGGCATCGGCGTTTGCAAACAGGATACGCTCCCAGGTCTTTCCGCCGTCTTTGGAACGATAGACACCGCGCTCATCGGAAGACTTGAACAGATCGCCAAGAACGGCCGCGTAAACCAGATCAGGATTTTTTGGATGAATTTGGATCTTAGGAATGTGTCTTGAATTTTTCAGCCCGGATGGTGTCCATGTTTTACCGGCGTCTGTAGACTTCCACATGCCATAGCCGTAGGAAACGTTACCGCGAACAGTAGCCTCGCCACCGCCGACATAGATAACATTATTATCCCAGGTACTAACAGCTACGGATCCGATAGAGCCACCGAAATAACCATCAGAAATATTGTCCCAGGTATTACCACCATCGGTCGTGCGCCAAACGCCGCCTCCGGTTGAACCGAAGTAATACAAATTGGGTTTTCCAGGAACCCCCGTAACGGAAGCCGATCGGCCACCACGGAATGGTCCAATGCTGCGCCATTCGAGCGCATCGTAGAGTTTTTCGTCAAAGCCGATCGTAGGCTTCGCTACGGCAGCTTGTTTTTTCTGAGCAAACACCACCATTGAGGTGGCCATCATCAGAAGGAGTACTAATTTTTTCATAGTCATAGATTGATGTTGCGATATTAAAAATAGTATCGGAAAGCCATCGACAGATTTTATGTGGATGGGGACCGAATTTAAGCCGGGGGATTGGTTTTTTGAAGACAAGGCCTAAATTTGATAAAATTCAACCATGAAGAAAGAAGATATCCGCCAGTTGTTCAGCGTTCCGGTCATTGTGGCCGCACTGGGTTATTTTGTCGACATCTACGATCTGCTGCTTTTTGGCATCGTACGGAAGCCCAGTTTGATTGGCTTGGGGATTCCGGATGGTGAACAAGTGACCAATCTGGGGGAATATTTGCTTCAAGTGCAAATGGGTGGTCTACTGGTTGGAGGTATCATCTGGGGTATACTCGGCGATAAGCGCGGCCGGCTTTCCGTTTTATTTGGTTCGATTCTAATGTACTCGTTGGCCAACATCGCCAATGGCTTTGTTACGAATGTGACTCAATACGAGATTTTGCGTTTTATTGCCGGCATTGGATTAGCCGGAGAATTGGGTGCCGGCGTTACGCTGGTAGCCGAAATTCTTCCCACAAGACTTCGCGGTTATGGTACGATGCTCATTGCAGCCGTTGGGGTGTTGGGTGCAGTAGTAGCCAATATCGTTGTTAAAGAATTCGATTGGCGCATAGCCTATTTTATAGGTGGTGGCCTTGGGTTGTTGCTGTTGATTGCACGTGTTTCTGTTTTTGAATCAGGTATTTTTCTGAAGCTGCGTGAGCAGGAGAGCAAAATATCCAGAGGAAATTTTTTCATGCTCTTTAATCACAAGGGTCGGTTTTTAAAGTTCATGGGTTGCATCTTCATCGGGCTTCCATTGTGGTATGGCATCGGCATTTTGGTAACCTTTTCGCCAGAGTTTGCCAAAGCCCTTGGTATCGAAGGTGCAGTTACGGCCGGAAATTCGATTATGTATAGTTATCTCGGCTTAACCGTCGGAGGAATTATGAGTGGCGTGATCAGTCAGAATCTGGAAAGCCGCAAAAAGACCGTTGCCCTTTTTGTGCTTATCGAACTGGCAACGATTTTGCTGTATCTCTACCAACCCAATACTTCAGTAAACTTTTTCTACGTCACTACTTTTTTCCTGGGAATTGGTTTTGGCTATTGGGCGATCTTCGTTACAGTAGCTGCCGAACAGTTTGGAACAAATTTGCGCAGCACGGTAGCTACCACCACACCCAATTTCATCAGAGGCACTGTTATTCCATTGACGTTGTTATTTCACTGGCTTCGTGAAGACCTTCAGTTAGGCTGGATCACAGGCGCTATGATCATTGGAATTGCGACCGCTGCTGTTGCACTTCTTTCCTTGTTACTGATACAAGAAACTTTCCATCGGGATTTGAATTTTGTAGAGGAGGATTAGTCGGTGGCTTCTGGCTTCGACAAGCTCAGCCACAGCTTCGACAAGCTCAGCCACAGCTTCGACAAGCTCAGGTAGCTCTTAGACAAAATCAGCCAAAGCTTAGTTCAGGAAATCCATTGAATGAATGAGCTGAATTTCCGTAATTGAGGAGTTGTGAATGGCTTACCAAACAAACTTCCCAATGCGAAATAATATCGGCATGAACCTGCTCCTCTGGGGCACGGAAATCAATGAATCGCTATTTCCTATCCTGGAAGAAATTGCTTCCATCGGATACACCGGAGTCGAAATACCAATCTTCGATACGAAACCAGATAACTGGATATCCTGGCGAAAAAAACTCGATGAACTAAAGCTGGATCGCGTCGCGGTCACCATCAACGGACCAGGACAATCTCTAATCAGTCCCAACGAAACTGAGCGCAGAAAAACCATCGACCAAAACAAAGCTGCTATCGACTGCGCATCGGTACTGGGCTCTGCGTTACTGACCGGACCCTTTCATTCCGCACTTGGCGTATTCACCGGAAAACCCGCCACCAGCGATGAATTGAAGTTGGCGGCCGATGGTCTGCGCGAACTGGCTACACACGCTGCAAAAAATAATATAACCCTTGGCCTGGAGTACCTCAATCGCTTTGAAAGCTATCTGGTTTCCTCAACCGATGAGCTGATCGCCTTAACCAGAATGGTCGATCACCCCAACTGCCGGATCATGTTTGATACGTTCCACGCCAATATTGAAGAGAAAAGCATTCCGGAGGCCATCCGCAAAATAGGAAACCTGCTTGTTCACGTACAACTCTCTGAAAATGACCGCGGAACACTGGGAAAGGGCCATATAAATTTCCCTGAAATATTAATCGCACTTTCCGAAATTGGCTATTCGGGCATGCTCAGCATTGAAGCTTTCAGTATGAAATTGGCCGCAGCGAATATCTGGCGTCCCATGTTTGAGACCGAAACACAATTGATGAAAGACAGTTTTAACTTTTTAAAAAATCTCACGAAATGAAAATCAACATTGCCATCGTAGGACTTGGATTTGGTGCTGAATTCATCCCCATTTATCAGCGCCACCCGCACACCAACATGTACGCCGTCTGTCAGCGAAATAAAGAAAAACTGAACGCGATTGCGGATGCCTTTAAAATCGAGAAGCGGTACTCTGATTACGATGAACTATTAAAAGATCCAGCCATCGACGCTGTGCACATCAACTCTCCCATTCCCAATCACGCCGAACAATCCCTCAAAGCATTGTATGCAGGAAAGCACGTGGCCTGCACCGTTCCGATGGCTACCAGCGTAGAGGACTGTATGAAAATTGTAAAAGCATGTAAGGAGACTGGTAAAAAATACATGATGATGGAAACGGTCGTGTACTCCAGAGAATTTTTATTTGTTAAAGAAATGTATGAAAAAGGAGAGCTGGGAAAAATTCAGTTCCTGAAAGCTTCTCATCAGCAAGATATGGATGGATGGCCGGATTATTGGCCCGGTCTACCTCCCATGCATTACGCAACCCATTGCGTAGGCCCGGTGGCCGGATTACTGAAGTTGGAAGCCGAATACGTTTCTTGCTTTGGCTCTGGCACCATTCGTGAAGAGCTGTCCAAAATTCACAATTCACCCTTTGCTATTGAATCGGCACACATCAAATTCAAAAACAGCGACCTGAGCGCCTACGTTTACCGCTCTCTGTTTGATGTGGCCCGACAATACCGTGAAAGTTTTGAAGTGTATGGATCTAAAAAATCCTTTGAATGGTCCCTCATTGAACATGAGCAGCACGTGGTGCATATCGCCAAACTTCCTGAACCTGAAATTCCGAAAAAAGTTACGGTGCCCGATTATGCGCATTTACTTCCGGAATCCATCCGTGATTTCACAACCAAAGGAGTTTATGATGTGGCCGAAAATACACACTTGAGTTTTACCCAAGGCGCAGGACACGGCGGATCACATCCGCACTTGGCTCATGAATTCGTCATGGCCCTGATCGAAAACCGGGACCCCTTCCCTAATGCTGCTCAATCCGCCAACTGGACCTCAGTCGGCATCCTGGCACACGAGTCTGCGATGGCCGGTGGTAAATTGATTACCCTGCCTGACTTTTTCAACATCTGAACACACACAAGACCACAACCCCATGAAAAAATTTCTGATCCTGTTCCTTTCCTGCATAGCATTTATCACCAATGCACAACAAGGACGGAGGCTTGAAGTTTTGTTTCTCGGCGATCAGGGACACCATCGTCCTATGGAACGCGTTCCTTCCTTAATGGCAGCACTTGGCCCACGGGGAATCAACTTCACCTATACGGAAGATCTGAGTGACCTCAATCCAGAAAATCTGGCTCTTTACGATGCCCTGATGATCTATGCGAACTGGGACGAGATTCAGCCGACACAGGAAAAAGCACTTCTTGATT
>Ga0068872_10003186_pt1 | contig 12614 bp, 12 predicted proteins | sample NOAtaG_7_FD_66441 | JGI IMG/M metagenome (GOLD analysis project Ga0068872, IMG submission 66441) | Freshwater lake microbial communities from Lake Erie, under a cyanobacterial bloom - NOAA_Erie_Diel1S_2200h metaG | ecosystem: Environmental > Aquatic > Freshwater > Lake | place: USA: Ohio, Lake...
CACCGTCAGTACCGCTGTGGCGATCGCTATACCGGCATCACCGAACAATCGTATGGCGATGACGGTGCCCAGCGCCGACGCCAGGATATTCACGGCGTTGTTACCGATCAGGATGAGGCCAAGAAGGCGGTCCGGTCTGTTCAGAAGCTTCAGCGCCAGCTTCGCACCCCGGTTGCGCTTGCGCAGGTGCTTAAGTCGGTACCGGTTGAGCGACATCAGCCCGGTTTCGGAGCCCGAGAAGAATGCCGACATGAGGAGGCAGGCCACGAGGATGCCGACCTGCAGTTCCAGCGAGGAGTCGTTCAAGCGGGGAGGGGCCTTAAGACGGAATGCCGATGGTGCCGGGATTGCCGGGTGCTGGCAAGGACCGCCGGATGTTCGGCAGCTAGACGCGCTGCAGTAGCAACTGGATGACGAACTTGCTTCCGAAGTACGCGAGGATCAGCAATCCGAAGCCCGAGAGGGTCCACTTGATGGCCGTGGTGCCTCGCCAGCCAAGACGATGGCGGCCCCACAGCAGCGTACCGAACACCCCCCACGCGAGAATGGACAGGATGGTCTTGTGCGCAAGGTGCTGCGCGAAGATGTCCTCGAGGAACACAGCCCCTGTCGTGATCGCGAGCCCTAGCAGCACCTCCCCGGTCCAGATGAGCCGGAACAGCAGAGTCTCCATCGTCGAGAGGGACGGCATGAGCTCCACCACGCCGCCGAGTCGCCGGTGTTTCAGGCGGCTGATCAGTAGCCCCAGGGCCGCCGCCTGCAGCGCAGCGATGCTGAGGATGCTGTAGGCGAGAATGGAGAAAAGAATGTGCGTGCCCAAGCCCCAGCCGAGGGCTGTCCGCGGCGTACCGGGCGTGCTGAGGAAGAGTGAGGTCAGCAACGCCACCACGGTGATCGGGTAGAGCACCAACAGCAGATTGGCCATCGGCATCCGGAAGCTGGCTGCCCAGGCAAGCAGCGCGATGGCCCAGAGAAACAGGGACGCCGCGTTGAAAAGTCCGAAATCGAGGCCCGATGTTGTGAAGACATGCGGCGCGAGGGTGGCGATGTGGAGTACCAGTGCCGGGGCCGCCAGCCCCATCGACAAGCGCAGCATCCGCGAACGCGCCGCCCCCTCGTGCAGCCCGATCAGTTGAGTGGCTAGGCTGGCGAGGTAGAAGAGACAGGCCGCAAGGCCCGGGATGAGGCTCATCATGTCTTTTGTGATGCCGCGAACGGCGCGTGACGGCCGATGCTGCATTCTAGACGCGCGTCCGCGCGGCCGTCACCCCGTTCTGCTGCAGCCGCTGCCGGTTGCAGTCGCCGGCGGGTATACTCGGCGCCACTCAACGTTTGACCTGCCTCACCGGGCCTGATCCAGTACGGAATCCCTGCATGTTCGACCAGCTGACAGAAAGGCTTTCGGAAACCCTGCGCCGTGTCGCCGGCAAGGCCACCCTGAGCGACGACAACATCCAGGAAACCTTGCGAGAGGTGCGGCAGGCGCTCCTCGAGGCGGACGTGGCGCTGCCGGTCGTCAAGGATTTCATCGAGCAGGTGCGCGAGCGCGCTATCGGCCAGGAGGTCATGAAGAGCCTGAGCCCGGGTCAGGCGTTTCTCAAGATCGTCCACGAGCGGCTTGTCGCAGCGATGGGCGAGGCCAACGAAGGACTTGATCTCGCGGCTCAGACTCCTGCCGTCATTCTGATGGCAGGTCTGCAGGGCAGCGGCAAGACCACCAGCGCGGCGAAGCTCGCGCGGCTGCTGAAAGACAAGGGGCGTAAGGCCCTTCTGGTCAGCGCCGACGTCTACCGCCCGGCGGCCATCCGCCAGCTGGAAACGCTGGCCGAGTCGATTGGCGTGGGCTTTCTTCCCAGCAGTGAGACGCAGCGTCCTATCGATATTGCCCGGGAGGCCTTGCAGGCAGCGCGCGTCAAGTTTGCCGACGTACTGATCGTCGATACCGCGGGGCGACTTGCCATCGACCAGGAGATGATGGCCGAGATCCGCGAGCTCCATGCGTTCTTGAACCCCGTGGAGACGCTGTTCGTCGTGGACGCAATGAGCGGCCAGGACGCCGCCCAGACTGCCCGGGCCTTCAACGAGGCTATCCCGCTCACAGGCGTCATTCTCTCAAAGGCCGATGCTGACTCCCGCGGTGGTGCCGCACTCTCGGTGCGTGCCGTCACGGGAAAGCCCATCAAGTTCCTTGGTGTCGGTGAGAAGACCGATGCACTTGAACCCTTCTACCCGGATCGCGTGGCTTCGCGGATCCTCGGGATGGGCGACATTCTCTCGCTGATCGAGGAGGCCGAACGCAAGCTTGATCGGGATAAGGCCGAGAAACTCGCCAAGAAGATCCGCAAGGGCGGCAAGGGCTTCGACCTCGAGGATTTCCGCGACCAGCTCCAGCAGATGCGCAGCATGGGCGGCATATCCGCGATGCTCGACAAGCTTCCGGGCATGGGTGGCCTTGCCCAGGCAGCACAGGCACGTGTAGACACGAAGATGTTCGTGCGTATGGAGGCCATCATCAATTCGATGACGCCCCGCGAACGGCGTGACCCTGACATGCTGAACGGATCCCGCAAGCGCCGCATCACCGAAGGCTCAGGCACAACCATCCAGGATCTCAACAGACTGCTCAAACAGTTCAAGCAGATGCAGAAGATGATGAAGAAAATGGGCAACAAGGGTGCGATGCAGAACATGATGCGCGGCCTTGGAGGGATGATGCCCCCGGGCGCAGGCCTCCCGCCGAGGCGGTGAAAATTCCACAAGCATCGCGAAGGTGAGGGTTCCGGGCGCCAGACCTTTCCCGTACAATCCCGCGCCTTCGCAGGCCCGGCAAGGCTGCGCCGGGATGTGCCCGGAGACAAGCCGGGACTCTCTACCTCAGGACCTCCAGGCATGCTGACGATCAGACTCTCCCGGGTTGGCGCCAAGAAGCGCCCGTTCTACCAGGTCACGGTAACCGACAGCCGTAGCGCCCGTGATGGTCGCTTCATCGAGCGTGTCGGTTTCTTCAACCCGATCGCCGCCGGCAAGGAAGAGCGCATCCGCCTCGACCTCGCCCGCATCGATTACTGGGTAGGCCACGGCGCCCAGCTCTCCGACCGGGTCGCCAAGCTCGTCAGCGACAGCCGCAAGGCGCCCGTCGCGGCCTGATCAGGTCCTTGGCAGCGGTGCGAGAGCCCTCCGCAGCCGCAAAGAACGTCATCCTGGGCCGCGTGAGCGGTGTATTCGGGGTGAAGGGGTGGATCAAGGTCTGGTCTTTCACAGACCCGATCGACCGGCTCCTCGATTACCGTTGCTGGTTGCTGAATGTGCCCGGCGCGGGTTGGCGGAACGTAGAGATCGATGCGGGTCAGTGCCACGGCAAGGGCCTGGTGGTGCATCTGAAGGGTTGTGATGACCGCGAGCTCGCCCGGCACTTCGTGCAGGCTGAAATCGCGGTCCCCGAGACTGAGATGCCTCAACTCTCCCAAGGGGAGTTTTACTGGTACCAGCTCGAAGGACTGAAAGTGCTGTCGGCCACGGGGTCGCAGAAGGTGCTGCTGGGAGAGGTATCACACCTCCTGGAGACGGGCGCCAACGATGTGCTTGTGGTACAGCCCTGTGCGGGCAGCATCGACGACAGGGAGCGGATGCTCCCGTGGGTAGACGATAACGTCATCCTCGGTGTTGATCTGGCGGCGGGTGAGATCAGGGTTGATTGGGACCCTACGTTCTGAACCCGAGCGGAGGCTGAGCGTTGCGTTTCGGGTTGGTGACGATATTTCCGGAGATGTTTGACGCCCTTATCGATTTTGGCGTCACCGGAAGAGCCATCCGCGAGGGCATCGTGGAGCTGGGGTTCTGGAACCCGCGCGATTACGCGCAGGACCGCCACCGCTCCGTTGATGATCGACCCTACGGCGGCGGCCCGGGAATGGTAATGAGTGCGCCGCCGCTGCTGGCGGCGATCCGCGAGGCGAAGAGCGCGGTGGGCGGGCAGGCGAGGGTGGTGTACCTCTCGCCCCAGGGCCAGAGGTTGACGCAGGCTCTCGCCGCGTCCCTTTCCTCGGAAGAGGCACTGGTTCTGGTGGCCGGACGTTACGAAGGCATTGACGAGCGTGTGATCGAGTCCGCCGTCGATGAAGAGATTTCGATCGGGGATTACGTGTTGAGTGGCGGCGAGTTACCCGCCATGGTGCTGATGGATGCGGTGATTCGCCTGTTGCCCGGCGCGTTGGGGCACGGTGACTCAGCCGCGCAGGACTCCTTTTCGGACGGACTGCTCGACTGCCCGCACTACACGCGGCCCGAGATGTTCGAGGGACGATCGGTGCCAGAGGTCCTGATGTCCGGGGACCACGACAAGATCCGGCGCTGGCGACTGGAGCAGTCGCGCCAGCGCACAAGAGAGCGTCGCCCGGACCTCACGCCGGGCACGGAAGATTGACTGACAAAGTGCGGCCATCGCCGTCACTGGTAGCAACGCCATCGCGGGCATGCAGGCCCGCGGAGCGTCACGAGGAGGAAGGCACATGCAGAACGGTATCATCGCCCAGCTCGAGGCCGAGCAGATGGGCAAGAGCGTCCCCGAATTCGCGCCGGGAGACACGGTGGTGGTGGACGTGCGGGTTGTCGAGGGCGACCGGGAGCGTCTCCAGGCCTTCGAGGGGGTCGTTATCGCCAAGCGTAACCGCGGCCTCAACTCGGCGTTTACGGTGCGCAAGATTTCGCACGGCGTGGGCGTGGAGCGTACCTTCCAGACGTACAGCAGCACGGTTGCCGCCATCCAGGTGAAGCGCCGTGGTGATGTTCGCCAGGCCAAGCTCTATTACCTGCGCGAGCTGAGCGGCAAGGCGGCCCGTATCAAGGAAAAGCTCTCGAAACAGTCGGCAGGTTGATCGCCTGGCCTTGCAGAGGGAAAAGGTGGCCCAGAGCCACCTTTTTCATTTTCTGATATGAGCTCCCCTGTGCCCGGAAGCGCCGATATCGAGGCGTTTCTCGATGCCTCCTGGCTCGAGAAGGGCCTCAGTGCAAATACGCTTTCCGCTTATCGCAGTGACCTCGAATCCCTGGGGGGCTGGTGCGCCGGCAGGGGGCTCGAGCCAGTGGCTTGCGGCTCGGCGGACTTGCTGGACTTCCTCGCTGAGGGGCTGCGTTCGGGGCGTTCGGGAAGAAGTGCCGCACGACTCCTGTCGTGCCTGCGCAGTTTCTTCCGCTACCAGCTGCGCATCGGCCGCATTTCCGTTGATCCGACGCTGCAGATCGAGAGCCCCCGGTTGGGGCGGCCGTTGCCCAAGAGTCTTGCGGAAGAGGATGTCGATGCGTTGTTGAACGCGCCCGATGTCAGCACCGCTCTGGGGCTCCGTGATCGGGCCATGCTCGAGCTGTTGTACGCCTGCGGTCTGCGCGTGAGCGAACTTGTGAACCTCGAGATCGGTGCACTGAACACCTCGCAGGGCGTGGTCAGGGTGTTGGGAAAGGGTTCGCGAGAGCGTCTGGTGCCAGTCGGTGAAGAGGCCATCGTCTGGCTCTCGCGGTATCTTCGCGAAGCGCGCCCACAGTTGGCTGCAGATGGCTCGAGCCCCGCATTGTTTCCCGGGCGGGGCGGTGCATCACTGACGCGACAGGCCTTCTGGCACCGCCTGAAGCGTCATGCGCTCTCGGGGGGCATCTGCAAACCGCTGTCCCCGCACACATTGCGGCATGCTTTCGCCACGCATCTGCTGAACCACGGGGCTGATCTCAGGGTAGTGCAGATGCTGCTCGGGCACAGCGATCTGTCGACCACACAGATCTATACCCACGTGGCCCGCGAGCGTCTGAAGCAACTCCATGCCAGGCATCACCCGCGCGGTTGAGCCCGAGCGCAGGCATAATCCCTGTCGCCCGGACACTGATGAGCGCCACACAGAGAGGCATCCGCCATGAAGACCCCTGCAATCCTGCTCCGCAGCGTACTACTGATGCTGCTTTGTGGAGTTTCCCCGCTGCGTGTGGCGGCTGCCGACGATCCCGTGGCGGTCGTGCTGCTCGGCAAGCTCAAGGCGGCACGCGCCGATCTCGAGTACTCGATGCCCCGGCAGAGCGCGATGCCAGGTCTCTATGAGGTGAGCGTCAAGAGCGGCCCGACGCTGTACGTCAGTGCTGACGGTGGATTTTTCGTGGCGGGCGATCTCTTCGCGGTAGGCCCCGGTGGGTTCACCAATCTGGCCGAGCAGAAGCGCGATGCTGATCGCCGGCAGGCACTGGCCACATTGAACCCTGCTGACATGATCGTGTTCGCCCCCGCGAATCCCAAGGCCACGATCACGGTCTTCACGGACATCGATTGCGGCTTCTGCCGCAAGTTCCACCAGGAGGTCCCCCAGCTGAACGCGATGGGCATAGCTGTGCACTACCTCGCGTTCCCGCGCGCCGGGGTTGGTTCTCCTGCGTATCGCAAGATTGCAACGGCATGGTGCGCGACCGATCGCGGCGCCACGCTCACGCGTTTGAAGAATGGCGAGAATGTTCCTGACAATGTCTGTGCGAACAATCCGGTTGCCGCACAGTACGCGCTCGGGGAACAGCTGGGCGTTACGGGCACTCCGGCGCTGGTGCTGGAAGATGGCACGCTGATCCCGGGCTACCAGCCAGCAGCGGAGCTTGCCCGACTGCTCGGTGTGAACTGAGAATCGCGCGCTGCGCACGCAAGCAGGGGAGTGCACGTGGATCCGATCAGGGTAGGCATCTGTGGTTTCGGTACGGTGGGCTCCGGCACCTTCCGTGTGCTGGAGCGTAACCGCGCCGATATCGCCGCGCGCGTGGGTCGGGACGTGATCGTTACGCACATCGGTGCGCGCCGCGATAACCCGCGTTGCAGCACGGGCGATACCCGCGTCAGCCGGGACCTCTTCGAGGTCGTCCGTGATCCCGACGTCGATATCGTCGTGGAACTGATTGGCGGCTGTGACACCGCGCGGCAACTCGTGCTCGAGGCTATCGCCGCCGGCAAGCATGTCATCACCGCGAACAAGGCACTGATCGCCCAGCACGGCAATGAGATCTTCGCTGCGGCCAGCGCACGTGGCGTCTCGGTGGCGTTCGAGGCCGCTGTGGGCGGCGGCATCCCGATCATCAAGGCCATTCGCGAGGGCCTTGCAGCCAACCACATCGAGTGGGTCGCGGGCATCATCAACGGTACCGGTAACTACATCCTGTCGGAGATGCGCGAGCGTGGACGCAGCTTTGCGGCAGCTCTCGCCGAGGCGCAGGCGCTCGGTTATGCCGAGGCAGATCCCACCTTCGATGTCGAAGGCATCGATGCCGCGCACAAGCTTGCGATCCTCGCCTCACTCGCCTTCGGGATCCCGCTGCAATTCGACCGCATCTACTGCGAGGGCATTTCGGGGCTCTCCAGCGAGGACATCCGCTACGCCGAGGAACTCGGCTATCGCATCAAGCATCTCGGTATTTGCCGCAGAACGGCGAGCGGTATCGAGCTGCGCGTGCATCCCACGCTGATCCCCGATGATCGCCTCATCGCCAACGTGAACGGCGTGATGAACGCTATCCTCGTGCGGGGTGATGCCGTCGGGCCCACGCTGTACTACGGGCCGGGCGCAGGCTCCGAGCCCACGGCTTCTTCCGTGGTGGCCGATATCGTCGATGTTGCGCGCACGCTCACCGCTGACCCGGAGCACCGTGTGCCGCATCTCGCGTTCCAGGCTGACCGCCTCTCCTCCGAGCCCGTGCTGCCCATCGAATCGGTGCGCACCAGCTATTACCTGCGCGTCACGGTGCTCGACCAGCCCGGCGTGCTCTGGCGCATTGCCCAGATCCTGAGCGACGCGGGCATCAGCATCGAAGCGCTGATCCAGAAAGAGGCGCCGGAAGACCAGGACACCGCCACCATGATCCTGCTCACCAGCGTGACGGAGGAGCGGAGCATGAACGAGGCCATCCGCGCCATCGAGGCGCAGGATGCCACCCGCGGCCCGGTGCGCCGGATCCGCATGGAAAAACTCGACGGCTGAGGGGACATCCGCGTGGAATACATCAGCACCCGTGGCGGCTCGCCTGCGCTCGGTTTCGAGGACGTACTGCTCACGGGTCTGGCGCCCGATGGCGGTTTGTATCTTCCCCGCGAATTGCCCCGCTTCGATGCCGCGACGCTCGAGCGCTGGGCCGGGCTCGGCTATGCCGATCTCGCGGCCGAGGTGATGCAGCCTTTTGTGGAAGGTTTTCTCGCGCCTGAGGAGCTGCGCACGATCTGCCATGACACCTATCGCGATTTCCGCCACCCCGCGGTCGCGCCGCTCGTGCAACTCGGCCCTAACGAATGGGTGCTGGAGTTGTTCCACGGCCCCACGCTCGCCTTCAAGGATTTCGCGTTGCAACTGCTCGGCAGGCTGCTTGAGCGCTCGCTCGAGCGCCGCGGCGAGCGCGCTGTGATTCTGGGCGCCACCTCGGGGGACACGGGCTCGGCCGCCATCGAAGGCTGCCGTCGTTCCTCGCGCGTGGACATCTTCATCATGCATCCGCACGGGCGCGTCTCGGAGGTGCAGCGCCGCCAGATGACCACTGTCATCGGGCCGAACATCCACAACATCGCCGTTGACGGTGACTTCGACGATTGCCAGGAACTGGTGAAGGCGAGTTTCGCCGATCAGTCCTTCCTCCCGCCGGGCCTGCGTCTGGTGGCGGTTAACTCCATCAACTGGGCACGGATCATGGCCCAGATTGTCTACTACGTGGCGGCCGCGCTTGCGCTCGGTGCGCCGCGCCGGGCTGTGGGGTTCTCCGTGCCGACCGGCAACTTCGGCGATATCTACGCGGGCTATCTCGCGCGGCGCATGGGTCTTCCGGTGGCGCAACTCGTGATTGCCACCAACGCCAACGACATCCTCCACCGCTTCCTGCAGGGCGAGGGTTATGCGCGAGGCGCGCTGCTGCAGACGCTCGCGCCCAGCATGGACATCGTGGTCTCCAGCAATTTCGAGCGCGCGCTCTTCGATTTCCACGACGGAGATGCCTCGGCCATGGCGAGTCTCATGTCGCGCTTCCGCAATGGTGCGGTGCAGGTGCCCGTCTCGGTGCTGGAGCGGGCGAGGGCGGAGTTCTCCAGCGCCGTGATCGACGATGAACGCACCTGCGAGACTATCGCCACGGTCTTCGCCGAATCGGGCTATCTGCTCGATCCGCACACCGCGATCGGCGTTCGTGCCGCGCGTGAGTGCCGTCGTGATCCGGCAACGCCTCTGGTCACGCTGGGTACTGCGCACCCTGCGAAGTTTCCGGATGCTATCCAGCGCGCCGGCGTGCCGGTGGCGCCGCAGTTGCCGCACTACATGTCCGATTTGATGCAACGGCCAGAGCGTTGCGAGCGCTTGCCGCGTGATCTCGCGCTGCTGGCCACTTTCGTGCGCGAGCGGGTGAGCGCATAGGTGGCGCTGCCGCGGCTGCAGCGCCGGGCGCAACCTGCGGGGACTGCATCGCTCGATCTTCTCGCCCGCTTGCTCGCGGCGCGCGGCGTTGATCCTTCCCAGGGTCTGAAGCTCCAGAGCGGGGATCTCATTCCTCCCGTCAGCATGCGTGGCCTTCCCGAGGCGACGGTCCGTCTGGCCGATGCCATGGAGGCGCAGGAGCACATCCTCGTCGTAGGCGATTACGATGCCGATGGCGCCACCAGCACCGCGTTGCTCCTGCTCGGGCTGCGAGCGATGGGTTTTGCCGGTGCGGACTTCCTGGTGCCCAACCGCTTCGAGTACGGCTACGGGCTCACGCCCGAGATCGTGCGCGTTGCCGCGGTGCGCGAACCGAGGCCCACCTTGCTGATCACGGTGGACAACGGCATCAGCAGTACGGATGGCGTAGCGGTGGCAGCGGAACTCGGCATGGATGTACTGGTCACGGACCACCACCTGCCGGGTGAGCAGATCCCTGCCGCCTGCGCCATCCTCAACCCCAACCAGCCGGGTTGCGCGTTTCCCAGCAAATGCCTTGCGGGTGTGGGTGTGGTGTTTTATCTCCTCTGCGGTTTGCGCGCGGAATTGCGCCAGCGCGACTGGTTCGTCTCCCGCGGTGTCGCGGAGCCGCGGCTTGCCGAACTGCTCGATCTGGTTGCGCTGGGCACGGTGGCCGATGTGGTGCCCCTCGATGCCAACAACCGCATCCTCGTGCATCAGGGCCTGCTGCAGTTGCGCAAGGGGCGCGGGCGCCCCGGCGTGCGTGCGCTGCTGCAGGCGGCGGGGCGCCAGAGCGCACGCGTCACCAGCGCCGACCTTGGTTTCTACGCGGGGCCGCGGCTCAATGCTGCGGGCCGTCTGCAGGACATGTCGCTCGGCATCCGCTGCCTGATGGAGGAGGATCCGCTCAAGGCCCGTGACATGGCAGCGGAACTCGATGCGCTCAACCGCCAGCGCCGTTCTATCGAGGACGATATGCAGCGCGAGGCACTGGAACTGCTGGATACGGAAGCGGTTGCCGACGACGCGCGTTGGGGGCTGTCTCTTTATCGCCCCGAGTGGCATCAGGGCGTGGTGGGCCTGGTGGCCTCGCGCCTCAAGGAACGCCTGCACCGCCCGGTGTTCGCCTTCGCGCCTGCCGCAGACGGCGAATTGAAAGGTTCCGGCCGCTCCATCCGCGGCCTGCACATGCGCGATGTGCTGGCTTCCATCCATGCGAGGGATCCGCAACTCATTACCCGTTTCGGGGGCCATGCCATGGCTGCGGGGTTGTCGTTGCCCGAAGCCCATTTCCCACGCTTTGCAGAGGCCTTCGATGACGAGGTTCGGCGTGTGCTCGATCCTGCAGCCCTGGAAGGCGTGCTGGAGACCGACGGCGAGTTGCCGCCCGCGGAGTTCACGTTGCCCAACGCGCAACTGCTGCGTGAGGCGGCACCCTGGGGGCAGCATTTCCCCGAGCCGCTGTTCGACGGTGTCTTCCGCCTGCACGAGCAGCGCCTCGTCGGTGAAAAGCATTTGCGCATCGGCGTGTCACCGCTTGCGGATCCGACGCTTGTCCTCGAAGGCATTGCCTTCAACATCGACACCGGTAACTGGCCAGATCACGCGGTGCAGCGCGTGCACCTCGCCTATCGCCTCGACGTGAACGAGTACCGCGGCAAGAGTACCGTGCAATTGCTGGTGGTCCGGATCGAACGCGCAGACTGATGCCGCCACAGTTCTGCGCGGCAGCATTTTGGTGGTCCCTCGGTTAAACTCGGCTCCCTGTTCCCGACGCCTACAGCACGCCCCGTATGGAAACCAATCCGCTACAGAACCAGCTGAACGATCTGCGGTCCCGCACCGCTGATCTCAGGGGGTATCTTTGACTACGCCACCAAGAAAGACCGTCTGAAGGAAGTCGAACTCGAACTGAGCGAACCGAGCGTCTGGGAAAAACCCGAGCGCGCGCAGGAGCTCGGCCGCGAACGCGCCGCGCTGGAACTCGTCGTGAACACCATCGAGAACCTCGACAGCGGACTGGCCGACGCCGGCGATCTGCTCGAACTGATCGAGATGGAAGACGATACGGCGGCGTTCGATTCCTTGTGCAGCGACGTGAACGGGCTGCAGCGGCAGGTCGAGAACCTCGAGTTCCGGCGCATGTTCTCGGGCGAGCATGACGGCGCCCACGCATTTCTCGATGTCCAGGCGGGCTCCGGTGGCACCGAGGCGCAGGACTGGGGCGAGATGCTCCTGCGGATGTACCTGCGCTGGGGCGAGGCCCACGGATTCGATTGCGAACTGGTCGAGTGCAGCGCCGGCGAGGTCGCGGGCATCAAGAGCGCGACCATACATTTCCGGGGCGACAACGCTTTCGGCTGGTTGCGCACCGAAACAGGCGTGCATCGCCTCGTGCGCAAGAGCCCCTTCGACAGCGGCAACCGGCGCCATACGTCCTTTGCCTCGGTGTTCGTGTCTCCCGAACTGGACGACACCATCCAGATCGACATAAACCCCGCCGACCTGCGCGTCGACACCTACCGCGCGAGCGGCGCCGGCGGACAGCACGTGAACCGTACCGATTCGGCCATCCGCATCACGCACATGCCGAGCGGCATCGTGGTGCAGTGCCAGTCGCAGCGCTCCCAGCATCAGAACCGCGATTTCGCGATGAAGCAGTTGCGCGCCAAGCTCTACGAGCAGGAGATGCAGAAACGCAGCGCTGCGCTGCAGGCGCTGGAGGACAGCAAGTCCGACATCGGCTGGGGCAGCCAGATCCGGTCCTACGTGCTCGACCAGTCGCGCATCAAGGATCTCCGCACCGGGGTGGAGACCAGCGACACGCAGCGTGTGCTGGACGGCGACCTCGACCGATTCATCGAGGCCTCGCTGAAGGCCGGCCTCTGACACGCGCCGGGAGCGCACGCGCATGAGCAATCCAGAGGACAGCATCCCGCAGGACGAAAACCGCCTGATCGCCGAGCGCCGCGCCAAGCTAGAGAAACTGCGCGGGCAGCGCAACGCCTTCCCCAACGATTTCCGCCGCGATGCGCTGGCAGACGATCTGCAGAAAGCCCACGCCGCTGACAGCAAGGAAGACCTCGAGCAGTCGGCGCGCCGCGTGAAAGTGGCGGGGCGCATCATGCGTATGCGTGGGCCTTTCCTCGTGATTGACGATGTGAGCGGCCAGATCCAGCTCTATGTGAACCG
>Ga0068872_10003190_pt1 | contig 12611 bp, 9 predicted proteins | sample NOAtaG_7_FD_66441 | JGI IMG/M metagenome (GOLD analysis project Ga0068872, IMG submission 66441) | Freshwater lake microbial communities from Lake Erie, under a cyanobacterial bloom - NOAA_Erie_Diel1S_2200h metaG | ecosystem: Environmental > Aquatic > Freshwater > Lake | place: USA: Ohio, Lake...
CAATCCTAGCGCATTTGTTGCTTACAACGGTGCCGACTCTACCTACATCGGTTCTAACTACAACGCGGTTAACAACGCGGGAACGATTTCCAACTGGCTCTTCACTCCCACGCGTACCTACGACAATGGTCACACGTTCTCCTTTTGGACCCGCACCACTACAGGTACCTACCCAGACCGTCTGCAGGTTCGTTTGAGCACCAATGGTGCGAGCACCAATGTGGGTACTACTGAAGTTTCTACAGGGGACTACGGCACGCTTTTGTTGGACATCAACCCAACCCTGACTACCACGGGATATCCGACCACTTGGACTCAATACACTGTCACTCTCAGTGGGTTGGCAGGTCCTACTTCGGGTCGTATCGCTTTCCGTTATTTCGTTACGGGTGGTGGCTTGAACGGTACCAACTCTGACTACATCGGCATCGACAACGTGGTTTACACCGTTCCTGTTGCCGGAGATGCTACCATGCTCACCTCCGACACTTTGGAGTACACCATCGTGCCCATCGATCACCAAAGCACCGATCCTTTCAACGGCAGCATCCGCAACAACGGCACCACGGCCCTGACCAACGTGTTCATGCAGGTGAATGTCTACAACGGTTCCAACACCCAGGTCTACACTGCCAACAGCGCCACCACTGCTTCTTTGGCTTCTGGCGCAGTTGCGAACTTCACGGTGCCCGCTTTCACTGCTACCGCTTCTGATGTCTACGTTTTCGAGTACATCGCCAAGCACAGCCAGGCTGATGGTAACACCTTGGACGACACTCTCTACAGCTCGGTGTTGATCGACCCATCCGTCTATGCCCGTGACAACGGTACGGTTACCGGTGGTTTGGGTATTGGTGCTGGCAATGGTGGTTTCTTGGGCCAACAGTTTGAGCTCATGCAAGCCGACCGCCTTGACTCCGTTTTGGTTTTCATGATCGGCGGAACCGGATACACCGGACAGCCCATCGCTGCTGCTATTTGGGACATGGCGGCTGGCGCCCCCAACCAAATCGTCGGTACCACTGACACCGTGTTCCACGTTTCCGATTCCGGTGGCGTTTACATCCTTCCCATCCCTGGTGGCTTGAACCTCAATGCTGGTTTGTTCACCGTAACCGTGATCGAATTTGACTCTACTGCTGGTTTGGGTCAAACCAACACCATCTTCACCCCCGGTACTACCTGGGTTGATTGGCCGACCTCTCCATTGGCTGGTTGGGCTAACAACGAAGATTTTGGCGGTCAATTCGCTAAGCCTTATGTGATCCGTCCTTTCTTGAACTTCTGCCCTGCCTACGTGAGCAACGTTACCAGCACACAGTCCGCATGTGGTGGTGCTACCGGTACCGCTACGGTCAACGTCACGGGTGGTCCTGGTCCGTTTACCTACGCTTGGAGCAACGGTCAAACTACCCCAACCGCCACTGGTCTTGCTGCCGGTAACTACACTGTCACTGTCTCCGATGCAATTGGTTGTAACGTAGTCGGCCAAGTCTCCGTCACCAACCCGAATGCTCCTGTGGCAGGCACCCCTGCCATCACGGGTGTTTCTTGCAACGGTGGCACCAACGGCACCATCACGGTTCCTGTTACGGGCGGCACCGCTCCTTTCGCTTACTTGTGGAGCAACAACGCCACCACTTCTACCCTGACGGCTGGTGCTGGAACGTACTCTGTGACGATTGCTGACGCAAACCTTTGTGCTGTTGTCGTGACTGGCATGGTCATCAACCAACCTGCTGCTCTCGGAGCCACGGTCAACGCCACCAACGAAAGCGCTCCTGGCGCCAACGACGGTACCGCTACGGCCAACGTGACAGGTGGTACGCCTCCTTACACCTATGCTTGGAGCAACGGTGGCACGACGCAAACCATCGCAGGTCTCGCTTCCGGTACCTACACGGTCACGGTTACCGACGCCAATCAGTGCACCGTTAACGGTTCTACTTCTGTTGTGGTCGGTATCTCCGATGAGTTTGCTGGTTTCAGCTTCGGTGCTTACCCCAACCCATCAAAAGGTGCTTTCGTGGTGTTCGTGAATGCTGTTGAGCTTTCCGACCTCTCCATCTCCGTGGTGGACATGATGGGCAAGACCGTGTTTGTGGACAATGTCAGCAACACGCTCAGCTACCAGCGCAATGTCGATTTGGGTGAGAAGGCAAACGGTATCTACTTCCTCCGTGTGAAGGCCGGTACTGAAACCCACTCCTACAAAATCGAGGTTCGCAACTAAGTCGAATATTTCGAAATCCTAAGCGGGTGGTCACTGAACGGTGGCCACCCGTTTTATTTTGGGTCGGTTTCGATTCCTCAAGCCTGTTTGTTTCTTCGTAAATTCAAATCATGAAAATCTGCTATTGGGTAATTGGCTTGCTGTTGGTGTCCATGGTCACAACAAAAGCCCAGATGCCGGAGGACTCCCTGATGATCCGGAGGATGTATGATGCTGCCCTGACAAGTGGCAAGTCATATGAGAATCTCTGGGTGTTATGTAAGGGTGTCGGTCACCGATTGTCCGGCTCTGAAAATGCGAAAAAAGCGGTCGAATGGGCTTATGCTACGTTCCAAACCATGGGATTGGACCGGATTGAAAAGCAACCTTGCATGGTCACACATTGGGAAAGAGGAAGGCCGGAGAGAGCTTGGATCAAGTCGCGGTCTGGGAAAAGAATGGTTCCTGTGCTGGCTTTGGGTTCTTCACCGGCCACTCCCCGGGGAGGCATTACCGCCAACGTCTTGGAGGTGTTCAGCATCCAGGAGGTGCAAAACTTGCCGGAAGAGAAAGTCAAAGGCAAGGTGATTTTTTACAATCGTCCCATGGACCCTACCTTTTTGAATACCTTTCAGGCCTACGGTGGGTGCGTGGACCAGCGCAGCGTTGGGGCGTTGGAGGCTGCGAAAAAAGGTGCCGTGGCCGTGGTGGTTCGTTCGATGACGGTCAACCATGACGATTGGCCCCACACAGGAAACATGAGGACGGATGATGCCGTGGCGATGATTCCCGCCTGTGCGATTTCAACGAATGGTGCCGACCTGCTTCACCAATTGTTGAGCGAGGAACCAAGCCTTGAGTTTCACTTGGAGATGGATTGTCGGACTTTTCCCGATGCTCCGTCCCACAATGTTATTGGGGAATTGAAGGGCACAGGCCGTCCGGAAGAAATCATCGTGGTAGGTGGGCATTTGGATTCTTGGGATGTAGGTGAGGGTGCACATGACGATGGTGCCGGTGTTGTTCAAGCCATTGAAGTGTTGAACATTTTCAAGGCCGTGGGCTACAAGCCTCGCCATACCATTCGGGCAGTGGCGTTCATGAACGAGGAAAATGGCATGAAAGGTGCCCTGCAATATGCTGCCGAAGCGCTTCGAAAAGGGGAGGTCCACATTGCGGGATTGGAAAGTGATGCAGGCGGATTCACTCCCAGGGGTTTCAATGTGGATGGTTCGGATGAATGCCTTCACCAATTGCTTTCATGGGAAAACCTGCTCGATGATTTTTTACTCAGGCAACTCCAAAAAGGCTACGGAGGTGTTGACATCAGCCCATTGAAAAAGCAGGGAGCCGTTTTGTTCGGATTCGCTCCCGATACGCAAAGGTATTTCGACTACCATCACACGGAAGCGGATGTGTTTGAGGCTGTCAACAAACGGGAGCTAGAGTTGGGAGCGGCATCGATGGCAGCCTTGATTTACCTGATCGACAAATACGATTTACCTTTGAACCGGCAGCCAAACCAAGACAAGTAGAATCTTTCCATCTTTCAAAGCTATCCCGTAGTTTAGCATCAAATGAATACATCCATGTCATCAACACGCACCCTTCTTCTGATTTGTTTTTTGGCAATGGGCCAATTGGTCATGGCCCAAAAGAAATCCAAGCCTAAAGCTGAGTCTGAGCCGAATTCGGGCCCTGCTCCTGCTTCCTTCGAGCTCAAGGACAAACAGGACACCCTAGGGTATGCGCTGGCAATTACCATCATGAATGATCTGAAAAAGCAAGGCTTTGAATACGACATGGAGGCATTTTTAAAGGGAATCCAAGATGCAAATCAGGGGGTCAGTTTGTTGGGGGCTCCGAGCCAAACCCAACAAATCATCATGAAAATGCAGCAAGAGGCGCGCAAAGCCAAGCTTCAAGCCGGTTTGGACAAGGCGAATAAGTTCTTGCAAGAAAATAAAAACAAACCTGGTGTTGTGACGCTTCCAAGCGGATTGCAATACACGGTTTTGAGGGAGGGCACCGGAACGCAGCCAAGTTCACAAAGTTCGGTCACAACCCACTACCACGGTACTTTATTGGATGGTACCGTTTTCGACAGCTCTGTGGAGCGTGGTCAACCTGCCACTTTTCCTGTGAACGGTGTTATCCGTGCCTGGCAGGAAATGCTCGTGCTCATGAAGGAAGGTGGTAAGGTTCGTTTGTTTTGCCCACCCGGACTTGCTTACGGCGAACAGGGTGCGCCAGGCGGGAAAATCGGTCCGAATGAAATGCTGATTTTCGAAATCGAACTCATCAAGGTAAACTGAACCTACCCGTTTTCGTTGCCAAATTAATTGGCTGGGACGCCCAATTCGGAGAGTAGCTTGGTTAGGACCTCGTCGACGGGGCTGTACTGCTTTGATGGGGCAGCTTCTTGGAATGTCTCCGGCAATGGTTTGCCATGTCTGTAAAGCGTCCATTTGCCTTCCTGGTATTCCAAACTGCTTAGGTTTTCCATCCAATCCCCGCTGTTTAGGTACAACACCCTTCCGTTAGTAGTTTGGATTTCCCTGATTTCGGGTTTGTGGATGTGGCCCACCACCAACAAATCATAGCCATTGTTAACGGCAGCCTCCGCAGCAGTCTCCTCCCACTTGTGCTTTTTGTTGACCATCCTTTTCACCCCATCCTTCAAGGATTTGGAGATTTGGACGGGTTTCAGGCCGACTTTTAACAATAACCTGTTCAGTTGGTCGTTCCAATAAATGCTTCGGTCATACCACCTGCCGCCCCATTTGGCCAATCGTTTGTTTTCCATGGAGCCATCAAACAAATCGCCGTGGGTGAACCAAACCTTTTTACCGTTTTGCTCCAAGACCAACTCGTTCAAAATGCTGAGGTTGCCATGTGTGAAACCCAAAAATCTACGGAGCGTCTCATCATGGTTGCCACAGATGTAGTCTACCCGGACGCCAGATTTGAGCCACATCAAAACATGCTCGATGACCGCCGTGTGTGATTGAGGCCAAAAACCTGGACGCAATTGCCAAAAGTCTATCAAGTCCCCGTTGAGAATGACATGTTTGGGAGAAACACTTTTAAGGTATTGGAGCAATTGGTTGGCCCGGGAACCATAGGTGCCCAAGTGCAAGTCCGACAAAACCAAAATCTCCAAATTCCGCATGGCAAAGAGGGTGTAAATGACATCGGAGTGATGTACTGTGCAAAGTTACGTGGCGATCATCCCGTTTGTTACGTCGAACAGATTGTTTTCGAAAGATTAACAACTGGGTAACATTTTGGCCTAGAAAGGGTCGTTCAAGGGCATTGTTTGGCCGTGGCGTTTGTTAATTGGGGGCGAATTGCCGTTCTTTGCCGCGACTCATTTCAATTCAAAAGTTCAAGTATGAAAAAGTTCGCCTTTTTGGCAGTGTTGGGTTTGGTGATCCTTGCAACGGGTTGCAAAACCGAAGGTGGTGCCGGTGATGTGGCCCTCTCGACCAAGCAAGACTCTTTGGGTTATGCGATTGGTTCCGACATTGGAAAAAATTTGAAGATGCAAAACATCGATGTGGCCCTTCCTGCGTTGTACAAAGGTTTGGAGGATGCTTTCTCTGGGAAACCGGGATTGTTGACCGAGGAGCAGACAAAGGCCGTGATCATGTCGTTCCAACGTGACATGCAAATGAAGATGCAACAAGAGCGTATGGCCAAAGCAGGTGGTAACCTGACACAAGCCAATGAGTTTTTGGCGCAAAACAAAACCAAGCCCGGCGTAATTGAGCACCCCAGCGGGTTGCAGTACGAAGTCATCAAAGAAGGAAAAGGCAAAAGCCCGACCATCAATGACCAAGTCACGACCCATTACCATGGCACCTTGGTTGACGGCACGGTATTCGATTCTTCCGTTGAGCGCGGAGAGCCTTCTTCTTTCCCATTGGGTGGTGTCATCCAAGCTTGGCAGATCATCCTTCCTATGATGAAAGAAGGTGGCAAGGTGAAGATTTACTGTCCTCCTGCATTGGGCTATGGCGAAATGGGAATGGGTGAAAAAATCGGACCCAACATGGCCTTGATTTTCGAAATCGAACTCATCAAAGTAGGCGCCTGATAGGAGGCCTGCAGTTTGAAATTACAAGCCCGTGCCCTCTTGGGGTGCGGGTTTCTTTTTTGCCGATCCGACCGTATTTTCGTCGAAGGTTATCACCCCGGCACATGATTGGATTTCTCACCACCTTGGACTTGTTGCTTTGGATTTCCTTTGGTGTTTGTGCCATTGGGTTCATAGGCACGATTCATTTGCGACCTTATACTGGGGATTTTATCCTCAAAGCCATTCCTGCCCTATCCTTGGCAACCATGGCCTTTTTGTATGTTCCGGATGCGCATGGTAAATTGTTATTCGCGGCTCTAGTTTTATCGGCTGCTGGTGATGTCAGCTTGGCCTTCAAAGGTGAGCGGAATTTTGTGACGGGGCTGGTATTTTTCCTGTTGGCCCACTTGCTCTACGTGGTTATGTTTTCTTTGGATGGCGACTTCGGACTGGAGCGTTGGTGGATGATTTTGACATTGGCTGCCATGGCCGTAGGGATGGGTATAGTATTGTATCCTCGCCTTGGAGAAATGAAGATTCCCGTCATGATTTACATTTCGGTTATTTTGTCCATGGGCGTATTGGCCTGCCTCGCCCCGGGTAGGAATCCTTGGATGCTGATCGCAGGAGCTACGCTGTTCATGCTGAGTGATTCAGTGATTGCATTGGATCGTTTTTTGCGTCCCATACCCGGAGCCCAAATCATCATCATGACCACTTACTACTCGGGGCAGCTTTTGATTTGCCGGTCCTTCATGCCCGATTCTTTGACATGAACAAATTGAATATGAAATTTTCCGCTGGAATTGTTTCTTGTTTGGCCGCCTGGGCTGTTTTGAGCGTTTTTGGATGTAAACGCGAGGACCAATCCGCAATCGACGACCAAAAAATCGTGGCTCACATCGCGGAGAATCCTCCGCTTCAAAATGCAACCAAAACACCTTCGGGATTGTATTATCACATCTCGGATTCGGGCTCTGCGGATCATCCAGGCATCACGCAAACAGTCGTGGTTTACTACACCGGCACGCTGTTGGACGGAACGCCATTCGATGGGGTGAATCCACCTGATGCCCCCTTGTCCCTGCCCCTGGCCTACACCATTTTGGGTTGGCAAGAAGGAATTCCTTTTTTGGGTCGTGGGGGTAGAGGCACGCTGCTGATTCCTTCAGAATTGGGTTATGGAGACCGGAGAACCGGGAGCATTCCAGCCAATTCCGTTTTGAAATTTGAGGTGGAATTGGTCGATTTTTACTGATCGCTCAATAGGGTTTCGATTGCTGCTGTCGTACAGGCGTCCCTTGCATTGCAATCGTTCTAAATCGTTTTGGTCAAGTGAATGAAATGCAGTAATTTCGTATTGCGAATAAGCATTTGTGCCTGTTTCGTCCGAGAAAGGGATTTTTCAAAGCATAACTTAGCATTACAAGTAGAACATGAAAACATTTACGCGTCTCTTTTTGGCGGTAGCTTTGGTGGGACTTGGGTCCTTCGCACAAGCTCAATCCGCTACACGCAATGGCGTGGTGATTGAAACGTTCACAGGCACATGGTGTCAGTACTGTCCTGGTGCTGCCATGGCTGTGGATGACCTCATCCTCAATGGTAAAAAAGTTGCCCCAGTGAAATTCCACGTCGGTGACAACTATGAGACCACCGAGTCCACCAGCCGTGACACCTATTACAATGTCGGTGGCTACCCCACTTCTTGGTTTGACGGCAAGAGCGATGTTGCAGGTGGAAACACCAGTGCATCCATCTACGGTGTCTACCTCCCTGAGTACAACGCCGCCATCGCTGCCGCTACTCCTTTCAACGTTTCTGCCACCACTTCCTTGACCAACAACGACCTCACCATCAACTACACGGTTGAGCAAGTGGGTGCCTACTCCGCTGGCAACTTGGTGGTTCATGCAGTGGTTACCGAAAGCAACATCCCTGATGCTTGGCTCGGCGGCTTGACCGAAGTTGACTACGTGATGCGCAAAATGATCCCCGACCAAAATGGAACAGCCATCACCATCACCCAGGGCAACACCGTTACCGGAACGCTCAACTACACCCTCAACTCCGCTTGGGTGAAAGCCAACATGGAAGTTGTGGTTTGGGTCCAAAACACCTCCACCAAGGAAATTTTCAATGTGTACCGCGGTCCACTTCAGGCTTCCCAGTTTGGTGTTGATCCTGCTATCGCCAACTTCCTCAACCCCATCACGGGCCAGTCTTGCGCTACCAGCATCACCCCCGAGATTGTATTGTTCAACAACGGCAACACTGCCCTGACCTCGTTGACCATCAACTGGACGTTGAACGGCACACCCGGCACCTTTAACTGGACCGGCAACCTGCCTTACTACACCTACCAAATTGTGACCCTGCCCGTGCAGAACTTCACTCCACAGGCCAACAACACTTTGACCTTCTCCGTGAGCAACCCCAACAGCGGTGCCACCGATGAAAACAGTGCAAACAATGCCTTGGCCACTTCGACTTGGCAAAATGTATCGGCAGCTTACGTTCCTGGCTCATACTCCCTCGAACTCCAACTCGACGACTACGGTTCCGAAACGACTTGGAGGTTTGTGGATGGTTCTGGCAACACCGTATTGTCTGGTGGCCCTTACCCCGATGGCAACCGTCAGCTCATCAACCAAAACGTTAGCCTCACCGGCAATGGCTGTGTAAGCTTCATCATCGAAGACAGCTACGGCGACGGCATCTGCTGCCAATACGGCCCTGGATTCTTCAACGTGAAAGACCCACAAAACAACGTGGTCCTCACCGGAAGCAACTTCGGTTCTGGCTTGGACAAATCATGGAACCTCGACCCGAACGCTGTGAGCAACGACCAAGCCATCGATGGCCTCGTATCCGTGTTCCCCAACCCGACAACGGGTCGTTTTGTGGTTAGCCTCAGCGAAGGCCTCAGCGGTGTCACCAAAATCAGCGTGATGTCCATGGAAGGTAAGCTCATCTTCTCCGATGTTACCGAGATGAACACCTTCGAAGGCAACCTCGACGGACTCTCCAAAGGGATGTACTTCGTGAAAGTGGAAAATGCCAACGGCGTTACCACCAAAAAACTCACGAAAGAGTAATCTCTTCCAAACAGGGCTCTCGTGCCCAACTCAAAGGCTGCACCATACGGTGTGGCCTTTGTTTTTTAACCTGAATCGCAATTTTCAAGCACTTGCAACTTTGACTAACTTAGCAGTCACTTCAGGCCCAGCCGCCCTTGCGGCGCGGTTTGACCCAAGGCATTCGCTACCACTTTGGCCGATACATGCAGTTTAACTCCGCTGAATTCCTTCTTTTTCTTCCGCTGGTGGTTGGAGCATATTATTTGTTTCCAACCCGTTTCAGATGGATTCTCCTGCTGTTGGCTAGCTATCTTTTTTACATGTGGTGGAAGCCGGTTTTTGCCGTTTTGGTGGCCATTTCCACAGTATTGGATTGGGGATTGGCACTCCTCATGGAAAAAAGCAACCATCCCAATCGGAAGTTGGCCCTGGTGAGCCTGAGCCTTTTCGCCAACCTTGGAATGCTGTTCTCCTTCAAGTACGCTGATTTCTTCATCGACACCATCAATTTCATGGGTGGGACCGATTTGGGACACTTGGGTTGGATTTTGCCGGTGGGCATTTCATTCTATACTTTTCAGACCCTCAGTTATACGTTGGATGTCTACGCCGGGAATGTGAAAGCCGAGCGCCACTTGGGACATTTCGCATTGTTTGTGATCTATTTTCCTCAGCTCGTTGCGGGTCCTATTGAACGGTACTCGGATTTGGCGCCCCAATTGAGAGTCAATCAAGTCCTGACCTACCGCAACTTGTCTCACGGCTTCAGGTTGGTTTTGTTTGGACTGTTTGTAAAAATGGTCTTGGCCGATCGATTGGCTCCCCACGTGGACGCTGTCTATGCGGACCCATCCGCCTACAACGGGTGGAGTCTGGCCTTGGCCTGCTTCCTGTACTCCTTTCAGATATATGGGGACTTCATGGGGTATTCCCTTGTGGCCATGGGTAGCGCCAAATGCATGGGGGTGGATTTGATGGAAAACTTCAAACAGCCCTATTTGTCGCGTTCGATAGCTGAATTTTGGCAACGCTGGCATATTTCTTTGGGAAAGTGGTTCCGGGATTATGTTTTCTTGCCTTTGGGTGGCAGTCGCGTGGCTTTTTCCCGCTTGGCAGTGAACATTTTAATGGTGTTTGTTTTAAGCGGTTTTTGGCACGGAGCCAATTGGACTTTCTTGGCTTGGGGATTGGGATGGGGCTTGCTTTACATCTTGGAAAAGGCAATAGGAAGTTGGGGGCCATCAATTCCTATGATTTCAGGCAGTCGCTCCCTGAACGGCATCCGGATATTGGTTGTTTTCGCCATCACCACCCTGATGTGGATCCCATTCCGAAGCATGAACTGGTCCAATTTGAAACTCATGGTTGGCGGCTTGGCCTCCTTCCCTTCCGATTGTTTGAATTTGGAAGTGGAGTGGATTGCTTGGTTGGCATTGGCGGTGGTGCTCATCGCGGATTGGCAACTCCAAGGCAGAAGAATTGATGTTTGGATGGATGCTTGGTCCGCACCATTTCGGTGGCTGGTTTACGCTGCATTGACCTATGGCATCGTGGTTTTTTCCTCGCAGGAAGATGTTGCATTCATCTACTTTCAATTTTGACTCATGAAGCAGCTCCAAACCATCGCCTTCAAATCGGGTCTTTTTGCCCTCATGCTGCTGTCATTGAATTTTTTGTACGGATGGTTGCAGTTTCCGGCGGAGGTCAAGGAGGCCTTTCCGGATTGGGACAAAATCCAACAAGCCGGGGAGGCAGACATCCTCTACTTGGGCGAATCTAGCAATGTTACCTATGGCGACCTCGACTTCGACAAGTCTTCCATCCATGAATTCCTTCAACGCCATTTCCCGGGACTTCAAACCATCGGAATCACCCAGGCTGCTGCCCATGCAGGCCATTATGTCAAAATCCTTCAGAACATACCGTGCGGTAAATCACCCAAATCTGTGGTGGTTACCCTCAATCTAAGGTCATTTTCACCGCAGTGGGTCTTTGCCAAGCAAGCACCTGCATTGGACAAGAAAATGGTTTTGCTGGGCCAGGGACCTGTTTTGTGGAGAAAACTCATGCTCACGTTGCGGCAGTACAATCGGAACTCGGAGGCAGATCAATTGGAATTGACCCAAAATGCGTGGAAAACCGAACCCTTACCCGACTGGGGAGCACAATCACCCCGAAATGTACATCAATGGGATTCCATTTTGGCCCTGAAAATCAAAAAGGAAACCAATCCTGACCGCAAAAGGAAGCTGGTGTTGGCTACCCATTACCTCAAGGCATATGCTTTCCAAATAGACACACTTTCACACCCCCGGATTGCCGATCTGGATGCCTTGGTAGGCTTGTGCAACGAGCGGGGATGGAACCTCACCCTGAATTTGCTCCCCGAAAACACCCAAAAGGCTGAGGAATTGTTTCGAGACACCTTGGCCAATCTCATGAGATCCAATGCTGATTGGCTCACAAGACGATACCGGCACAAAGGCGTGGATGTGGTGAATCTGTTAGACTCACTGCCCAATGAATGCTTCCTAGACCAAGATTGGACAACCGAACACTACAACGAGTTTGGACGAAGAAAAGTCGCCCGGTTGGTTTCTTTGAGTTTGAAGCGGCAGTATCCTTCGGCCTGGAGGGAGTCTTTGCAGTTCGAGCAGGGTGGTTTGAGTCGTTTCACCAATGATTTTGAAGGGGGTACCAAGTGGTCCCAAATGCATACTTGCACCACTCAAAGGTCACACAGCGGGTCCATGTCGTCTATGGTGGGAGGAAAAGAACCCTTCAGTGTGACTTGGACTTCTGGTCTGGACAAGTTGGACTCCACAAAATTGGATTCCGTTGAAGTTAGCTTTTGGTTGTACCAAGATGCGTTGGATCATGCTGCCGCCATCGCATTCGAAGCTTCGGGAGATTCGGTGAGTTACATGTGGGACAGCTTATCCGTCAAAAGATTCACCAACCGAACCAGTCAATGGGTGCCAGTCAAAGTGGCCTGGAAGACTTGGCCTGAATTCAAACAGGCCGACCTGATGAAGATTTACTTGTACAACCCCAGTGCGAAGGCCGTATGGGTAGATGATTGGATCATACAATTCAAATGAGGCCGATGATGATTCCAAGCTGATTTTGACTTCTGTAACTTGTTCCTTTTGTGCCGAGCAGTGCCGAATTGTCCGGATTGACACATTGCATTGAAATCATGCCCCTTCACATTCATCTTCCGGTATTTATACTAAGC
>Ga0068872_10003192_pt1 | contig 12598 bp, 10 predicted proteins | sample NOAtaG_7_FD_66441 | JGI IMG/M metagenome (GOLD analysis project Ga0068872, IMG submission 66441) | Freshwater lake microbial communities from Lake Erie, under a cyanobacterial bloom - NOAA_Erie_Diel1S_2200h metaG | ecosystem: Environmental > Aquatic > Freshwater > Lake | place: USA: Ohio, Lake...
TAAAAAATACCGGGAGAAAGGATGTTGTTGGAAAACAGGGTGTACTCATACTGTACCCCCAGGGAATATCCAAAACTCAGCACGTTTTCAGCAGGCAATCTGGCAATGGAAAGTGCCGGACTTACCTGAAGAATGAGATGATGAATGTCGTAATCGTCCAGTGGCATCATAAAACCAAGAGCCAAAGCTGGTTTCCATATTTCTGTCTTTGAAATGGAATCCCGTTGCGGTATCCGCAGATAATCCAGACTAAGGCCAACAAGAAAATTATGGTTAAAAACCAGGTCAGCCTGAATTCCGGGGGTAAAAACTGAACCCCGGATGGAATCTGAATAAAACACGGATTGCCACTGGAGACTCAATCCTGCCTTCCAGATGTCGGGGTAAACCCATGGCCAGTTTACTTTTTGCTTTTCAGGTGGCGTCAGCATTCCAGCCTGCACCGAAAAAACAGTACAAAACAGAAGAGCAACGAATATGAAGCTGCGCAGCTTCATTCAACTAATCAGGCGATTTTCTTGAATTTAACCCGCTTCGGAGCTTCATTACCCACCCGTTTTCTTCTGGCTTCCTCGTAATCGGAGAAATTTCCTTCGAAGAAAACTACCTGGGAATCGCCTTCAAATGCGAGAATGTGCGTTGCAACCCGGTCAAGGAACCAGCGGTCGTGGCTGATGATAACCGCACAGCCAGCGAAATTCTCCAGAGCCTCTTCAAGCGCACGGAGGGTATTCACATCCAGGTCATTGGTTGGCTCATCGAGCAAAAGCAGATTGGCCTCCTGCCTTAGGGCCATAGCCAGATGCACCCTGTTGCGCTCACCGCCGGAAAGCACACCCAGCTTTTTCTCCTGATCGCTGCCGGAGAAATTAAATTTTCCCACATAGGCACGGCTGTTTACCTGCCGGCCTCCCAGGTTCATCAAATCGGTTCCACCGGAAATAGCCTCAAAAATGGTCTTGCTCGGGTCCATGCCATCATGGCTCTGATCCACATAAGCCCACTGCACGGTCGGACCAACTTCGAAGGTACCGGCATCCGGCTGTACATGACCGGTAATAAGTCGGAAGAGCGTAGTTTTACCAGCTCCGTTTGGTCCGATGATCCCTACAATCCCGGCCTGAGGCAGGCTGAAACTGAGATTTTCAAAGAGGATTTTATCCCCGAATGCCTTGGAAACACCATGAGCTTCAATTACTTTGGCACCAAGACGGGGGCCGGGTGGAATGTAAAGCTCCAGCTTGTCCTCATTCTGACGCGCATCTTCGCCTAGCAATTTTTCATAGGCAGAGAGACGGGCCTTGCTCTTCGCCTGCCGTGCCTTCGGTGCCATGCGTACCCATTCAAGCTCGCGGGCAAGGGTTTTCATCCGCTTGGTTTCGGCCTTTTCTTCCTTGGCAAGACGCTGCTGCTTCTGCTCCAACCAGGAACTGTAATTTCCTTTCCATGGAATGCCCTCACCGCGGTCGAGTTCGAGAATCCAGCCCGCTACATTGTCGAGGAAGTAACGGTCGTGCGTAACGGCGATAACGGTTCCTTTGTAATCACGGAGAAACTGTTCCAGCCAGAGTACAGACTCCGCATCCAGGTGGTTAGTAGGTTCATCCAGAAGGAGCACATCCGGCGACTGAAGCAGCAGCCTGCAGAGGGCAACACGGCGTTTTTCACCACCGGATAGCACCGAAACCAGGGCATCATCGGGAGGACAGCGGAGGGCATCCATTGCGCGCTCGAGTTTTGAATCCAGTGTCCAGGCATCCAGCTGATCCAGTTTTTCCTGTACTTCGCCCTGACGCTCGATGAGTTTGTTCATAGCATCATCGTCCATCGGTTCGGCAAACTTCTCGTTGATTTCATCAAACTCCTTCAGCAGGTCAACCACATTCTGCACCGCTTCCTGCACCACTTCCTTCACGGTTTTGGTGGGATCAAGATCGGGCTCCTGCTCCAGCATGCCAACGGTGTAGCCCGGAGAAAATACAATCTCTCCCTCAAATTCCTTGTCCTTCCCCGCAATCAGTTTCAGGAGGGTAGACTTACCCGAACCATTGAGACCCAGCACCCCGATTTTGGCACCGTAGAAAAAGGAGAGGTAAATATTTTTGAGAACCTGCTTGCGGGGGGGCCAATACTTGTTGACCCCGGCCATGGAGAAGATAATGGTTTCGTTTGACATGACAGAAATTTGAGGCCGCAAAGATGCGGGAAATCCTCCACTGCTGAGGCATGGATAAAGAAATTCAGGCACAAAAAAAGGAGTCTTGTCGGCTCCTTTTTCTACTATGCTTGAGTCGGTGAATTACCAGCGCATTTTTCTTCTCTTGCCGCTGATGGTTACATCCACCTCATTATCGCAGGCGCTTCCATTACCGAAGTTAACCACCTTGGTTTTACTGTCGTGCTGGATGGTAACCTGCCCGGAAACAGGCTTGTAGATGCCGATGTAGGCGCATTCGGCCTTTCGGACCACATCCATATCAACGGTCATGGTGTAATTACGGCCTTTACGGTCTACACCCGACTGGCTGCTGCCCGCTTTGGTGATGTAAACATTATCCCATCGGTTGGACAGCTGGCCGAGATTCCACTCCATCTGCCTGGTTCCGGTGTAGGAGAAGGTGGTACCGACAGGAAGGGTCATTTTCATATTCACTTCGCGGCTAATACTCAGAACTGCATTATCGGTGATATCTGCAGGAGCTGAGGTCGTAGTGGTTTTCTTGGTGGATGAATTATCAAACATTACAAAATCACTTGAACCTCTTCGGGTAACGCCATAATTTTCATAGCTTGTGTTGATTACAGCACCCTGAGTCCTGATCCGGTCGGTAAAAACAGAGGTGATTTTTCCTTTCCGGCGTCGACCATCCTTGCAAAGACAGCCTGTGCTTCCAAAATTGATGGTGATGGTTCCGGTAGGATTACTGCCTTTGGGAACAATGGTAACCTGTGCACAATCTGCAGTATCGAAGGGAACAACTACAGAATCAGTTGCGATGCGGCCATTGAGCTTTGAATCATTGGCCTCCATTATCTGATTTTCGAGATTGCTGACATCATCGGCCTCCGAATCAGCCTGATTCTGATCGTATGCTACAATCTGATCGTCGTTGAAGGTATCAGGTGTTTCGCTGTCCTTTTTGCAGGAAGTGAATGCAAGACCGGCTGCAGCCGCCAAAAGAAACAATTTCATTTTCATAGTCTTCATTTATTAAGGTTGTTGTTTTTGTAAACTGCGGCTTTGAAGCCCGGAATCGTTATGAAGTTTAATCAGCCTGAAAAAAAATCTGATTTTTATTATTTATAAAGAACAAGCACAAGGTAAAAGGCGTAAGGAAGAAGACAACAGTTCGATTCTCTACGACTATGTACTTTCACTTCGCCTTTACTGGCCTAATGACCAGGGTTAAATTCTTGTTGGTGGCAACTCAAACAAGAGCAGAATAAATACCTTTTGGCGGGAGCAACAGACGGGCGGGCAGCTCACAGGACAGAGAAAGACGAATTCTACGGTGGTCGGACCTTTGGTCAGACCACCACGCGACATTGGCACGCTGGCGCAAGCATACGCCCCGGATAGAAGCGGAAATCTCCGTCCCCGCCTTTCTTAAAGCGGGGCGGAATTGCAGCGGATAGCCGGAAATGGCGCCAAAAAAAACCCCGGCTGTTTTCTCAACCGGGGCCTTTGAATTGAGGAGACCAATTTATTCCAGTTCAATAAGGTCACCTGCCTTATTCTTGAAATGGTAATCGAGCAGACCGAGTGAACTGTCCTTCTCAAGATTAATCCATCGCCTGTATTTTGAAAACCACTGCATCCGCTTGGACCAGATTCCATTGGTGAAAAATGCATGCAGATAAGGGTGAACCGAAAGTGTCAGACCTGGCTCGTTCTGCTTCCGCATAATGAAATCCAGGTTGTTCTCGATGGTTTCACCCACATTGAGACTGGAGTTGATGGTACCGGTGCCGTTGCAGGTCGGACAGGTTTCCTGAGTGCTTACAGCGATATCAGGACGAACCCGCTGCCGGGTAATCTGCATGATGCCGAATTTAGAAAGTGGCAAAACAGTATGCTTGGCACGCTCGCCTGACATTTCTTCCTTCATCAGATCATAGATGACCTTGCGGTTGTCTATGTTTTTCATGTCGATGAAGTCGATGCAGATAATACCGCCAAGATCCCGAAGACGCAGTTGCCGCGCAATTTCCTTCACTGCCTCCTTGTTCACATTGAGAGCAGTTGTTTCCTGGTTGGCATTATCAGCCTTATTGGCTGAGCTTCCGCTGTTTACATCAATAACATGCAGGGCTTCGGTATGTTCAATCACCAGATAACCGCCACTTGGCAGGCTTACGGTTTTCCCGAAGGAAAGCTTAAGCTGTTTTTCAATGTTCCGGGCCTCAAAAATCTTTGTTTTGCCCTGGTAGAGTTTCAGAAGACCTTCCTTATCCGGCTCAACCGAAAGTATGTAGGACCGGATTTCATCATAAATCTCTCTTGAATCAACGGTGACTGAATCGAAGTTTTCGTTCAGTACATCACGGAGCAGGGCCGAAGCCTTACCCATTTCTCCGATTACCTTGTCCTTCGGATTTGCCAGCCGGAGGTTTTTCATGCCTTCTTCCCAGTTATTGATGAGGGTGCGAAGGTCTTTTTCAAGCTCGGCAGAATCCTTGCTGGCCGCTACCGTCCGGATGATAACACCGAAATTATTGGGCTTAATGGATTGAACCAGCTTGAGCAGCCGGTGCCTTTCTTCCTTTTCAACAATTTTTTTAGAAATGCTGATGGAGTTTGAAAAAGGCACGAGCACAACATATCGTCCCGGCAGGGAAATCTCGCAGGATAACCTGGGACCCTTGCTGGAAATGGGCTCCTTAACCACCTGAACCAGAATCTGCTGTCCCTTGGTCAGTACCTGATCGATTTTGCCCAGCTTATCGATGTCGGGCTCATTCTTAAAGTTACTGAGTTTGTAGGAAGCATTTTTCTGGGTCTGGATTGCTTTCGAAAATTTATTCAGGGAGTTCACCTGGGGGCCAAGATCGAGGTAATGCAGAAAAGCATCTTTCTCGTATCCAATGTCCACAAAAGCGGCATTAAGGCCGGGAGAGACCTTTTTTACAACACCCAGATAAACTTCGCCGACTACGAAACTGGAACCGCTCTCCTCGTAATGAAACTCGGCAAGGCGGTTGTCCTGAAGTAAAGCAATCCGATAACCTTTGGGAGCAGAACTTATGATCAGTTCATTACTCAAAATTCCAAATGTTTAGCGGTTGAGAAATTACTTCTTCTTGTGACGATTTTTACGGAGTCTTTTTTTGCGCTTGTGTGTCGCGATTTTGTGTCTTTTTCTTTTTTTACCGCAAGGCATAATGTTAAAGAATTAAGTTACTATTTTATTTTTCAAGTTGTTTCAGCAATTCCTCAAATGAGGCCTTGCTGTCATCTTCTTTTGCCAGCCTGTAACCGGACTTAGCCGCTTCCAGGGCCTCTTTTTTTCTACCCAGCTGCATCAGCGAGCCGGCCAGATAAAACCAGGCGTTTACATTCTCTGCTTCCAGACTCAATACTTTCTGGAAGCGGTCTACTGCTTTCTCATGCTGACCGCTCTGGTAAGAAAGCATGCCAAGCTGATAGGCGATGTAGGTGTTTTCAGGAAATTGCTCAGCAAGTTCCCGAAGCTTGAGAATTCCTTTCATGGGACTGGGGGAATTCACCCAGGTGATGGCTGCCTTAGCCTGTGCTTCGGCGTAATGCGGATCATCTTTACCGGCAGTTGACAAGAGTTTCCGGCTTTTCTCTGCTTTTGCTTCCAGAGCAGAGGCATTGGATGTGAAAGCAAGGCTTTCAAACCAGGCCGAACCGGCTTCGAATCTGAGATCTCTGGCCGGATTCAGGCCCATAGCCTTTTCATACCATACTGCAGCACTGTCATACTGCTTCGCTTTCATGAAAACATCAGCCAGTTTTTCACCTGCTGCCGCCTTTTTTGCCGCAGTGCCGGATTCCTCCGCTTCATTTCTGAACTTCGAAATCTCGGATTCAAGCGCGGGATCAGTATTATGAATTTCAGCAGCCTTTTCACCAGACTTTGCATCCTGAGAGGGCTTTGCCTCTGAGGAAACTTCTGCCGGCTTGTTGCTCACTACTGACTTTGGCAGGAAAGCCAATCCTGCTGCCAGTCCCGAAAAAGCGAAAAAGCCCAGTATAAGATTTCGTCTGACCATCATCTGACTAATCCGTTTACCGGGCTTTTTTCATGAAAATCAATTACTTGATCTTCTTGGAAGTTTTAATCATGGAAACAAATTCCTTGGCCGGCTTAAAGCTCGGTACAAAGTGAGCAGGGATAATCATAGGCTCGCCCTTCTCTCCTTTACGGATGACCTTGCGGGCAACTTTCTGTGCACGCTTCTTGTTAACGAAGCTGCCGAAACCGCGAACATAAATGTTCTCTCCGTTTGCCATAGAGCCTTTTACAACTTCAAAAAACTTTTCAATAGTTGCTGATACATCAGCTTTCTCGATGCCTGTCTTGGCAGCGATTTCAGAGATTACTTCTGCTTTTGTCACCGTAGTATTAGTTAAATTTTACTTAAAATGTTCGAAATCAAAAATTTCAGGGCCGCAAAGGTAGCAATCCAAATTAAATTTTAAAATTTTATCCAACAAATGAGTGCTTTGCCGGTCTGATTTTTCTCAGCACTAAAAACAATGCAGTTCTTTTCCGATGTTTTAATCGCCTGGTTTCTCCGCAACATGCGGCCTCTGCCCTGGCGGGAAACCCGCAATCCTTATCCGGTCTGGATCTCAGAAGTAATTTTGCAGCAAACCCGTGTGCAGCAGGGAATGAACTACTATTTAAGGTTTATGGATCGTTTTCCCGATGTAGCCAGTCTGGCAAATGCCCCGGAGGAGGAAGTACTGAGCCTCTGGCAGGGTCTCGGCTATTATTCCCGGGCCAGAAATCTGCATCAGGCTGCTAAGCAGATCCAAAACAACTTTAAGGGAAAATTTCCTGATTCTTATGCCGGACTGCATCAGCTTAAAGGAGTGGGTACATATACTGCTGCGGCGATTGCATCTTTTGCCTTTGGGGAAAATGTACCGGTGGCAGACGGCAATGTGTTTCGGGTAATCTGCCGTTATTTCGGAATCGCCGATGACATAAGGCTTCCGGCTACACAGGAAAAAGTAAGGCAGATATGCGCCGAACTTCTTCCTGCCGGAAAATCCTGGGAATTCAATCAGGGAATAATGGAACTGGGGGCACTTGTGTGTACGCCTGCAGGCCCCCAATGTTCACAGTGTCCGCTGGCAGCTGGCTGCATGGCGAGAAAAGAAAACCGGCAAAAAGAGCTGCCTTTCAAGAGTAAGTCAAAAGCCAGAAAGCTGCGTTATTTTAACTACCTGTGGCCGGAATATGAAGGCAAGCTTGCTTTCCGAAAACGGGAAACTGGCGATATCTGGGCAGGCTTATTCGAGCCACTGTTGTACGAATCAGACCGACCATTTCAGCAGATAGATGACTTCCCTGAATTCCCGCCGGAAATAAGGGATAATATCCTTGAAAGCCGGCCGCTTTTACCGCAAAAATGCATTCTCAGTCATCAGGAAATCCACGTCCGGATATGGATTCTGAAACTGCTGAAACCGCTTACTGATGAGGGAATCCGCTGGGCTTCAGGAGAAGAACTGGATGCCATTCCCAAGCCTGTAATTTTTTCAAAAATCCTCCGGAAGGCTAAAACTTCTCCTTTATCTTTGATTTTTTAACAGACAAACTATGGCAAGCTATAACCGAATTACCCTGGTGGGAAATGTGGGCCGCGACCCCGAACTGAAAGAAGTTGGAAATTCAAAAGTGGTGGATATTTCCATCGCCGTAAATGAACCTGCAAGAGGTCAGAACCCGGAAAAAACAGAGTGGTACCGCGTAAGTTTCTGGGACCGCAAAGCTGAGATCATCGTACAATATGTAAAGAAGGGAAGCCAGATGCTGGTGGAAGGAAAGCTGAGCGTCCGCACCTATTTCGACAACAACACGCAGAAAGAGCGCTATTCACTCGAAGTTGCCGGTCTGGATTTTGTGCTTCTGGGCAACCGTATGCAGGGCGAGGAGAATAATGAAGGTGCATCTTTCCAGCGCAGGGAAGTGCCGGCTTCTTCTGCTCCCTCAAGCCCGGTGTCCGCCCCGGTGAATCCAAGTAAAGACGGCGGAGACGATCTTCCGTTTTGAAAAACAATTTCAGCTTCCTACCCGTTTTAAATCAAAATACTTTTTGCAATGGAATCGAAAAAGGAAGTTTTGATTGGCGCGATCAGAAGCGCCGCTGATAAAATTGCCGCCACCGAATCCTATGAGTGGGGGCATATGGGTCGATGCAACTGCGGACATCTTGCCAGGGAGCTCACGCCTCTGAGTGATGCGGAAATCCAGCGCATGGCCATGGAAAAAAGCGGAGACTGGGCAGACCAGGTGCTGGATTTTTGCCCGGAAAGCGGTATGACCATGGACTGGCTGATTTCGGAACTCACTTCCCATGGACTGAGTCCCCGCGACCTGATAGACCTTGAACGCCTGAGCAATCAGGAAGTACTGGAGCGAAGCGGCAGGCCGGGTCTGAAAAAGAACGAGGCATCTGATGTTGCGCTTTATATGCATACCTGGGCAGGTTTGCTCGAAGAAGCGGTCTGAAAATTTTTGTGTAATTCAGAAAATGCCCACGGAAACGAGGGCATTTTTGTTTTATACGGCTTTGGTTCAGGCCTCCTTTGGTTTGGGAAAAATCAGCGAAGCCAGAATGCTGACTGCAAGTATGCTGAGTATGATGATGAGGGAATGTGTATTTGTAAAACCAATGGAAAACAGCCAGTGGTGGGTAAGCATTTTCACACCAATGAAAGTAAGCAGCAGAGCCAGTCCGTAATTGAGGTAGTGAAAAATGTGCAGGATGTTGGCCAGAAAGAAAAACATCGACCTGAGTCCAAGGATGGCGAAAATATTGGAAAAGAAAACGAGGTAGGGATCTTTGGTTACCGCAAAAACTGCAGGCACAGAATCAACTGCAAAAATCAGGTCAGTAAACTCAATCACCATCAAAACCACAAAAAGAGGTGTTGCCATGAGCCGTCCGTTTTTACGGATGAAAAAATTATCGCCTACCTGACGCGGGAATACAGGCAGAAAGCGGGAAATCATGTTGAGAACAGGATGGTTCTCTGTTTCGATGCTGTCCTCTTCATCCCCTTCAAAGAACATCCTCACTCCCGTGTAAGCCAGAAAAGCACCGAAAATGTAAATGATCCAACCGAATTTGGATAGCAGGGCTGAACCGATGAAAATAAAAAGGCAGCGAAGAACCACCGCGCCCATTATGCCCCAGAAAAGAATTTTCTTGAAATGCTTTTCCCGGACACCGAATGAAGTAAATATCAGGATGATGACAAAAATGTTATCGACCGACAAAGCATATTCGACCAGATACCCCGTAAAAAACTCCAGCGACATATTATCCCGGTACAACTGCAGACTCTGCTCAAAATCCGAGGGATTGATCCGGACATGTTCCGCATAGAGCCGGATTTTTTCTTTGAGAATGGCCATATTGTGGATGCCGTGGATGAGGTCGCCGCGCATGTCCAGAATAAAATAAAAGCCAATGGCGCACATAACCCATACAAAGGACCAGGATGCCGCCTCCCTGAAACTTACCGGCTTGTTTGCCTTGCTGAAAACCCCAAGGTCAAGGAAAATCATCAGGGCGATGAAAATCAGGAAGGCAGTAAAAAACAGAATTTCGTGGCTCATGCAGGTCTGTGGTCCTTAATACAGCTTTAAATTTACAGGACAAAGAAAGAGGCTTTTTCCACAACTCAGCAAGAGAATAAGAAGGGAATCTGCCAGGGCAGCAGAACGGCCTGAACAAGCATCAGGTTTCAAAACTTAATCGGCTTTTTTTCTGACTTTTGTGCAGCTTCCGCATACCGGAGGAAATTCCGATTACCGCATGAGAAAAAGGAGAGAAATAGTTGAGCAGGGATTCAGAGAACTTCAGGGCAGGATCATTGCCGATCTTGAAAAAGCCGATGGCAAAAGCCGCTTCGGAACTGATATATGGGAAAGACCGGGCGGCGGTGGCGGTATCACCCGGCTTCTGACAAAAGGAAATATCATAGAGAAAGGCGGTGTGAATTTTTCTGCCGTATTCGGAGCAACTCCGGATGCCATCCGTAATGCCTTTCAAATCGGCGCAGAAGATTTTTTTGCATCCGGGGTTTCCATTGTAATTCATCCCGAAAACCCGCTGGTTCCCATCATTCACATGAATGTGCGCTATTTCGAACTGTCGGATGGTAAGGCCTGGTTCGGCGGAGGAATTGACCTAACCCCTGCCTATGTAGTGCATGAGGACGGAATTGAATTTCACCTTGCGCTGAAAGAAGTCTGTGATCAGTTCAACCCGGAATGGTACAATCGCTACAAGGTAAATGCTGATCATTACTTCAGAATAAAGCACAGGAATGAATGCAGGGGAATCGGCGGAATTTTTTACGACCGCCTGAACGCGAGCGAGGATAAAGACTTTGAAGAGCTCTGGAATTTCAGTCTGGCAGTAGGCAACACATTTGCTCCTATCTATACCAGACTCATGAAAAAATATGGAAACAGCCCCTGGAATGAAAAACAGAAATTCTGGCAGCTGCACCGGCGTTCCCGGTATGTGGAATTCAATCTGGTGTATGATGCCGGAACCAAATTCGGACTCGAAACCAACGGCCGTACGGAATCCATCCTGATGAGCATGCCCCCAATGGCATGTTGGGAAAGCAACTTTACTCCTGAACCAGGCTCAGATGAAGAAAAAAGTCAGCAGTATTTTTCAAATCCGGTGGAATGGGTCTGATCAATCGGCGTATCTGAGGCATAAAAAAGCCCCACTTTTCAGAGGGGCTTTTTTATGTGTTTAAAGAATTGGATTACATAAACTTCACCCGGTTGTCCTTCACTTTCTTAATTTCCTTAAGAGCCTCGGTGATATAATACTGACCCCGGCTCACATATTTCTGCTCCAGCTGGGTTTTGTAGGAAGAATAATCCTTTGTGGCTGGTGCCGGTGTAAAGCTGGTCATCATAATAGCACCAACTCCGCTTTCACCTGCAAAAGGTTTTGAAACCGAATTTGGCTTCAGACCCATGGCCTTTCCTACCGCAGCGGGATCAAATCCAAAATCAGCAAGGTTTGAAGAGGCGAGGGTAATGCCGGGAGCCTGGTTGTTAACTGCACCTGCTCCGTAGGCACTTGCCATATCACGAGGAGTTTTACCCTTGAGTTTTGCCATAATGATGGCTGCTTTCTTTTCTTTCATAACAGCAGCCTTCACCATATCTTTCACATCATCCAGCTTTGCTTCGCCTTCTGTTGTTTCACTTTTCTTCATGGCAACGACATAACGGTCGTTGAATTCATAGAGCCTGATGTCACCCGTTTTTGTCTCATCGGAAAATGCCCAGATAACCAGGCCACGCGCATCCGGAATGTCGTTCACATAAATGGAAGATTTCTGCAGCATATTGGCCGTCATTTTAACCAGCTTGCCGGATTTCCGGGCCATGGTGTCGAGGGAGGCAATATCAGTAAGCTTGCTTTTAAACTCATTGGCCTCCCTGTAAATGGCTTCCTTGGTTTTATCGCCGGCGGAAATGTTACGGGCTATGCTGGCTACCTTGAACTTAAGATTGGTCTTCGGTTCGGTAACCTTTACAATGTGAAAGCCGAAATCGGTTTCTACCAGATTCTTCAACAGGCCCTTGCCAGTGGCAGCAAAAACGGCCGTTTCGAAAGGCTTTACCATGCGGTTTTCACCAAACCAGCCGAGATCTCCACCCTGAGAGGCAGTACCATCGGTTCCGTACTGGCGGGCCATATCCTCAAAAGATTCGCCTTTCTGTATCCGCGCCAGAACAGCGGCTGCGCGGGATTTGGCACCAGCCTTGGCCGTATCATCTGGTCCGCTGGCCTTGAAAAGAATGTGGGAGGCTTTTGCAAAATAGTCCCCTTCATTCACCCGGTCAATTAACTTATACAGGGTGTAAGTAGAACCGGAAAGAAAAGGGCCATAGACCAGACCTTTCTTTAGGGAATCCGGATTGGAGCTGAGGTCTTTGGGAAGATCCCCGATGCTGACGCTTTTGTAAGCTTCCGTTCCGTCTGTCTTGGATTTCGCATAGACAGTGTCGTTATCTGCCGTGAGAAATTCCTCCTTCATGCGGCCCAGCTCATCCTGAAAATAGGCAGAATCGTCAGCACTTGGCTGAATCATGAACTGCACATAATCCAGTGTGCGGGTATCCTGAGATTTGTACTTATACTGATTCTTTTTCAGGTAGTCCTGCATTTCTTCATCGCTTACCTTGACAAGCGTGTCGGCCATACTTGCAAAAGGAACGTAAACAAAATCGAAATCAGCTTTTGCCGTCTGGCTTTCGTATTCTCTTTTAGCCTCGGCAGTGGTTACATAATTGGTTTTGGTAAGCAGGGCCTCGTACTTGGTACGAAGACGATCATCCGGCAGCTTGCTCTCAAA
>Ga0068872_10003196_pt1 | contig 12589 bp, 11 predicted proteins | sample NOAtaG_7_FD_66441 | JGI IMG/M metagenome (GOLD analysis project Ga0068872, IMG submission 66441) | Freshwater lake microbial communities from Lake Erie, under a cyanobacterial bloom - NOAA_Erie_Diel1S_2200h metaG | ecosystem: Environmental > Aquatic > Freshwater > Lake | place: USA: Ohio, Lake...
GAAAACGACCTCAAGAAACTCATGGAAATGGGAGTAGGAAAATTGTTTACTCCCGGAACTGACACTTCAGAAATAATTGAATACATCCAAAACTGGGTCAACACATACAGAAAAAACTAATTTCAACCATGGTATTACATGAAATCAGAGAGGAAATTGCTATCCTCACCATCAATCGTCCCGAAAAACTGAATGCATTAAATGCTGAAACCATCAGTGGAATTCACCAGGAATTGGTTGCAGCCGGAAGAAACAAGCAAATCAAAGGCATCATCCTCACAGGTGCTGGTAACAAAGCCTTCGTAGCGGGAGCAGATATTGCAGAGTTCTCGGCATATACCCCAGAGCAAGGTTCCAAACTGAGTCGCGATGGACACGAACTTCTTTTCACCTTTATAGAAACTTTCCACAAGCCTGTACTTGCTGCTGTTAATGGCTTTGCACTTGGTGGAGGATTTGAACTGGCGATGGCCTGTCATCTTCGTGTAGCCTCTGAACAAGCCCGTTTCGGATTACCCGAACTTACCCTTGGTTTGATTCCGGGATACGGAGGTACGCAGCGACTGGCGCAACTTGCAGGAAAAGGAAGAGCACTGGAAATGATTTTGACTGCCGACATGATTGACGCACAAAAGGCATATCAATGGGGGATTGTAAACAATGTTTTTGCAGCAGATCAGCTCATGGAAAATGCCATCGCACTCATGAAAAAAATTACTGCAAAGCCCGGACTTGCTCTGCATGCTGCACTAAAATCAGTTGTTAGCCAGTATTTGCCAGATCACAATGGATTTGAAACAGAGATTCATGAATTTGGCAAATTGTTTGGCACAAATGATTTCAAGGAAGGTGTGAGTGCATTCCTTGAAAAAAGAAAACCAGCCTTTTCAGGCAGTTGATCTCCGCACTTGGAAAATCCCATTCGCAAGCTCGCCTCTCAAACTGCTGTTTATGGACTCAGCAGCATCATCGGGCGACTCGTTAATTACCTTCTTACTCCTCTTTACACCTATTATTTTTTACCGGAAGCCTATGGTACGGTTGTAGAATTATACACTTACACCTCCTTTCTTATCGTCTTGCTAACCTATGGAATGGAAACCGCTTTTTTCAGATACGCCGGAGACGGCTTCAACAGCGACAAAGTTTTCTCCTCAGGTTTGCTCCTGCTCATTTTTACAACCTCAGTTTTTGTTCTTGTCTGCCTGCTATTCCAACAACACATTGCCAATGCATTGCATTATTCTGAAAATCCTGAGTACATCAGTTGGTTTACATGGATTGTAGCCATTGATATCATAACCGCCTTGCCTTTTTCCTACTTAAGAAAAAATAACCAGGCACTTAGGTTTGCCCTTATTCGATTGGGCGGAATTGCTATCAATGTTTCCCTCAATCTCTTTTTCATTGTTTATTGCCCAAGCCAATTTCCGAATGGCACATGGTTTTATAATCCCTCTACCGGCGTTGGATATATTTTTGTTTCCAACCTTATTTCAAGCATTTTTACTTTGATTTTACTGCTCCCATTTTTTGGAAAAATGCGTGAGGGCATGGATTCCTCAATCCTAAAAAAAATGATTTTTTACGGGATTCCTTTGCTTTTTGCAGGACTTGCAGGAATGATAAACGAAACCATGGACAGGCTGCTATTAAAATACCTCTTGCCTGAGCCAGAAAAAGCATTGGAACAAATTGGAATCTATGGAGCTTGTTATAAAATATCCATCATCATGACGCTGTTTGTGCAGACTTTCAGATATGCTGCAGAACCATTTTATTTTTCTCACAAAAACAAGCAAGATGCACCTGAGATGTACGCCAGAGTAATGAACTATTTTGTCATCATATGTGCTTATATTTTTCTTGTCACACTTGTGTTTCTTGACATCATCAAACTTTTTATCGGAGAAGCCTACCGCAGCGGGTTGCATATTGTCCCTTTACTTTTGCTGGCAAATATGTTTTTGGGTATTTTTAATAACCTTTCAATTTGGTATAAATTATCCGGAAAAACTTATCATGGGGCAATTCTAACAGGAATAGGAGCATTGTTGACAATTCTATCAAATGCCATACTGATTCCTGTAATGGGATATACGGGAGCTGCCTATGCTACGCTTGTTTGCTATTTTTCCATTATGATACTCTCCTGGTTCTACGGCAGAAAGCACCTACCTATTCCCTATTACACGGGAAAATTTATACTTTATACATCAACTGCTGTGGGACTCTATTTCCTCTCTGTTTGGTTAAACACATTGGGGCTGCACTTTATTTTTTCCGGAACCATTTGTCTCCTCTTGCTTACATCGGTAGTTTGGCTTAAAGATCATGATATGTTTTCCATGAGCCTTAAGAGCTCCTGATTAACCCCTGGGATGCGCTCTTTTATGTATGCTCCTCAACTTATCAATGCTGTTGTGGGTATATACCTGCGTGGCTGCGAGACTCGCATGACCAAGTAATTCTTTGATTGCATTAAGATCCGCACCATGATTGAGAAGATGTGTTGCAAAAGAATGTCTCAATACATGAGGGGATTTTTTTGATTGAGTAGTAACCAAGGATAGAGAAGAAGTAACCAGGGAATATACATCTCTTGTCTTTAATTTCTTTCCGGAATCGTTTACAAACAGAAATTCAGTAATACCATTTTGATTGATCCATTCCATCAATCTTTTCTCTAAAGGTGTAGGGATGGGAATCTGCCTTACTTTATTGCCTTTTCCTTTTACCCTGAGTGAATGAAGCGAAAAATCGATATCCTTTTTTTCAAGATTTACGAGCTCAGATACCCTGATACCGGTCATGTAAAAAAGTTCCATCACCAATCGGGCTAAGTTTCCTTTGGGTGATTCATCAAACTTAATTTCATCAAAAAGATGATTCATTTTCTCCTCTTCAATAAAGGATGGCAATCGCTTGCTATTTTTAGGGGACACAATCTTCGCCATGGGATTTGTAGTAATCCGATTCTCCTTGATGAGCCATTTAAAATAAGTTTTTAAACAGGATATCTTCCGGTTTACCGAACGATTATCCATGGCATCCTCCATGAGTTTAACAATCCAACTTCGAATCATCATCGAGGTGATTCCTGAAGGACCGTCAATGGTGCCATAGGTAACTTCAAAAAAAGACAGCATTTGCTCAATATCATGCCTGTAGGCAATGATTGTATGATTGCTGTAGCGTCTTTGAATGCTAATGTAATCGATAAACTCCTGCAGATACATAAAAAAAAACCCCGCATGAGAGCGGGGTGAAGATTTTCCGGAGAAGCTTATTTTTTTGCTTCCTGACCGGCGGTGCTAGTAGCTTTTGCAGCTTTACCATCTGCTTTTGAGCAGCTTTTGGCCTCACCTTTCTTGCAACAGGCTTTTTTGTCCTTGTCACAGGATTTGTTGTTTTCACCGGCATTAACGCTTGCAACTGAAAGTGCAAAACCGGCAACAAGAAGAAGACTTGCTAATTTTTTCATGTTTTTGTTTTTTAGGATAACAAAACAAATGTAACATTTATTTTAATCGAGCGCCCGCTTATTGAATAAAATATATCCGAATGAAAACAGGAGACTATAAACCCCTTTGGCTTCAAGCTGCCCTGATTGATTTTCCTTTACCTCTCTGTCGAGATAATTCAAGGAAACGCTCAAAGGGCCTATAGGTGTATGGTAAACAAACACACCCGATCCAATAAGAAACTGTCTTAAAAACGGAGTGGAATACCCAGCTGCTTTCTGAGGATTGGATACGATGGTTTGATAAGGCAACATGAGGTAGGCTTCCATTCTCATATCGAAATTGGGTAGTATTCTGATAACATTTTTAAGGCCTGCTGCCAAATAGTTATTTGCCCGTAAATAAGGAATGAATCTGGTATTGCTTTCGGGAATGGGGTTAAATGCAGGCGCTGAAAGAATGGTAGCGGTATAATTATTAAAAAAAGATTGATTGCTGAAAACACCTTCAAAATAGAGACCCAATCGCAATTTCCCCCTGCTTTTGTAAAATGTTTCATATGCCATTTTAAGACTGTACCAAGTATGTCCTTGTACAAACTTATCTCTGTTGATGCCGGTTGAACCGGGCTGGTTTACCTCTTCCCCGACTAAATAACGAGCCCGTAGAAAAAAACTGGCGCCGGCATCGGCAAAGAGCTTTCGATTGAGCGTATTTTTCTCGAAATAAGCAAATATTGAATAATTGTTAAAAGTGTTTCTGTCGGCAGTATCTGAGGAAGAAAAATTCCGGTCCTGATAATAATCGTTAAAAAGGTTGGCATATGCTGCGCCCAAGACAAACTTCACTTTGTTTCCCGCAGGAAAGGCTAGGCTGAGATCGACAAAGTTTTCATTTTGAACGAGAAAACTGGGCTTTGAATCTTCAAAAAAAGTAGCGGAGCTACGAAAAAAATCAAATCTGTTTCGGGTAAATGTAAGTTCGGTGTAAAAGGGAATAAAAAAGGGAATATCAAACCGGGACTTCAACTGGTAGGATCCGTAAAACTTACCAAAGAAAGAATTTGCATAAAGCGTGGTAGCGATTCTGCCCAGTATGTTATACTGTGCGCCTACGAATGCAGCGTTCACAGGTCTTGAGGAAAAATTTCCTCCAAATGAAACAAAGAGACTTTTCTCTTTTTTAACATCCAGCCCAAGTGTATAAAAACCGGTTTTGGAATTGTATTCTGACATTGGATAAATACTTCGGATTTTGTCGTCGGAAGCAAGTCTGAAGTATCTTGGCTTGAGTTCTTCAAGTGAAACCACTTTTTTTCTTTTGAAGAAAAGCGTTCTGCGAACATAGTTCTGCTGACTCTTTCGAATACCCCTAATAGCAATTACATCATACATCAGCCGATTAGATTGATTTCGGAAAGATTCGCGTGCACATTCAAAAGCAGACGGATCAATACGACGCTTCACGCCCGTCAGTATCTGAGGCATAATGCTATCTGCTGCAGCATATCCGGCTTCAATCAAATCCCTCACCTTGGCGAAATCAAACAGTGAAGAATTTTTCAGTTTAGGCTTAATTTCAAACATCTTTACGGGCACAGATTCTGCTTCTTTGCGATTGGTTAATAAACTTTTAATTTGGGAGATCAAATCGTCCTCGTTGGGTAATCCAATTACTCCTGAAACATTTGAACCAATAATTATATCAGGCTTAAACTCATTATAGGCAATATCAACCGGGAAGTTATTATAAAGTCCGCCATCCACATATAAATGCTTGCCATCAGACATAGGTTTAAGATAAAAAGGATAGGAAAGCGAAGCGCGTATATTTTTTCCCAAATCTCCGGTTGAAAAAACAGCAGGCGTTTTGGTTGTGATATCAGCCGCAACGCATCGAAAAGGAATGAAAAGCGAATCGAAATTGTTTTTTCCGGAGGCTGAAGCCCTCGCGAACAGTTCCATGAGACCGAAATCCAAAGCAACCGGTGAAATAATATTTGTGGGAAGTGAATTGCGCAGTACCGTGTCAGGAGAAAACTTAAAAGTAATCCATGAGGCATCCTGTCTCTTCTTGCGAAAATAATAGATGTATCGGGGCTCAATCTCACCTTTTGACATCAGTTGAAATTTTTCCTCACTGGCAATTTTTTCAATTTCAGATGGAGAATACCCGGATGCATATAATCCCCCAATCAGCGCTCCAATGGATGTACCCGCAATATAATCAACAGGAATATGATTTTGCTCGAGTGCCTTTAAGACCCCTATGTGTGAAAGTCCATCACTACCTCCTCCACTAAGCACCAAGGCAACTTTTTGTGCGTTAATAGATTTAACAGAAAGCAAGAACAAGAGAACGATAATTCGTAATTTCTCCTGGGGTTTCATGAGAGGGATTGAAGAATGTTTTTAAAATAGTTGGCAGAATCTCTCAGGCGCGAACCATACCAGGAAAAAAATTCTCCATCCACCAATATTGTCTTTGCATGGGGGAGTATCTTTCGAAATTCAGCCACATGTTTTTCAGCAAATGGAAAAGGCTCAGAAGATAAAAGAATAAGATCAGGATGGAGTAATTTTAACTGATCTGCTGTCAATTCGGGATACCTTGAAGCATCGCAGGCATTAGTTAATCCCATTCTGCAAATCATATCATCAATAAAAGTATCACGACCTGCCAGCATGATGGGATCATTCCATATTAGGTAAACAGCCCTGATGTTTTTTCTCACTAAATGCTGCTGCTCCAGTTCCTCAAAATTTTGGGAGATGGTTTGTACTAAACTACTTGCTTGCTTACTCACTCCGCATATATCTCCGAGCTTTACAATCATGTCGTTCGCATCATGCAGATTCAAAATAACTGATACCCATACCGGAAAACGCGCCGACAACCATTCGATATCTGCTTTGGTATTTTCTTCTTTATTGGCAATAATCAGCTGAGGCTGAAGCGAAGCAATCTTTTCAAGATTCAACTTTTTTGTACCACCGACTTTTTGTTTTTGCTGATACCACTGAGGGGGATGAATACAAAAACGCGTAATCCCAATCACCTGTTCATCCAATCCATAGTAATGTAGCAGTTCGGTTTGGGAGGGCACAAGAGAAACGATTCTTTGGGGATTTTTATCCAACAGAATACTTCGTCCGAGTTGATCTGTGCATGATGTCATGTCAATCAGAGACTGAGTGCCTTGATGATATCGTGACGGGTAATGATATAATTTTCATCGGTTTTAAAATCCTTCACCATTACGGCAGTGGTTTCAGGCGTAATCATCCTAGCCAAAGCATCGAGCGGTGTGGAAACATCTGCGAAGGGAAAGGCCTGATTCATAATTTGTGAGACAGGATGGTTTTTGATTTCAGGATTCCTGATGAGCTCAGAGAAAATGATGCTTTCACTTACAGCGCCAACAATGCGACCGTCATTGGTTACAGGAACCTGAGAGATATCGTTCTTTTCCATGAGATTGATCACCGAGGCAACTGATTGACCTGCATCAGCTGTTATCAGTTCTTTCTTTCCGGAAGTTTTGACCAAGTCCTTCGCGATAAATCCTTTTTTGTCGAAATATCCTTTTTGTCTCATCCAATCATCGTTGTACATTTTTCCGAGGTACCTTGTTCCGTGGTCATGAAAAATAACAACAACCACATCTCCCGGGGCAAAACGATTTTTCATCTGCATCATTCCTGCCATGGCTGCACCAGCGGAGTTTCCGGCAAAAATCCCTTCTTTCAGAGCGATTTCTCTGGTCATGAGTGCTGCATCCTTGTCGGTTACTTTTTCAAAATGGTCAATCAAAGAAAAGTCAACATTGGCAGGTAAAAAGTCCTCCCCTATTCCTTCAGTGATGTATGGATAAATTTCATTTTTGTCGAAGATACCGGTCTCCTTGTATTTCTTGAATACAGACCCATAGGTATCTATTCCCAGTACTTGAATTTGGGGATTTTTTTCTTTCAGGAATCTCGCAGTTCCCGAAATGGTACCTCCTGTTCCGACACCAACTACTAAATGCGTAATCTTCCCATCTGTTTGCTCCCATATTTCGGGCCCTGTAGACTCATAGTGCGCCTGGGCATTAGACGGATTATCATATTGGTTTGGCTTCCAACTATTTGGCGTTTCCTTTTCCAATCTGGAAGAAACAGAGTAATAAGATCTGGGATCTTCGGGTTCTACATCTGTTGGACAAACCACCACTTCGGCTCCAAAAGCGCGGAGCGCATCTACCTTTTCTTTTGATTGTTTATCGGTGGTGGTAAATATGCATTTATATCCCTTCATGATGGCTGCGATGGCAAGGCCCATCCCGGTGTTTCCTGATGTACCTTCGATAATGGTTCCACCCGGTTTTAAAATTCCCTGTTTTTCAGCATCTTCAATCATTTTGATTGCCATCCTGTCTTTGATGCTGTTTCCGGGGTTGAAAGTTTCCACCTTGGCAAGCACCAACGCAGGAATATCAGCCGACAATCGATTGATTTTGATGAGTGGGGTATTCCCAATTGTTTCCAGGATATTGTTGTAGTAACGCATGGAAAAAAGTTTGTTCAAATGTAGGCAAAATGCCTCTGGATGTCGGTAAAAATAAAAAAACGGATGTAAGCAAACGCTTACAGGTGCATGAAATTCTTCTTGGCCATCAATTGCTCTCGCGATTCCCTTGCAAGCTCATCATCAACGCAGCAATCAACCGGACAAACAGCCGCACATTGCGGCTCATCGTGAAAGCCCACACATTCAGTACATTTATCGGTAACAATATAATATACATCCATAGCTTTGGGCGCATTGTTATTCTCCGCTTCATATACATTGCCTCCGGGAGTAGTAATGTTGCCTTTGAGGTCGGTACCATCTGCAAATCTCCATTCGTCTCCACCCTCATAAATGGCATTGTTGGGACATTCGGGTTCACATGCCCCGCAGTTGATACATTCGTCGGTTATTTTTATTGCCATAGGTAGCTGATTATTGCCTTACTTTGCAGGCTCAAAGGTAGCAAAGATTGAGATTTCCCACAACCATGGACACAAACAAACTCATCGGGGCACTTGTTCGTTTGGGCCTGGATTTGAAATCCAATGAAGGTGCATTTCTCCGTCGCCTGATGGACGCCCTGCCTCAAATTACCGCAGCCAATGGATGGTTCACCAAAACCGAGGTAAGTCATGCGCTTGCATCCTGGTCGGAAAGTCTGCATGCACCTTCAGTGGAATCATGGCTAGAAAAATACAAAATACATGCCCGTCAGGTTCGTCGGGTAGTAATAATCATGGCAGGCAACATCCCACTCGTAGGATTGCATGATGTTTTATGTGTCCTCGCTTCCGGTAATCACGCCATCATTAAAACCTCCTCAAACGATCCGCTCCTTACTAGGATTGTACTGGAACATCTAATCAGTATTGCACCGGAGTTCAAAGAGCGCATCACATTTGTGGAGGGAAAAATTCCATCCTGCGATGCCATTATAGCAACAGGCAATAACTCAAGTGCGCGCTATTTTGAATATTATTTCCGACATATTCCCAGATTAATACGAAAAAACAGAAACTCTGTCGCCATACTCACTGGCAAAGAAGATGCCGAGCAACTCAAAGATCTGGGAATAGATATCTTCAGATATTTTGGACTTGGTTGCAGAAGTATCTCCTCCGTTTTGGTACCTGAGTCATACAATTTCTCCGGCTTTTTTGAACAGCTTGTTGCATATGGTGACATCATTCATCATCAAAAATATGCGAACAACTATGATTACCAAAGAGCCTGCTTTCTCCTCAACAACATCCCCTTTTTAGATAATCATTTTTTATTGCTCACCAAATCTTCCCAACCCGGAAGTGCAGTAGCTGTTCTCCACTATCATGAATATAAAAACACAACAGATGTTGATGCTTACCTCACTACAAATAAAGATCAATTACAATGCATCGTGAGCGCAGAAAGTACCCTGTTTTCATCAGTTTTACCGGGACAGGCGCAGCATCCACGCCTAGATGATTATGCAGATAATGAGGATACACTTTCATTCCTTCTGAGTATATGACAAAATCTGACGGAACTTATTTTTTCAATGGTCATTATTATCCCTATTCACAGGTAATGATTCCAATTAACAACAGGAGTTTCAGATTTGGAGACGGTGTTTTTGAGAGTTTAAGAGTGATAGATGGACGCACTCCTTTGCTCCAATTCCATCTCAATCGCATGCGTAAATATGCGGCTCTCCTACAATTAAACTTGGATCAATTTTTCAGTGACCCTGAAATCACTCATTTTGTGAATGAGCTGCTGGAAAGAAATGGAATTACTTTCGGAGGTCGTGTGCGCATTAATATATTCAGACAATCCGGGGAATTTTATACCCCGGAAAGCAATGAAATCTCTCTGGTAATAGAAGCGGAATCCTTGCCCACCAGTCAGTTTGATTACAATCCCAAGGGACTTGTTGTGGATATGTTTTCCGATTATAGGAAACCACTCAATCTGCTCTCCAATGCGAAAACAAACAGTTCATTAATATATGTGATGGCCGGCTTATTTGCTAGGGAAAAAGGACTTGATAACTGTATTCTACAGAATGATCAATTTAATGTTGCTGAAGCGATGAATGCCAATATCTTTTTGGCAGTTAATGGGGTATTGTACACTCCGCCTGTAAAAGATGGTTGTGTGGATGGGGTGATGCGACAAGTGCTCATTCATCTGGCTACCAGCAATAGCATAAAAGTTTACGAAACCACCATTAAGCCAAACGACTTATTGCGGGCTGATGAACTATTTCTGACCAATGGTCTGAAGGGAATTCAATGGGTAAGTGCATACAGAAGCAAAAGATATTTCAACAATACTTCAGCAAAACTCAACCAAATATTAAATCTTCATGTAAAGGAGCAGCTGTCAGCCAATCTATAATGGGCTATTAGCCCAGATAGGCTTTCAATAGTTTGCTTCGGGAAGAGTGCTTGAGTCTTTTGATGGCTTTCTCTTTGATTTGTCTTACCCTTTCTCTGGTGAGATCAAACTTGTCTCCAATTTCTTCTAGGGTATACTCGTGGTTATATCCAATCCCGTAAAACAATTTAATCACATCCCTTTCTCTCTCTGTAAGTGTTGCAAGTGATCTTTCAATTTCTTTCTGTAGGGATTCATTAATCAGGGAAACATCCGCGCGGGGTGAATCTGTGTTCACTAAAACATCCAACAGAGTATTTTCTTCACCCTGAACAAAAGGTGCATCCATTGAAATATGACGACCTGAAACACGCATTGTATCAGCGACTTTGTCTTCGGCAATGTCCAACACTTCGGCAAGTTCTTCTGCTGAAGGAGTTCTCTCAAATTCTTGCTCGAGTTTGGAGAAGGCTTTGTTTATTTTATTTAAAGATCCAACCTGATTGAGAGGAAGACGAACAATCCTTGCCTGTTCGGCCAGAGCCTGCAGGATAGACTGACGAATCCACCAAACAGCGTAAGAGATGAATTTAAAGCCACGGGTCTCGTCAAATCTCCTAGCCGCCTTGATCAATCCGAGATTTCCTTCATTGATCAAATCGGGGAGACTTAGACCCTGGTTTTGATATTGTTTTGCAACTGATACCACAAACCTTAGGTTGGCTTTGGTTAGTTTTTCGAGCGCAGTCTGATCACCTTCCCGAATTTTTTTTGCGAGAATAACCTCTTCTTCCGCACTGATTAGTTCTTCCCGTCCAATTTCCTGTAGGTATTTATCAAGCGAGGCACTTTCGCGGTTGGTAATAGATTTGGTGATTTTTAGCTGACGCATGCTCATGGTGAATTCTCCTTTTAATTTTGAATGATGAAGCCTTATACGAAGAGCCCTACCTCGGGTTGCATTCTTCGGTAATATTTTTCTGTTTTTTTTGTATTTTACTGATTTTCAAATAATAAAAAAAGGGGGAATCATTATCCCCCTTTCCAATTAAACCACAAACACACATCACATACCAAATCCGTAATATCCTTTAACTCCATTTTCATATACCCCTTCAATGAGAACGCCACCCTTTTTACTATCGAGGTAACTGATTAGATCTTCAATAGAATCTACCGGGCGTTTGTCAACTGAAGTGATAATAAAACCTTCACGCATGCCTGAGCTGGCAAGTTTTCCTGTTTGCAGCCGGATGATCTTTACACCATGCTGAATTCTTAAACGATTCTTTTCTTTTTCGGAAACAGACTCAAAGCTTGCACCCATAAAGGAGCTTGGTTTAACAATATCTTTTACATTTCTGATTATCCCTGTTTGCCCGTTTTTGTTGCGAAGGGTCACAGCAAGTTCGCTCTCCTTGCGGTTTCTCACAATGGTCACTTGAATAATATCACCAGGCCTGTATCTCGATACCTGCTCCTGCAATTCGGGCGTCGATTTAACTGCGGTACCGGCAATTTTGGTAATCACATCTCCTTCTCTGATGCCGGAGGCTTCTGCTGCGCCCCCATCAGACAATCCGGCCACATAAATCCCCTGAGAAATGCCTAGGTCTTTTTCTTCTGATAATTTCGAATCTATATCTCGGATACTTACTCCCAAAAAGGCCCTTTGCACAGAGCCGAACTCACGCAAATCTGACATGACTTTTCTAACGATGTTCACCGGAATGGCAAATGAATAACCAGTATAATAGCCGGTGGCCGATGCAATAGCCGCGTTTATACCGATGAGTTCACCGTCAAGATTGACTAGGGCGCCGCCGCTATTTCCGGGATTAACGGCTGCATCCGTCTGCAAAAATGACTCAATCGGATAGATTCCTTTGGATGGATCATTTTCAAGTGCAGAAATATTGCGGCCTTTGGCAGAAATAATTCCAGCAGTAGCTGTAGAGGTAAGGTTAAATGGGTTTCCTACGGCAAGCACCCATTGTCCTACTTTAACATCATCTGAGTTGCCGAAACGGATATAAGGCAATTCTTTCTCATCAATTTTAATCAGTGCCAGATCGGTATTGGGATCTTTGCCTACCACTTCAGCAACATAAGTTCTGTTGTTATTCAACACCACCTCTATCTTGTCTGCATTTTCAATCACATGGTTATTGGTGCAGATATAGCCATTATCGGAAATGATTACTCCTGAACCA
>Ga0068872_10003198_pt1 | contig 12585 bp, 13 predicted proteins | sample NOAtaG_7_FD_66441 | JGI IMG/M metagenome (GOLD analysis project Ga0068872, IMG submission 66441) | Freshwater lake microbial communities from Lake Erie, under a cyanobacterial bloom - NOAA_Erie_Diel1S_2200h metaG | ecosystem: Environmental > Aquatic > Freshwater > Lake | place: USA: Ohio, Lake...
TTCATGATCTGCAGGACCGAATGGCCCTCGGGCCGCTCGCCGACCTGCTGACCGCCGGTCATCGCCACCGCGTCGTTGTAGAGCACCTTGTAGGTGATGTTCACGCCCGCGGCGATGCTCTGGCGGATCGCCAGCAGCCCGCTGTGGAAGTAGGTGCCGTCGCCGAGGTTGGTGAAGATGTGCTTCTCGTTCGTGAACGGCGCCTGGCCGACCCAGGGCACGCCCTCGCCGCCCATCTGGGTGAAGGTGCTGGTGCTGCGGTCCATCCACACGGTCATGTAGTGGCAGCCGATGCCGGCGACGGCACGGCTGCCTTCGGGCACGCGGGTGCTGGTGTTGTGCGGGCAGCCCGAGCAGAACCACGGGGCACGCTCTCCGGTGTCGGTCTTCAGCTCGGCGAGCTGGCGCTCGCGCGCCTCGATGGTGGCGATGCGCTGGTCCATGCGGGCCGCGATGTCCCGGTCGACGCCGAGCTTCTTCAGCCGCTTGGCGATGGCCTTGCCGATGATCGCCGGCGTCAGGTCGGCCTTGGCGCGCAGCAGCCAGTTCTCGCTCGGGTTCGGCCGGCTCCACTCGCCGCCATTGTTGTCACCCTCGGGCTCGTCGAACTTGCCCAGCACGTTGGGCCGCACGTCCGGGCGCCAGTTGTAGAGCTCTTCCTTCAGCTGGTACTCGATGACCTGGCGCTTTTCCTCGACGACCAGGATCTCGGTCAGCCCCTGCGCGAACTCGCGTGTGATCGTGGCCTCGAGCGGCCAGACGACGTTGACCTTGTGCAGCCGCAGGCCGATGGCGCGGCAGGTGTCGTCGTCCAGGCCCAGATCGGCCAGCGCCTGGCGCGTGTCGTTGAAGGCCTTGCCGCTGGCGACGATGCCGAAGCGGTCGTTCGGGCCCTCGATGACGTTGTGGTTCAGGCGGTTGGCGCGCACGTAAGCCAGGGCCGCGTACCACTTGTAGTCCATCAGCCGCGCTTCCTGCTCCAGCGGGGCGTCGGGCCAGCGGATGTGCAGGCCGCCCGGAGGCATCTGGAAGTCCTCGGGCAGCACGATCTTCACGCGGTCCGGGTCGACCAGCACCGACGACGAGGACTCGACGACTTCCTGGATCGTCTTCATGCCCGCCCACACGCCTGAATAGCGCGACAGCGCCAGCGCGTGCAGGCCCATGTCCAGGATGCCCTGCACGTCGCTCGGGAAGAACACCGGCAACCCGCAGGCCTTGAAGATGTGATCACTCTGGTGCGGCGCGGTGCTGCTCTTGGAGACGTGGTCGTCACCGGCGATCGCGATCACGCCGCCGTGGCGGCTGGTGCCGGCCATGTTGGCGTGCTTGAAGACGTCGGAACAGCGGTCCACACCCGGGCCCTTGCCGTACCAGATGCCGAAGACGCCGTCGTACTTCGCCTCCTTGGGATAGAGGTCGAGCTGCTGCGTGCCCCAGACGGCGGTGGCGCCGAGTTCCTCGTTCACGCCGGGCTGGAAGACGACGTGATTGGCCGCCAGGTGCTTCTTCGCCGCCCATAGCGCCTGGTCGTAACCGCCCAGAGGGCTGCCGCGGTAGCCACTGATGAAACCGGCGGTGTTGAGCCCCGCGAGCGCATCGCGTTGGCGCTGCAGCATCGGCAGGCGGACCAGGGCCTGGACGCCCGACATGAAGGCGCGGCCGCGGTCGAGTCGGTACTTGTCGTCGAGCGTGACCGTCTCGAGGGCGCGGCGGATGTGTTCAGGCAGGGGTGCGTTCATGGCCGGGCAGTGTAGGAAAAGCGCCCGCGCATGTCTTTTCTTTCGATGCCCGATTCGGCATGCTTGACGCATGATCCTTTCTCGAAATAACCACAAGGAAATCAAATGGCGCTGAAGAAGCCGACATCAGGGAAAACCTCGACCTCACGCGACGGGGCTGCCCCACCGCCGGCCCATGCCCCCGCCACCGACCCGGTCATGGCCGGCGAGCCGGCGGCAGGCGTGGCACTCGACCGCTACGACCTGGCGATCCTGGACGCGCTGCAGGCCGATGCCCGGCTGAGCAACACCGACCTTGCGGCGCGCATCGGCCTGTCGGCTGCACCGACCTGGCGGCGCGTGAAGTGGCTCGAGGAACAGGGCTACATCACCGGCTACCGCGCCGAGATCGACCGCAAGAAGCTCGGCCTGGGGGTGCTGGCCTTCGTGCGTGTGGATGCCGAGCGCAACAACGCCGATGCCACCTCAGCACTGGAGGCGGCCATCCGCGCCCTGCCCGAGGTCGTCGCGTGTCACTACATCAGCGGCGCCGGGACGGTGGAACTGCATGTCGTCGCCACCGACCTCGATGCGTTTTCGCGCTGGCTGATGCAGACCCTGTTCAAGCTGCCGAACGTCAAGGACCTGCACACCAGCTTTTCGCTTGGCGAGGTCAAGGCAGGCGGCGCCTTGCCATTGGGACACCTGCGGTCACGGGGGTCGGCTCGCTGATCTACGGTGTTACCCTAAGCATTTGGTCCCGAATTTGTCCGGACCTTTGTCGCCCGAAGGTGTCCACGGCTTGGCTTCTTCACTTGTACGCCCTGCCCCTGCCCTGCGCCCTGCCGCCGCTTCAACCGCCGCCGCCGTGTCGCCATCCCGCCGCATCGTTGACCTGCTCCTGACGACCGACGCCGTGCAGCGCGTGCGGCTGGCGCAGGCGAGCCTTGCGATGGCGCTGCTCGCCATCGGGGTGCTGACGATGCACTTCTTCGTCTGGGCCGGCGTGGCGCCGGCGCAGCCGGTCCTGCTGTGGACGGCCTTCTCGCTGGGCGGCATGGCGGCGTTCTTCGCGCTGATCCGCAGCGGCTTCTCGCGCCGGTTCAAGGAGCCTTCGCTGACAGTGCCGCAGATGCTGTATGCGATCACCTGCGGCGCCGTGGCATACGCCATCCTCGGGGCCGGCCGCGGCGGCGCGTTCCCCATCGTGATGACGATCCTGATGTTCGGCATGTTCGTCGCAACACCGGCGCAGATGCGCGGCGTCAGCATCTTCTGCGTCGCGATCTTTGGCGCCACCATGGCGGCCATGGCCTGGCACGACCCTGACGCCTACCCCTGGTCGGTCGAGGTCGGACACTTCCTGATGATCGCGACGATGGTGCCGGCGGTGTCGGTGCTGGCTGGGCGGCTGTCCAAGTTGCGCCAGCGGGCGCGTCTGCAGCGGGCCGAACTCGCCCAGGCCCTGGCCCACATCCGTGAACTGGCGACCCACGACGAGTTGACCGGTCTGGCCAATCGTCGCCACATGCAGGAGTTGATGGAGCAGGAGCATCAGCGCTGCATCCGCTCGGGCCACAGCTTCTGCCTCGCGCTGCTCGACCTCGACCACCTCAAGCCGGTGAACCAGGCTCACGGCTACGCCGTCGGGGACCAGGTGCTGCGGGCTTTTTCCGCCGAAGCGCTGCGTCACGTCCGGGTGTCGGACGCGCTGGGGCGCTGGAGCGGCCAACAGTTCGTGCTGATGCTGGCCGACACCCGCGCGGTGCTGGCGCGCGGCGGGCTGGAGCGCATGCACCAGCGGGTCAGCGGTTTGCGCATCGTGCAGGGCGAAACGATGGTTGCGGTGACCGTGTCAGCGGGGCTCGCCGAGCACCACGCCGGAGAGTCCGTGGCCGCAACCCTGGACCGCGCCCGTCGGGCCCTGCTGGAGGCCAAGGCCCAAGGTGGCGCCCGGGTGGTGGTGTCGGCTTGACGGCCACTGTGCCGCCGGCGCTGCCGCTGCGCCACCTGTTGCTCGGACTGGCGGTGGTGGCGATCTGGGGCAGCAATTTCGTCGTCATCAAGCAGGCGCTGACGTCCTTGCCCCCATTGACGCTGGCGGTGCTGAGGTTTGCGCTGGCCTTTGTCCCGGCGGCACTCTTCCTGAAGCGCCCGGCCGTGCCGTGGAGCGTGCTGGCGGGTTACGGCATGCTCATCGGATCCGGCCAGTTTGCGCTGCTCTACACCGCGATGGACGGGCGCATCACACCCGGTCTGGCGTCGCTCGTGGTGCAGACGCAGGTCTTCTTCACGATCGGCTTTGCCATGCTGGCGTTGGGCGAGCGGCCGCGGCCGTTCCAGTGGCTGGCCTTGGCACTGGCCGGCAGCGGCATCGCGTTCATCGGCTTCATGGCCTGGCGGCTCGGCGAGGCCGAACTGACGCCGCTCGGCGTGCTGATGGTGCTCGGCGCCGCCCTGTCATGGGCCGCCGGCAACCACACCGCGCGTGCCGCCGGACGGGTCGACATGCTGGCCTTCGTCGTCTGGTCCAGTGCGTTTGCGCTGCCACCCTTGCTGCTGCTCAGCCTCTGGCTCGAAGGCCCGGCGCGCATCGCCGAAGGCCTGGCGGCTGCCGACGCCACGACCTGGGCCGCCGTGGTCTGGCAGGCGGTGGGCAACACCTTGTTCGGCTATGCCGTCTGGGGCTGGCTGCTGGCGCGCCACCCCGCGGCCAGCGTGGCACCGTTGGCGCTGGGCGTGCCGGTGTTCGGCATGGCGTCGGCCGCGCTCTGGTGGGGCGAGCCGCTGCCGACCTGGAAGCTGGCCGCCGCAGGGCTCGTGATCGCAGGCCTGACCCTGAACCTGCTGTGGCCCCGCTGGCAGGCCCGTGTGGCGCGTGCCAGCGCTCGGCCGATGGAGTGACACGACGATGTGGCTGCTGATCCTCGAGGCGCTTGCGGCGCTGGGGCTTTTGGTCTTCCTGGTCTGGTGGACGATGTTCTCGGGCCGAAAGAAGGGCGAGCGCCAGGACGAAGATCGCTGACCGCGCTGCGCAGCCTCGCTGCGGGCATGCAGCGAGGCCTTGCGGCGCCTCAGTGCAGCGCGCCCGGATAGACCAGCTCGAACGGCGCCACCTCGGCCTCGAAGGGCCGGGCGTCCTCGGTCATGCAGAAGAAGGTGCCGCGCATCTGCCCGGTGGGGGTGTCGATGCGGGTCCAGCTCGTGTATTCGAAGCTCTCACCCGGCTGCAACAGCGGCTGGTGGCCGACGACCGCCAGGCCGCGTACCTCTTCGGTCTGGCCGTGCGAGTTGCTGACCAGCCACTGGCGGGCGATCAACTGCGCGACGACGTCGCCGCGGTTGACGATGGTCACCGTGTAGGCAAAGGCAAACGGGCCTTCGGGCGGTTGCGACTGCTCGGGCAGGTACTGGACCTTGACCTTGGACTCAAAGGCGGGCTGGGACATCGGCGGGTTCCGGAGTTTCCGTGCAGCCTACACTGACCGGCTTCCCTACACCCCCCCCCACGTCGAACACCGTGCCGAGCCTCGAAACCGACACCGCCAACGCCGCCGAATTCGTCATCGCCCCCAGCCTCCTGTCGGCCGACTTTGCACGGCTGGGCGATGAGGTCCGCAACGTCGTCGCCGCAGGCGCCGACTGGATCCACTTCGACGTGATGGACAACCATTACGTGCCGAACCTGACCTTCGGCCCGATGATCTGCCAGGCGTTGCGGCCGCACACCACCGCGCCGATCGACGTCCACCTGATGGTTCAGCCGGTCGATGCCCTGGCGACCGCGTTCGCCAAGGCCGGCGCCGACTGGATCAGCTTCCACCCCGACGCCAGCACGCACGTCGACCGCACGCTGCAGGTGATCCGCGACGCCGGCGCGCGGCCGGGGCTGGTCTTCAACCCGGCGACGCCGCTGGACGTGCTGGACTGGGTCATCGACAAGGTCGACCTGATCCTGGTGATGAGCGTCAACCCCGGCTTCGGTGGCCAGAGCTTCATCCCGGCGGCGCTGCGCAAGCTCGCCGCCGCCCGCGCCCGCATCGACACCCACGAACGCGAGACCGGCCGCCGCATCCGGTTGCAGGTCGATGGCGGCATCAAGGTCGACAACATTCGCGCTGCCGCCAGCGCCGGCGCCGACGCGTTTGTCGCCGGCAGCGCGATCTTCGGCCAGCCCGACTACCGCGCCGTGATCTCGGCCATGCGCGCCGAACTGGCCCGGACGGCCTGACGCCGACGGAGCACCACCAGCCCCAGGCCGGCGCCGAACAGCAGCACGGTGGCGGGTTCGGGAATCACGGCGACGCTGAGCCAACCGCCGTTGTAGTTGCCGGCGATCAGGCTGAAATTGGTGTTGTTCTGAACACCGTCGGGATTGATCGTGCCCAGGCCGCGCACGGCACTGCTGCCGCCGGCCTCGCTGATCAGGTAGCGGCCGTTGGCCAGCTCGTAGACGCCGCGCACGCCCAGACCGGGCGTGTTGGTCCAGCTCTTGGCGACCGAGCCGTTGCCGTTCAGCTCGTACAGGCCGAAGCTGCCACCGGGCTGCGACCCGTTGGCGCTGACGAGCACGTTGCCGTTGGTGCGAACGAACATCTGCTGCGGGATGTTGTTGATCGCACCGCTGAAGGCGCCGTGGTAGCTGCCGTCCAGGTTGTACAGCTGCAGCGCGCGCGAGGTGCCGTCGCTGACCAGCAGCCGGCCGCCGTAGGACACCACGTCCCACGGCGAATTGCCGATCGCGCCACCGGCGGCGACGGTGCTGAACGAGCCCAGCAGATTGCCGGACAGATCGAACTTGACGATCGACGGCCCGGTCGCGCCATTGGTGTTGCCGGCGTTGGCGACGTAGACCGTGTCGCCGATCAGGCGCATGCCGCGCACGTTCGAGAGCCCGCCGCCGGGCACGTTGCCGCCGATCTTGCCGACATAGGCGCCGGTGAGGTCGAAGCGGTAGATCGCGTTGATGCTGGGACTCTGGTCGCTGACCCAGATCTGGCTGCCGACCTGGATCGCGGCGCGCGGGGTCTGGAAGTCGTAGCTCGCGGCGCTGTTGGCGTCGACGATGAAGGCGTTGTTCAGCACCGAGCCGTCGGTCGGGCTCAACTGCCAGATCCGGTTCAAGCGGGTGTCGACACCCAGCAGCACCTGCTGCGCGTGGGCCACGCCGGCCAGCAGCAGGGCGGCGGCAACGAGGGACTTCAATCGGTTGGGCATGGTCGGTCGGAGGTGGATCGGAAACCCTCACGATAGACCGTACTCCCTGGGCGGCCTCTCCAGATCGGCCCGGGGGTCCCGGTGTCTCACCCCGCGATTCAGGTGGTGCGGTCGATCCGCCGGGCGAGCACGACCGAGGTCGTCGTCTTCAGGACCCCGGCAAAGCCGCCGATCTCGTCGAGCAGGGCGTCCAGCCGCGCCGGCGACTCCGCCCTCAGGAGCGCGATGCAGTCGAATTCACCGCTGACCGAGCACAGCAGGCGCAGCTCCGGCAAGGTGGCCAGGCGCTGGGTGGCGGCTCGCGCCTGCTTGGGCTCGACCGCAATGCCGACAAAGGCCTCGACCCCGGCCGGCGCGGCGTCGGCCCCCAGCCGCACGGTGTAGCCGGCAATGGCGCCGTCGTGCTCCAGCCGGTTCAGCCGGGCCAGCACGGTCGTGCGTGCGACGCCCAGCGCGCGGGCAAGGTCGGCGGTACTGCGCCGCGCATTGGCTTGCAACAACGCGATCAGGCGGCGGTCAAGGTCGTCGCGGGGCATCTTGGCGCTCACTCCCGTTCACGGTGGTCAGGGCTGCAGGATTGTCGTGGCGCCGCGGCAGGCCTACAGTGCGTCGCCCCGGGCCCACCGCTTTGGAGATCCGTGCCATGGCATCCTCATCCACGACGATGAAGTTCCGCGAGGTCGAACTCCCCTGCGGTTACCGCTTCCGAGTGCCGCAAGGCATCCAGCGCATCGACCACCGAGGCACCCACGGCTGGCAGCTGCGCTACGGGCGCGGCACCCGGCTGTTCTCGGACCACAGCGTGGACGGCAGCGGGGCGCACGCCGCGTTGACCCTCGCGACCCGGGAGCTGCTTCATCGCATTGCCACCGAGCCGGCGCCGTCGCTGCTGCAAAAGGCCCCGAGCCGACACAAGAAGAACGCGCTTCCGGCCGGGATCAGCGGGCCCGTGGTGCGCCAGCGCGCCAGCGGCGTGGTGCGCGACTGCAGCTTCACCGTGCTGGTGCCGCGGTTTGGCGACAAGCCGCAGCGGCGCACGGTCTACATCGGCACTGAAAACACCTACACGCCGGAAAAGTACGCCCAGGCGCTGGCCCGCGCCGTGGCGCTGCGCGACGCCGCGGTGCTGGCGTACGAGAAGGCGGCGACCGCAGCCAAGCGCCGTGCCGGTCGCGAGCTGCGGGCGGTTCGGAACCAGCTGCTGATCGCCGGGCCGGAAGACGTTTCCAAGCCTGGCGGATGACGGTTCGCAGGATCGGGGCGTCATATCGGCGATCCAGGCATCTGTTTCGTCGAACCTTGCGTTGAATCTGACAGCCGCGGCTCGAACAATCGCAGCATCGTTTTCACACCGGGGTCCTCTTCATGCGCATCGCCCTCCTGGGAGCCGGCCACATCGGCCAAACCATCGCCCGGCTGCTCGCCGACACCGGCGACTACGAGGTCACCGTCGTCGACAAGAGCGCCACGGCACTCGAACACGCCGCAGGCCCGGGCATCGCCATCCGCCAGGCCGACACGGGCGAGGCGGCCTCGCTGCTGGCTGTGCTCCGCGGCCAGGACATCGTCGTCAACGCCCTGCCCTACCACCTGGCCACGCTGGCCGCGACCCAGGCCCGCGAGGCGGGCGTGCATTACTTCGACCTGACCGAGGACGTTGCCGCGACACGCGCCATCAAGCAGCTGGCCGAAGGCGCGTCGACGGCCTTCATGCCGCAGTGCGGCCTGGCGCCAGGCTTCATCGGCATCGTCGCCCACCATCTGGCCCAAGGCTTCGAGTCGCTGCAGGAAGTGAAGATGCGCGTCGGCGCGCTGCCGGCCTTCCCGACCAACGCGCTGAAATACAACCTGACCTGGAGCGTCGACGGCCTGATCAACGAGTACTGCCACCCTTGCGAGGCGATCCGCGACGGCCACGCCATCGAGGCCCTGCCGCTCGAGGGCCTGGAGCACTTCAGCCTGGACGGCACCGAGTACGAGGCCTTCAACACCAGCGGCGGCCTGGGCACCCTGTGCGAGACCCTGGCCGGTCGGGTGCAAAGCCTGGACTACAAGAGCGTGCGCTATCCCGGCCACCGCAACCTGATGAAGCTGCTGCTCGAGGAGCTGCAGCTCAAGCACGACCAGGAGACGCTCAAGGACATCATGCGCAAGAGCATCCCCAGCACGATGCAGGACGTGGTGCTGGTCTTCGTGACCGTCTCGGGCATGAAGAAGGGCAGCCTGGTGCAGGAGGTCTTCGCCCGGAAGATCTTTGCCGACCGTGATGCGCCGCGGCCGCTCTCGGCGATCCAGATCACCACCGCCGCCGGCATCTGCGCCGCGGTCGATCTGTTCCGCGAGGGCCGGCTGCCGCAGCGCGGCTTCGTGCGACAGGAGCAGGTGGCACTGCCCGAGTTCCTGGCCAACCGCTTCGGGCGCGCCTACCAGCAGAGCCGGCAGGTGGAGAGCATTTCCTAGTTCCTGCGGGCTGGGCGCAGCGCCCGCCAGGCAACAAACGCGCCGGCGGCAGCCACGCACCACAGCGCAGCGCTGAGGCCGGCGAGGCCGAAATGGTCGAACAGCCAGCCGCCGGCCATCGGCGCGCCGGCGGTCCCGAGGGTGTAGCCGGTGACGAGCGCTCCCATGGCCTGCACCAGGCGGGACCCGGTGAAGCGGTGGCCGAGTTCGATCACGACCAGGGTGTAGACCGCGCCACCGACGCCGCCCAGCACAAAGCCGACCGCCCAAAGGCTGCCCTGCGGCGCTGCGGCGACGAGCCACAGCCAGCCCAGCGTCGCCAGCACCAGCGCCCAGGCCAGCGCCATCGTGCGCGGCATGCCGATGCGGTCCGCCAGTGCGCCGAAGGGCGGCTGCAGAAGCGCGCTGCCAGCACCGATCACGACCCCCAGCCAGGCCGCGAGCTGCATCTCGAAGCCCAGCCGCATCGAGATCGACGGCAGCATCGACGAGATGCCCGATTCCAGCACCCCGCTGGCCGCTGCGACGGCCACCAGCGGCCAGACGACGCGCCATATCGGGGTCGCATCGGCGGTGCTGCGGGCCGCGACGCCTGCCGGCGAAATCGCCGCCGGCGGCAAAGGTGGCGGGTCGGAAGCAGCCGGCACCGCATCCGCCGCGCCCAGGGGGACTTCGGCCAGCAGGAATGCGCTGCAGGCGGTGCCGGCGGCGAGCAGCAACACCGCCAGCCACAAGGGTGGCAGGCCCAGGGCCAGCGCCAACGGCAGCAGCGCCGGGCCGGTCATCAGCGCCAGGCCGACCGAGGTCTCGAAGAGGCCGACATAAAAGCCGCGCCGAGCCGCCGGCGCGGCTTCGGCCAGCCAGCTCTCGCCCGCCACCCAGACCAGCCCACCGGCCATGCCCAGCACGGCCGCGGCCGCGAGCCAGACGGTGTAAGCCGCCGTCCAAGGCAGGCAGGACAGGGCCAGCGTCGCCACCACGGAGCCGGCGACAAAGACCCTCGCATGGCCGAAACGCGCGACGACCCGGTGCGCCACCATGCTGGTGCCCAGGATGCCCAGCCACAGCGCTGAGGCAAGCACGCCCACACGCAGCCCACTGGCGCCCTGATCGGTGATCGTCAGCACCAGCGTCGTGAGCGCCAGGAACTCGCCGGTCACAAACAGGAAGTAGACCGCCGGGATCAGCCACAGCACGCGCGAGGCCGGGGGCGCGAGACCGCGGGCGGCGGGGTTCATGGCCGCGTCCCCCGGGCACTGCGGCGCGGCGCTGGCCCACGGTCTTGCACACGGTCGGACGCACGGGGCGTCGTGGCCACCGGCAAGTCCTCGCCCAACGCGACGATGCGCCCGACCAGTGCCTGCCGCTCGCCCGTGTCGAGTGTCGACAGCCCCAGCGTCTCGAGCCAGAACAGCCCGTCCACCGCCAGCATCAACAGCATCGCCAGTGCCGGATCGCCACTCGCCCGCGCGTGCGCCAGGTGTTCGGAGAAGAACACGCGCCAGCGCTGCGTCAGCTCCTTTTGTGTGCTCGTCGCCGAAAGCAGTCCGGCGCACAGGCGCGAGACCTCCTCGTCGGGCTCGCAGCCGGACTCCAGATAGGCCACAAGCTCGGCATTGGCCGGCGACGTGGCGGCGCGTCGTGCGCGCTGCCTGGCGATGCACTCCTGCCAGCGGCCGATGTCGTGCTCGACGAGGGCGGCCAGCAGCGCGTCCTTGGTCGGGAAGTGGTAGGTCACGCCGCCGCGCGTGATGCCGCTGCGCTTCACGATGGCATCGAAGGTCAGGTGGGCCGCGCCGAGCTCCTTGACGATGGCTTCGGCGGCTTCGAGCACGGCCTGGCGGGCGTGGGGTGGGCGGGGCATGGCGGCGCGAGTGACTTGACAGAACGTTCTGTACAGTTATTGTGCCTTCGGCGACGCTCCTGCACCAGCGCATAGAGTCGTGGGCCATGTCCTGTACGCACTCCACGCGCTGGCGCGCCGCCATCGTCGACCTCGACGGCACGATGGTCGAAACGCTCGGCGACTTCGAGGCCGCGATCGGTGCGGCCCTGGGCGAGATCGGCCTGCCGCCGGTCGACCGCGCCTTCATTGCCCGCACCGTGGGCAAGGGTTCGCGCCACCTGCTGACCCAGACCCTGCGCGAAGTCGGCGCAGCGGATCGCATCGAGCCGTTGTTCGAACCGTTGTGGCAGGCGTACCAGCGCGAATACCTGCGCATCAACGGCCGGTACTCCAGCGTCTACCCGGGCGTGGTCGAAGGGCTGGCACAACTGCGCGATCGCGGGCTGCGCCTGGCGTGCCTGACCAACAAGCCGCTGGCCTTCGCGCTCCCGTTGCTGGAAGCCAAGGGCCTGCGCGACTGCTTTGGCCCCGTGTTCGGCGGTGACAGCTTCGCGCGCAGCAAGCCCGACCCGCTGCCGATGCTCGAAACCTGCGCCGCACTGGGCGTCACGCCGCACGAAGCGCTGGCCATCGGCGACTCGGCCAACGACGCCGAGGCCTCAGGTGCCGCCGGCTGCGCTTGCGTGTTGCTCAGCCATGGCTACAACCATGGCGCGCCGCTCACCGGCCTGGGGGCACTGGCGATCCTGGACCGGCTTGATGAGATCGGCGCCGTGCTTGATCGCGTCGGCCCGGGCGGCTGAAATCGGCAGCCGGTCACTGCTGGCCGGGATTGGTCACCGGCCGGGCGGGCGGGGCGCCCAGCAGCGATTCCTTCAGTGCGCTGTCCGCCGGGTTCGCCCCCAGCCAGATGCGCATCAGGGCCTGGAAGAACTCAGGCTCCTTGATCGGCTCGCCTTGCGGCCGGCCGTTGACGAGCACTTGCGTCCCCTCGCCCGGCACCCAGTCGACTGAAAAGTTCTCCCCTTCCTTCAGGCGTTTCTTGGCCGAAAAGATGTCGGCCATGCGCAGCGTGCCGGGGATCGACTTGGCGAACTCCTCGCGCGGCGAGTTGTCCTGCATGCCGCGGGTGAACAGCCGGCCCAGTTCAGAAGCGTCGATGTCGCGCAGCATCACCACGTGCAAGCGCTTCGGCCCGGGTGCGGCAAGCACCGCCTCGGGCGTGGTGGCCGGTGCCGCCAGGTACAGCCCGGCGGTGTAGACCTTGACGACGAAGCGGTACCGGATGCCAGCGCCATTCAGGCGCAAGGCCTGGTTTCCGACCCGCACGCTGGGCGGGTA
>Ga0068872_10003201_pt1 | contig 12566 bp, 9 predicted proteins | sample NOAtaG_7_FD_66441 | JGI IMG/M metagenome (GOLD analysis project Ga0068872, IMG submission 66441) | Freshwater lake microbial communities from Lake Erie, under a cyanobacterial bloom - NOAA_Erie_Diel1S_2200h metaG | ecosystem: Environmental > Aquatic > Freshwater > Lake | place: USA: Ohio, Lake...
CTCGACCAACTCCTGCAGCCGGGCCGGATACCGGTCTTCCACCGCATGGAACTGCTGGAGCGCCGAGAGGAGCGGGGCGAGGTCGGCCACCCCCTCGGCCCTCCGTTTCGCGGAGACCGTGGCACCCAGGTAATCCACCGGAGCCGACAGGGGCGACGACGATGCCGGGGCCGGCGCGTCCGGGCCGGAGGCTCCCCCCGACCCGGCGGCATCGGCGGCACCGGCGGCATCGGCCGCCGGCACAACAGCCGGCTTCTCCTGACCACCGCAGCCGATGATCAGCACCGCGGCTCCCAACAGCGACACCCAGGATCCCTTCATCGGCTTCCACTCCAGCGGTGCCTGTCGGAAAATCAAGGCCGCGCTGCGGGGGGACGCCCGGCGGGGCCGTCCGGCATCGGACAGGCAATTGATACCGGGAGCTCCGTCCGCCATGCTCCATGCCCCATCCATGAGTGAAACCTTGGTCATCGGACACCGGAATCCGGACATCGACGCGATCTGCTCCGCCATCGGCTATGCGGAGTTCAAGCGGCGCACCGGCCTGAAGAACGCCGTCGCGGCCCGTTGCGGCGACTGCAACGACCGGACCGACTTCGTGCTTCGGACCTTCGGCGTGCCTGCGCCACGCTTCGTGGCGGACGTGTCGCCCCAGGTGCGCGACGTGATGGTGGACCGGGTGGTGGCGGTCTCGCCGCGGACCAGCATCTGCGAGGCGATGTCGGTCATGGACCAGCGCAACATCCGGGTGCTGCCCATCCTGGACGCCGACCAGCGGTGCCGGGGCCTCCTGTCGGTGTTCAAGGCCAGCAAGTTCTTCTTCCCATCGCCCAACCGGATCTTCGACTCGAGGCGGATCGTCGCCTCGGTGCAGGGACTGGCACGGACCCTCGGCGGCCGGGTGCTCTGCGGATTCGCCGACGAGTCCGAGGAGGACCTCATCCTGATGGTCGCCGCGATGAAGCCGATCAGCTTCTCCGAGCGTCTGCGGAACTACGCGGCCCATCGGCTGGTGGTCGTCGTGGGCGACCGGGAGGACATCCAGCGGACGGCCATCCAGGGCGGCGTGCGACTGCTGGTGGTGACCGGCGGCCTCAGCGTTTCCGACGAGATCCTCGCCATGGCGCGGCACCACTCGGTGAGCCTGGTCGTCTCGCCCCACGACTCGGCCACCAGCGCCATGCTCTGCCGCGCCGCCATCCCGGTGGAGCGCCTGCTGCGGGACGACTTCCTCAGCTTCCGTGCCGACGAGAAGCTCGAGGACATCCAGTCGATCGCGGCGGCCTCGGCCTTCCAGGCCTTCCCGGTGGTGGACGCCGACGACCGCGTGGTGGGCATGCTCTCGAAGTCCGACTTCCTCAAGCAGGTGCGCCGGCGGCTCATCCTCGTCGACCACAACGAGATCGGGCAGGCCGTGCAGGGGGCCGACAAGGTCGAGATCCTCGAGGTCATCGACCACCACCGGATCGGTTCGTTCACCACCCACCAGCCGATCCTCTTCCGCAACGAGCCGGTCGGTTCCACCAGCACCATCGTCGCCGACTGCTTCTTCCAGAACGGGGTCGAGCTGCCCGAGTCGATCGCGGGCCTGCTGCTGGCGGGCCTGGTGTCGGACACGCTGAACCTGACGTCGCCGACGACGACCCCGCGCGATGCCGCCGTGCTGGCAAGGCTCGAGCAGATCGCCAAGGTGGACGCGACCCGGTTCACCGAGCAGCTCTTCAGCTCGGGCTCGGTGCTGACGGCCAAACCGGCCGCGCAGGCCATCACCACCGACTGCAAGGAGTACTCGGAGCGAGGGCACCGCTTCAGCGTGGCGCAGATCGAGGAGGTGGGCTTCGAGCAGTTCAACCGCCGCAAGACCGAGGTGGCGGCGGCCCTCGAGGCCTACCGCGCCGGGCACGAATACCTGTTCTCGGCGCTGCTGGTGACCGATGTGGTGGTCCAGAATTCCCTGCTGCTGATCGCCGGGACCGAGGCGTTCCGCAAGACCATCGGATATCCGGAGCGGGAACCCGGGGTCTTTGAGTTGAACGGGGTCGTCTCGCGCAAGAAGCAGCTCCTGCCGTTCCTCACCGACTGCCTGGCCCAGTTGGCCTGAGGGTCCGGCAAGGAGCCTGCCGTGCAGACCCCGGCCCCGGGTTGTCCGCCCCGGGTTGTCCGGAACCGCCCGGAGTCTCAGGTGCCGGGACCGATCCAAGGACCGAGGGCCTCAAGCGCCCGGGCCGGGGAACACCCCTGGACCAGCACCTGTTTCTGGCGGCCGGTGGCCCCCCGGAGCAGGCGGACGGTCCCGCGCGGTACCCCAAGGCTCGCGGCCAGAAAGCGCACCACCTCCTCGTTGGCGGCCGAATCCACCGGGGGGGCCGTGACCCGGACCTTCAGGGCGTCGCCCTGAAGGCCGGCGATGGCGTTGGCCGATGCCCTCGGCATGACCCTGAGGTTCAGCACGATCCCGTCGGGAACCTCGCGGAGGAAGGGCGCCGGCGTCACAGCGGCAACCTCAGGAACAGGCGCGGAGCGGCCCCCTGGAGGAGGTGCCCGACGCCCCAGAAGAGACCGGCGGCCGCCAGCGGAGCCAGATCGATCCGCCCCCATTTGAGCGGCAGGTGGGCCAGCCAGCCCGACAGCCGGCCTCCGGTGCCGTGCAGGTGATCCCAGAGGGGCATCGTGCCGAGGTAGACATGGTCGAGCACGAACCTCATCAGGCACAGCAGGACCAACGGCCATTTGAGGAACGCCATGCCCCCGACGGAGACCACGGCGGCCTGCTGGAGGGCATGCACGGTCGACATCCGCGCAGGCGCGAGACCGGCCGCGACCAGCGCCGGCGACACCAGCAGCCAGAGCCCTCCGAACATGGCGAGGATCACGACCATGGGGAGACCGTAAGGCCAGCGCGCCAGGAACCCCAACTCCCCGCGGATGGACTGGGTGATCGGGTCGACCTCGGCATCCCGGCGGCGCAGCGTCGCCAGGAAGGCGAAGCAGAGGTAGGCCTTGAGGAGCAGCCCGACCCAACTGAGCACGGAATGGGAGAGGATCCGAAGCCAGAGGTCGCTGCGGAACACCACGGTCACCGCCCCCAGCGACCAGGGGACGGCCTCCGCGAAGTGGGGCGAGAACCCGTGATGCACGGAGGCCCGGGCCAGCAGCAACATCGCCAATCCGGGCAGGGCCAAGGAGCTTCTCCGACCGGGCCCGCCGTCGGCCGGCCGGAGGTTGGATGCCAGCGTCAACGCCGGGCGGGCGGAAACCGGCTGGGAACCGAACCCACGCCAGGAGAGCCACAACAGCAGCCCGGCGAGGTCCGTCATCCAGTCGAGCCAGTGCATCCGGGCAGGGGGACGGCCGGCCCCGCACCTGAGGCGGGAGCCGGCCGGCGGGGCTCACATCATCTTGAGCAGGGTCTCGGCCATCTCGCTGGGAGTGGCTGCGACCCCGATGCCGGCGGCGCGGAAGGCGTCGAACTTGGCCTGCGCCGTGCCCTTCCCGCCGCTGACGATGGCGCCGGCGTGACCCATGCGGCGTCCCGGGGGCGCGGTGGCGCCCGCGATGAAGCCGGCCACGGGCTTGGTGCCGTGGGCCTTGATCCACTCGGCGGCCTCCTCCTCGGCGGAACCGCCGATCTCGCCGATCATGATGATGCCGTGGGTGTCCGGATCGGCCATGAAGAGCTGGATGACATCCAGGTGGGAGGTGCCGTTGACCGGGTCGCCGCCGATGCCCACGCAGGTGGACTGGCCGACGCCGCGGCTGGTGAGCTGGTACACGGCCTCGTAGGTGAGGGTGCCCGAGCGGCTGACCACGCCGATGTGGCCGCGCTTGTGGATGTAACCCGGGGCGATGCCGATGCGGCAGCCGCCGTGGGAATCCTTGCCCTCACCCGGGGTGACGATGCCGGGACAGTTGGGACCGATGAGGCGTGTGGCGCTGCCCTGCATGGCGCGCTTGACCTTGATCATGTCGTTGACCGGGATGCCCTCGGTGATGGCGACGACGAGGTCGAGACGGGCATCGACGCCCTCGAGGATGGCATCGGCCGCGAAGGGCGGCGGAACGAACACGGCGCTGGCCGTGGCCCGGGTCTCGCGGACGGCCTCGGCGACGGTGTCGAAGATCGGCACCTTGACGCCTCCGTGCTCGAAGACCTGACCGCCCTTGCCGGGGGTGACGCCGGCGACGACCTGCGTGCCGTAGTCGATGGACAACTGCGCGTGGCGGGCACCGAAGGCGCCCGTGATGCCCTGGACCAGAAGCCGGGTCTGCGGGGTGACGAGGATGGACATGCGATTGGGAAGTGGGGGGTTCTTGTCGTTGCGGGGGATGTCCTGGACTAGGCGGCGACGGCGGCCACGACCTTCCTCGCGGCGTCGGCCATGGTGTCCCCGCTGATGATGGTGAGGCCGGAGGAGGCCAGCGTGGCCTTGCCCGCGGCGACGTTGTTGCCCTCGAGCCGGACAACCAGGGGCAGCTTCAATCCCGTCTCGCGGACGGCCTCGACGATGCCGGTGGCGATCACGTTGCAGTCCATGATGCCGCCGAAGATGTTCACGAAGATGGCCTTCACGTTGGGGTCGCTCAGGATGATCTTGAAGGCCGCCGAGACCTGGTCCTTCGAGGCGCCACCACCGACGTCGAGGAAGTTGGCGGGCATCCCGCCGAAGTGCTGGATGATGTCCATGGTGGACATGGCCAGGCCGGCACCGTTGACCAGGCAGGCGATGCTGCCGTCGAGCTTGATGTAGTTGAGGGAGAACTTGCTGGCCTCGATCTCCAGGGGCGACTCCTCGGCGAGGTCGCGCATGGCCTGGATGTCGGGGTGGCGGAACAACGCGTTGTCGTCCAGCCCGATCTTGGCGTCGACGCACAGGACGGCCTGCTTGCCGGCCGGGGTCTCCACCACGGCCAGCGGGTTGATCTCGACCATGGAGGCGTCGCACTCCCACCAGGTCTTGTAGACGCCCAGGATGACCTTGACGGCGCTGTTGAAGGCGTCGCCCTTGAGGCCCAGCGCGCTGGCCACCTTGCGGGCCTGGTAGGGCTGGATGCCCACGGCGGGATCCACCCACTCCTTGATGATCTTCTCCGGGGTCTTGTGGGCCACCTCCTCGATGTCCACGCCGCCCTCGGTGCTGGCCATGATGAGCGGCCGGCTGTTGGCCCGGTCCAGCAGGACGGCCAGGTAGAACTCCTTGAGGATCTTCTCGGCGGCGGCGACCAGCAGCGTCTGGACAACCCGGCCATCGGGTCCGGTCTGCACGGTCACCAGGGTCTTGCCCAGCATGTTCTCGGCGAAGTCCACGACCTCGGCGACCGACTTGGCCAGCTTCACACCGCCCTTGAAGCCGTGCTTGAAGGTGCCCTTGCCGCGACCGCCGGCATGGATCTGCGACTTCACCACGGCCAGGGTGTGGCCCGTGGCGAAGAGCTTCTCGGCCGCGGCACGGGCCTCGGCGACAGTCTTGCACGGTTCGCCCGAGGGCACGGCGACGCCATGCTGCTTGAGCAACTGCTTGGCTTGGTACTCGTGGATGTTCATTCGGTTCTGGCTGGGTCTTCCGGTGGATTGGCTGCGGGAATCAGGAACTTGGGTGATTCGGGAAATTCGGGAAACACTGCGGGTTCTGGAGCCGCCGGCGGATCGCCGGAACCGGCGGACGGGACGGGGACTGCGGGTGTCCGGCGGCCGGGTGAAACCGGTGGCCACGACCCGAGGTCCCATCCGGCTCAGGCGCGCTGTGCGATCGGGCTTACCGTCAGGCCGACCGGGCCGGTGTACACCGACTGCGGGCGGATGAGGCGGTTGTCGGCCAACTGCTCGAGCACATGGGCCGTCCAGCCGCTGGTCCGGGCGATGGCGAAGATCGGGGTGAAGAGATCGGTGGGGATCCCGAGGCTGTAGTAGACCGTCGCGCTGTAGAAATCGACGTTCGCATGGAGGTTCTTCTCCTGGAGCATGATCTCGGCGATGCGCTCGGACATCTGGATCCACTTCGGCTCGCCCAGCTTCGAGGACAGGATCTGGGCCATGCGCTTGAGGTGCGGGGCACGCGGGTCGAGCACCTTGTACACCCGATGTCCGATGCCCATGATCTTGCGCTTCTGGGCAAGGCAGTCGGCCACGTAGGCGTCGACCTGCTCCAGGGAGCCGATCTCCTTGAGCATCTTGATGACCCCCTCGTTGGCCCCGCCGTGCAGAGGTCCCTTGAGCGTGCCGATGGCGGTGGTCACCGCGGAGTACATGTCGCTGAGCGTGGCGATCGTCACCCGGGCGCTGAAGGTCGAGGCGTTCATGCCGTGGTCGGCGTGGAGCACGTAGCACATGTCCATGGTGCTCTCCTTCTCGACCGAGGGTTTCTCGCCGTCGATCATCCACAGGAAATTGGCCGCCTCCCCCAGCTTGGGATCCGGGGAGACGAGCGACAGCCCCTGGCGGGCCCGGTGGAAGTAGGCCGTGATGACCGGGATCTGGGCGATCAGGCGCAGGGCCTTGCGCCGCTGGGCGTCCATGTTGTCGTCGTCGGCCGTCGTGTCATAGCAGCCCAGGGCGCTCACGCCGGTGCGGATGGCGTGCATCGGAGGGCAGTCCTTCGGGAGGCTGGTGAGCAGGTCGATCACGCCCTGGGGCAGGTCGCGGTAGCCCGCGAGCACGGCCTTCAGGTCGGCCAGCTCCTTCGCGTTGGGCAGGTGGTTGTGGTACAGGAGGTGGACGACCTCCTCATAGCTGACCTTGCCGGCCAGTTCGTTGATGTCGTAGCCGCAGTAGATGAGCTGGCCGATGTCGCCGCGGACGTCGCTGAGCCGGGTGTGGGCGGCGATGATGCCTTCAAGGCCCTTGGAGACGGACGGGGAAGCGGAGGGGGTGCTCATGTCAGTGCGTGGGAAAAGGAGCGCGGTTCGTTCGTTTGGCAAGTCTGTTGGGCCGGGGAAACGGGCGTCAACGAATTACCCGACCCCAATCTCCGAATATGGCCGATCATCGCCGAACCTGCCCGAACCACGCCGCCAAGCCTTCGACCACCGCATCCTCAACCCCGGCTCGGGCGAGGCCGGCCAACAACTCTTCGAACCGGGAAAGCGTCTCCCTCGGCGATGGCTGGTCTTCCATGGGTGTGCCGTCGGACAAACCGGCGTTGTTCCTCGAGTTGCCAGAGGACCTGTCGGGGCGTCGACGCCCGCCCGACTTGACGCCTCACGGGAAAGTCGGTGGAACCGGAGGCAGTCTCCATGCGGCGACCCGATCGAAAGCGGTCGAGCGGGTCAAACCCACCCCTGGCCTTCAGGTCAGGGCATCGGGAAACCAACCTCCGGGACCGGGAGCAGTCCCCGCTTTTCGGTCGGGGCGGGCTTGCCTCGCGGCGGGAGGGGCCGACAATCCCGCTTCCATGCCGTCCACGCCGCACGACACCGAGATCGCCTGCCTGCCCCAGATCCCCCAGGGGGTGAGGGTCCACCGCCTCGACAACGGCTTCGAGATCCTCCTCCGGGAAGACGCCTCGGCGCCCGTGGTGAGCGTGCAGGCCTGGGCGCGGGCCGGGAGCATCCATGAGGGGCAGTGGCTCGGGGCTGGCCTCTCGCACGTGCTCGAGCACATGCTCTTCAAGGGCACCACCACCCGGGGCGCGGGCCGCATCGACCAGGAGGTCCAGGCCGCAGGCGGCTACATGAACGCCTACACGAGCTTCGACCGCACCGTGTACTGGATCAATGCGCCGGACACGGGAGCGACGACGGCCATCGACATCCTCTGCGACATCCTCCAGAACGCCACCCTCCCCGCCGACGAGCTGGAGAAGGAACTCGAGGTGATCCGGCGCGAGATGGCCATGGGCGAGGACGATCCCGGCCGGCGCTCCAGCAAGGGGCTGTTCTCGGCCGCCTACACCCGCAGTCCGTACCGGTACCCGGTGATCGGCCTGCCGGACCTCTTCAACCGCATCACCCGCGACGACCTGCTGGCCTACTACCGGGCCCACTACGCGCCGAACAACTGCTTCCTCGTGGTGGTGGGCAACATCCGCGCCGACGACGTCGTCGAACAGGTGCGCCGGGCCTTCGCCGCCACCCCGGCGCGCACCCTGCCCTCCGGGTATGTCGCGCCCGAGCCCCGGCAGATGTCGCCCCGGGAGGAACTCGAACTGGCCCCGGTCGAGCACGCCCACTTCCACCTCGGCTGGCACATCCCCGACCTGACCCACCCGGACATCCCGGTGCTCGACGTGCTGTCGACGCTGCTGGGTGGCGGCCGCAGCTCCCGGCTCTATCAGGCGGTGCGGGAGCGCGAGGCGCTGACCCACTCGGTGAGCGCCTGGATCTACAGCCCCGGGCTCGGCGGGCTCTTCGGCGTGAGCGGCGTGTGCGATGGTCCCCGCTTCGACGAGGCCCGGCGGGCCATCCTGCGCGAGATCTCGCGGATGGGGCGCGAACCGGTGTCACCCGCCGAACTGGCCAAGGCCGTGAAGCAGTTCACCGTGGGGACACTCTCCTCGCGGAAGACCATGGAAGGCCAGGCCCAGGACCTCGGGGGCAACTGGATCGCCGTGCAGGACCTCCACTTCTCGGAGCGTTACCTGGCCGCCGTCCGGGCCGTCGGCCCCGACGATCTCCAGCGCGTGGTCGGCACCTACCTGCGCGACGAAAACCGCACGGTGTTCGCGCTGATGCCGAAGGATGCCGGCGCACCCGCCGAGTTCTCGGCCCCGGCGATCACCAGCCATCCGATCGTGCGCCGGACCCTGTCCAACGGGCTCCGGGTGCTCATCAAGGAGGATCACCGCCTGCCGTTCGTGGAGCTGCGGGCGGTCTTCGAGGGCGGGCTGAGGGTGGAGACGCCCGCCGACTCGGGCATCACCTCGATGCTTTCCCGGCTCTTCATCAAGGGCACCCCGACCCGGTCGGCCGAGGACATCGCCCGCGCGATCGAAAGTCTTGGCGGCAGCATCGAGGCCTATTCGGGCAACAACACCTTCGGGCTGAGCGGCGAGATGCTGAGCGAGGACCTGGCGCAGGGGTTGGCCCTGTTCTCGGAGATCCTGCTGCAACCGACCTTCCCCAAGGCGGCACTCGAGCGGGAGCGCGAGGCCCAACTGGCCGCGATCCGGGGCCAGCGGGACCAGTTGCTGCAGTGCGCCTTCAAGGCGATGCGACGCAGCCTCTTCGGCGACCAGGGCTACGGGCTCGACTCGCTGGGCAGCGAGGCGGTGATCCGCTCCGTCCAGGCCGACGACGTCCGTGCGTTCCATGCGCGGTGGACCGTGCCGGGCAACGGCGTGTTGGCCGTCTTTGGAGACGTTGATCCCGACGGCCTGGTGGCCCTGCTGGAGCGCCACCTGGGGGGCTGGACCGCCCCCTCGAGACCCACCTTCCCGACGCCCGCACCGGTGGACCCGGTGCCGCGATCCGAGGAGGCCCGCGAAAAGGAGCAGGCCGTGCTGGTGCTGGGATTCCCCGGGGCGCGCCTCGATTCGCCCGACCGCTTCGCCCTCGAGCTGATCCAGGAGGCCTGCAGCGACATGGGATCCCGGCTGTTCATGCGCATCCGCGATGAACTCGGGCTGGCCTACTACGTCGGAGCCAACCTGCTGACCGGGCAGACCCCGGGATACTTCGCCTTCTACTGCGGCACCGCCCCGGACCAGATCGAGCGGGTCGAGCAGGAACTCCGGGCCCAGGCCGGCCTGCTGCGGACCGAAGGCCTCGGTGCCGAGGAACTGGCGCGCGCCAAGGCCAAGCTCATCGGCCAGCGCAAGATCTCACGCCAAGACCTCGGCGCCTTCGCCATGAGCACGGCCCTCGACGAGCTGTACGGCCTCGGCTTCGACCACTTCGAGAGCGAGGCGTCGCGCTTCGAGGCGGTGACCGATGACGACATCCGCCGGGTGGCCCGGGCCTACCTCGACCCGGACCGCTCCGTGGTGGCCATCGTGCGGGGCACGGCCCCGGCGGTCACTTCGAGCGCTCCTTGAGCACCTCGAACTGCGGCGTGCCGTCGCGGATGAAGCTCACCAGCACCCGCCCCTTGGCCTTGGACACCTCGGCCTGGAACTCCTTGGGGCTGCGCACCGGCTCATGGTTGATGTCGGTGATGACATCCCCCGGCTTGATCTCGTAGCGGTCGGCCAGCGACCCGGGTTGGACCTCGGTCACCAGCACGCCCTCGGTGGCCTCGACCTCGTACTGCTTGGCCAGTTCCTTGGTGATGGGCTTGACGGTCATGCCCAGTTCCATGACGGCGGCGGCCTCCTTCGGGGCCTTGGGCTTGCGGCCCGAGGCGGCCATCTGGTCCCGGGTGGGCTTCTCGTCGGGCTTGACCTTGACCCGGATCTTCTCGTCGCGCCGGAACACGTCCAGCACCACCTCGGACCCGGCCTTCTTTCGCGAAATGAGGCTGCGCAACTGCTGGGTCGTGGAGACGCTCTTGCCGTCGACCGAGACGATGACGTCGGCAGGCTTCAGCTCCGAGCCGTAGGCCGGGCCACTGGGCTCGATGGACCGGACCACCACGCCGTCCTTGGCCTTGGTCTCGATGTCGCGGAAGCGGCGGTACTCGCGCAGGTCGGCGATGCCGATGCCCAGCCAGGAGCGCACGAAGCGGCCATCCTCGATGAGCCGGTCGCCGATCTCCCGGGCGAGGTTCGACGGGATGGCGAAGCCGATGCCCACGCCCACCCCCATCGAGGTGCGGATCATGGAGTTCACGCCCATGACCTCGCCGTTGATGTTGACCAGCGGGCCGCCGGAGTTGCCGACATTGATGTTGGCGTCGGTCTGGATGAAGTCCTGGTCGGACAGGGTGCGCATGTCCTCGACCTGCCGGCCCTTGGCGCTGACGTGCCCGAAGGTCACGCTGTACTCGAGGTCGAAGGGTGCGCCGATGGCGATGGCGAACTCGCCGACCTTGACCTTGTCGGAGTCGGCAAACTTCACGGGCATGAGCCCCGGGACCTTCTCGCTCAACTGGAGCACGGCCAGATCGGACTCCGGGTCACGCCCGCGCACCTCGGCCTTCACCTCGCGGCCGTCCTTGAAGACCACCAGGATGGCCTCGGCGTCCTCGACCACGTGGTGGTTGGTGAGGATGTAGCCATCCTCGCGCATGACCATGCCCGAGCCCCGGCCATTGTAGAACGGGTTGCCCTCGGCGTCGGTCGGCTCGGGCTGCGGGCGCTGACGCCGCGGGGTCTGGCCGCGGAACCGCTCGAAGAAGCGCTCGAACTGCTGGCGCTGTTCCTCGGGCAACTGCTCGAGGAGCGGGTTTCCACCGAGTTCGAGGCCGTCCTTGTCCTCCTTGGTCTTGACCTTGATGACCACCACCGACCGGGACACCGAGTCGGCCACCTCGATGAAGGCCTGGTTGAGTTGGCGGGCCATCTCCAGCGCCGGACTGGCCGGGACGGCGGAGGTTTCCTTGGCGAGGACCGGGACCGAAAGAAGCGCCGCCAGCAGCGCTCCCCGACAGGCACGAGACGAAGGACTGATACGCATCATGGGCTGAGGATAACGCCTACTCGGCCGCGCGCCAGTCGCCCGGAGAGGTTGGGGACTGCCGCCCTCCGGAACACGCCTTGGAACGGGGCCGGTGGGCCGGACGGCTTCCGCCTCCCCCGTCCGCCCCCGGGCCGGCCGGGTCACCGACCTTGCCCGGCGTGCAGGCCGCCGGTAGCTTCCCAGACCATGCTCCCGATCATCGAGAACCTGCTGATCCTCCAGGATCGCGACCGCCGTCTCCTCCGCGTCCGGGCCGAGGTTGCCGCGATCCCTGGCCAACGGCAGCTCGCGCAGGGCAAGGCGGCGGCCGGGGCGGCGGAGTTCGAGACGATCCGGAAGCAGGCCCAGCAGCTGGAGAGCGACCGCAAGAAGCTCGAGCTGGAGGCCGACGCGCTGAAGGACCGCATCGGCAAGGTGCGCGCCCAGCAGAACGAGACCCGGAGCAACGACCAGTACAAGGCCTACGAGCACCAGATCGAGACCAGCCAGCGCGAGATCTCCAGGCTCGAGGACCAGCAGCTCGACCTGATGGAGCGCATCGAGGCGGCCAACGCGCAGGTGGCCGTCGCCACCCGGGCCCACGCCGCCCTGAAGGCCGAGACCGACCGTCAACTCGCCGACCTGGCGGCGCGCGAGAAGCATCTCGCGACCGAGCTGGCCAGCGCCACCGAGGCGCGTGCCGCCGCCGCGGCCGGCATCACGGACCCGTCGGTGTTGAGCCGCTACGACCGGCTGCTCAAGACCAAGGGCGACAACCTGATCGTCGGCGTGGCCGGCGGCGTGTGCGGCGGGTGCCACATGAAGCTGCCCACGCAGTCGGTGGTCTCGGCCAAGGCGCAGAATGAACTGGTGGCCTGCCCGAGCTGCAGCCGGATCCTGTACTTCACGGCCGACATGGGCTGAACGGGTCCGGACGTTCCGGGCCCGAGCGGGAATCAGGGCCCGGCCCGGAGGCCGGCCAGATAGGCCAGCAGATCGGCGACCTCCTGCGCCGTCAGCGCGTCGAGCAATCCCTCGGGCATCGCCGAGACCGGCGACACCGTGTCGGAGACCACGGACTCGCGCGCCAGGGTCAT
>Ga0068872_10003202_pt1 | contig 12565 bp, 8 predicted proteins | sample NOAtaG_7_FD_66441 | JGI IMG/M metagenome (GOLD analysis project Ga0068872, IMG submission 66441) | Freshwater lake microbial communities from Lake Erie, under a cyanobacterial bloom - NOAA_Erie_Diel1S_2200h metaG | ecosystem: Environmental > Aquatic > Freshwater > Lake | place: USA: Ohio, Lake...
GCGACCGGCTTGGCCGGCGCCCCGCCCCGTTCGACCGATTCCGGACCGAGAGCGCCCGTCGTCACCACGCCGGCCAGCGCCAAGCAGGAGGATCCCGTGGAGCAGAACCGCCACTACGTCTGCAAGGAGTGCTCGTCCCCCGTGCCGCCCGGCCACAAGTTCTGTGGTGGCTGCGGTGCGACGGTGCCGCCCGAGGTCCTCGAGCGCCGGGTGGACTACTTCGGGAGCATGCAGGCTCCGGGCAAGGCCCGCCTCATCCTGATCCGGGGCACCGACGGGACCGACGGACTCAGCTATCTGCTCCAGGGCACCGAGCACGTGGCCGGGCGCACCAGCGCGCAGATCCCCTTCCCGAACGACCCGTGGATCAGCGACCGCCACGCGAATTTCATCTACCGCGGCCAGGGCGGCGACAAGCTCCACATCCGTGACGAGGGCAGCCTGAACGGCGTCTACGTCCGGGTGAAGGGCAGCGTTCCGCTGGCTCCGGGCGATCAGTTCCTCTGCGGCGAGCAGGTCTTCCGCCTCGAGGCGACGCCGCGCGACACCTCCGGCCCCAACCCCGACCAGACCTACTTCTACTCGTCGCCCAAGCGGACGAGCCCCTTCCGCATCGTGCAGGTGCTGCGCGGCGGCGCGGACGGCATGGTGCACTGCGCCCGCGAGTCGCACGTGCACATCGGCCGCGAGGACTGCGAGATGAACTTCCCCGACGACCCCTACCTGTCGAGCCGCCACGCGCGGGTCGAGATGAGCGAGGGCGGCTTCACGCTGCACGACGTCGGTTCGCGGAACGGGACCTACGTGCGGATCCGCGGCGAGAAGGAGCTCGGCCACGGGGACTACCTGTTCCTCGGCCAGCAGCTGCTGCGGGTCGAGCAGACCGTCTGATCGCTGCGCCGCGCGCGGCGACTTGCAGGGCTCGCGGAGAGGTCGCAAGTAGCGGCCCATGTCGTCCGACGTCCGCAACGTGATCATCATCGGGTCCGGTCCCGCCGGGCTCACCGCCGCCATCTACGCCGCCCGCGCGAACCTCAAGCCGCTGTGCATCGAGGGCTCGGTGATCGGCGGCATCCCCGGCGGCCAGCTCATGATCACCACCACGGTGGAGAACTACCCGGGCTTCCCCGAGGGCATCACCGGCCCCGACCTCATGGCGAAGTGGCGCGAGCAGGCGGTCCGCTTCGGCACCGAGATCATCACCGCCGACGTGACCCGTGTCGACTTCGGCAAGCGGCCCTTCGAGTGCTGGGTGGAGAACGAGTGCCACCGCGCCAACGCGGTCATCATCGCCACCGGCGCGAAGGCCAAGTGGCTCGGCCTCGAATCCGAGCATGCGCTCGAGAACCGCGGCGTGTCGGCCTGCGCGACCTGCGACGGCTACTTCTTCCGCAACCAGGACGTGTGCGTGGTCGGCGGCGGCGACACCGCGATGGAGGAGGCGCTGTACCTCGCGGGTCTCTGCAAGTCGGTGACGATCATCCACCGCCGGCAGGACTTCCGCGCGAGCAAGATCATGGTCGAGCGCGCGCAGAAGCACCCCAAGATGCGCTTCCTGCTCGACAGCGTGGTGACCGAGGTGCTCGACGTCGCGCAGAACACCGTCACCGGTGTGAAGGTGAAGAACCTCGTCACCGGCGCCGAGAGCGTGGTCCCGACGCAGGGCCTCTTCATCGCGATCGGCCACCAACCCAACACGCAGCTCTTCGAGGGCGTGCTCGACCGGGACGAGCTCGGCTACCTCGTGCACGCGGTGCCGGGCACGACGCAGACGAAGATCCCCGGCGTGTTCGCCGCGGGCGACGTCGCCGACCACGTCTACCGGCAGGCGGTCACCGCCGCAGGCTCGGGCTGCATGGCGGCGATCGAGGCCGAGCGCTGGCTCTCGGCGAACCAGCTGCATTGATCGCGATCCCGTCGGCCCGAGGAGCGCGGACGTGACCCGGTCCCCCCGTGGTCCAGGCTGGCCGAGCGCGGCGCGCGGGCTCTACGCGATCGTCGATCTCGACGCGTGCCGCGGGCGCGATCCGGTCTGGCTCGGCGGCGAGCTCGTGAAGGGTGGCTGCGCGGCGCTGCAGCTCCGCGCCAAGCACCACAGCGATCGGGAGCGGCTGGAGGTCGGCCGGCGGCTGCGTGACCTCGCGTGGGATGCGGGCGTGCCCTTCGTCATGAACGACCGCGTCGATCTCGCGCTGCTGCTTGGCGCCGATGCGCTCCATCTCGGGCAGGAGGACCTCTCCTTCTCCGAGGCCCGCCGGCTCGCCCCGGGCTTGCCCATCGGCCGCTCGACGCACGACCTCGCACAGCTCGAGGCGGCACTCGCCGAGCCGCTCGCGTACGTCGCGTTCGGGCCGGTCTTTCCGACCGCGTCGAAGGCGCAGCCGGATCCGGTCGTCGGGCTGCATCGGCTCGCCGAGGCATCGGCCCGCGCCGGGACGGTCCCGCTCGTGGCGATCGGTGGTCTTCGCCGCGAGAACGCGCACGAGGTCGTGGCGGCGGGCGCCCGGCTTGGAGCGGTGATCGGCGAGCTCGCCGCGGCGGAGGAGCCGGCCGCGGTGGCGGCCGAGCTGCATCGGGCCTTCGGAGGCGACCGGTGATCGTGGAGGTGGCGGTCGGCCTGGCCGCGGCCGCGCTCGCCGGCGGGCTCGTCCGCGTGCTGCGTCGGCCTGCCCCTCCGCCTTTGCCGCCGCCTGCACCCGAGCCACCGCGGAGCGCGGGGCCTCGCGGGCTGAAGGTGCGCGACGTGATCACCGGACCGGGCCTCGAGGTGGCGCTCGGCGGGGTGCTCGAACTCGACGAGGATGGGTTCGTGCTGCGGGCCTTCCGCACCCTCGAGCATGAGGAGCGCTGGCTCGTGCAGCTCGACCGCGAAGGACGGCGCCTCGCGCTCGGAGCGCCGAGCGCCGAGGTCCCGGCGGGGAGCGTCCCGGAGGCCCTGCCGATCGGAGGGCGCACCGTGCGTCTGGAGCGGCGCGGCGTGGCGCAGGTGCGCTCCGAGGGCGAGGGGCTGCCGGCGATGCAGTGTGCTCGGTACGCGGTGCTCGCCGAGCGCGCCGGCCGCACCCTGGTGGTGATCGATCCCGAGGGCGGCGCCCGGCTCGCGCTCGCGCTCGACGAGCTCGACCCGCGCGGCCTCGACGTGCTGCGCGGCGGCGACGTGTGACCGCTGCCGGGCGCCGTCAGGAGAAGCGCAGCCCGAGCAGGTCCTCGAAGAGCATGACGAAGACCATGAAGTCGGGCATCCCCGAGACCGGCAGCTTGTAGACGCCCTCGGAGCTGAACCAGCCCTCGGTGGCGCCCTGGCGCTTCAGCACGATGACGCCCTGATGGATGGTGGCGCTGGCGATCTGGGCGCGCTCGATGCGCTCGCTCTTGCCGCCGGTGGCCACCTCCACGAAGCCGCGGCCGAGGCGAAGCGTCGTGCTCCCGTGCTGGAACGTCGCGACGCCGGTCGTGCGGATCTCCTGATCGAGGCGGGCGATCTTGTGCCGGCTCCAGGCGCGCTCGGCGGCCTCGGCGAAGCGGATCGGATCGTGGCCCGCGGGCGGCAGATCCTTGCCGAAGAGGGCCAGCCCCGGCTCGCGGAAGCTGCCGCCGAGCACGAAGACCTTGGCGCGCTGCGGCGACCACCAGGTGAAGTTGTAGCGGGTGCCCGAGTAGTTGCCGTTCACGTACTGCCGCACCCGCTCGGTGGTGAGCCAGCCGGCCTCGGAGAAGCGCAGGACCGTGCTCTTGCTGCCGAAGAGACCCTTCTCCCAGAGCTGGGCGCCGTCCGTCCCGACCCAGCTCACGCGCGCCTTGCGGAGCAGCCACATCCCCGCGATCAGCACCACGCTCGGCACCACGGCGCCGGCGAGCCCCACGAGCACCATGATCGGGGTCTCGAGCTCCATCACCTGCGGTAGCCCCTGCATCGCCACCGCCCGAACGCCCTCCTGGCCAGCCACCAGACCCACGATGCCGCCGAGGAGGAACACGAGGAGGGGGAAGATCACGAAGAGCGCCTTCTCTTGGGCGCCCATCGGCTTCCAGCCGCTCCGGGTCCGGTTCGAAGCCGACGAGATCACCCGTCCGATCGCGCCGTCGGGGGCGACCGGGTAGTCGTCGTCGGGGGGCAGCGACTGCCCGTCGTGCTGGACGGGCTGGGCGGAGGACGAGGGGGAGCCGTACACGCCGCGATGATACGTCAGCCGTCGCGAGGGGCTTCGCTGGGAGCGTCGCGCCCCGCGGCGGCCCGCTCGCGGCCGCGGATCAGGTCCCGAGCGTATCGAGGAAGCGGACGAGCGCGGCCTCGTCGTTCGCTTCGAGCACCTCGATCGCCAGCAGCGGAGCCGTCTCGGCGAAGCGCGCCGGATGGGCGAGCGCGAGGCGCATCGCGTCGCTCGCTCCGGCGAGCCGCGTGGCCTCGGGGGAGGGCGCGACCAGCGGCTCGGCCGCGCGGGCATCGACGAGCAGCCGCGGGTGCTCGGGCGCGACCCGCCGCACCAGGGAGCCGATGTGCCGGGCGAGGAGCTGCGCGGGCGTGCGCTCCTTGTCGCGGAGCGGAGCGCTCGCTTTCGGCCGGGCCTTTTTGTTCTCGCCTGCGCGCGGCGGCGGCTCGGTGGCTCCGGTGGACGGCACGGCGGGCGCAGGTGCCGGCGCAGCCGCATCGACTCCGAGGTGCTCGCGCAGCGTCACTGCCCGCTCGCCCAGCAGCGCGAAGGCGACCCGCGCCGCGAGCGACTCGCTGCGCACGAGGACGATCGGTCCGGGGCCGAGCGTCTCGGCCTGGGCCTGCTCCTCGGGGCGCAGCACCACGACGGGTGTGCGGGCCTTCAGCGCCGCGGCGAGCGCGCGCAGATCGCGGTGGGCGCCTGCGAGGAAGTCGAGCGGCGTGCTGGCCCAGGCCGGGCCTCGGGTCTTCTTCTTCGCGGGCAGGAGCGGACGCGCGTGGCCGAGCACCACGCCTTGCACGAGCGCGGCCCACGCGAGCTCGGCCCGCTCTGCCCCCTCGTCGGTGGCCTTTGCGGCCTCCTCGAGCACCGCGAGGTAGGCCTTGCGGCCGATCGCCTCGCGCTCCGTGTCGCGGAGCGGGCTGGCACCCTCCGTCCGGGCGACGAGCAGGCTGCCGGTCAGCGGGACCGCGCGCGGCACGAGCTCGCCCGGCGGCACGGCCTCGAGCGCCCTCGCGGTGCCGCGCTGCGCGTCGGTGATCTGCACCTCGCCCGGCCCTCCGACCCCCGACCAGCCGAGCCGGCCGCGCACCTCGATCCCGCGATCCCCGAGCGCGTCCCGGGAGCGGTCCGCGTCGATCGTGACCGCGAAGAGCAGCCCGTCTCCGCCGAGGGTTGCGAGGAGCAGCGCCTCGGCGTGGGCCGCCAGCTCCGCCTGCAGCGCGCGCAGTGCCTCGTCGTGTTTTGGGGCGCCGTGCACGCGATCCGGCGTGAGCGCGTCGCTCGAGACGCTCGCCCAGGTCGGCCAGCGGCAGCCGTCCGGGGCCGGGCCGAGCGGCCTCCGGCCGAGGAAGGTGTGCAGGCCGCGCTCGTGCTCCGCCTCGGGGTGCAGTGGGAGCACCCACGCGGTGCCGCCGGGCACCGGTCGCTCCGCTGCGGCGAGCGACCAGCCTCGCTCGCGTGCGCCGGGCGCGATCGAGCGGACCTCGGGCCGCTCGAGGTTCCGCCGCAGGGCCTCGTCGAGCTCGAGCTCGCGCTCTGCCTCGGCGGTGGGCAGGATCGCGTGCAGGCGCGCCCGCTCGTCGTCCGGGAGCACGAGCGCCGAGCGCGCCGGGTCCAAGGGCTGCCTCCGGTTGCGCTCGTCCGCGACGACCCAGAGCGCGCCGAAGCGGTTCGTCTCCTCGCGCAGCCGGTCGTACGAGACGTAGGTCCCGGCGGTGGTGAGGAAGAGCGGCACCGCGGCGATCGCGTCGAGGTGCGCGCGGCCGCCGAGCAGCGCGGCCTTGCGGACGCCGCTCCGCACCGCGGGCGGCCAGTGCGCCTCCGGGACGTCGTCGGCGGTCCAGCGCAGCGTCTCGGCGAGCACCACGCGCATCCCCCCTTCGAGCCGCTTCATCGTCTCGGGCGCCTCGAGCTCGTCTTCGTACGGCGAGCGCGCCACGACCATCACGAAGGGCACGAGCGGGAAGGGGAGCGTGCGGGCTTCGCGGCCGACGAGCACGAGACGACTCGGGCCCTCCGGCACGAGCGCGGCCTCGCCGATCGGGAGCACCTCTCCGAGCAGCGTGCCCTGCGCCGAGCGCTGCGCGAGCAGCTCGAGGGAGACCGCGAAGCGACGATCCACCCAGGGCGGAAGCACCGCCTTGCCACGCCCGTCGGCCTGCACGCGGCGCGCCTCGAAGAGGCGCCGGGCCTCTTTCGTCACGTCGCGCGGCGTCCCGAGGTGGCCTGCGAGCCGGCGCGCAAGCTCGACCCACGGGGCCCGATCGGCCTCGAGCGGCTCGGGGAACGCGAGCACCGCGCGCCGGTCGAGCGCGTGCAGTTTTCCTCGAGGGGCGATCCACTCCGCGATCCCCTGCGTCAGGCGCACCTCTTCGCCGTCGAGCGCGTACCGGATCGAGGTGCGGGCGGGTGCCGGTCCGAGCCGAGGAAAGACCGGCGCGTCGAGCAGCGCATCGAGCACCTGCTCGACCGGCTTGGAGCGCCGCACCGGCTTGGAGCGTCCTCCGGAGAGCTCGCTCAGGAATCCGAGCGCGACCTCGACGAAGGGCCCGTCCTCCTCGATCGCGCGCGGCGCCGCGAGGCGCTCGAGCAGGAGCTGCCGGCGCCCTTCGCGGAGCGCGCCCTGGACGCGCGAGGTGCCCGTCTCGCCCAGGGTCCCGCGCTCGGCATCGACGAGCTCGCGCCCGACGTCGACCCACACGTCGAGGCCTCTCGGGGCCTCGTCGCCGGTGCGCACCTCGAGCCGCCGGCCGGCGGCGAGCACGACGAGGGACTGCGCTCCGCGCTGGGCAGGCCGCGCCCAGCCGACGAGGCCCGGGCCGCGCAGCCGCACCGAGCCCTCGGCCGGCGCCCGCTCGGGCTGCACCGGACGCGCGAGGATCGCCTGCCAGCTCCGCTCCTGCCGCGCCGCTTCGATCGCCGCCTCGGCGTCGGCAGCGCGATCGACGACCGGGCTGCCGAAGAGCTGCCCGAGGCGCCGCGCGTCGGCCTCCTCGAGCGCCATGACCGGCAGCTCGATGCCCTCGGTGCGGAGCCCTTCGCGGCTCGGAAGGCCCGCCACGAACCCGGCCGTGCCTGCGCCGGCGAGCCGGAAATAGGCGAAGGGGCGGAGACGGCCGCCGAGGTCCGGGACGAGGGGCCGCTCCGCGAGGCGCGCCGCGGCGTCGTCCGGTGCGCCGAGCTCGGCGAGCCAGAGCAGGCACGCAGCGGGCTCTTCGGACGTCGAGAAGCCGGGCGTCGCTTCGCCGCAGAGGTGCGCCGCGAGCGCTGCGGCGAGCCGCGCACGCCAGGTGTCGGCGTCGTACGCGCGCGCTTCGAGGCGCGCCGGGTCCGCGAGTCCGGTCCCGCCCGCGCGGGGCACGAGCGCGTCGTCGTCGACCGCGAGGACGAGGCCGGCCGGCGCGCTCGGCCACGGGATCGGAGGCCCGAGCGAGCGTCCTGCGTGGTGGAGCACGAGCTCCGCGCCCCGGTTCCGCTCCCGCCTCGCTCCGAGCAGCGCGAGCAAGCCCGGCTCGGCGAACGCGAGCTCGGTCCCGCAGCCGCTGAGCGCCCCGCGGAGCAGGCCCCTCCGCGTGGCGGGATCCACGCTCCCCTCGTAGCGCACGACGTGGACCGGCGTGTCGAGCCGCAGCGGGACGCCGCCCCGGCGCCGCGCAGGACCCTCCGAGCGGCTCCCGACGAGCAGCGGCAGCGCCTCGGCGTCGGGCTCCGAGAGCCGGAGGATGGGCCGCGACAGGACCGGAGGCTGGGCGACGTCTGCGAAGGCCGCGTCCGGCGCGACCACGCCGAAGACGCGCGCGCTCGGCGCGAGCTCCTTCAGCGCGGCGAGCGTCAGCGCCTCGCCTCCGAAGGACCGGAACGCCGGCGCGTCGAGCAGCGGCGAGGGCCGCACGGTGAGCGAGCGAAGCACCTCGGTGCTCCCGCCCCGCTCGTGGCCCATGCGCAGCGCCAGGCGCATCGTCGCGCGGACGAGCGTCTCCACCATCGCTCGCTCCTCGGTGGCTGCGCGCGGGCCGAGCGCGGCGCTCACGCCTCCTCCTTCGCTGCGTCCCGCACCGCCCGCGAGCGCGCTCGCGAGCGCCTCGCCGGCGCGCACCGCCGCCGTCATGACCGCCCGCACCACCGCGTCCACCGCGTCCCCTGCGACGACGCCGTCGTAGCCCGGGGTCGCGACGAGCGTCCCCGCCGTGACGATCGCTCGAAGAGGGAGCTCCGAGCGCACCCGCAGCTCCTGGATCGGCCGCCGCAGCACGAGCAGCGTGATCTCGGCGTGCGCCAGCCCGTCCGGGCCTACGCGGTCGAGCGGCCGGAGCGCGAGCTGCCCTTCGAGGCCGGGAACGTCGAGCGCTGCGCCCTCGCACCAGCTCCCCTCGGGTGCCTCGCGGCTCCGCTCGAAGCGGGCGATGACGAGATCGTGTTCATCCGACACGAAGTGGGGATCGAGCTCCGGACGCTCGAGGAACTTCGTGCGGGCTCGCATCCGCTCTTCGGCGCTCGCCACGAGCGCGGCCGCGTCCTCGGGCGGCGCGTCGCCGAAGAGCCGGTAGGCCGGATCGCCCACCGGGATCCACGGCACGTCGCCGATCCAGGGCGCGAGCGTGTCGCGGACCGGCGTGAGGCCCCGATGCACCCGCGTCATGCCACCTGCGGCGAGGGCCCGCAGCGTTCGGTGCCGGCCGAGCGCGTCGCGGAGAAGCGGCGCATCCGCCAGCGGCCGTACCCACGAGGGAAGCCCGTCGAGCGCCACTGCGGAGGGCCCCGCGCCGCCGCCGACGAGGAGCGCGAGGGCGGCCGCACGCAGCGCGAAGTGGCGTCCCGGATCGGCCTCGGCCTGCGCGAGCGCGTCGGGCAGTGCACGGACGAGCGCCTCGACGAGCTCGGTCGCGAGGCGGCGGCCCTCCTCGACGAGCGGCTCGTCGCGCACCGCCGAGCGCGCCGCGTTCGCTGGCAGCCGGTCGTGGTCGAGGGTCACGCGCAGCGGCAGCCGAGCGCCCTCGTTCTTCGGCAGCGCGAGGGGCTCGGCGGCGAGCGCGACTCCGAGCTCGCACCAGACGAGCAGGCCCGGGCCCTCGGTGTGCTCGGGCCGCACCAGCTCGGCATGCCCGCGAAGGCCGGCGCCCGCCGGCGCCTCGACCCGCAGCAGCGGCGGCGGTCCCGGCAGCGGGCGAGGCCGCGCGTGCAGCGGGACGCGGAGGTCCCGGCACGCCGCGACGAGCGCCTCGAGCTCGGGGGGCGTGCGGGCGGTCAGAAAGCGCAGGACCACGCCGCCATCGATCGGGCGGCGCATGTGCACGAGGCCGCCTTCGGCGATCGCGGCGAGGCCCTCGGGGCGGGGCGCATGCTCGATCGTGAGCCCCCGGAGGCCCTCGGCGTGGCCCTCCTCGCTGAGCTGGAGCAGGTGCGGCGCGTAGCGCACGCGGGCCGGTCGCTCGCCGAGCGACCACACGTCCACGAAGCGCGGCCGGAGCGCGAGCGCGGTGTTCACGCCGGTCGCGAGCAGGCGCTGGGCGCGCCGCTCCCGGCCGCCGGTCACGAGATCGTCGAAGAGCCGGACGAGATCGTCCTCCGGCAGCCGCGGGCCGCTCCATCCGAGCCACACGTCGTCGGCATCGGCCTCGACGAAGAGCTCTCGTGCGCCGAGCAGCACCGCCGCGCGCACCACCTCGTGGGCCCACGCGATCGGATCGGGCAGCTGGTAGTCCCGCAGCTTCGCGACCGCGCGCGCCGCGTCGACCCGCAGCCGCCCCCCGCGCACGCGCACGCCCTCGCGGCTCATGGACCCTCCGTCACGATCCGCAGCGCCGCCTCGGTGAGCGCCCCGGCCCCGCGGGCGATCGCGCCCCGCTCGGCGAGCAGCGCGCGGACCAAGGCGGCGGCGAGCACGGCGGGGGCGGCCCCCCGGCCGTGCGCGGCCCGCGCGGCCCGCGCCACCGGATGGCCGACGTTCAGCACGAGCGGCGGCCGGAAGGCGAGGCGGAAGGGATCGGCGTCGAGCTCTCCCGGGGCGAGCAGCGCCGGACCGTCGAGCGCGAGCCCGAGCCCGAGACGCCCCGCGCCCCGGCCGATCACCCGGGCGAACGCGATCGCGGAGGGCTTGCGCAGCGCGGCCGCGGCGAGCGTCGAGAGCAGCGGCGCGAGGGCAGCGAGCGGATCGTCGGCCGGCACGACCAGCGTGTCGAGCGCGTCCGCTGCGCTCGCCTCCCGGCCGCCGAGCCGACCGAGCTCGACGAGGCTCGCCCGGTGCGCGAGCGCATCGAACGCGACGACGGGCAGGCTCCGGGCGGCGAGCGCCTCGCCGAGCTCCGGGTCGCAGGGCCCGCAGCGCAGCACCGGCAGCGCCGCGAGGGGCAGGCTGCGGCGGGCGCCGATCGGGTGGGCCAGCGGCACCTCGAGCGCGCGCGGATCGAGGCGGAGCTCGGCCACGCAGGCTGCCTCGAGGAGCGTGGCGAACGCGTCGCTCGAGAGCCCGGCCGAGCGCTGGTGCAAGAGCGCGGTGAGCGGGCCGTGCACCGTGCGCTCGACCCGCTCGAGGACGTCGGCGAAGTGCGCGTCGCGCCGCACGTCGTCGCGCGACAGCGTGTGCTCGAGCCGACCGTCCATCACCTTGAACGAGATCCCGCCGAGGCGGGGCAGCGCCTGCCGGCTCTCGAAGAGCAAGAGGCCGCGGTTGTAGAAGGCTCCGCGCGCGCCGCCGCGCGGCAGCCCGACGACGAGCTCGGTGCGTCCGTCCTCGGAGCGCGCCGCGACCTCGAGCAGGACGTCGTCGAGCGCGAGCGGCCGGTCGATGCGCTCGGGCTCGCCGTCCGCGCCGCCGCCGCCGTGCACGGCGAAGGTGACCGGGACCCGTGCATGGCGGCACCAGCGCTCGAGCGCAGCGCGCGAGCGGTTGACGAAGGCAGCGAACGCGTCGACCCGCACCGTGAGGGTCACCGTCGTGCCTCGGCCTTCGCCCTCGGAGCGGAGCAGGTCCCAGGTGTGGTCGGGGTGCAGCTCGAGGCGGTGCCGCACTCCGTCCCCGGTGCTCGTGTCGACGGCGACGAGGAGCGGCTCGATCGCGAGCACCGACACGAAGCCGATGCCGAACTTGCCGATCGCGTCGTCCCGCTGCTCCTTCGTGCTCTTGAAGAGGACCGTGAGGTCGTTCGTGAGCACCTCCTCGGTCATGCCCGAGCCGTCGTCCTCGACCGCGATCTTCGTGAGGCCCTCCGCGTCGTCGTGCACGATGCGCACCGCGATCCGCCCCGCGCCCGCGTCGATCGCGTTCTGCACGAGCTCCCGGTAGAAGGCGAAGGGGTCGCTGAACTGCCGGACCACGTCGTCGACGAGCCCGTCCTGCTCGGCCTTCGGGCCGCCCGCGGCGCCGCCTCCGCCGCGGTAGGGAGCCCCGCCCACCTTGCGCCCCACCTCAGGACCTCCGGCGCTCGGCCGCGCGGCGCTCGGCGATCACCGCGCCGAGCACGGCCCGGGTCGCGGTCTCGTCCAGGCCTTGCAGGAAGCCGACCCGATCCACCAGGGCGGGCAGGCCGGCGCGCAGGAGCTCGGGGTGGCTGACCGGACAGCGGAGCGTCCCGCGGTGCAGCGCGCGCAGCAGCGCGCGGAGCTCGCCGGTGGAGATGGCGGTGAGGCCGGCGCCGAAGCTCAATCGTCGCCTCCGTCCTCCGCCGACGCATCGCCGTAGACCGCGGCGAGACCCTCGGCGCGCTCGAAGCAGAACGCCCGCCACTCGCCCCAGGCCGGATCGCGGTGCTGATCGAGCTTCGTCGCGCAGAGCTCGAAGGCCACCGCGGCCTGCTCCGCGGCCCCGCCGAGCATCCCGTCGAGGCTCCGGCGGTAGACCGCGAGCAGCTCCGGATCGGCGGCGACCTCCGGGGGCACCGGCGCCCCGCGCACGTCCGCGACGAAGTCCTCCACGACCGATCCGAAGAGCGCGGCCCCGATCGCCTGCTCGTACGCCGGCGCCTCCGCGAGCCCTTCGAGCCGGTGGCCCGTCGCTTCCATCTCGGCGACCCGCGTCTGCATCCACGGCGTGAACGTGTCGCGGACCCAGCCGTCGACCTCCGCCCCTTCAGGGGCCGCAGGGGGCGCCTGGGCCAGCAGCTCCTCGACGTGGGTCCAGAGGTCCTGCAGCGCGGGGGACATCGCGCCCCGCGCCACCGGCGTCCGCGGCACCGGCAAGGGCGCCGGGCCGGTGGAGAGCGGCGCGGGCGCGCTCGCTGCCGGTCGCTCGCCGCCGGCGCCCGTGAAGAGCGTCTCGCCCGAGCGCTCGGGTTCGGGCGTGCTGGTTCCGCAGGCGGTGGTGAGCAGGGCGGCGAGGGCGAGGCGGCGCATCGGCCTCGGAGCGTAGCGCAGCACGCGCGCGGTTTGTCGGTTGCTCGAAGGGCCGCGCCCCGTAGGCTCGTCGCCGTGTCACG
>Ga0068872_10003203_pt1 | contig 12563 bp, 39 predicted proteins | sample NOAtaG_7_FD_66441 | JGI IMG/M metagenome (GOLD analysis project Ga0068872, IMG submission 66441) | Freshwater lake microbial communities from Lake Erie, under a cyanobacterial bloom - NOAA_Erie_Diel1S_2200h metaG | ecosystem: Environmental > Aquatic > Freshwater > Lake | place: USA: Ohio, Lake...
CTATTTGGCGTCTGGGTATACTAGATCTCTATGATGTTAAAGTAATGTTTAGCATTATAGCCACCAGGCGAATGTATGACCACTGGGAATAAGTCTACTGCTGCGACCCTAGAAGAGCGCATGATATTTATGCTGCGCAAGCTAGGCGTAATAGATCACAGCGATGCTCTGCTTATGTTAAGTTTAGCTCTGCGCTACTTCTATGACGATTACACTGAGGACGATTAGCTGTGAATAAAGATATGTATAATAGCAATGAATTCATAGATTTAGTAGGCATGATGTATAGGCTCGAGCTGCTTACTAAGGTTAAATATGTGAATATGCTTATGAATAGCGTTAACTATAGAAGAGGCTTCAGCATTAATAGGAGAGATTCTTGATGAGATTATTTTTACTGGTGTTATTAGTGAGCTGCAGTAGTGCGCCTATTCGAAATGTCTACTATCTGGTAACTACTAGCGAGACGGTTTATAGATGCAACGAGCACTATCATACTGCTTATGGCGCGTCAGCCAGAGACTGCCTAGATCTGTCTACTAGTGAAGTAGTAGACCTAGTTCCTAATCCCTATAGCGTAAAAGAAGTTGAGCGGTAGCATGAATAAACTAATAAGAGACAAGATTCCGCAGATGGTTCTAGACAAAGAGCGAAGAACTATGCCTATCAGAATAGCAGATGAAGCAGAATATCTATCATTACTGAAGCAAAAGCTAGTAGAAGAAGCCAACGAGGTCTTAGCTGCGAATCCAGACAACCTCCTAGAAGAATTAGCCGATGTTCTAGAGGTGTTCGCTGCAGTCTGCAAAGCGCACGGCATGGAAGACTCTGTATTTGAAGCTCGCAAGAAAAAATTCGACGAGCGAGGCGGTTTTGATTCTAGAATAGTCCTAGAGCTGCCAGATGCCTGATATTCTTAGACGCCTAGAGCTCAAACAGATTTTATAAAAAATGTGAGAGGTAGTATGTTTTTAAATGTAACTGAAGAAAAAACCAGATTAACCAGAGAAAAGCAGGGCATGACCGAGTATCTGAAGCTAAAGCTAGAGCAACAAGACTGGCATGGCGTAGCAGATGCAGCCATGGATATTCGCGAGCTGGTAGCCAAGCTAGATCTCTTAGAGGAGTTGGATGAGCAAGCCTAGTGTATACTATCGTGGCGGTATTCCATATAGCTATGATATGCATATAAAGAAACGCATGTTCCATGCGCTGTGGGGGCTTGGTTTATGCAGGTGAAGTATACTAGAATAGTGTTAGGTTTTTCTAGCATGCTAGATAAGCTAGAAATAAACAGACCTGACACTCTTGGTCTAGTTACTATGAGTTTTTTCTGGAAGTATATGTTGCATGATAGGTCTGCTAGATTTGGAGTCAGCGATGCTGTTGAACTTGAAGACTAAAGCTTTCATATATAGGTTCTCGCATATATTTGGTCTACGAATCTATCTAGCCAGTCGAGAAGAAGAAGACTATGTTAGACTACATAGAATGTATAGACTTATAAGAGATATCATAGAGGATGAAGATACACGAGACGATAAGGCAGAGTTTGGCATACTGCGAGGCATCTGGCATGCAAGCAATGGTTTTACTGCTATATATACTCGCAACATGAGCTTTAAAGATAGCATAGTGGCAAAGGTAAAGCATGCATTTGACTTCGACTATAATAGCTGGTAATAGCGAGCGCTCTTACGAAAAAGATCTGACGCGCATAAGAGAGCTGCATGGCGTTCTCATAAGACTGCAGATTCCTAGACCTCGTATAGCATCATTATTTTACTATTGGAGGCCAATTGAAGAGTAGAGATGCCGAATTTTTAATACTTATAGATTTTACACTCGCGGTTGATAGGCTAGGATTCGAGTGGGACGAGCACTATAAATTATATAGCTATTGGTTAGTAAAAGGATGATATGAAGATAGCATGCATAAGTGATACTCATCAGCATCATAAGAAGCTAGTTATGCCAGCTTGCGACATGATTATTCATGCAGGCGACTTCACCTATCATGGAACTCACGAAGAAGTCAAAAAGTTCTTGAACTGGTATGGTGAGCAGCGAGCTAAATATAAACTATTAATATGCGGCAATCATGAGGTAGAGATTAGCAAACAGCCATTTCAGCTATTGCAACAGATGTGCGAGAACGAAGGTGTTCAAATCCTACATAACACTCATACTGTAATAGAAGGACTAACTATATTTGGCAGTCCTTATTCTAAGCGATTTGGCAACTGGGCTTATATGAAAGATGAAGCTGAGCTAGCCGATATCTACAACAGTATCCTGCCAGATACTAATATACTTATCACACATGGACCAGCATATGGTCAGCTAGACAAATGCCCTGGCGGCAATGTTGGCTCACAGTCACTTGCAGCAGCTATAGATAACTTGCCAAACCTAAAATTACATGTGACTGGACATATACATGAGAGTCGCGGTACTCTGCTTAGAAACGGAGTGCTGACGGTTAATGCTGCGATCTGCGGTATTCCGTATACCGATATAGTTTCAAATCCTATAACAGTGGAGTTGTAGTGAGTAGTTCAGAGCGTGCGATTATAGGCCTAGAGACGACGCTAGATAAATTAGAGCTCATGGAAAGCTACCATGAACTATTTTTTATCTTTAATAAGTTAGCGAATTTCTGGCAATCACGAGGTTATGACCTATGAAACGCAGTGATATGGCAAGGCTATTAACAGCTTTCGTAAATCTTAAATGCTGCAAGACCGTCGATGCGTTCAGTGGCGACAGACTAATGACTCTAGAAGAAGGTGCCAAGCTGCTAGCTTACATAGAGAAATACATGAAGTTGGACTACATAGAAGAGTTTGACACAGAAGCTAGAGATGAGCATGGTGATTTCATAACTGACCTGATGAGAATAACAGACTGGGACGACGAGGACGCAGATGTCTTATAAGAATTACTTGGCTGCTCTAGATGCAGATAGAGGAGTCTGCTACTATTTCATTTCAGCAATGTATAGACTAGAAATAGTACCTCCTCCAGGTTATTTACTTATGGAATACTGGTTTTTTAGAAAAGAGATTCAATGATAAAAATTGATTACTCTCACATGACTAGATGCATGAAATGCGATACTGAAATGAGTCTAGAACATGATTTCAGAGACGCAATATCTAACTATGCTTTTGTTTTCTGTCACTATTGCCTTAATGTTGGTCCATCTTCACAGCATAGAAAAGCAGAAGAAGCTATAGTTGAAGCAACACACTTATGGAACATATATAACATGTGTCTCTGGGCATCAGAGTGCACTAATCAAGGAGAAAGATGAGCTACTACGTTTACTATTCAGACGACACAGTTGGACATTCAATCAGAGAGTTTCAGGGCGAAGACGAAGCCCGGGAGTTTGCATTTGAACTAGTTTCTAGCGATCCAGCGATCTCACTTAAGATCATTAAAGGTTTCGAGATAACTGACGACGAGTACGTATGAGAAGATTGCTTATAGCCAAATATTCAGCCTGCTATCTGATATCGCTGATATTTAGTGCTATATGCTTTAACGTTAGTTTTATGCTTATAGCGCTCGGCGAGGTTATGCCTTGCTTGGGCGCTAGCTTTATGACCTATGTTTTTTATACAGCAGCGGAAGCCTGCTCTATAATGCTGGAGTTCTTGATTGCCAGAGAATGAGATTAAACAGATGATATTACTGCTCTGGCTCACGCTAGCACTTGTTGCAGCGATAGCTTGCATAATTACTTTTATTACTATAACTAATTGGTTATCTAATAATAAAAAAGTAAAGTCTAGACTAGTTAAACTGAAGCTAGTAGTTGTATTGATGAAACTTAAACTGTTAAAACCTGGAGATCTATTTTGGGATGTCTGATCGAGTACACAATAAGATATTTCTGTATCAATGCTGATTGCATAGCTGATGTAGAATCACTAGACGTCTTTGACTCTGCTTATGTTTCAGCTTATCATATGACTAAAATGACTCGCAAATTACTAGAAATAAAGAACTGGGATCCAGACGACACTGATGTATACGACAACTACAATTAACCCTAACAGATTTTATAATTCATCGAGGTGAAAAATATGAAAACATATATTATACTTTTTTTATTGCTCTTTTTCTACTCTTGCAGCTCATGTGAGCACAATAAGTCAAGTCAGCAACAGGTAGAAGAACAAAGACTTTTAGTAGAGCCTCCAGGAAGTTTTAGATGATAGCTTATGTGTGGGTGGTGTTGATATGTCTTGTCTACCTGAAGATAAACAAAAACTTAAAGTAGATTTTGTGTTCAACATCTACAAGACAATATTTGGAGTAGATTTTATGGATACTCTAGAGTCAGAGAATATAGTTAGTTTCGGATGTGAGGCATTTTTAATAGCAGTAAATGGCTTACCGCAAAAGCGAGTGCCTATAGATCCAGCTTCTTTTAACTTTAGAAAATATAGCTTTAATGAGCTAGAAGGTGGAGATTTCTGGAACTTGACTGATGAAGAGTACGTTTACCTATTAGCTAATTCAGTTGCTGTCAGATAACATAGTGGGATTATAGCTCAATTGGTTAGAGCTCCCGGCTCATAACCGGGTGGTTCCAGGTTCAAGTCCTGGTGGTCCCACCAATTTTTAGGAGGTTCGTATGCCAGAAAAACCAAGTAGATCTCCTGACTTTGTACTGTCATCATGGCATTTTTACTTCAAAGAGATGCTGCAGTGGAATTCAACTGGCAATGAGACTTTCTATATAGAGCAAAGACGAGAGAGCATAGTATTCTATGACCACCGCTGGGATAACTGGAAGCGCTACGACCACGACCAAGTTGGTGAATTGGGCGATGCAGAAAAAGTATATGAAGCTTATATAAATTGGCAACTTGAAAATATACTATTGGATCGAGCATGAAAAAACCAGAAAGAGATCCAGACTTTGTGCATGAAAAGTGGGAATTCTTCTTTGAAGAAGGAGTTCAGTGGAACTCTGGAGAGAAATTTCTTTATGATATAAAAGTAACTAAAAATATTGAAGTTATGTTCTTTGATCCAGCCGATGACTCCTGGAACAGCTACTATAATGGCGGGGACGAGGAGAGTTTAGTAACTAATGGTTATCTTAACTGGCTAGCAGAAAAGGAGATATTATGTTCTTAGATGTCACAATCACCGCAGTTCTTGCCTTAATTTTCATGTTTACGTTAACGATTACTTCATCTATGGTTGTTAGATATGCAACTGTAACTAATGACTATAAGCTACCAGTAGGCCAAAACAGATTTTATCATAAACTATGAATCTAACTAAGTACATATTAAGTAATGGTCAGACTCACATGATGTTGATCATAGTTTTTGATAAATTAGGAGTGACTGCCTATGAGCGCCCGAGCATTTACGTTTCAGAAGCGAAGAAATGGTATAGTAACTACCTATACTGATCATTGCTTGTTCTATCAGGTTGTTCTGCATAACACAACTGTTTTTACACAGCACAGCGACAGATCTATTACTCTTAATTCTGGCGGTTGGCGAACAGCTACTACTAAGACAGCCATAAACAGAGCGTTTGACCTACTTCATATACCTGCCAGAGTATGGCAGAAGAACTTCGAGTGGTTTGTGAGCTATGACGGAGCAACGTTTCCATTTGAAGACGGCATGAAGCTCGGCGGACGCCTATATTCTTTTGTCAATAAGCTAGGTATGTTAGATGGAGATTAACTTAAATTACCAGCTTGTTGATCTAGCACTAGTTATGTTAAAACTAGATATCATAACTTTTGAAGAATACTGGCATAACTTTAACATATACTAACTCCATAAAAGACTAGAGATCTCTAACAGATTTTATATTTTTATATGAGGAGGTCTTTTATGGATAAAACTTTGGGTGTCTATATTTGGAGTATACTTAACGGTTTTGTAATTCTATTCTTTATTAAACTTTTTAGTTAAGGGGGTAATTATGTTGATGTTTACAGACGGCATGGACTTTGAAACTTCTGGTGAGCCTAAAATCTTATCTTTGAAAGACGGACTATACGTTGTCGGTAAAGGCATGCTGATACCCGTAGATACAATGGACGAAGCATTGTTTGTATTTGAAAAACTAGAGTCTTCATATAGATAAGAGGAATAAGATGGACGATTTAAAACTAATAAACGCTAGACTTCAAGAGCTGAATAAAGAGTTCAGAGAGCTTTCTGCTCTTAAAAAAGAGCTGCAAGACAAGAGCAAAGCTCAGACAGTAAAAGAAAAGTATGGAGAATTTAAGTTCATGATTAAGTCTCCGACCTTGATTGAAGAGATTAATTTTGAAAAGCTTATGAAAGAAGCTGATTTACAGGTAGGTAGAAATGAGTTTGGACTTCCTGTCATTGCTTATGATTTTGGTAACGGCTTATCTTATCTATCAATTGTAAGAGATGAGAAAGAAGCAAAAGTAAGAATTGCAGTAGATGGGCTGCTAAAAATAGCTGACGCAGCAAAAGAAGATTTTAAGTTGAACAACAACAAGATAACCGAGGCAACTGAGTTGTTTGCTAAGTTTGAGGAGGCGCTTGAATTCGACGGCAACGGAATTACGCGAGTTGTTACAGATTCAGAAAACCTATCTGAGTAATATCTGTCAGCAGCTGCGAAAATCTGAATATCAGAATGACGCTATGAATAGCCTAAAGAAAAAAGTAGAAACTGAGATAGAGTCTATTTCATTTCAGCTTTCATGGGCAGAATCTGATATGCGCGGTGAACTCATTATGATACTCACTCGATTAAAGGTCTGGACCTGAACAGATTTTATAAATAAACATGACAAAAAGGGGTGTAATATGAAACATGTTTTAAAGTGGTATGCAACTGAAGAGCAAAAGAGAATCTTTAATCTAGAAATGGAGTCATCTGATTCTTTTTTAGCACGTGGTGGAAAAGTTGAAGTAATTGGCTCAAAATCTGTAGCTAAATCAAAGAAAATTGATGCACAAAAACTACTTGATAAAGTAGTTGGAACTAAACATGAAAAAGAAGTAATTGCCTTCTTGAGATCACAAGGCATACAAGTGGAGGAGTGATGGAAAACGTAGATAACTTAATTAAAGAAAAGAAAGTTCGTCAGCTGAGAGTCGAGCTAGACTACACAAAGGAGAGTATCCTTAGTCTTCTTGCTTCTCTGCAAAATCAAAGTGTGGTTAGTTCTCCAGAACTAATCAGCTCACTAACTGATTCACTCGTTAAGGTTAGCTCTGCTAAGTCAGTATTGGATGATAAAATACTTCACTTTTAAAGGAGTTGTATGAGCATTGATAGAGACTGTGTAGTGTGCACTTATAAAGATTTCTCTCTTGTAGAAGAGAAGGAGTACGAAGAAGATAACATCAAAACCTTTCATTTAGTATACGATGGCGACAAGTATGTTGGCATGATGCCATACTCTCCGTATAGTAGACCGAGTGGTGCAGTGTTTAAGATGTGGATTGACTGCGGCAGACCTTCATATGAAGATATGCATGGTAAAAACGATAAGGCTATTCATAGATACTACACTCAATGGCTAGACAGACAAATAGATAAACTACTAGTAGAAGAGATGACAGATGCACTTTGAAGAACACCCGACCTGGCGAATGCTAGAAGAAGGCAAGCAATACTTCAAGTTTCTTGAAGAGACGACTATTTCTGCAGAGCTTGCAGTTACTGCACGAAATGCAATGAAGTCATTGTACAGTCTTCAACTTGAAGTTGAAAATCAACTTACTAATCAGGAGGACGAGGGTGAACAGTGAAATAATTAAGTTATTCAAACTAATACAAGAGCGCAACATACTGGCATTTGATAGAAGTCGTAAGCGATCTAAGGCTAGCAGACTAAGAGATAAGTTTAAAAAAACAGATTCTTTGTCAAAAGAGCTTATTAAAGAATTTAACTTAGCATTTACAGGTTATAAAAATGCCTGCAAAAAACTTGCTGCTTTTACTAAAAAGCATAGAAAATTCAGAAATTATGCTAAAAGTAAGTACCTGACAAGACAAAAAACTGATGCGTCAAATCACATAGTCGGCATGTCACTTACACTAGATGGTCAACGACATGTTTTTAGCATCAAAGATATTGAGAAGCAAATACAAGAGGCAGAGATTGAGCAGATCTTACTAGGATTACCTCAGATATGAGAATATTAGCAATAGATGACACGCGCGAGCTTACTGAGGCTCACGTGCTGGTAAGAAATTTTAATGAGGGCATTAGACAGTTGCAGCTCAACGGTCCCTGGGACTTACTGCTGCTTGATCATGACCTAGCTTCTTTCGATTTAGATGGTAGAGAAAAAACAGGCTATGATGTTATGTGCTTTTTAGAAGAAAATATGCACCTCGCTCCTAAAAAGATTGAATGTGTTAGTGCTAATCCGGTTGGCAGATCAAGAATTGTAGCGATGATAGTGAGGTTGAATGAAAAAATTAAACAGACATCAGGCGATGGCCACGATTTATAGAATATTTTATAAGTTAGATATTATAAATTTTGAAGAACTAGACACAAGCATAGATGGGCTTCAGGTGCTCATGTTGCACGACTGGTTCAAGGGAGACGACTAGTGTTTTCAATTATTTTTCTAATAGCAACTATTATTTATTTTTTTAAGTTTCATCATAAAGTTCTAGATAGACTAGGGTTATCTGAGCGAGACGACAACCTTATGGCTATTGGGCTATTTTCTGGTGTGGTGCTCAGAAATGCTGCCATATTTCTTGAAGCGCTATTTATGGGTGGAACCATACTTTTAGGTGAACTACTTATATCACTGATCTTTGTCTATCTAATTAAAAGCAGATATGACAGGTTGTGACATAAACAGATTTTATAATATAGTATAGAAAAAGGGGGAAATTATGTTTAGAACAGAAGTTGGTGAGTATAAAGGTCATAAGACTATATCTATCTTTAGTGACGACAAGTTCGTGGTAAGCTTTGGAGTTAACAAGGCTAAGGCTATACTAGAAGTTTTAGATGATGTTAGAGAGTTTGTTGAAAAAAATCAAAGTAAAAACTCATCAAAGATTAACTTTGATTCTCTTACTGAAGATCAGAAGAAAGCTATCATGCAATTTATAAAGGGTTAACGTGAATAAGAAGGCTTTACTAAAAGTTTTAGCGGCACTCGTCGTACCAGGCGCAGTGCCGCTTGTAATTGCTTATTATGCTTATAAATTAATCAAGTATAAAGATAAATGAAAGGACCGAATGTCTCGGTTCTAGTAACATAAGGATTTTTTATGGCCCTAAATCAACGGGAAGCAACGTTTCAGGCGATCACTACTGTATTGGAAAACAGTGGCGTGAGTTTTAATCCTGGTGACGATGTGAAAAGCGTTATTACCTCAGATCACAAAAAGAAAGTTCGAGAGATTCTAGTAGCAGGTCTAAAAGATGGCTCAATCTCTTCGACAGCAGAGTTTACTAGTAAAATGACAACTGACGCAGACTATAGTAAATATTGTAGTGGATTGATCTCTAACTGGATCAAGAAAGATTCGCGACTTAATGGTAACGTAAAATATCAAGTATCGAGTAGTTCAGGTGAATCTAGTTCTCGTGCAGGTAACGGCGATTCGCAAGTGAAAGAGCTTCGCAAACTGCTGAAAGCTACTGTAGGTACTGATTCTGAGCAAGAAGTTCAAGAGGCTTTGAATGCTAGACTAGAAGAATTAAGAGTTGAAAAAGCATCTAAGGTCAAAAGCTCAATAAACGCGGAAGCAATTCCTGAAAATCTTAGGCATTTAGTCTAGTGGATTGCGTAGTTAAAAATATAATAATACTATTATTCTGTTTAATAGTATTTTCAGGACTAAGATGACAAAATGCGAGAAGCATCCTAAATTTAATGGTAAAAAACCGCCCAAGCATCCTTGCTTGGGCTGTTTAAATCTATATATTAAGATGCATAGCTCGCCCAGAGCACCGCATAAACCAACTAAGACTTTTAAAACTACTAAAACTTATACCAGAAAAACTAAGCACAAGAAGAGCTAGTATGATTAATGATAAAGAATATGTCGCAATGAGAGAAAGAAGTCGCAAGCATTTAGTGACAACGCTTAGTGCCTTTGAATTTTGGGGCGAAAAGGTTGGCAGAATACGAGGCGATATAAAACACAAGTGGAGCGAAGCTCGCTGGTACGCAGATCTTGGCCCAAGCTCTCTGTTTGAACTCATTAATGTGGATGCAAACTATCGTTGGCAACCAGACAAAAGTAGATTAAATAAGTTTATGCATATGCTAAATTTAGCATCAACTAATTTTTTCATTTTTGCGTACTTTACTATTTTGTATAAGTTATTTTTTTATAATCTAGCATATACAATAGCTATGGTGAAAAACCCAGATTGTGCAAAAGATATATTCTTTTCAGCTGACTATACTCGTAAGATCATTTTAGGTAAACCAATTATATGGGTAACTACGACTTATTATAAGTTTAAAAAAATATTAATCAGTAAATTGGGTCGCAAATGACTGGAGGCTTATGAGTAGATTTGCCGGAATAAAGAAAGGCGATATAGTTCGCGTCAAGTTCATAGAGATGCGTGACCTCGTAGGAGTCAAGGGTACTACTAAGAGTAGAAAAAGCTATCAGCTTGTAGGAGAATGGGAGCTCGGAGCTAACATACTTGCCTTTACCTATGGCGGAGACTTTCTAGTTAAGAAAGACTTTCCTGACAACGCTGGTCCAAAAGAAACGCTTGAACTACTTAACCACCTTGATGGTGGCGAGTTTGACATAGCTCAAGAGATCGTAGCAACCATTGATGTTGTAGATGCTGCTCATAAGTTCGTAAGCGAAGATCATAAGCTATGTATGATTATGACTGATAGTGAACTACTAATAAATGGTGAGAAAATTATAAATACAGACGACGATAAGCATCTAGATTTATTTGTACAGTTTGTTGAACGTTATCTCACAAGTAAAGCAATAAATGATTCACTTAAAAAGGACAGATAATGTTTAAGATACTATTTGTTTTCTTGATTCTTGCAACTGGAAGTGTTGTCGGTGCAGGTATTATGGCAGCTATGATTTCTATTGCCGTATATGCCAATATTGACAGCGCTCTCGATAAGCTCAGCAGTAACAGGATCACTAAATGGCTCGTTAAGCCTTTCTGGGCATAACTTGCTGTAGACTCTGCTCATGGACACCGAGCGCGGTTCCATGTAGCCGCAACTGCGACACTTATGCCACTCACGTGAGTACTCAGTCATCCAGTGTGTGGAAAAGGTATAACCCTTACATAGAGGGCACAAAGGTAAAAATGATTGAATATCGTGATCGCTGCAAGTCATGTAAAACATTATACTTTGAGTTCAGGCTTACTTGACTAAATATATGATATAATTAAGTTATTATAACTTCTTAAAAGTGGGGGTTATGGGACGAGGTAAGAAGGATTCGCCTGAAGACTGGAAGAGATACAAGAAGCTGGAGCAAGAAAACGAAAAATTAAAAAGAGAAGTTGCAAAACTTAGAAAATTAGTAAATTCAAACTGTATAGATCAGCTTGAAGAACGAGAAGAAAGAGTAAAAGAAAGCCGTAAAAAAGGTATTGAGGTCGAGCCTATCGAGCCAATATGTGATAATTGCGGCAAGACAGAGTTTAAGAAGATACAGTTCAAGAGACTAGACGGTGAATTTGAAATAAAAGTCTGCGCCGTCTGCTCTCATAGAGGTGATCTAAAAAAACTCAAGGTTAAAGATGAGCAAAGAAACGCTAAAGATAGCGGCAAACGGCCAATGGACTCTGGAGAAGAGTCTCAGTAAGACTTCGCTGATTGCTGCGGCAGCTTTGGCTGGTATGCTGTCGCACAGTCCTACACAGCTAAACAATCAGCAAGTTACCTATGCCCCACAAAAAGTAGACGCGCAAGAGCAAGTCAGCCTTCATCCAGATCTTCATCATATTGCTTTCATAGAGAGTTCGAGCGGTAAAAACAAAAATCACAAGACAGTAAATTATGGTTTAAATCGCGGAGATAAAGCAGCAGGTTTAACTGGACTGATGCCGTACACCGTCAAAGAAATAGTTGGCAAGAATAAAGATCTTAAATCTAAATATGGAAGTCTTCTAGACAAAGAGCATCACGAGATAACATCTTATATAAACTCAAACGAGAACGTAGATAAAGAGCTGGCAAATACTCACTGGAACAGACTGTCAAGGCTGTTCCCGAAAGATGAGTTAAGGCGAGTTTATGCATGGAAGAATGGTGTGACTGGGGCTTTTCAGGCTTCTGGCGATCAAGTTAAAAACCATCCGTATGTTAAAAAATACGTCGAAGTTAAATATCAAGACAGAAGCCCGTCAAACATTTCTGAATAAAGTGCGAGAGATTAACTCTCGCACGATTTACACTCATCGCCTCTACTAGCTACGTCCCCTTTTATAACCGAGCTAGACCTGCAGTAATACAGAGTCTTTACACCGGCTTTCCATGCATCCATGTGGACTTCGTGGAACCATTTAGGATCCGCGTCTGCTGGAAAAAATAGGTTTAAAGACT
>Ga0068872_10003204_pt1 | contig 12563 bp, 8 predicted proteins | sample NOAtaG_7_FD_66441 | JGI IMG/M metagenome (GOLD analysis project Ga0068872, IMG submission 66441) | Freshwater lake microbial communities from Lake Erie, under a cyanobacterial bloom - NOAA_Erie_Diel1S_2200h metaG | ecosystem: Environmental > Aquatic > Freshwater > Lake | place: USA: Ohio, Lake...
CGCTCGATGCGCTCGACCTCGGCCAGCGCGGCATCGGCCTCGGCCAGCGCCGCCTTGACCTGGTTGTCCACTTCGGCGCGGTGCGCCAGGTACAGGCCGTGCGCCGACTTCAGCGCTGCGGTCGCCGCCGCAGAGTCGCCAGAGGCGCTGGCCTTGACCACTTCGGCCGCACTGGCGATGAAAGTCCCGCCGGCAGCGTCCTTCAGCATGGCACGCGCAGCGGCCGGCGCGGCCGGTCCCTGGGCCCGCCAGTACGCCAACCGGGCCGCGTACTCGTCGCTCAGGCGCTTGACTTCGGCACTTCCCTTCGCCGCGTCGAGGCTGCCGTCCACGACCATGCCCAAGGCCAGGCGCAGCTCGATCAGGTACAGCGGCGGCGGCAGCACGTCGGCCGTCAAGTCTTTGGCCAGCAACAACTGGCCGACGCTGCGGTCGACACGGTCGCTGGTCAGCATGGCAGCGCCCGCGACCATAACGGTCGACACGATGCCGGCAGTAACAAGGAGGGCCAGTTGGCGACGGATGGACTTCATGGGGATCGGCGTTGTTTCAGGAGTCGGTCTGTGCACAGGCTTGGCGCGGTTCGCCACTGCCGGGTTTTCGGCCCACTTCCGCTGGAGTTGAGGGATTTATTCGTAACCGGCGAATTTCAGCGCATACCCCGTCCGGTGGCGATTCGGGCAGGTCCGGCCCCGGGGCGGACCGCTGTCGGGAACATTTCACGGATGCCCCTTAGGATGGCGGGGAGATGACGCTGACAGCCGGGGCCCCGATGCCAACGGCAGGAGTTGAGATGTTCGATCCCAAGATGTCGATGCTGGCCACCGCGCTGCTGGCCATGCTGCTGCTTCCCGGGTGCAACCGCGCCGACTCGGCGGGCCCCGGGGGCCCGGAAGGACCGCCGGCAGTGGCCGTGGCGCCCGTCACCCAGCGCAGCGTGCAGCAGGCCGAAGACTTCAGCGCCCGGCTGGAGGCCGCCGAAACGGTGGCGCTGCGCTCGCGCGTCGCCGGCACGCTGAACCAGGTGCACTTCAAGGACGGCGAGCGCGTGGCACGCGGTGCCTTGCTGTTCAGCATCGACCCGCGGCCCTATGCCGCCGAAGTGTCGCGTGGCGAGGCGCAGCTGGCGGCGACGCGGACCCAGGTCGACCTCGCCAAGGCCGAACTCGCGCGGGCCGAAAAGCTGCTGCCGATGCAGGCCGTGTCCCAGCAGGAGATCGATCAGCTGCGCGCCAGCGTCAAGAGCGGCGAGGCCAATGCCCAGGCGGCCCAGGCGGCCCTCAACCAGGCGCAGCTCAACCTCGGCTATACCCGGATCGTCGCCCCGGTGGCCGGGCGGCTGTCACGCGCCAACGTCACCGCCGGCAATCTGGTCGGTGTTGGCGAACCGGTGCTGACGACCCTGGTGGCGGCAGACCGCATTCACGCCTGGTTCGACGCCAGCGAGGCGACGCTGCTGCGCTTGCAGGCGGCGCAGCGCGCCGGCGCCCCGGGCGCGACGGTGCTGATGGGTCTGGACGACGAGGACGGCCTGCCGCACAAGGGCACGATCGACTTCATCGACAACCGGCTCGACCCGGCCACCGGCAGCATCCGCATGCGCGCCGCGTTCGCCAACCCGACGGGTCGCTTCGTGCCCGGGCTGTCGGCTCGGCTGCGCCTGATCAGCGGCGCACCGACGCTGACCGCGACCGTGCCTGAACGGGCCATCGCCACCGACCAGACGCGCAAAACCGTGCTCGTGGTCGGCGCCAACAACATCGTCGCGCCTCGCGAGGTCAAGCTCGGCGCTCTGCTCGGCGGCATGCGCGCGGTGAGCGGCGTGAAGGCCGGCGAGACCATCATCGTCGATGGCCTGCAGCGTGCGTTTCCGGGCGCTCCGGTGACGCCGCAGTTGCTGAAGGTCGATGCCGAGGGCATGCCGATCCCACCCCCGCCACCCGCCGGCGGACCCGGTGGCGGCGCTCCGGCCGGCAAGTAAAGCGCAAGCCCCGCGACACGAGCCGGCACCGCCCATGGACATTTCGCGCTTCTTCATCGACCGGCCGCGTTTCGCCGCGGTGCTGTCGATCTTCATTTTCCTGATCGGCCTGCTGGCGATCTTCCGCTTGCCGATCTCGGAGTACCCCGAGGTCGCGCCGCCGCAGGTCGTGGTGCGGGCGCAGTTCCCCGGCGCCAACCCGCGTGTCATCAGCGAGACCGTGGCTGCGCCGCTGGAAGAGGCCATCAACGGTGTCGAGAATCTGCTGTACTTCGACAGTCAGGCCACCGCCGACGGCGGCATGACGCTGACGGTGACCTTCAAGGTCGGGACCTCGCCCGATGCCGCCGAAACCGCGGTCCAGAACCGCGTCAACCGGGCGCTCCCCCGCCTGCCGGACATCGTGCGCCAGATCGGCGTGACGACCGAGAAGCAGGCCAGCAACCTGACCATGGTCGTGCACCTGGCGAGCCCGGACAACAGCCGCGACGCGCTCTACCTGCGCAACTACGGCCAGTTGAACGTGCGCGATGAGCTGTTGCGCGTGCCTGGCATGGGCAGCGTGCTGATGTTCGGCGCCGGCGACTACGCCATGCGCGTCTGGCTGGACCCGAACAAGCTCAACGCCCGCGGCCTGACCGCTGGCGACGTGGTGGCGGCGATCCGCGAGCAGAACGCCCAGGTCGCCGCCGGTGTCGTCGGCGCAGCGCCGGCGCCAGCGGGGACCGAGTTCCAGTTGTCGATCAACACCCCGGGCCGGCTGAGCACCGAGGAGGAGTTCGCCGCGATCATCGTGCGCAGCGACACCGCCAGCGGCGCCCTCGTGCGCCTGAAGGACGTCGGCCGGGTCGAGATCAGCGGCAACACCTACGCGCTGCGCAGCCTGCTGAACAACAAGGAGGCGGCTGCGATCGCCGTCTTCCAGGCCCCGGGCAGCAACGCGCTGGCGCTTTCGAACGACGTGCGCGCGACGATGAAGCGCCTGAAGCCCAGCTTTCCGGCCGGGGTGGACTACGCCATCGTCTACGACCCGACACGCTTCGTGCAGACCTCGATCGAGAAGGTCGTGCAGACGCTGATCGAGGCCGTGCTGCTGGTGGTGCTGGTGGTGATCGTCTTCCTGCAGACCTGGCGGGCCTCGATCATCCCGCTGCTGGCGGTGCCGGTCAGCGTCGTGGGCACGTTCGCGGCGCTGTTGGCGCTGGGGTTCTCGATCAACACGCTGACGCTCTTCGGCCTGGTGCTGGCGATCGGCATCGTGGTCGACGACGCCATCGTGGTGGTCGAGAATGTCGAGCGCAACATCGAGGCCGGTCTGACGCCCCACGACGCCACGGTACAGGCCATGCGCGAGGTCTCCGGGCCCATCGTCGCGATCGCGCTGGTGCTGTGCGCGGTGTTCGTGCCGCTGGCCTTCGTGCCCGGACTGTCGGGACAGTTCTACCAGCAGTTCGCCGTCACGATCACGATCAGCACGCTGATCTCGGCCTTCAACTCGCTGACGCTGTCGCCGGCACTCGCGGCCATCCTGCTGCGCCCGCACGACGCGCCCAAGGATGGCCTGACGCGGGCGATGGACGCCGCGTTCGGGCGCTTCTTCCGTGCCTTCGACCGCGGCTTCAGGCGCAATAGCGAGCGCTACGGCCGCGGTGTCTCGGGCATCCTGAAGCGCAAGGGCCTGGCCCTCGGGGTCTACGCGCTCTTGATCGCGGCGACGCTGGCCTTGTTCGCGCGGCTGCCAGCGGGTTTTGTGCCGGCACCGGACAAGCAGTATCTGATCGGCATCGCGCAGTTGCCTGCAGGTGCGAGTCTGGATCGCACCGATGCCGTGATCCGCGAGATGAGCGCGATCGCGCTGAAGGTCCCCGGCATCGTGGATTCGGTCGCCTTCCCGGGGCTGTCGATCGCCGGCTTTTCGGCTGCACCGAACGAAGGCATCGTGTTCTTCGGCCTTGAGGACTTCGACAAGCGGACCACGCCCGACAAGAGCAAGTTCGCGATCCTCGGCGCCGTCAACGGCGCGATCCAGCAGATCCAGGGCGCGCGCATGTTTGTCGTTCCGCCACCGGCAGTGGACGGCCTGGGCTCGGCGGGTGGCTTCAAGATCCAGGTCCAGGACCGGGCCGGCCTGGGCGAGCAGGCCCTGTTCGGTGCCGTCTGGGGCACGCTGGGCCAGGTCTACGGCAACCCCAAGACGAGCATCGGCACGCCGTTTTCGACCTACGACATCAACGTACCGCAGCTCTTTGCCGACGTGAACCGCACACGCGCCAAGCAGATGGGCGTGCCGCTGGGTTCGATCTACGACACCTTGCAGATCAACCTGGGCTCGCTGTACGTCAATGACTTCAGTCGCTTCGGCAAGACCTACCAGGTCATCGTGCAGGCCGACGCGCCGTTCCGCGCCCAGGCCGACGACATCCTGCGCCTGAAGGCGCGCAACGACCGGGGCCAGCTCGTGTCGCTGGCGACGCTGATGAAGGTCGAGCCGACATTCGGCCCGACCCGCGTGACGCGCTACAACGGCTACCCGTCGGCCGACATCAACGGCGCGCCGAACCCGGGCTTCTCCAGCGGTCAGGCCGAGGCCGAGATCGAGGCCCTGCTGACGCAGCTGCCGCGTGGCATCACCTACGAATGGACCGAGCTGAGTTACCAGGACCGGCTGACGCGCGACGTCGCCGTGCCGGGCACCCAGTGGCGGGTGCCGACGCTGGCGGCCGTGCTGGCGCTGTCGGTCCTTCTGGTGGTGCTGGTGCTGGCGGCGCAATACGAGAGCTGGACGCTGCCGCTGGCCATCGTGCTGATCGTGCCGTTGGGGGTTCTGGCGGCGCTGTTCGGGGTCTGGGTGTCGAGCTTCCCGCCGTTCCTGCAGGCCGGTGACCTGAACATCTTTACCCAGGTGGCCCTGGTGGTGCTCGTCGGGCTGGCGTGCAAGAACGCGATCCTGATCGTCGAGTTCGCCAAGGAACTCGAAGAGCGCGGTCGCGGGTGCATCGACGCCATCGTCGAGGCCTGCCGGCTGCGATTGCGTCCCATCCTGATGACCTCGATTGCGTTCTGCGCCGGCGTGCTGCCGCTGATCCTGGGCAGTGGTGCCGGCAGCGAGATGCGCCGTGCGATGGGCATCGCCGTCTTCAGCGGCATGCTTGGCGTGACGCTGTTCGGCATCTTTCTGACCCCGGTGTTCTACGCCCTGCTGCGCCAGGGCACGGCACAGCGGCGCGCCCGCGCCGAGGCGCTCCGGGCGGCCATCGATGCATCGGCCCATCCCCCATCGGTGGCGGACAACCCCGCGCCGCCGACCCGGGAGGGCCAGCCATGAGTGCCCGTCGTCCTGGACTTCAAGCCAGCGGGCGCCCGGTGGTTCTGGCGGCTGCGGCCCTGGCGCTCGTGGGCTGTGCAGCGGTGCCGGACAAGCCGACGCGTGCACCCGCCCTGGTGGCGCCCGCCGCATTTGCGCATGCCGGCAGCGTCGCAGCGGCTGCCGAGCCCGTCGCGGCGTTCTGGCAGCGCTTTGCCGATCCGACACTGGACGCCGTGATGGCGCTGGCTCTGGCCGGCAACCTGGACCTGCGCATCGCCGCCGCCCGCCTGGCCGAAGCACGCGCCTTGCAGCAGGGCAGCAACGCGCTGGGCAAGCCGACCCTGAGTGCCGACGCCGCGGCGGGCCGCTCGCGTTCAGGCGGCAGCGCGTCCAACCGGTTCGGTCTGGGCATCGGCGCGGAGTGGGAGATCGACCTCTTCGGCGTTGTCACCGGCGAACAGCGCGCGGCTGCTGCCACGGTGCGCGCCAGCCAGGCCGATCTGCGCGCGGCGCAGGTGGCGCTGGCGGCCGAGGTCGCAGCGACCTATCTTCAACTGCGCGGCCTGCAGGCCCAAAGGGCGGTGGCGGCACGCTCGCTCGAGACCCAGATGGCGGCGCTGCGCCTCGTGCTCGCGCGGGTCGAAGCCGGCCGCGGCACGGCGCTGGACAGCGAGCGCGGGCGCAACCTGGTGGCCACCACCGCCGCCCAGCTGCCGGCGCTGGACGCCGCAGTGCAAGCCAGTCGGATCAAGTTGGCGGTGCTCTGTGGCCAGGCTCCCGGTGCCGCCAGCGGTGCCGCAGTCGCCTTGTCGGCACTGGATCGCGACCAGGCCCTGCCCGGCCTGCCCGTCACGGCGCTGACCGCAGTGGGTGACCCGGCCAGCCTGCTGCGCCGCCGCCCCGACGTGGCCGCCGCCGAAGCCCGGTTGCTGGCGGCAGACGCCACCGGCGACGCCGCACGGGGCCGCTTCTGGCCACAGCTCAAGCTCGCCGGCAGTCTGGGCCTGAACGCCGGCCGCCTGGGTGACCTGGGACGCTCGCAGGCCTTCGTCTTCGACCTCGGGGCGCAATTGGTGTGGTCGTTTCTCGACCAGGGCGCCAAGGCCGCGGCGGTTTCCGCTGCCGACGCACGCAGCGAAGCCGCCGCCGCCGCTTTCGACAAGGCCGTGCTCGTGGCGCTGCAGGACACCGAAACCGCCTTGTCGGGCTACACGCGCGCCCAGCGCAGCAGCGAGTTGCTGTTCGAGGCCGAGGCCGCCGCCGACAAGGCTGCACGAATCGCCCGCGCCCGATTCGACGTCGGCGCCAGCGACTTCGGGGCCGTGCTCGAGGCCGAGCGAGAACTGCTCGCCGCACGCGACCGCCTGGCCCAAGCCCAGACCACGGCGGCCACGGGCCTGGTCCAGGTTTACCGCGCGCTGGCCGGCGGTTGGGGCGGCTAGACCAGAGGGGCCGCGGCTGCAACAAAGCGCCGGTTCGCTCAGCGGCCCGCCCAGCGACCGGCATTGACCGCAATGCCCTCCGCCAGCCGCGGCAGCAGCGCCAGCGGCAGGTCGTGGCCCATGCCGTCGATCAGGTCGAGCTCGGCGCCGCGGATCTTGGCCGCCAGGTCGTGAGCCGCCGCCACCGGCACCAGCGGGTCGGCCTGGCCATGGATGACCCGCGTCGGCGCGGTGATGCCGCCAAGCATTGGGCTGCGGTCACCGTCGGCCGCCACCGCAACCAGCTGCCGGGCGGTGCCGGCCGGGCGCCAGGCGCGTTCGACGCTGGCACGCAGCCGAGCCTGCGTGCGCTCAGGCTCCGAGGGGTATCCCGGGCTGCCGATGAGTCGCACCAGGTTCAGCAGGTGCGTGACCACTGCGTCGGTGGATCGGCCATCGGGGCGCGACAACAGGGCCCGCTGCACCCGAGCGCCGGCCTGTGGCAGGTGGCGCGCGCCGCTGGTCGTCATCAGCAGCGTCAGGCTGCGCAGGCGGTCCGGGTGCCGAGCCGCCAGGTGCTGGGCGATCATGCCGCCCATCGAGGCGCCGCAGACGTGCGCCTGCTGCCAGCCCATCGCATCGAGCACGCCCAGCGTGTCGGCCGCCATGTCGGCGATGGCGTAGGGCGCCTTCAGGGGCAGGTGCAGCCAGTGCTTCATCGCCGCCCAGGGCAGGTTGGGCACGCCCAGGTGGTCGAAGCCGCTGGACAGGCCGGCGTCGCGGTTGTCCAGTCGCAGCACGCAGAAGCCACGCTGCACGAGCGCCTGCACCAGCTCGTCCGGCCAACCGACAAGCTGCATGCCCAGGCCCATGATCAGCACCAGCGGCTCGCCGTTCGGGGGGCCCTGGACGTCGACCTCGATCTCCAGGCCGTTGGCAGAAATCCGCATGCGGGCCGTTGGGGGTGGCTCAGGCCTGACGGAAGAACCAGCGGCGCGCACCCGTGGTCGCAAACGGCTGCCACTGCGCCGGGTCCTGCGCCAGGCGGTCAGCCACCGCGAACAAGGCCAGCGGGTTCATGCCCATGCCGACATGGCTGGCCTGGACCTCGATGTTCTCGGCCCGCGGCGACGGCGGGTTGACACTGCATTGCCACGCCACCACGCCGTCGGTCTTGCTGTAGATCGAGGTTGTCGGGCAATCGGGCGTGATGCGGATCTGGGCCTGCAGCTCGGCATCGTGGACACGTTGACCGCTGACCATCTCGTAGAAGCGCCAGGCATTCGTCGCCCGCGGGTGGCCGGTGAAAGGCGTGCCCAGCGTGACGACGCAGCGCGCGTGCTGGGGCTGCTCCTTGGCGAGCTCACGCGCGTAGACGCCGCCCAGGCTCCAGCCGACCAGGCTCGCGGCCACGCCGTGCCGGTCGGCGATCTGCATCAGCTGTGCGCGGCAGCGATCCAGAACGCCATGGCGGGGCCCGAAGTTCAGTCCCTGGTCCCAGGCATAAGGCGTCCAGCCGCGTTCGCGCAGGAAGTTGCGCAACGGCAGGGTCGTTGCGTCGGATGCGCCCAGGCCGGGGAACACCAGCACCGGGTGGCCGTCGCCCTGCGGGGCGCGGCTGCGCAGCAGCGGCAGGCTGGCCAGCAGGGCCGCCGCCTCCCAGGGCGCGCGTGCCTCCAGTGCCAGCAAGAGCGGCCCCGGGGCCTTGAGCCATTCGTCGGGGTGCAGGGGCGAGAAGGCGTTCAGTTCGCTGTCGTCGGGCACGGGATTCGCCTGGGCTGTCGGCATGCCGGCATTCTGGTGCGCCGGCAGGCCAGGCCGGACGTGCCGGGCTTCACGCTTGCCCTAAGCCCAAGGGGTCGTCATGGGTCCGGTGTCGCCTCGGCGACGCTTTCGTGGCCGGACAAGCGCCAGCTCGCCCGCTGGGCCGCGACGACGAAACCCATCACCGGACAAGCCGGCGTGCCGGACTCGCGGATGGCGAACTTCTTGTACTCGGTGGCACCGATGGTGGCGCGATGGTCGCCATTGCGTCCGATCCGCACCCGCTCGTTCAGTTGGGGCCCGCCGCTGCTCGACTGGCACAGATCGACCAGGGCATGGTTGCGGTCCGCATCGTGCACGCGGTCGATGATGGCGATGTGCTGCGTGGCCGTCCCGGACCAGTACAGCACCGTCAGCGGTCGCAGATCGGTCAACTGCTCGACGGGCACCAGCCTGAGGAAGTGCGAATAGCGCGGCACCTCGCAGGTCGGCACCCGGGGCCACAGGCCGACCCAATGCAGATAGCTACCGACAAAACCCAGGCAGTCGTAACCGAACAGGCCGTCATCGACCATGGTCTCGATCGGATGGCCGCTGCCGCTGAAGTACGGCGCAAACGGCCGGCCTTCGCCGAAGGTCGCAAAGAACTCCCGGTGCACGATCAGCAGTTCCCACATCGCACGCAGATGCGACTCGGCGGCTTGACCGGTGAAGAGCCTGCGCCAGCCACCGGAGACGGCCGATTCGAGCTCGCCGCTCAAGCGCAGCAGCGCCTGCTCGGCCGGATGCCCGGTGGCGGCAGTCGGATGCTCGACCAGATTCTGAAGCGCCAGGAAACACGCCGCCGCACGCCCGGGCTCGACCCCCGAGACGTAGCGGTTCAGCCGCGCCGGACCGACAGGCGTCTCCAGCCCGGACACGGTCAAATGCTGCACATAGTCGGATGGCGATTGATCGACAAGCGCGACCGTCATTCATCCATCTCCCGTCACCGGCCCCGCGGTGCAAACAACGCTACTTTGGGCTGCGCTTGCGGCCGGGGCCACCCGGTGGCTTGGGGATTTCGCGCCCTCGCTTGGGGGTGGCGAGCGGCGAAGCGATGACCGCCTTTGCGGCTTTTGCGGCCTTTGCGGCTTTGGCAACCTGGGCCGCGGTGCCGTCCAGCACCGTCGACGCCATGCGTCGGGCCATGGTTTCGGCCGCCTGGCCAACCGCAGTGCCGAGGCCCCGCGCAGCGCCCTCGCCGACACTGGCGGCCAGGCGCCGGGTCGTGCGCCGGACCAGACCTTCAGCCGCCGGCGAGCTTGCGGCCGGTGCATCGTCCAGCGCCTCATGGTCCGGGTCGCCGGGGCGCGGCAGCGTGCGCAGGTCGTCCATCGCGATCAGGATGGCATCGGCCAGATCGCGCACGTCGGGCATGGCCTGGGCGTCGGCCATCAGGCCGAAGTCCATCGCATTGGCGTAACTCTGAACGGTGATGTTCAGCGCCATGCCGTGGACGACGATGCTCGTCGGGTGGTTGCACAGCATCCTCGCCCCGGCCATGTACAGCGGCACCGGTGGCCCGGGCACGTTGCTGATGGCGACGTTGGCGACGAGCGGGATCTTGTCGACGACTCCGCTCTTGCCGACCAGCGACACCAGGGCTTCCATCAGCCAGGGCACGCCGAGCGTCGGGAAGTCCGTCGGCAGCACGCTTTTCAGGTCGCCCATCGTGCTCTTCATGGCCGTCGTGGCCTTGACGATGTGGGCCAGCCGGCGGCGCGGGTCGGCGATGTTCGTGCCCAGGCTGACCAGGCTCATCGAGGCCTGGTTGTCGCTCGAGGTGTCGCCCTTGGCGCGCAGCGAGATCGGCACCGCGGCGATCAGCGACTTCTTGGGCAAGAGGCGCCGCTTGGCGAAGTAGCGCCTCAGCGCACTGCTGCACAGCATCAGCACCATGTCGTTGAGCGTGGCCTCGTGGTCACGGCCGATGGCCTTCAGTTCGGCCAAAGGCACGCTGCAAGCGGCAAACGCACGGCCGGCCGTCACGGTGGCATTGAGTGGCGTGCGCGGGGCCAGCGCGAGGTTGCCGGCCCCGCCCTTGCCACCGAGCAGGGCGCTGCTGGTCACCGCCTTGCTCGCAGCGCCACCCAGGGTCCCCAGGGTGTCGGGCAGTTCGCGCACGATCTGCAGGATCTTCTGGGCCTGATTGGCCAGCACGCCGCGCCACAGCGCCTGGGCCGAGCCGATCTTGAAGGTCTTGACGCGGCCGCTGGGCCGGGCCTCGATGGCGCGGGGTGCGGGCGAGAGGTCCATGATCGCGCCGGCCAGTGCCACTGCCGCCTGGCCGTCGACCGCCGCGTGGTGCAACTGGGTGTACAGGCCGACCCGCCGCTGGCCTTCTGGACCTGGGGCCAGGCCCTCGAAGACATGGAACTTCCAGAGCGCCTTCTTGCGATCCAGCAGCACTGGGTGAAGCCTGGACACTTCAGCTTCGAGTGCGGCCATGCTGCTGCCCTTGGGCAGCTTGATCTCGACGATGTGGGCGTGCAGGTCGGGGTCGGCGTCGACCCAGGCCGGGTTGGCCAGGTTCAGCGGCATCCACCACAGCCGGCGCCGCAGCACGGGCGCGATCGGAAGGCGGCTGGCGATGTGCTTGCGCAGTGCCGTGGCGAAGCGCCCCTTGAAGCCGGCCGGCAGTTCGAAGACATGGAGCGCTCCCACGTGCATGGGCATCTCCGCGGTCTCCAGGTACAGGAAGGTGGCGTCGAGTCCCGAGAGCTGTTTCATTCGGTCGCACCGGTGGTGGGGGCATCACCATGCTAGCCCCGCCGCAGGGGCTGTCACCCCCGGGGCTGCACCGGGCTGGTGTCCGCCCGCTGCGCCCGCCCACGCAAGGCCAGGGCCTCGTTGCCGGCCAGTGCCAACAGCACCAGGGTGCCCCCGGCCAGGGTGGCACCGGTGGGCGTTTCGCCCCCGCCCCACCAGGCCCAGGCCACACCAAACAGCACCTCCAGCAACGCCAGAAGCGACACCTCGGCGGGCGCCAGCCGGCGTGCGGCGACCACCGCCAGCAGACAGGGCACGGCAAGCTGGAAAACGCCGAGCAGCGCCATCCAGCCGATGTCGGGCCCGGCGGCGTGCAAGGGCCAGGCCAGCGGCAGCATCAGCACCGCGCTGATCACGGCGCCCAGCAGCACGCCGCACAGCATGTCCAGATCCTCGCGCGGCGCCCCGGTCTCACCGTGGCGGGCGCGCAGGTGGGCGATCAGGGTCCAGTTCACGGCCGCCGCAATGGGCACCCCGAGCGCCACCGCCATGCCCATCAGGTGGCGCGACTCCCCGGCAGCGACGCCCTGCGCCTGCATCCACACGATGCCGACGCCGGCCAGCAGCACCGCCCACCAGGTGCGCGCTGCCAGCGGTTGGCGCAGCACGACGCGCGACAGCATCGCCGTGAACAGCGGCGCCAGCGCCATCGTCACCAGCACGTTGGCCACGCTGGTCAGGCCCAGCGCCAGCATGAAGGCACTGAACATCGTCGCCCAGCACAGCCCCGACACCCACAGCGGCACACCCCCGTCACGCAGCGTTCGCAACACCGCGTCACGGCCACGCCACGCGACGAGCAGCACCACCAGGGCCAGCGCGTTGACGCCACTGCGCCAGAAGCTCAGTTCACTGCCGGACACGCCCTGGACTTGACGCGTCACGACGCCGGCGATGCTCCACAGCAGCGTCACCAGCACCATCAGCACGACGGCGCGGGCGTGGCTCAGCGGCATCGCCATCCGACCGGTCCCACGCACGCCGACATCAAGTCCCTTCGCGGCTGGCCCGCTTGCGCTCGTGTTCCTTCAGGTGACGCTTGCGCACGCGGATCGACTTGGGCGTGATCTCGCACAGTTCGTCGTCGGCGATGAACTCCACCGCGTACTCGAGCGTCAGGTCGATCGGCGGCGTGATCTTGATCGCGTCTTCCTTGCCGCTGACGCGGAAGTTTGTCAGCTGCTTCTGGCGCACGGCATTGACGACGAGGTCGTTGTCGCGCGAATGGATGCCGACGATCATGCCCTCGTAGACCGGGTCGCCGGCCTTCACGAACATG
>Ga0068872_10003205_pt1 | contig 12562 bp, 8 predicted proteins | sample NOAtaG_7_FD_66441 | JGI IMG/M metagenome (GOLD analysis project Ga0068872, IMG submission 66441) | Freshwater lake microbial communities from Lake Erie, under a cyanobacterial bloom - NOAA_Erie_Diel1S_2200h metaG | ecosystem: Environmental > Aquatic > Freshwater > Lake | place: USA: Ohio, Lake...
TGGTGTGATTGGCCAGTAATTCAGGTGCATTGGGGCAGGTGGTCCGGTGGATTTTTATGCCTTCGGAAACAGTCACAAAACCAAAAACCTCATCACCGGGTATTGGCGTACAGCATTTGGCCAGTTTATACTCCACCACATCCATATCCTCTCCGATCAACAAAGTATCTGTCGGAGTTTTTGTTGCTGGAGTGGACGCTATTGAAACAAGTTCCGGCGCTTTTGGTTTGAGCGGGCCTTGTGTTCGGCGCTCTTTAAAACGCCTGAAGTCAGCTACCGTCAAAATGCCCTTACCAATCTTGAACCAGATTTCCAGATTGGAGGATTCATTAAAGAAAATGCGCATCTGCTCCATCAGCTGAGGCGTCATGTCAATTCCCATCTGGCGCATTTTACGCTGCATCAAATCTTTACCCTGTTCAGCAATCTTCCGGCGCTCCTCCTTCAGGGATTCCTTAATGCGCGTCCGTGCCTTTGAACTAACCGCAAACCGAAGCCAATCTTCATTTGGCTTTTGCTTGGCTGAGGTCAAAATCTCAATCTGGTCTCCATTCCTCAACACATGATTGATGGGCACCAGCTTTTGATTGACTTTAGCGCCAATACATTTTGAGCCGATGTCGGAATGGATTTCAAAAGCAAAATCGAGTGCCGTTGCACCAACCGGAAGCGTTTTTAATTCTCCACGTGGGGTAAACACAAATACTTCTTCATTAAAAAGATTGCCACGAAAATCATCTACAAATTCCAAGGCTGTCAGATCTTGCCGCTCCAGAACTTCGCGCACGCGAACGAGCCACTTTTCCAGATTGGATTCGTATTTAGCCTGATTGTCTTTGTACTTCCAGTGCGCCGCATAACCCTTCTCGGCAATTTCATCCATGCGCCTGGTTCGAATCTGAACCTCTACCCATTGACCGTTTCGGGCCATAACTGTAGTATGCAGCGATTCGTATCCGTTGGCCTTAGGTGTACTGATCCAATCACGCAACCGATCCGGATTGGGCGTATAATGATCGGTCACAATAGAATAGACCTGCCAGCATAAAGATTTCTCCTGTTCCAGCGGTGCATCCAGAATAATGCGTACGGCGAAAATGTCGTACACCATATCAAATGGAATGTTCTGCTTCCGCATCTTACTCCAGATTGAATAGATCGACTTAGGTCGACTTTTAATCTCGTAGGTAACCTCGAGATGATCCAGCTCTTCTTTTATGGGCTGAACAAAGTTTCGAATGAATTTTATACGAGAAGCTTTTCCTTCCTCGAGGCGACGGGTGATGTCGTTGAAGGCTTCTGCTTCCGTAAATTTCAAATACAAATCTTCCAGTTCCGTTTTGATACCATTTAATCCCAGCCGGTGAGCCAGAGGCGCATAGAGGTATATTGTTTCTGAGGCGATCTTGAGCTGGTTGTTGCGCGGCATGCTGTCGAGCGTGCGCATGTTGTGAAGCCGGTCGGCCAGCTTAATGAGAATTACGCGCACATCTTCCGAAAGCGTAAACAGCATCTTTCGGAAATTTTCGGCCTGGGCAGAGGTCTCCTGACCAACCACTCCTTTGATTTTGGTAAGCCCATCTACAATGCGGGCTACTTTTTGACCGAACATCCGGTTGATGTCTTTGAGCTCAATGTCGGTATCCTCTACCGTGTCATGAACCAATGCACAAATAATGGAGGTAGTGCCCAGCCCGATTTCAGCTACGCAGATCTCAGCCACCGCAAGAGGATGAAAAATATAAGGCTCCCCCGATTTTCGGCGCATATTCTTATGCGCTTCTAGGGCCAGGTTAAAGGCTTTGCGAACCATTTTGGAGTCACCCTCCTTGAAAATAGGCTTGGCAACCCGCAACAATCGGCGGTATCGGTGGATGATTTCTTTTCGCTCGCGCTCTGGATCCTGGACCATTTATCAGTGCCTTCCCTTCACAGAATTGTTTAAAAATAGCAAACCCTACCCTTCTAGTCCTTTCCCAGGTGGTAATAATCAATAAATTTGCACCTCTTTTTCGGGAGAAGACCTCGATTTACACCAAAATCAAGGTTTTTTCTGAAAAACTGCGCATGTGGCGTAATTGGTAGCCGTGCCAGACTTAGGATCTGGTGCCGAAAGGCGTGGGGGTTCGAGTCCCTCCATGCGCACAAACAGGGGAAATTCCCCAACACAATAGATCGCCGGCCCGGCCGGCGACTGTTTTTTTATATATAACCAAGTAGAATACCTGTGAATATTACCCTCGAAAAACAAAGCACTACCGACGGAACCATCCGCATCAACATCCAGGAATCGGATTACGCTTCCGGATTAGACAAAAAAATAAAAGACTACGCACGTCGGGCCAACATTAAAGGCTTTCGTCAAGGCAAAGTTCCTACCGGAGTTGTTAAAAATATGTTCGGCAAAAGTTTCCTGGCCGATGAAATCAATCAGCTGGTCTCTAAATCAGTGACCGGTTACATCCGTGACAATAAATTGAGCGTACTCGGCGATCCGCTCCCCAATGAAGAAAAAGCTGCGGCTATAGATTGGGACAATCAGAAAGATTTTGATTTTGAATTCAGAGTAGGATTGGCAGAAGACTTCAAGGTTGAGCTATCCGATAAACTAAAAGTTACCCGAAAGATGATCGAGGTAACTGAAAAAACCGTCTCCGAGGCTGTTGAAGATGCACGCAAGCGTTATGGCAACATTACTTATCCGGAAGTTAGCGGCACAACCGATACGCTGTATGGGGAAGTAGCCCGTGAAGGTGAGCAGGACATGAAACCTGGTTACATCACCATCGAAAAACTTTCTGCAAAAGCTCAAAAACAATTCACAGGCGTTAAAAAAGATGACGTCATCACCTTTGATGGCTCAGGCCTTTCTGATGATCCAGCCGCTACGGCGCAGGCCCTGAATATTCCGGAGTCCGAAGCAAAAGAAATCAAAGGATCATTTGTCTTTAAGGTCACCACCATCAGCCATGCTGATCCTGCAGACTTGAACCAGGAATTTTTCGATAAAGTATTCGGAAAGGACCAGGTAAAATCTGAAGAGGAATTACGAGCTAAAGTCCGTGAGACCATTGAGAAAAATTACGAGCGCGAGGCCGACCACATGTTCGAGCACGAACTGGAGCATTTCTTCACCGACCTAATTAAATTCAAGTTGCCTGAAGACTTCCTCAAAGAATGGCTGAAGCGCACCGATGAGAAAATAAACGATGAGGTGCTCATTCGGGAATTCAATACGTATGCTCGTGAAATGCGTTGGAATCTGATCCGTGAAAAAATTGCCGAGCAATCCGACATTAAGGTGGAAGCTGTTGATGTTCGAGAGAAAGCAAAAGCCATGATCATCGAACAGTTCGGCGGAGCAGGAATTGCCGATCAGCTTGGCGACCGTATGGATGCCTTTGCCGATAATTACCTCCAGGGTAACGAAGGCAAAAACTTCATGCGACTCTACAACCAACTGCGTAACGAACGGATCTCAAAAGTTATTCGTGAAAAAATCAGCGTAACCGATAAAACGATTTCGTTGGAGGAGTTCCGTAAATACGTATCGGAGCATCAACACCACCATTGATTGTCCTTGGTGAGTCACCTGAGTTTTTGAGGTGGGTTCACACCAACTTATTTTCTAACTTGGAGGGAAAACCTCCACCAGTTTGGGAAAGAAAGATACTGTTGACCGAAGATCCTTTCTGATAAAAACCGGCTTGGCCGGCATGGCTTTATCGATTTCGCCTTCCGGTTTGAAGGCGAATGATTCAAAAGGTCCTCAACAGGTTCAAATTCTGATCACTGCCGATCTGCACGCTCAGTTGTTTACCCACGACGAGTTTTTTTGGGAAAACGAGCAACCAGTCTTTAAAAAAAGAGGTGGCCTTGCCGTACTCAAGCGCATGGTAGATCACTTCCGAAAAAAGAATCGCCATACCATCTTACTCGACGCCGGCGATTACATCCACGGGCATGCCATAGCCACGTTAACGGAGGGAGAAGCGCTGGTGCCGTTGATGAATGCTTTTCACTACGACCTGATTCTTCCTGGAAATTGGGAGGTAGTCTATCGGAAACAAAAAATGATTCAGGGACTGGGCAGTACTTCTGCAGCTAAAATTTGCGCCAACATGTGGCATGTGGATGACCAGGGTAAACGTAGCAACTTAATTTTTCCTCCTTACTTCATTAAAGAAATAGCGGGAGCACGAATTGGGTTTCTAGGCTATACCGACCATCTGGTGCCGCGACGACAGCCGCCGGCCTTCAGCAAAGGAATCGCATTCGAACATGCCTCTGCCTCCGTCGCAGGCTACATCAAAAAATTGCGAGAAGAAGAAAAATGCGGAATCATTATCGTCGTAACCCACATGGGACTTGCGCAACAAGTTGGACTATCCAACAACCCGGCACTGGAAGGAGCTGATTACATCATCGGTTCGGATACGCACGAACGGGTACGTGTTCCCATCGAGGGAAAATATGCCAGGGTCATCGAATGTGGGGCTTTCGGATCTTTTTTAGGAAAGCTTTCGCTGAATGTGGAGAATGGTAAACTGAAAAATTCCACTTACGAATTAATCGACGCAGATCCTGAAAAATTTCCACCGGAGCCGGCCATGGAAAAATTAGTTAAGGAAGCTGCACGTCCGCTGCAACATCAGCTTACTCCAGTCATTGGGTACACTACTACTCCCTTAATGCGGTACTTCGTACTGGAAACTCCGATGGACAATCTTATTACCGATGCCATTCGGTGGAAATTCAAACCGGATATAGCGCTCAGCAATGGATTCCGTTTTTGTCAGCCGTTGGCTGTAACCAAAGGCACCTCCACTCCCATCACGAAAGAATTTTTGTGGAACATGTTGCCACTCGACAGTGAGGCCAGGGAAGCCTGGGTTACCGGAAAACAAATCAGGCAATGGTTGGAACAGGAACTGGAAAATGCCTTTGCCACCGATCCATCGAAAAGATTTGGAGGTTGGTTTGTGAGATTCTCCGGAATGAAAGTTGTTTTCACGATCGGGAACAAAACTGGCGCTCGTGTTCAGGAAGTTCACATTGGCGGTCTTCCTTTAGAAACAGAAAAATCCTACCGGATTGTTGCGTGCGAACGGGAAGGCGATCCAATTCACACCTTATGTCGGATCGAAAATGTAACGAACCCCAAAACATTAGGCGTTTTCTTACATGCCACTGTTGAGGAGTACCTGAAACAACACCATCCCGTTTCTCCGGTCCTGGAAGGTCGCGCAGTGGCCACCGACCAGCCTCAAACCCTACTCACACAACTACAAGGCACAACCTACCGCTTTCAGTAATCATCAGGAATTTTCTGATTTGTCCTGATTATCTTCGCAGTCAATTTTCAGCGTTTATGAAACCATCACTGATCCTGCTGTTGCTTACCGTTGTCATTTCATCGGGCTGCGGACAAAACATCTCTCCGGATAAAATTAAAGAACACGTTACCATCCTGGCCTCAGATGCCTACGAAGGTCGTGGTACAGGTACAGCTGGCGAGGAAAAAGCCGCACAATACATCGAGTCGCAATTCAAAAAACTCAAGCTGAAGCCCATGGGCGATAACGGCACCTACCGGCAAACGTTCACCTTTAAGGGTGGCATGCACGGAACAGGTCAGGAAGGATCCACCAAAAACGTTGTCGCCTATCTGGATAACGGCGCCCAACACACCATTGTATTTGGTGCGCACTACGATCACCTGGGATTAGGTAACGACGGCAATTCTCTGGATGCCAATCCAAAAAATAAAATCCACAATGGTGCAGATGACAACGCCTCAGGTGTGGCCGGTATATTGGAACTAGCTCGTCGCTTTTCCGACAAGAAAAAAGAAAATCACAACTTCTTATTCATACTGTTTTCCGGAGAAGAACTGGGATTGTACGGATCAAAATACTGGACGGAGCATCCAACTATGGATCTCAGCAAAATCAACTACATGATCAACCTGGATATGGTCGGAAGACTGGATGAAAAAAATGGATTGTCGGTGAGCGGTTCAGGAACAGCTGCCGTGTGGGAGCCGTTGCTAAAGGAGTTATCTAAAGACCGGTTGCTGATTAAAACCGACTCTTCCGGAACAGGCCCCTCCGATCACACAAGCTTCTACCTTAAAAATCTGCCGGTGTTACATTTTTTCACTGGCTCACATACGGATTACCACAAGCCATCAGATGATGCTGAAAAAATCAATGCAGAGGGCGAAGCTAAAATTCTTGATCTCATCGTAGATCTGGTTAATGCAGCCCCCACCAACGAAAAATTAGCGTTTTTACCCACCAAAAACAGAACCACCGTAGCCCGCAGCGCCTTTAAGGTAACCATGGGCGTAATGCCCAGTTACTCTGCAGATGTGGAGGGTTTAAAAGTAGATGGAGTAAGTGAAGGAAAACCGGCACAAAAAGCAGGACTCGCCACCGGTGATATCATCCTGAAGATTGGTGAAATCGAGGTGAAGGGAATCGAAAGTTATATGGATGCGCTAGGTAAATTTGAAAAAGGTCAGACCGTGCCCGTAAAATTCAAACGTGGAACAGAAATACGTACCGTAAACATTACTTTCTGATTCAGCGATGGCGGTGAAGAAAACATTTGCAAGTGATAATTATGCCGGCGTTCATCCAGAGGTCATGGCGGCACTGGCCTTAGCCAATAACGGACATGAAAGTTCCTATGGAGCCGATACCTTTACTCAACAGGCTACCAGTCGATTCAAAGAGTTATTCGGAGATCAAACAGAAGTATTTTTTGTTTACAACGGAACGGGAGCAAACGTGCTGGCCTTGTCGGCCTTAACCCGATCCTACATGTCGGTGATCTGCGCAGAAAGTGCACACATCAATGTGGATGAAAGCACCGCACCAGAAAAATTTACCGGATGCAAGTTGTTGACCGTACCTGCACCCAACGGTAAAATCAGACCGGAACAAGTGGAGGCCCGAATTATCCGCGTAGGCGATCAGCATCATCCACAGGTTAAAGTGATTTCCATTTCACAAACAACGGAATACGGCACTGTTTATTCAACGGAAGAAATCAAAGCCTTATCCGATGTGGCCCATTGTCATGGGTTATTGCTGCACATGGATGGTGCGCGTATTTCAAATGCCGCGGCGGCCTTATCCATGGACTTCAAATCGTTTACAATTGAGGCTGGTGTGGATGTACTTTCGTTTGGTGGTACAAAAAATGGATTGATGTTTGGCGAGGCCGTCGTTTTTTTCAAACCGGAATTGGCCAAAGAATTTCAGTTTCTGCGCAAACAGGGTATGCAATTGCATTCCAAGATGCGGTTTATATCAGCACAATTCATAGCCTTACTTTCAAACGATTTGTGGAAAAGAAATGCTCTACACGCCAACACGATGGCGGCCAGACTGGCACAGGGTCTCAAAGGAATCAAAGGTGTTCAGATGACACAGCAAACGGAAGCCAATGGAATTTTCGCCATTCTTCCGCCAGCAGCAATTTCAAAAATTCAAGAGCACTCTTTCTTTTACGTATGGAATGAGGCCACTTCGGAAGTACGCCTGATGTGCAGTTGGGACACCACAATAGAAGATATTGACGGATTCATTGAAGCCGTCCGCAGCGCCTTGGAGGGCCTACACTAAACATGAAGAGCAGACTGCTCTTTCTCTCCCTGATCTTTTTGTTCTGGACAGGATTTTTCCTGGTCTGCAGAATCCTATTTCTTCTTTTTCACATCGATCAAAGCGCAAGCCTATCAGCATATGAATGGTTCATGATCAATGGACTCGGCTTGCGCATGGACCTTTCCATGGCCGGATACCTGACCTTACTTCCGGCAGTAGGGATGATCTTTTCGTTTGCAGTTTCAGATAAAATCATGGTTAAAATCATTCACTTCATCAACCTGGTTTATCTCATAAGCTGCAGTGTTATTGTGGTCGCTGATCTGGAACTGTACCTACATTGGGGATTCCGCATGGACGCCACACCTCTGCTGTATCTGCAACCTGAAGCCCTGGCCTCTTCAACTACTTCCAGACTTCTTTTTTTAACGATCATCTGGATATTGCTTACCGGAATCAGCGCATTCCTTTATAAAAAATTTGTAATCGGTTTTCCGTTGCAACCTCCAAACAAGGTTACTCAGCTGTTACCAATTGGACTTTTTGCGGCCTTCCTTTTTCTACCCATTCGAAGCGGAATCGGTGTGGCTCCACTCAACACCGGATTCGTTTATTTTCATACGACTAAAAGTTTTCCGAACCATGCGGGGATTAACGTGGTCTGGAATTTTTTCAGGAGTGTGATTTATCGGGATGCCTTACGGTATCCAACCGATCTGGCCGACAGGGATTCTTCCGAAAAAAGAATTCAAAAACTTATGTCCAAGCCAGATTCAACAACGTTGGTGCTGAATACCAGCAAACCAAACGTTCTTGTTATCATCCTGGAGAGCTACACTTCAAAAGTAATCGGCGCATTAGGCGGGCGACCAGAAATTGCACCAAACCTCAGCTCCTTAATTCAGGAAGGTTTGATCTTTGATCAGGTTTACGCCAGCGGGGACCGCACCGACAAAGGAATCATCTCCATTCTCAGCGGCTATCCGGCACAGCCTCGGACATCCATCGTTAAATTTCCATCCAAATCTCAAACATTACCCAACTGGCCGGCAAAAATGGCGGATCTCGGCTACCGCACTTCTTTTACTTACGGTGGTGATCCAAAGTTTGCGAATATTGAATCGTATCTCTACATCAGCCGTTTTCAATCGATCACTCAGGAGAAAAATTTTCCTCGTGAAGAAAAACGCAACAAGTGGGGTGTGCACGATGAAGGTCTTTACCGCCAACTGCTTCAGGAGTTGGATACGGCCTCAGCTCCATTTTTTAAAGTAGCCCTCACCTTAAGTAGTCACGAGCCGTTTGATGTCCCTTCGAAAAAACTATCGCAAGGTTCCTCGCCAGAGGAATTGTTTTTGAACTCTTGTCGGTATACCGACAGCGTTACCGGAGCCTTTTTAAAAAGTGCCCAACAAAAATCCTGGTGGAAGAACACGCTTGTCGTCATCACCGCCGATCATGGGCATGCCTATCCAGGCAAACGCGAAGAGATGAACAAAGAACGCTTCCTGATTCCATTAGTATGGATGGGCGGTGCGCTTCGAGACGAATACAAAGGCCAACGGATTTCTGTCACCGGTAGCCAAACGGATCTGGCCAATACCCTGCTTCATCAATTACAGGCTTATGATGATCAATTCCGTTTCAGCAGAGACCTGCTTGCACCCAATCCCACTTCATTTGCCGTTTTCACGTTCAATAATGGATATGGCGTTGTTACTCCGCATTCAGATTTTATTTGGGATTTTGAATTTAAAAGGCATCTGATCTATAATGGTCCTGTTCATCCTGAAGCCGAAGAAACCGGACGAGCATTTATGCAGGTGCTTTTCAATGATTACAATGAACGGTAACTTTGATAAAAAGTAACCCCGCCAACATGAGAAGAAAGTTTATTTTATTTCTGTTCCTGGCGGGATGCTCCGGCCTGTTTGCACAGGATTTTGGGCTTTCCTTTTCCTACTTCGTTCCACGCAACGGTTCTTTTTCCACACCCGTAAGCCCGTTCTCTATTCGAGGTCTTGGCGTAGACTTTGGAAAAGTCATCTCCTTAGAGACTGGAGCAAGCCTTTATCGAATGAGTGGCTTGAACATCATCGGCTTACCCTTCGAAAACGTAGAGCCTATGGCTGGTCCTAATCTGACCTTGCTTATTCCAGGAGAAATTGTATTCAGACTTAGAGGAAAGAAAGCTGAATTCAATGTGAATGGAGGAGGCTTTGTTTATAATGCCTTCTTCCAAAAACTAAATGAAGGAAATATTGACCGGGCCATCCGTGCGTATGAAGGATGGCAGCTGGCTAATGCTGACCTGAGTTATTCATCCAAACCAGGAGCAGGGTGGAAGGCAGGTGCTGAATTTGTTTTTGATGTAACCCGGCAATGGGGACTGAGCTTTGAGGTTAATTACTTAGCTGGTTCTTCCGCACTTCCACTCATGGGCACCTATGTCGGACTCAATGCCGACAACCAACTCATTGAACGTCCGGCTGATTTTAAAAATGCAAAACTTGATTTGACTGGTCTCGAATTTTCGCTCTCTATTCTAATGAGGGGACGCCGTTAAGCGAAGCCGCATCGATTACCTGCTTGCCTGCAATAAAATAAATCTGATCAGATTTTTTTGGCGTCACCGGATGACGGCCGGTAAAGGCACCAAACGCTGGAAGCACCATTTGATTATTACTAATCCAAAAGCACGGAAATGTTTCAGAATCTCTGCCCTTTCCTCGGAGGGTTATCGCAGGATGGATATGCCCGCAAATCCTGAAGAGGCCATCGGAAGCATCCAAAGGCTCGTGCCTCAAAAGAATTTTGTGATCCAGAAACAACTCCTCATGGACCACAATACCATATTTGACATACTGCCGCTCACTCAAAATATCATGATTGCCGGTAACCAACTCGAACCTGATGTCACTAAGTGATTGGACAAGTTGACCAAAAGATTCCCACTCTGAGTTGTAGTGACTATGAAATAAATCCCCTAAAAAAATAATGCGTTGCGGTTTGTGCTGAAGTGCCAGTGAAATCAAATTCTCCAGATTGGTTTTATTAGCCCTCAAAGGAACCGGTATTCCAGCCCTCCGGAAATGATTCGCTTTTCCCAGATGCAGATCAGAAAGTAACAGCGTTCGTTTTCCAGGAAAGAAAACAACCTTTTCAGGCAACAATACCATTTCATTTTCTGCAACCCTTATCTGCACTGCTCGGTTCACACAATTTATTTAAAAACTAACTTTTTATTTACTAACTATTTATTTTTCAACTAATTACAAAAGATCAAAAGACAACAATTCCTTAATATTAGACATTCCAGCCATGAGAAGTATCAGTGTTATTATTGCCGGATTTGTTTATCATTAAGGCCCCAAAATAATACCTATGTTCGATCTGGATGTTTCGATGTCTCTGCTGCTGATTCTTTTTATTCTGGCAGCCTGTTCTTTTGAATTTGTTAATGGTTTTCACGATACCGCCAATGCGGTGGCTACAGTTATTTATACCAATACGTTAAAACCTTGGTTTGCCGTAATCTGGTCTGGCATTTGGAACTTTTTAGGTGTTTACTGGGGTGGTATTGCCGTGGCCATGGGAATTGTAAACCTACTTCCCCTGGAGTCTTTAATGGACCAGAACCTTTCACATAGTCTATCCATGGTTGCGGCACTTTTGATAAGCGCCATATTCTGGAATGTGCTAACCTGGTATTACGGCATTCCTTGTTCTAGCTCTCATACATTAATCTCCGCAATTATTGGTGTTGGTATTGCCTACTATTTGTTACCAGGTGCAGCTGGAGACGGAGTCAACTGGACTAAGGCTAAAGAAATCGGACTTTCGCTTTTGCTTTCGCCAGCGGTAGGCTTCACGCTTACCATTCTGCTGATGCTTTTGCTTCGCATGCTGACCCGAAAAACAAAAGAAGGCGAAGATTTATTTAAGGAACCAAAAAAGAATACGGCACCTCCTTTCTGGATTCGTGCCATATTAATTGTAACCTGTACTCTTGTAAGCTTCTTCCACGGCTCAAACGACGGTCAGAAAGGTGTAGGTTTAGTTATGCTCATTTTGATTGCCATCGTTCCAACCTATTTCGCATTGAATTCAGATGTTGACCTCTCCAAACTTCAGGATCCACTCTACAAAATTGAACAATCTCTTAGCCGGATCGATTCAACTTCATTATCCGAAAAAGACCGCGAGACGTATTTAAAGGTCTCTGCCATTCAAAGCGGGCTGACTGCTCAATTCACCTCAGCTAAATCGGTAAGTGAAATTCCTTCTGCAGACCGCTTCTCCATTCGCCGCGATGTTATGGTGATGGATAAAGGGGTTAAAAACCTGATCAAAAACGACGATGTGGTCATCTCTACCACCGACGAAAAATCATTAGAAACCAACATGAAAAGTCTGCGCAAAGTGACAGACTATTCTCCAAGCTGGGTTTTGTTGATCATCTCACTTTCACTTGGTATTGGAACCATGATCGGATGGAAGCGTATCGTTCGCACCATCGGTGAAAAGATTGGAAAGGAGCACCTCACATACGCTCAGGGAGCCAGTGCAGAGATGGTAGCTTCATTCACCATTGGAATGTCCAGTTTCTGGGGATGGCCGGTGAGTACCACTCAGGTACTTTCTTCTGCTATTGCCGGCAGCATGGTAGCCAGTAAGGGTGTAAAGAATCTTCAACCTGCTACAGTGAGAAATATTTTGCTCACCTGGGCATTGACATTACCGGTTGTAGTAACCCTTTCAGGATTGCTATTCCTGCTCTTCAGAAATATTTTTGAATAAGTCTCCTGACTACTCTTTATAGGGTAGCCAGGTCTGTGTTCTGAAGAACGGTCCCAGGTAACCGCGGACCTTAAGCGTATTGTCTTCTAACCAGATTTTACAGCGGTAGATTTTTCCGATCTGCGGATCAAGAATATCGCCGCCTG
>Ga0068872_10003207_pt1 | contig 12557 bp, 10 predicted proteins | sample NOAtaG_7_FD_66441 | JGI IMG/M metagenome (GOLD analysis project Ga0068872, IMG submission 66441) | Freshwater lake microbial communities from Lake Erie, under a cyanobacterial bloom - NOAA_Erie_Diel1S_2200h metaG | ecosystem: Environmental > Aquatic > Freshwater > Lake | place: USA: Ohio, Lake...
CGCAAAAGATGGCTTTCGAGCAGTTCTTCGGCCCTTATCCATTTGATTTTCACGCGGATTTCCAGGCTGGCGCCGGCGTGAATGAATGCCTCGGCGATGGATTTGTAGCTGTCTTTTAGTTCGACGTATTTTCCTACCAATGCCACCTGCACTTCATCCAGCGGGTTTTTCAGGCGGCCGAGGAATTTTTTCCATTCGCTCAGGTCCGGCTTTTGAGGAGCACTAAGTCTGAGTTTGGCGATGGCCCGCTCATCCAGTTTTTCCCGGGCCATGAGCAGGGGCACATCGTAGATGCTTTCGGCATCCATGGCTTCAATTACACAGTTCAGTTGTACATTACAAAAGAGGGCCACCTTCCGGCGGATTTCCTGTGGCAGCTTATGTTCGGTGCGGCAGACCAGAATATCCGGCTGTACACCGGCTTCCTGCAGCATTTTTACAGAATGCTGAGTAGGCTTTGTTTTAAGCTCGCCGGCAGAATTGAGATATGGCACAAGCGTCAGATGAACAACCAGTACCTCATGGGCTGCTTTTTCCCAGCGAACCTGTCGCAGGGCCTCGATGAAGGGAAGCGATTCAATGTCTCCCACACAGCCACCAATTTCTGTTATGACCACATCGTACTGGCCCGTTTCACCCAGAAGGTAGAAATTTCGCTTGATTTCATCAGTTATGTGGGGAATTACCTGCACGGTTTTGCCCAGGAATTCACCTTTCCGTTCCCGGCTTATTACATTATTGTAAATACGGCCGGTGGTGATATTGTTGGCCCTGGATGTCGGCAGGTTGAGAAATCGCTCGTAATGACCAAGGTCGAGATCGGTTTCAGCACCATCTTCTGTAACATAACATTCTCCGTGTTCGAACGGATTAAGTGTTCCCGGGTCGATGTTGAGATAGGGGTCGAACTTCTGAATGGTGACGGATAGTCCTCTGGATTGCAGTAATTTAGCCAGAGACGCTCCGATGATTCCTTTGCCAAGGGAAGATGTTACCCCACCCGTAACGAAGATGTATTTGGTCTGATTCATAAATACCTGGTTACGGACTGCAAAGCTAAGCCAGCAGGGGCACAAGCCAAAGGAAGCGGAGCATGTAAATTGAAATTTTTAAGCAGCGGGCATTTCCTTCAGCTTACCCCGGAACATTTTATCCATTTGCTCAAATAATTCCGGGTGGTTTTTGCGGAATCCCTCCGGATTTTCGAAGAAATACTCGGAGGTAATGGAGAGAAATTCTGCCAGATTAAGACCGCCGTAGGGATTGATTTCCGTTTGTCCCTGCCGGGTCAGCTCCATTTTGTACCGGATGAGCTGAATCCATGGCAGGGAGTAGGAGTGGGATATCAAGGATTTAGGAAGACCGTCAATCCTGCCGTCGGCTTTATCCAGAAGATGAACAAATTCGTGAATGCCCACATTATGCATATCCCCCGGGTTTATAAAACCTTCATGCAGTGCTTCTGCAGACAGAATCATTTTGCCTTCCAGTACGCCCGTACCAACCATTCCAAGAATCAGGCTGTCATCTTTGTCTGTTTCAAGGTTGAAATTGAAGGAAGACCTGAGAAGCAAAACTTCGTCCAGTTCATAGCTGTTCCATTCTTCGAAATGGAATATGGGGATAATGGCAGATGCTGCAACCAGGTGTTCGCTCAGCTGGTCTACCTCCCATCCTTCGCCCACAATTCTGGTGTTTGAAAGAAACCAGGCAGCATCCTTCCGGAACTGAATCTGGTGATGATTCGGAAGTCTCACGTAAAATTCAACATACCGGACCAGGAGTTCATGGGAAATATGGTCAAACGGAAGGGCTTCAATGGATTTGCGATGCCTTCTGAATCCCAGACCTTTGGTTTTTTCTGGTCCGTTTTTGTCGAGACGCGCCAGATAGCCATTTAAAAATAGCATCATGAGTATGAGGATAACAACTGTCATTTTTCAAGGGTGGAATCAGTAAACAAATAAGATTCAATTATTTTTAGTTGACAAAAAATCACTCCCTGCATTTATACCCGATGCTTCCTTTTATTTTTACTCCATGTCCGGCTCAGTCTATATTTTCGGCAAATGAATGAGTCGATTCAATCGCCGCTGGCAGACCGCATGCGTCCACGCAATCTGGATGAGGTGCTTGGCCAGGAACATCTGACTGCTGCTGGTAAGCCTCTGCGTAACTGGCTTGATTCCGGCAGGATGCCTTCCCTGATTTTCTGGGGCCCGCCCGGTACTGGAAAAACTACCCTTGCCAGATTACTGGCTTCCGGTTTGGGCATACCCTTTGAGTTTATGTCGGCCATATCAGCGGGAGTTAAGGAAGTTCGGGATTGCATACATCGGGCGAGGGAAGCTGGCCAGATTGTTCTGTTTCTGGACGAAATACACCGTTTTAACAAATCCCAGCAGGATGCCTTGCTCGGAGCAGTGGAAGCGGGGCATATTCTGCTCATCGGGGCAACTACCGAAAATCCATCTTTTGAGGTGAACCGGGCCTTGCTTTCCCGCTGTCAGGTACTTGTGCTGAAAGAACACAGCCGCGAATCACTGGAAGCCATGCTGAAGCGGACACTGGAAAATGATGGCTGGCTTAAGGAGATGAAAGTGGAAATCAGGGAGACCGAAGCCCTCATCCTTCATTCGGGTGGTGACGGCAGGCGCATGCTGAATCTGCTGGAAATGGCGGTTAATTCTTTTCCGGAAAATGAGCCTGTGGTTCTCGATAATGCGGTGCTGGAAAAGTTTTTGCAGAAGCGAATTCTTGCCTATGATAAATCCGGTGAGCAGCATTACGATATCATTTCGGCTTTTATAAAATCCATGCGTGGTTCAGATCCCGATGCCTCCTTGTATTGGCTGGCCAGAATGCTGGCAGGAGGGGAGGATGTGCAGTTTATTGCCCGGCGCATGCTGGTGCTGGCTGCGGAAGACATTGGCCTGGCAAATCCAAATGCTCTTCTTCTGGCTCAGACCTGCTTTCAGGCCTGCTCGGTCATCGGTATGCCGGAGGCGAGGATTATTCTTTCTGAAACGGTTATTTATCTTGCCAATTCTCCAAAAAGTAATTCGGCCTACGTGGCCATTGAGCGGGCGCTTGAAGCGGTTCAGAGATTCCCGGATTTGCCTGTGCCCATGCACCTTCGCAATGCGCCTTCCGGCCTGATGAAAAGTTTGGATTATGGGAAGGGCTATTTATATCCCCATGACTTTCCTGGTGCAAAGGCCGAACAGCAGTATCTGCCGGATGCGCTGAAGCACACAAAGTTCTATCAGCCAAAGGAAGGAGGGAAATAGTGGATAGCGGGTAATTTCCCGATTGCGGATTTATAAGGCTGATTACTTTGTTTTGTTAAACCCAGAAAACGCATTAGAAAATCTATTCCGAGTCTATCCGCCGCGGCGGACAAATCAGAGGCTTAGCCGCCTTTTCTTCTGTATCTGTAGCGCTGCTACGAATTTCGGATAAAAGGCGCTGATTTATTGCATATTAGGCTCTCATAACGAAGTTCTAATGCATTATCCGGGTTAAAGCTGGCTTTTGTATTAATGCATCAAATCCCGGACGGGCTTCCCTTGTTTCGCGCAGAATGGGAATTACAATGCCTTTCAGCAGATGAAAATCTAAAATCAAAGGCTGAGCCTCTGGCGACAGGAAGAGCCGTTTGAAGAAATAATCAGCTAAGTGGAATTCTGAGCAGTACCGAGCTTCCGATTCCCTCTTCTGAGTCAAAGCTGATTTGCCCCCTCATTTCATCTGCCATTATTTTACAGAGATAAAGGCCGAGGCCTTTGCCGCTGATGCCGGGGTGGAAGGTTTTGTATAAATGGAAAATCTGCTTGCCGCTCAGGCTTGTATCCATACCCATTCCCCGGTCGCTTACTTTGATCTGGAGAAAATCGGATTGTACAGATGCCTGAATGGTGACTTTCGGATCGCCGGTTTTCTTTCTGAATTTTAAGGCATTAGTAAGCAGCTGTGTAAGAATTGACTCTACATAGTTCCGGATGGTGCGTGCATGAAGAGTCTCTTCGAAATCCATCCGAATATTTTTCTTCATAGCGGTCATGGTAAACGGAATACGGGAGATGGCGTTTTCTGCAGCATCTTTCAGGCGGAAGTCTTCTTCCTGAATTTCAGTTCTGTCCTTGATGGTCAGGATGGCATTAAGGTCTGAGATAATGCTGTCCAGTTTGGAGGATGTGCCATAAAGCTTTTCGAAAATTTCCTGGTTTTCAGGCGTTAATCCGGAGGCATCCATAGCACCACAAAGCATGGAAATATTGGCAATCTGAGCACGCAGGCTATGGGATGTGATGAATGTAAATTCTTCAAGATCCCTGTTTTGTGTCACCAGCTGTTCCATGAGTTTCTTTCGCTCCTCATTCTTCTTGCGGCGCTCGGTTACATTGCGGAAGCAAACAGCCATACCCTCCATAGAAGGATACAGGCTGATGTCGTACCACTGTCCCGTTGGCTGATAATACTCCTCGAACTCAATGGTATTGGCGTTCTTTTTGGCCTTTCGGAAAAACTGGTAATACTTGGTGGCTTCTTCTTCCGGAAAGACCTCCCAGATATTTTTCCCTATCAGTGAAGTCCGTTTTTTGAAAAAAAGTTTTTCAGTGTCTTTGTTGGCGTTGGTAATGGTCCACTTCGTGTCCAGCACGAATAAAGGATCGGTTACACCTTCGAGAATACTGTGCAATTTTAGGGCATACTCCCGGTTTCGTTTTTCTGTGGCCTTTAAAACTGAAATATCATCAGCAATCAGAATAAACCTTGCCTGCTGGTTTTCTTCATCTCCTTCGATGGGAATCAGGGATAAATTTACCCAGAAATCTTTTCCGCCGGGTCCTGCAAACTTCCGCTCTCCTTTCCAGAATTTCTTTCCGCTGATGCAGTCATTTATTTCCAGATTGTGATCATCCCGGTATGAGGTTGATTGCAGACAAGTCCAGAGATGGCCTGTACATTCCATGCCGGAGTCGTTCCTTAATTTCCGTAGATTCTCGTTAACGAAGATGAGGTAGCCGCTGTTGTCAAGCAGTGCCATCAGACTGTTTTTGGAGACAGCATCCCGGAAGCGAATCAGATACTGATTTGCAGCCTCGGTGCTGCTTTCAGCCTTGACCTGAAGGCTGACATCATTTGCCAGAACAACTCTTGCCTTTCTTCCCCGGAAAACAATTTTACCTGAGGATAGCTTCACATAAATGGTTCTTCCGTCTTTATGGGTATGCCTCCAGATTTTTCCTTGCCTTTCTTCAAGGCGATCGCAACGGATGGCATCAATCAACTCCTCCACATCTTCTCTGGGCCGGATTTGCCGGATGGTCATTTTTTCAAATTCATCCTGCGTATATCCGTAAAATTTTATCGCTGAATCGTTTACGGCAAGAAAGTTCAGACTTTCAAGATCGTACACCCACATGGGGTTGGGATTTCGCTGAAACAGTGAACGAAAAGTAGCCTCCGAATCATGCAGCCTTATTTCTTCTTCCTTCGGAATTGTTATTTCCCATGCCAGGAAATCGAGTCTTACTATTTCTCCTTTTTCATTTTTAGCGGTCTGCTTTTTTTCATGCAGCCATTTTACCTGACCCGAAGGGGTAATAATCCGGTATTCAATTTCTTCGAAATTATTCGAAAGAAGATTCTTGGAGTACACATCCGCAAGAGCCTGATCATCAGGATGAATGCAATTCCGGAGAAGCTCGGGATTTAGCCGGAGCATCTCCATGGGAACTTCATAAACCCCGGAAAAATTTTCGGTCAGAAACAGGGTTCGTGCTTCTGAAACATCCCTTGTCCATACCAAATGGCCGAAGGCGGTAAGGATGTCACTGGTCAGGCCCGCATGATTGGTAAAGGTTCTCACATCAGCATTCAAAAAATACTCTCCGGAACGATTTAGGAAGTGCTTCAAAGATGAAATTCCAGAAATTCAATTTCAAGGGTTCAGTACCTTCTGAGGGCCAAGTGAACGATTTATTGAAAACATGCGGTTCACCGGTAAGTATTATAGCCGCTGCATAAACCGCTTAATTGCTTCAGGCTTCCAGGAGCTAAATTGGTGCTCTTCAATTTTTTGACGCGCTTGTTTTACAAGATTAATATAAAAAGCCAGGTTCTGAATGGAGGCAATCTGAAGGGCAAGAATTTCTTTGGAAATAAACAAATGACGCAGGTAAGATTTACTGTATTCGCGGGATGCAAAGCATTCAAGGCCTTCGTCAATCGGCGAATTGTCAAACTTCCATTTCTCATTTTTGATATTGATGATGCCTTCGGTGGTAAAAAGCATGCCATTCCGGCCGTTTCTTGTTGGCATTACACAGTCAAACATGTCAACGCCGAGGGCAATGCATTCCAGAATATTTTCCGGGGTGCCCACACCCATCAGGTATCTGGGTTTGTCTTGCGGAAGTATTTCATTTACCAGCGCGGTGTGCTCGTACATCATTTCTGCTGGCTCACCGACCGAAAGTCCTCCGATGGCATTGCCCGGCATATTGCGGGAAGCCACGAATTCCGCACTTGCTTTTCTTAAATCAGGGAAAACCGATCCCTGAACAATGGGGAACAGATTTTGCACATGACCGTAAAGCGGTTGGTTATCCTTCATCCATACAATACAGCGGTCCAGCCAGCGGTGCGTCATTTCCATGGAATCCATCGCATAACGGTAAGTACACGGATAGGGTGGGCATTCATCAAATGCCATGACAATATCTGCTCCGATGCTTCTCTGGATTTCCATCGACTTTTCGGGCGTGAACAAATGGCTGCTTCCGTCGATGTGGGACTTGAAAGTAACGCCGTTTTCTGTGATTTTTCGCTGAGCGGCCAGGCTGAACACCTGATAGCCTCCGCTGTCGGTCAGGATTGGTTTATCCCAGCCGTTGAAATGATGCAGGCCTCCGGCTTTTTCAAGCACTTCAGTTCCCGGCCTCAGATAAAGATGATAGGTGTTTCCCAGTATAATCTGAGCTTTGATGTCTTCTTTCAATTCTCTGGGATGCACTGCTTTAACACTGCCCGCAGTACCTACCGGCATAAAAATGGGCGTTTGGATTTCACCATGCCCGGTTTTGATGATGCCGGTTCTGGCAGAAGATTTCGGGTCTGTACTTAAAACTTCAAACTGCATTTCCGGCTTCTTTTGTTTGTTTTGCACCGCAAACCTACGGATTAAGGCTGAGTTTGGAATTGTGCGAATGAAAACCACCTATGCGGGTGAAACCCCGAAGCAACAGGGATATTATTTTCCACCGGAATGGGCGCCGCATCGTGGCACCTGGTTAAGCTGGATACACAAGGAAGAATCCTGGCCCGGAAAACTCGAGGCTGCCTATCCGGCTTACTGTGAATTTATTTCCCGCCTGAGTTTTCATGAGGAAGTGAACATCAATGTGGCCGGTCCTGAAATGGAAGCTGAAGCTATCCGCCGCCTTAAGGCCTTTGACCATAACCGTCACAACATACTCTTTCACCATTTTCCCAGCAACGACGCATGGTGCCGGGATCACGGACCTGCCTTCCTTCTTCACAAATCAAAGCCCGGTAAGAGGGCTGTGGTTGACTGGGATTATAATGCATGGGGAGGTAAGTATCCGCCATTCGACCTTGACGATGTAATTCCTTCAAAAATTGCAGAGAAATACGGCATTCCCTGCTTCTTGCCGGGTATCATTATGGAAGGTGGCTCAGTGGAATTCAATGGTGCAGGCACGGTAATGACAACCTCCGCCTGTCTTCTGAATCCTAACCGCAATCCGGATTATTCCAAAGAGGAAATCGAATGGTTTCTGAAGGAGTTCTACGGAATGGAGCAGGTTCTATGGCTGGGTGATGGTATTGTTGGCGATGATACCGATGGCCACATCGACGATATTGTCCGCTTCGTAAAGCCGGATACCGTGCTTGCGGCCGTGGAAGAAAACAAGGAGGATGAAAACTACGAAATTCTTCAGGAAAATCTGAAGATGCTGCGTTCCTTCCGGCTGCTCAATGGAAAGCCACTCAATATTGTAGAACTTCCGATGCCCTCACCCGTCATCTGGGAAGATCAGCGACTGCCTGCCAGCTATGCAAACTTTTACATCGGCAACGGAGCCGTATATGTCCCGACATTCCGCGATCGTAAAAACGATACAGCTGCCTTGCAGGTCATCCGGAAGTGTTTTCCGGACCGGGTAATCTACGGCATTGATTCCACCGACCTGATCTGGGGCCTGGGAAGTTTTCATTGCCTGAGCCAGCAGGAACCAGCCTGATTCAAAGCCAGCGTTTTTTCCGGAACCACCACAGGTGAACCCCGGTAATAGCCAGCATAACAAGCCATACGGCAGGATAGCCAAGCGGACTTTCGAGCTCCGGCATGTAGCGGAAATTCATTCCATAAACCCCGACCAGAAATGTAAGGGGCATGAAGAAAGCAGAGTAAACGGTCAGGAATCGCATTACATCATTGCTTCGTTGACCGGCAATGGTCAGGTTGAGGTTGATGAGGCTGGCTGCACGGTCATTGGCTTCTTCGCAAAGGGCGTTGATCCGGTCGAACATGTCCAGTGCATCCCGCGCAATGGGCTCATTTCCCGCTTCATTCGCAAGAAATTCCCTGAGAGGACCTGAAGCTGTAAAAAGTTGTTTCATTACGGATGCTTTTCGCTTCAGGGCATAAAGGCTCCTTGCCAGCGAAGCAACTTTATCACTTTCCAGCAGTTTGCTTTCGAAAAACTCAATGTCTGTAATCAGGTCCAGAAGTGCCGGCTCAAAAGAGCGGAAACTATGCTTGAGAATTTTGGAAACCAGTTGAAGAGCGGAGGTTTCGGGCGGAAAAGATGCGCTCTTTTTAATAAGCTCATCCAGCCATGGAAATTTTCTCCTGTGGAGGCTTATTACTCTTCCCTCACTGAAATAGATGGCGATTTTATTGGAAATTTCGCGTATTGATTTAAACTCCAGACTGGTGTTTTCCGGATCTACAGCCCTTGCAATCAGGAAGAAAGATTCGTCATCTCCGAAAGATTCTGTTTTAGGCAAATGTTCGGCCTGCAGTACATCCTGAATGTAGAGGGAAGGGATATTCAGCTCGGAAGCCAGGTTTTCGAGCTCGCCTTCATCCGGGGATTGAAGATCAATCCAGTCGAAGTTTCGCTCGGAAGATTTAAAAATGTGGGAGCGCATCCTGTTTAGTCTGCCTCAATGACTGCTTCGCGGAAAATCTTCTGGATAAGGCCCTGCAAGACTTTGCCGGGTCCGAGTTCTGTAAACCTGCCGGCTCCGTCGGCAACCATGTTCTGCACCGACTGCGTCCATCGAACCGGTCCTGTGAGCTGAAGGGCCAGGTTTTTCCGGATAACATCCACATCCATAGAAGGACTGCCAGTGAAATTCTGATAAACAGGACAGACCGGAGCCTTGATTTCCGTTTCAAGAATCGCTTTCTCCAGATCCACCCGGGCAGGCTCCATCAGCGGGGAATGGAATGCGCCGCCGACCGGAAGCAGTAATGCTCTTTTTGCACCGGCTGCCTTCATTTTTTCGCAGGCTGCCTCCACAGCTGATACTGCACCGGATATAACCAGCTGACCCGGACAATTGTAATTGGCAGCAACCACAACGCCATCAACCGAGGCACAAATTTCTTCTACTACGGAATCCTCAAGTCCAAGTACAGCTGCCATGGTGGAAGGCTGCAATTCGCAGGCTTTCTGCATGGCAAGTGCTCTTTTCAGAACCAGGGTCATGCCGTCTTTGAAATCCATTGCGCCGGCCGCAACCAGGGCAGAAAATTCACCCAGGCTGTGTCCCGCCACCATGTCCGGACGAAAGGCATCACCGAGGCTTAAAGCCTTTGCAACGGAATGAAGAAAAATGGCAGGCTGTGTAACCTTTGTTTGTTTCAGTTCCTCTTCGCTGCCTTCAAACATGATTTTAGGCAAATCGTAGCCTACAATGTCACTGGCTTGCTGAAAAAGCGGACGAAGGGATTCATTTTGTTCGAAAAGGTCTTTTGCCATTCCCGGAAACTGGGCTCCCTGGCCGGGGAATACATAGGCTTTTTTCATTTTTTGAAAGAGGATGTTGAATTAGCAGAATTGAAGAGCAAGAATAAGCCAAACTGCCTGATTCGAAAAAACAAATCTCAGGCAAAAAGTAAATTGCATCCTCTGATTTCAGCCTGGTCAAGCCTGCCCAGGATACTGAAACTGCCATCGTCATAAACGCTGCCCAGATCTTCTGAAGCGATAAAGGCGCAGCTGGCGAAGTTGCTCAGGTCGATGAAATTGAGGACGCCTCTTCCGGAATCTGAAACGACAGCCAGCGGGTCTTCGGGCTGGCGGATGAATGCCCTCAGGGTTCCGGAAGGGATGTATCGATCCGGGAAAGCATAGGCCTGCGAAAGCAGCTCACACATTCCGAATTCCGAAATCAGCCGCTTTGGCCGGAAACCTTGTTCCAGTGTTTCGAGCAGTTCGGTTTTGCTGATTTCCTGGCGCAGACCTTTCATCCCGCCTGTTTCAATCATCAGGGCATCTGAAAAATCCGGGTACCGGCCTGATTCCAGCAGGCTCAGGTAAGCATGGCTTACTCCGAAAATCAATGGCTGGCGACCTCTTTTCCGGCAGTCCTGCAAGGCTGTTTCGAAGGAGGAGAAATTCATCCCGAAAAAGCGCACTTCGGAAGCACTCAGTTCCTGCAGTGCCTTTACCATAAAAATCAGGCTGGATTCTGTATTTTCTTCATAGCCCGGGAGCAGGGCAAGGATTTCGGTGTTGTAAAGGTCCCCTGCGGCCTTCTGAAATGCCAGCCGGCTTGATTGCGCATAAAACTCCGGGTCGGCAATGAGGTGGCGGCTTCGGTTGCCCCCGGTACCACTGCTGCTGAAGCGGAGGACTGGCTGAAAACCATTGCAGAAAACATCATTGCTTTTAAAAAATTCTATGGGCAGGAATGGAATTTCCTCAGGCTTTTGCGGAGCATAATCTTTGCGGCCAATGAGCTGAAGGTAGCGGGCGTAAACAGGATTTTCCTTCGACTGAAAATAAAATAATTCAAGGGCCAGCTGCGCGAATGCCGCATCATTTTTCTGAAGACTCAGGATTTTATTCCGGAAATTTCGGAAGTCCATGCTGAATTTCTGATTTACCTCCGCTCGAGTATTGCTGCTGTCATCCGGCTTACACAAATCAGGTCGCCGGCATCGTTGTGAATTTTGATTTCCCAGACCGAGATTTTCCGGCCCAGCTGAAGGGAGGTGCAGGTGCCGGTTACTTTTCCTTCTCTCACCGATTTGATGTGATTGGCATTGATTTCCAGTCCAACGGCGTAGAGACCTGAATCAGGCGGAAGTGCCAGGTTGGCTGCGACTGAGGCCAGCGTTTCGGCCAGGGCCACCGAGGCTCCTCCGTGCAGAATGCCATAGGGCTGTTTGGTCCGGTGGTCTACCGGCATAGAAGCGCAGAGGTAATCAGGACCGAGGGCAGTAAATTCCATGCCCAGCGTCTCTCCCATATTGCCGGGCGTCATCTGGTTTAATTCACTGAGATGAATGTGTTCGGGGAAAATTCTTTTCATTTTTTTATCCGGATGGAAACCAAATCAACCAGCCTGCGTTCGGGACTGAAATATGCACAAGCTGTTTGTGTTTTTCAGAAAATTCAGAGTCCTGCCGATGGCGGGACTTTGTTGTTTTTAATCTTCTTCTTCGTCGTCCTCTGATTCGAAGGAGTAGCGTACAGGATCGAGTTTAAGATTCCCGCTGTTATATTCGCTTATGAAGCGAAGCAAAACTTCTTCATTGATTTCGGGTACATTCAGGTAGGCTTCCATACCCACGCCGTATTCGAAGGACTCGTCGTAGCTTACAGATTCCGCCACATTGGCGTCACCTGCTTCTTCGATTTCGTACATGGCGAATGCCTTATAGGCTTCAACTTCTTCTGACTCCTCGTGTTCTTCCCCTATGGCATTCCCTTCTTCGTCTACATCGAAATCAAAACCACGGTAATCCGGGAATTTTTCTTTTGTACGGGCTTCGGCCATTTCAAGCAGATTCGATTCATAAGCCAGACGCAGGGTTCCTAGCAGGCAGTCGAATACAACCTGTTGTCCGTTGTACTCACCAATGAAGAAAAACTCTGCCATTTCATCTGAGACTTCATCTTCATCAACAAAGCGGTAAGGCTTTCCTGCTTTCGCAAACTCTTGTTTGAGTCTCAGTATTTCTTCTGGATTTAATCCTTGATTTTCAACCATTTGATTGTTTGAATTGTTTAAATTTAATTGCTGTCATGCAGGCTGTTCCACCCAGTAAAAATGGAATAAGAAACTCAGTAAAAAAAAGCAGACTCTGATGAGGAAGACCGAGAACCTGCCACAGTCTGCCTGCAAGAATGTGATTATTACTCAGGCTCAGCCACCATGACCATGTTAACCATACCAGACCACTGCAAATCCCACCGAACAAGAATGCCCGGCCAGGTTGAATACGGAAGGGGAATGATGCGAGAAAATTGAAAGGCACAAATACCCACCAGGGAAGTAAAATCGGC
>Ga0068872_10003211_pt1 | contig 12548 bp, 8 predicted proteins | sample NOAtaG_7_FD_66441 | JGI IMG/M metagenome (GOLD analysis project Ga0068872, IMG submission 66441) | Freshwater lake microbial communities from Lake Erie, under a cyanobacterial bloom - NOAA_Erie_Diel1S_2200h metaG | ecosystem: Environmental > Aquatic > Freshwater > Lake | place: USA: Ohio, Lake...
ATGAGGTGCAGCGGCTCCAGCTGGGCGTAGTCGATGTCCGGCAGGTAGGGCGCGAACCAGCAGGACTCGGGGATGCGGTCCCAGTTGGACCAGCCGTCCACGCTGTCTTTGCAGATGGCCGGGGGGTGGAACCACTGCCCCGCGTGCTCGGCCGCCCACGGGTGGGTCTCGTGCAGGTGGTTGCCCACCCAGTCCATGATGACGCGCATGCCGCGGGCGTGGGCCCCGTCGACCAGCGCGCGCAGGGCCGCGTCGTCCCCGAAGCGGGCCTCGATGTCCCGGCGCGCCGACGGCCAATAGGCGTGGTAGGCGGCGTAGGTTTGGCCGCAGTCACCGCCCCAGGCGCCCTCGGCGTTGTCTTGCGGGTTGCTGATCCAGAGCGTGCGGACGCCCATCGCGGCGAGCAGGTCCAAGCGCGCCGTCAGCCCCGCGAAGTCGCCTCCCAGGTACTCGCCGGCCGCCACGGTGGCGCCGGTGGGGGCGTCGTTGGACGGGTCCCCGTTGGCGAAGCGGTCCACGAAGGCGAAGTACATCGGGCCATCGGCCCAGGCGGCGTCCCCGCCCGCGTCCGTCCAGAAGGGCACGTACAGCTCGTCGCTCTGCGCGCCGTCCTCGGCCACCGCCACGGCGCGCAGGGTGTGCCGGCCGACCGACAGCCCGGCGAAGGCGAAGTCCACCGCGCCATCCGCGCCCACGGCCGCCTCCACCGGCGCGCCGTCCAGCGTCGCCTCCACCCGCTGCACGCCGCCGCCCTTCGCCCCCGCCGCCGCCTGCACGCGCACGGCCGCGGCGCCGGCCGCGCGGTCCACCGCGAGGGAGGCCACCGTGAGGGTGGGCAGCCGACAGTCCGGCACGATGACCATGCTGTTGCAGGCCGAGGACGTGCCGCTGCCGCAGGTGTGCGCGAAGTCGGTGACCCAGGGCTCCTTGTAGCCCTCGTCGCACTGGATGAAGGGCGCCGCCGGGTCGCAGGCCCAGGCTTCGTAGGCGTCGGACGTCCACAAGACCCGCTCGACGACCTTGTAGGCGTGCGGGCCGGGCGGCAACGAGAGGGTGGCCGACCAGCCGCCGGCGCCATCCGGCTCCAACGGGTGCGCCGTCGTGTCCCAGTTGTTGAAGCTGCCGGCGACCACCACCTCATCGGGCGGGGGCGCGGCCGTGCTCGTCCAGGTGAACACGACGGGGCAGTCCACGGCCGGACCCACGCCGGTGTCTGCCGGGGGCGGCCCCCCATCCTTCGGTGTGCATGCGGACAAACTGCACGCGAGAACCCAGAGACGACGGGCAGGATGGCGCATCGGACGCAGCTCCGACCGTAGGATATCGGATCTGAGTGACGGTGTGGCGGCTTTCCTGCAGCCCGTGTATGGCCTTGATCGGGTCTGCGTCCCCGGAGTTCCCGTGCTGCTGCTCGCTGTGCTCGCCGCCTGCGCCCCCGATGGCCGCGCCCCCGCGCCCGGCGACTTCCCGGTGGAGGACCGCGCTCCCGGCGCGCGTGCGCCGCTCACCGGCGCCTGCGACGATCAGGACCCCCTCCGCTGCCTGCTCCCCTTCCCCAACAGCCGCTTCCTCGCCGCCGATCCGTCTCGCCCCACCGGCCTGCGCGTCGCCATCGAGGCGGGCAGCCTGCCGGGCGAGGGAGACGACGCCGCCTTCCTCAACGCGGCGGACGGCTTCTCGCGCGTGAGCCCGGTGATGACCGGCTTCGGGGCGCACCTCGACAGTGCCTTCCTCGACGGCTTCGCGCACGGGGACGCCCTGCCCGCCGGAGCGCCCATTCGCCTGTTCGAGGCCGAGCCCGGCGAGGTCTGGGCCCGCGAGATCCCGGTCTGGGCCGAGGTCGTCAACGAGGGCATCGAGGTCCGCCCCGAGGGCCTGCTCATCGCCTACCCGCTCATCCCCCTGCGCGCCGGGGCCGAGCATCTCGTCGTGGTCACCGACGACCTGCGCGCCGCGGGCGGCGCCGCGCTGCCCCGCAGCCGCGAGGCCGAGGTCGCGCTGGGCCTCGCCACCCCCGAGTCCGCTTTTGAGGCTGATCTCCAAGGCTACCACGCGCCCGCCCGCGCCCTGCTGGGCGAGGTCGGCATCGCGCCGGAGGGCGTGCTGCGGGTCTGGGACTTCACCACCCGCTCCGAGGTCGGCCTCACCGGGCGCCTCGACGGCATGATGGCCGTCGTGCGGGGCAGCCTCGGCGACATCGGCGTGGAGATCGACACGGTCGCCTCCACCGCGGAGCCGGCCATCGCCGCCATCGTGCTCGGGCGGCTCACCGGCGTCCCCTCCTTCCTCGACGCGGACGACAACTTCATCCTCGACGCCTCGGGCGTGCCCCAGCTCACCGGCACGCGCGAGACGCGCTTCCGCGTGGTCATCCCCACCAACGGCTGGGACGGCACCCCCGGCTCGGATTGGCGGGTCGCGCTCTACGGGCACGGCACCGGCGGCGGCATCGGAGACGACAGCTTCGACGCCGAGATCGCCCGCGAGGGGCTCGCCAAGGTCAGCCTCGAGTTCGGCGCCTGGAACGGCGACGACCTGCTCACCACCTTCTCCCGCATGATGCAGCTCTCCCGCGGCACCGGCCAGAGCACGGCCATGCTCCAGCAGTCGGTGGTCGACGGCTACGCCATCCTCACGGCGCTCAGCGGCCCCCTCGGCGCCGCCCTGCAGGCCGAGGTCCTCGACGGCGCGCCCAACCCCGCGGCCGGCCGCGCGCCGGACCTCGAAAACCCCGTGTGGGTCGGCGGCAGCCTCGGCGGAACCATGGGCGCCATCATCGGCTCGGCCTACCCGGAGATCCGCCTCGGCGTGCTCAACGTGCCCGCCGCCGGCTGGACGCACCTCATCCCGGACTCCCTGATGTACCAGACCGCCATGAAGGGCGTGCTGGTCAACAACTACGGCACCGAGCTGGACGCCCGCTTCGCCATCGCCCTCTCGCAAACCAACTGGGACGACGTGGACGGCGCGGTCTGGGCCGATCGCGCCACCGCCGAGGGCGACCTGTTCCTCCTCCAAGAGAGCATGGGAGATCCCGTCGTCCCCAACCAGGGCACCCACCTGCTCGCCGCCGCGCTGCAGGCCCCCATCGTCGGCCCGCCGCTCGCCCCCATCGCCGGGGTCGAGCAGGCCGAGGCGCTCGTCGGGCGCAGCGGCATCACGCAGTACCGCGTGCCCTCCACCGGCGTCTACGATGTCCACGGCTTCGCCGCCCGCAACACCCCGGCCGGGCTCGCGGCGATGGAGCAGATCTTCCACTTCGTCCGCACCGGGTCGGCCGGCGCGCCGGAGATCCTCTTCCCGGAGGGCTGCGCCGCCGTCACCCCCGACGGCACCTGCGACTTCTCCGGCATGTGGTCCGAATGATGCCCCGCCTTCGCCCTGCGCTCCTGTCCGCTGCGCTGCTCCCGCTCGCCGCCTGCGAGGGCTGGCGAGACGCGCTCTCGGCGGCCCCGTACCAAAACGCCGGCCCCGGCGCCGTCCGCGGCCTCGACACCGGCCCCGAAGACACCGGCCCCGCGGACACCGGCCCCGCGGACACCGGCCCCGCGGACACCGGCCCCGCGCCCGGCTGAGGCCGCACACCTTCCGCGGCATTTCGGCTCATGGGGCAGGGGAAACCAAGGTTTCCCCCGCAACGCCCCCTTCCTCTCCCGCCCCGGACGCCCTCACAGCATGCGGCGCGGCCGCACCACCACGTTCGCCACCAGCACGCCCATCGACAGGGACACGGCCACCATCCCCATCTGAAAAGCGCCGTCGATCGCCCGCAGCGTCTCGTCCTCCAACATTCCCGTCACGCTGCGCAAGCCGAGGCTGCCCGGCACCAGCACGAGGATGCCCGGCAACAGCGCCACCTGCGCCGGGCGGCGGGTGAGCCGCGCCACGCCATTGGCGAACACCGCCACCAGCAGCGCCGCCAAGAAGGGCCCGAGGTCCGGCCCCAGGCCCAGGCCGCCGAGCCGCGACCCCGCGAAGCCCACGAAGGCCGCCGCCACCGCGACCGGCACGTCCACGAGGCGCGCCCGGAAGATCACGGCCAGGCACAGCCCGGCCAGCGCCACGAACCCCATGTCCACGGCGTCCGGCAAGGCGGCCGGCTTGGACAGCGGCCGCGGCAGCCCGTCCACCACCCGCCGCACGAGGTGATGCCCGAGCGCCGTGCCGAAGGCGAGCTCCAGCAACGTCAGGATGGCCATCGTCACCCGCGCGGTGCCCGCCACGAAGTTGCGGGTGGCGAGCTCGGTCATGCCCGTCGTGAACGTGAGCCCCGGCAGCAGCGCGAGCAGGCCGGCGATGGTGACCAGCTCGACGCGCAGCCGCCCCAGCAACAGGGGCGCCGCCGTCGCCAAGGCCGCCCCGATGGCCGCCGCCGCCGGCACCGCGAGGTGCGGGGCCGACGTGCGCTCGGAGAGGCGATCCACCACCCCGACGACCAGGCCGATGGCCGCCGCCGCCGCGATGTCCGGAAGGTCCCCACCGAAAAAGCGCGCCGCCGCCGCCGAGGACCCGGCGGCCGCCAGCAGCACCACCGCGCCCGGCAGCGGCGCCGGCGCGGCGACGATCGCCCGCACATCGGCGATGGCGGCGTCGAGATCCGCGTGCCCATCCAGGATGCGCCGCAGCACGGCGTCCAGCCGCGCCAGCTTGCCGAGGTCGGCCGCGCCGGCGTCGAGGCGCAGCAGGCCGGTGCGCTGGGCGCCCAGCGGCCCGAAGGCGATGACCAGCGAGGTGGGCACGCAGAACACCTGGGCCTCGATGCCGAGCCGCGCGGCCACGGCCGTCAAGGCCTGCTCCAACCGGTACGACGGCGTGCCGAAGCGGTGCAGGGCCTCGCCCAGCTCGAGCAGCAGGCGCTCGGCCGGGAGGACTGCCGCGGGCGGCGGGAGAGAGGGCACCACGCCCCCGGCTTATCCCCGCCGGCTCGCCAGCAGCACGCCCACGAGCGCGAGCCCCACGCCCGCGAGCCGCGCGGGCGCAGGGCGATGCCCGTCCACGATGGCCTCCCAGAGCACGCTGGCGACGACCTGCGCCACCACCACACCCACGAAGACCCGCACGGGCCCGAGGTGGGCGATGGCGAACGGGATGCCTGCGACGAGGGCGAAGCCGCACAAGCCGGGGAAGAGGTGCCAGATGGCGAAGCGATAGCCGTCGGTGCGCCACGCGAAGCCGGCGGGGAAGACGCCGGGGAAGGCGCGCACCGCGGCGATGAGGCCCAAGCAGGACAGGGCGAAGACGATGGTGTTGACGCCCATCGCAAAGGCGAGCCCGTGCTTGGCGGCGACGAGCCGGTTGAGGTTGCCCTGGAGCACGACGAGCGCGCCCACCACCACGGGAAGGAGGAGGATCAACCCCACGACGCGCCCCGCGCCGCCGTCACCGCCGCGAGCAGATGCTCGGGGGTCGCGGGCAGGGCCAGCGACGCCGGGTGCGCCCCGAACGCGGCGACCGCCTCGCGCAAGGCGGCGGGGACGGCCATCGCGAGCAAGAACGGGGGCTCGCCCACGGCCTTGGAGCCGCCCACCACGCCCGGCTGGGCCGCGTCGTCGAGCAGGCGCACCCGCCAATCGGCCGGGAGATCGCCGGCGGACGGCACCTTGTAGGTGCTGGGCCCGCGGGTGAGCGGCCGGCCATCCGGGGACACCCGCACCTCCTCGGCGGTGAGCCAGCCGAGCCCCTGGATGAAGGCCCCTTCGACCTGCCCGCGGTCGATCGCGGGGTTGAGGCTGTCGCCGCAGTCGTGCAGGATGTCGACCCGGCGCAGCGCGTGCTCCCCGGTGAGGCCGCACAGCTCGACCTCGGCCGCGCACACCCCCCAAGCATAGTAGAAGAAGGGAGTGCCGCGGCCGGCGTCTCGATCGTAGGCGATGCCCGGCGTGGCGTGGTGCCCGGTGGCCGACAGGGACACGCGCGCCACCCAAGCCGCCCGCGCCACCGCCGCGAAGGGCACCGACGCGCCGCCCGCGCCGTGGGCGAGGCCGTCCGCGAAGCGCACCGGGCCGTCTCCCCCAAGCAGCCCGGCCGCCACGGGCTCGAGCCGGGCCCGCAAGGTGGCGCAGGCCGCCGCGACCGCCGCGCCGTTGAGGTCTGTCCCGGAGCTGGCGGCGGTGGCCGAGGTGTTGGGGACCTTGTCGGTGCGCGTGGCCGTCACGCGCACCCGCGCCGGCGGTACGCCCAGGGCATCGGCGGCGATGGCCTGGATCTTGGTGTGCAGGCCCTGGCCCATCTCGGTGCCGCCGTGGTTCACCTGCACCGAGCCGTCGGTGTAGATGTGCACCAGCGCCCCGGCCTGGTTGAGCAGGCTGTTCGTGAAGCTGATGCCGAACTGCACGAGCATCAGGCCGAGGCCCCGCTTGCGCCACGCGCTGCCCGCGTTGAACGCGGTGATCTCCGCGCGCCGCGCGCTGACCTCCGCCTCGGTGAGCAGGCGCCGCAGCATCGCCGCGCCGCGGGGGGCCCGCACCTCCTGCCCGTAGGGCGCCGTGGTGCCGGTGCCCGGGCCATAGGCGTTGCGCAGCAGGACGGCCTCCAAGGGCAAGCCGAGGGCCACCGCCGCCCGGTGGAGGACCGTGTGGGTGACCAGCGCACCCTGCGGCCCGCCGAAGCCCCGGAACGCCGTGTTGGACGGCAAGTCCGTGCGGCAGACCCGCCCGGTGAAGCGCAGCGCCGGCACGTACATCCCGGCGTCGAGGTGAAAGAGGGCGCGGTCCATCACCGCGCCCGAGAGATCGAGGGACCAGCCGCCGTCCGAGAACAGCTCGACGGTGTAGCCGAGCAGCGCGCCATCGGCGGCGAAGCCCGCCCGGTAGCGGGCGTGGAAGGGGTGGCGCTTGCCCGTCCAGGACATGTCCTGGCCGCGGTCCAGGCGCAGCGAGACCGGCCGGCCGGTGCGCACGGCGGCCAGCGCGGCGAGACAGGCGAAGGACGTCGCCTGGGACTCCTTGCCGCCGAACCCGCCCCCCATGCGCGGCACCTCGCAGACCACCCGACCCGCATCCCAGCCCAGCACGGCCGCCACCTCGGCCTGGATCTCGGTCGGGTGTTGCGTGGACGAGACGATGTGCAGGCCCCCCTCGCCGTCCGGCAGGGCGCGGGCGACGTGGGTCTCCAGGTAGAAATGGTCTTGGGCCGGCGAATCCACCGTGCCCTCGAGCACGAGGGCCGCAGCGGCGATGGCGGCGTCCGGGTCCCCCCGCGCGATGGTGTGGGGCGCCGTGAGGAAGCGGCCCGCGTCCAACGCAGCGGCGAGGCTGACCACAGGGGCCGGGCCGGGCGCGAGATCGACCCGCACCGCGGCGGCGCCGAGCCGGGCGGCCTCCCGGCTCTCGGCCACGACGAAGGCGACGGCCTGGCCGAAACAGGCGACGGGGCCGTCGCAGAGCAGCGGCTCGTCGTGCACGATGGGGCCGATGCGGTTGCGCCCGGGGATGTCGGCCGCGGTGAGGACGGCGACGACGCCCGGCACGGCGAGGGCCGGCGCCGCGTCCACCCCGCGCAGGGTGCCGGTGGCGGCCGGAGCGGGCACGACCCAGCCGTGCAGCAGGCCGGGCGGCGCCGGGAGGTCGTCCGTGTACCGGGCGGTGCCCGTCACGTGCAGGGCGGCGCTCTCGTGCGGGACGGAGCGGTGCAGGGCGCGCGGGGCTTCGCTCATCGAGGGGCTCCGTCAAGGACGACCGTGCCGGTGTGCACGGGCGGGAGCGGGACGAAGTCGGCCGCCCCCGACGTCTCCAGGGCGAAGCCGACCAGCAGGTTGCGCGCGACCGTCCGCCGGAAGGCAGCGCTGCCGCGGTGGTCCGACAGCGGGGAGAAGTCCGCGTCCAAGGCGGACCCAGCAGCCGCGGCGGCCTCCGGGCCCCAGCGCTGCCCCCGGAGCGCAGCCTCGGCCCGGGGCGCGCGCGCCGGCGTGGCGGCCACCCCACCCCACGCGAGGCGGGCGTCCACCACCCGGCCCGCGCCGTCGAGGCGCACCCAGCCGGCCAGCGAGACCGCGCTGATGTCCATCTCTTTGCGGCGAGACAGCTTGTAGACGCCGCGCTTCTCGCCCGGGCGAGGCCGCGGCACGCGCACCGCCGCGAGCACCTCGCCCGCCTGCAGCGCCGTCTGGCGGTAGCCCGAGAAGAACGCCGCCGCCGGGACCTCGCGCGCGCCCTCCGGCCCGACCAGCGAGAAGACAGCGTCCAGGGCCAAGAAAACCGGCGCCGTATCCCCGATGGGGGAGGCCGTGACGAGGTTGCCGCCGAGGGTGGCGCGCTGCTTGATCGGCCGCGACCCGAAGTAGCGCAGCATGCGCGCCAGCTCGGGCAATGCATCGGCGCAGAAGTCCTCGACGTCGGCCAGCGGCTCGGCCGCGCCCAGGACCACGCCGTCCCCCTCGACGCGCAAGCCGCGCAAGGCGGGCAGGCGGTCCAGACCGATGAGGACGGAGGGCCGCGCGTGCTTTTGGGTGATGTCCAGGCCCAGGTCCGTCGCTCCAGCGACGAGGCGAGCCCCCGGGTACGCGGCCCGCAAGGCCCACAAGGCGTCGAGCGTGTCCGGCGCGAAGTAGCCGCCATCGGCGGTGGGCACCGCCACGGCGCCGGCCTGCCCCGGGCGCGCGAGGGCCGCAGCCAGCGCGTCGTTCGGGCAGGTGCCCGCGGTGGCCCGCAGGGCGTCCACGATGGGCCGATAGCCGGTGCAGCGGCACAGATTGCCGGAGAGGGCGTCCCGCCGAGCCGACTCGGCCTCCGGCGCGCGCAGGGCGGGCCGATGGGCCGCTTCTGCGAGGGCGCAGACGAAGCCCGGCGTGCAATAGCCGCACTGACTGCCCAGGGCCTCGGCCAGGGCCGACTGCACCGGGTGAAGGGCAGCCGGCGTGCCCAACCCCTCCGCGGTGACGACCTCCTGGCCGGCGACCTGCGGCAGCAGCGTGAGGCAGGCGTTGGTGGCGCGCAGGCGCGGCGCCGGGCCCGTGCGGTCCACCACGAGCACGGTGCAGGCGCCGCAGTCCCCCTCGGCGCAGCCCTCTTTCGTGCCGCAACGCCCGGTGGCACGAAGGTGATCGAGCAAGGTGGCCCACGGAGGCGGGTGGCCCGCGTCCGTCGGGACGCCGTTCAAGGTGAAGCGCAGGGACACGCGGCCTCCGACCCGCGCAGCGTAGCGCCCGCAGCGAGGGCGCTCAAGGGCGACCGGCGCGCCAACGCAACCAGACGGCCCCGAGGGCCCAGCCGCCGACCAGCCCGACAAGGTGGTGCGCGCTCAACCAAGAGCCACGGCCAACGCAGAGATATACGCCGTTGGCTGCGAAGGGCAGCAGCAGCAGGGCGGGCCGACGCAGCCCGGCCGACGCGGCGCCCACCAGCGCATACACCGCGTTGGAGCTACCCACATCGCTCTCCGCAAGAAAGGACGCCACGGCCTCCGGGCGCCAGCGCCCGAGCGCGGGCCCCAGCGCCGCCGCCGTGAGCGGGTTGGTCGCCCACAAGCCGAAGGCCACGACCAGCGCCCACAGCCCGCGGCCCGCCGCCCACTCCACCAGCAGCCCAAAGACCAGGAAGCTCAGGAGATCGCCGCCGAGGTGGTAGAGGTGGTTGTGGAACAGCGGCCCGGCCCACACGCCCGCCGCCGTGGGCGCGCCGGGCACGTAGCGGCTCGCCGCCGCCGCGGCCTCCACCGCCGGCCACGGCCCCCGCGCGGCGTGCAGCGCACCCAACGCGCCCACCGCCGCCACCGTGCAGGCGCCGGCGCGCAGCGCGTCCCCGGGACCCGCCGGGGTCGGCCGCAGCCGCGCCCGCACGCCCCCCGCCAGCTCCGCGCCGAGGCGCGCCCGCAGCGACGCCGTGCGCGCTGCGAACGGCCCCGCCGGGAAGTGCGCCCACGCCAACGCGCGGGCCAGCCCGGGCCCCCGCGCGCCGTCGGTCACCAAAAAGAGCGGGTCCCAGCGGGACGGATCCAGCTTGGCCTTAAAGGCCGTCACCGCCGCGTAGGAGAAGGGCCAGGTGACCGCCGCGTGCTGGTGCCGCAGCCACGGCCGCAGCAGCGCCTCCCCCACGCCGTCCGGCGGCCCGCAGGACTTCAGGTGGGCGAGCGGGCACAGGCCCAGGCGCACCTCGACGGCCCCGCGCGCGCGCAAGGCCCGGGCCGCCTCCACCATCAGCAGCTCCACCGCCCCGGCCCGCGCGTCGGGGTCCCGCGGGTAATCGGCGAAAAACCAAGCGCGCCCCCCATCCACCGGCGCGGCGGCCAGGAAGGCGGCCGGCCCCTCGCAGCGCCCGTCGAACAACACGAACCACGCCCGGCCGTGGGGGTCGCGAAGCGGGTCGACGGTGTTGAGAAAGCCCACCGCCGGCCCCGGCCGCGCCGCGCGCCACCGGGAGAGCACCCCCTCCAAGGCCGCGCGATGCGGCCCATCCACCGCGTCGGCCGACCATTCCTCCACCCGCGCCCCCCGCCGCGCGAGCGCCCGGGCGAGGGGCAGGCGGTCCAGCGGACCGGGCCCGCCGTCCTCGCCCAGCCAGTGGGCCAGCTCCAGCACCGGCTCCGCGCCCAGCCCGAGCGTGCGGAAGCCCCGCGCCCGACACGCCGCGGCCAGGGACACGCCCACCGGCATCATCACCGCGCGCTGCCCCGCGGCCCGCGCCGCCGCCGCGAAGGCCGCGAAGGCCGCCGCGCGCCCCTCGACCGGGCACAGAGGCTCTGCCGCCGCCACCCAGGCCCCCGGCACCACGACATGCCGAATCCGCCCGCCCTCCACCTCGAAATCCCGAAACTGCGGGTGCGCCGTGAGCGCGCTGCTCGTGCGGTCCCCGTGGAGGCGCAGCAGCGCGTCGAGCCCCGGGTCGATCATGCCGGGCCCCCGGCCGCCGCCACGGCCGCCCCCACCGCCTCCGCCGCACCGGCCGCGCCGGGGTGCAGAACCAACGCCGCGCCCGCCCGCGCCAGCCCGACCGGGCCCCAGCGGTCCTCCACCAACCAGGCCGGCGACGTCCCCCCGAGCCCGAGCAGCCCGTCTGCCGCCGCCTTCGCCGCCGCGCCGTCCGCCGGCAGGCCATGGGCCTGCGGATCTGCATCGCGCAGCGCCATCGCCGCCCGCCGATCCCCCGCCGTCGCGGGACGGGCCCGCAGCGTGGCGCCGTCCACCCCGCGCACCGTGTCCATCCCGTCGTCGAAGGGCCCAAAGGCAGCCAGCACCACCCGCGCCGTCGGCACCGCGAGAGAGTTGCCCAGCAGGCCCCACGGCTGCCGCGGCGGCAGGCCCTCCGGGAACCGAAAGCCATTCGGAAAGCCAAAAACCCGCAGCCCCTCGTCCGCCGACAGGCGCCGCACCGGCCCGCCCGCCGCCCCCAGGTAGGAGCCCGCGTACACCGGGCTCCGCCCATAGGCCGAGGTGAAGCAGGCCAGCACCGCCGCCGGATCCGCCGGGTCCACCCGGTGAAAAGACGCGCCGAACCGCGCCTCCACCGCCGCGTCCACCGCCGTCCCCGGCGCCGCCACCCCATCGAGCAGCCCCGCGAGCGCCACCGCCTGCCGCCGCGGGCGCGACGCCGGCCGCAGCCCATCGCCCCGCGCCGCCACCAGGAAAAAGCGCCGCCGCTCCATCGGCACGCCCGTGCTCGTCGCGCACAGCGCGAAGGACCGGTGCGCGTAGCCCTGCGCCTCCAGGGCCGCGACCAGCGCCGCGTGCGAGCGGCTCCCCGCGAAGCCCGGCACGTTCTCCAGCGCCAGCGCCGCCGGCCCCTCTCCCGCGGCGATGCGCCCGATCAGCGCGTGCAACGGCGCCGCGCGCGGATCGTCTGCGTCCCGCCGCTCCCCGCGCACCGTGTAGGGCTGGCACGGCGGCGACAACCACCACAGCTCCGCCTCGGGCAGCCGCGCCCGCGGGTGCGCCAGGTTGCGGGCCAGCCAGGGATGATCCGGGAACCACGCCGAATACACCGCGCGGGCCCACGGGTCCACGTCCACCGCCGCCACCACCCGCGCGCGCCCGCCCACCGCCGCCGCGGCGCCCCCGATTCCGGCGAACAGCTCCAGGACGCGCAGCACCGCTCCAGCGCAGACCCGGCCGTCTAACCAGCCCCTGCGAAGCCCGCCCCGCACGCGGCGACCCCATCCCTCCACACACTCCGGTTGAGGACAGGGGAAACCAAGGTTTCCCCCGTAACGCCCCCTTCCTGTCCCGCGCCGGCCCACCGCCGCCGCGCCGGACATCGCGCCCCCGACCGCGCGGGGGCCCGCCCGCGCCCGTCGGCGCCGGCCGCCGCGACGCGCGCGCCACAACCCCAGCCGACAGCCGGCGGACCCCACCGCCCGCCCGACGACCCAGCATGACCTGCGCGCCACCGACCGCCGCGACGCGCGCGCCACAACCCCAGCCGACAGCCGGCGGACCCCACCGCCCGTCCGAGACCCAGCACGACCTGCGCGCCGCCGGCCGCCGCGACGCGCGCCACAACCCCAGCCGACAGACGGCGGACCCCACCGCCCACCCGAGACCCAGCACGACCTGCGAGCCGCCGGCCGCAGCGACGCGCGCCACAACCCCAGCCGACCGCCGGCGGACCCCACCGCCC
>Ga0068872_10003219_pt1 | contig 12538 bp, 12 predicted proteins | sample NOAtaG_7_FD_66441 | JGI IMG/M metagenome (GOLD analysis project Ga0068872, IMG submission 66441) | Freshwater lake microbial communities from Lake Erie, under a cyanobacterial bloom - NOAA_Erie_Diel1S_2200h metaG | ecosystem: Environmental > Aquatic > Freshwater > Lake | place: USA: Ohio, Lake...
GGTCAGAAGGAGTGTTTCATGTCGAGTCGTGTACAGTCGTTGCTCCAAAAACTTCATCTTAGTGAGCGCAATCTAGGCACATGTACCGGTCCCGAGTGGCTGACAACATCGGGCGAGTGGATCCCAAGTCATGATCCCTCTACTGGGGACGTGATTGCATATGTGCAATTAGCAGATTTAGCCTCGTACAATCAAACCGTCTCAGTAGCTCAAAAAGCCTTTGAGAGCTGGCGTATGGTGCCGGCCCCCAAGCGTGGTGATGTCATTCGCGATCTTGGGAATATGTTGCGTGAGTACAAAGAGCCACTCGGCGAGCTGGTCTCACTTGAGATGGGCAAAATCCGTCCTGAGGGCCTCGGCGAAGTCCAAGAGATGATCGACATTTGTGACTTTGCCGTGGGCTTAAGTCGTCAGCTTTACGGCTTGACGATGCATAGCGAGCGCCCAAATCACCGCATGTACGAGCAGTGGCACCCGATGGGGCCAATTGGTATCATCAGTGCGTTTAACTTCCCTGTGGCAGTATGGAGCTGGAACGCTGCCATTGCTGCTGTGTGTGGCGACACCAGTATATGGAAGCCGTCTGAGCTTGTTCCGTTGAGTGCCATTGCAACGCAGCATCTCGCCAACAAAGTCATGGCCGATCATGGTTTGAATGGTATTTTCACGTTGACGGTCGGCGCAGGCAACGTGGTTGGGCAGGCCATGTCCGAAGATGCTCGTTTGCCACTTGTCTCATTCACGGGGAGCACGCGCACGGGTCGCAAAGTTGCCCAAACGGTCGCTGGGCGCTTTGGCAAGTCAATCCTTGAGCTTGGAGGCAATAACGCCATCATCGTCACCGCCAACGCCGATCTCGACATGGTGGTCCGCGCCGTCTTGTTTGGTGCCGTCGGTACTGCCGGCCAACGTTGTACGACGACGCGTCGCTTGATCGTTCACGAGAGCGTAGTTGATGGACTCATGCAACGCTTGGTCAAAGCATATGCGAGTGTGCCGATTGGCAATCCACTCGACGCCGGTACATTGGTCGGTCCATTGGCCACAAGCCAAGCAGTCACCAGCATGATGGCTGCCATAGATCGTGCCAAAGCAGCGGGTGGCCAAGTGATGGTGGGTGCCAAGCACCGCACCGATATCGGCGCCAACTTTGTTGAGCCAACCATTATCCGCATGCCAAAGCAAGTTGATGTAGTGTGTGAAGAGACATTTGCCCCAATTTTGTATGTGATGAGTTACTCGACACTGGACGAGGCCATTCATATGCACAACGACGTGGCTCAGGGCTTGAGCAGTGCTATCTTCACTGATAGCATGCGCGAGGCTGAATACTTCTTGTCACATCGCGGTAGCGATTGTGGTATTGCCAACGTGAACATCGGTACGAGTGGTGCCGAGATTGGTGGCGCATTCGGTGGTGAAAAAGAGACGGGCGGCGGTCGTGAAAGCGGCAGTGACGCGTGGCGCGCCTACATGCGTCGCCAAACCAACACAATAAACTGGGGCCGTGAATTGCCTCTCGCTCAAGGAATCCAGTTCGGCGATTAACAACGTTACCAACACCCCCACAACGTCACTAATGCGTTGTGGGGGTGTTTTGTGTCCGGTAATCAAATTGCCTGAATAGCCCATAGCAAAAATGGTCCTACGAGTAGCGCCGGTAGCAATGATGCAATGCGGATTTTGGTGATTTCCAACAAATTGAGCCCTAGTCCCAATAACATAATTCCACCCGTGCTGGTTGAGATAAGCACATACGGGTTGCTAGCTGGATCAGGGATTAACTGGGCAAATGCACCGGCTGCAAGTGAAATACCTCCTTGCAAAACCAAAAGCGGTGCTGCTGACGCAATCACACCGATACCGTAACTGCTTGCGAGAGCCGCTGCAGTGATGGTGTCGAGCACGGTCTTGATTGTCAATAGTTGATTGTCACCACGCAAGCCATTGTCGATACTGCCCAATATTGTGACTGGGCCAACACAAAAAATTAAGAATGCTGTGAGCAGACCCTCACTGAACTTGGCGTTTCCCTGTTGCCCGGTCCGTGACTGGATGCTGGACGCCAGTGCGCTCAAGCGCTCGTCTAGTTTCAACGACTCGCCGATCGCACCGCCGAGCGTCAAGGCAATCAATGCAATGACAATCCCAGGAATCGTGCGAATTTCGATTTCACCCAACTGCCAGGCGATTCGTACTGCTAAAAAGAGCGTTACTAACCCGATGGCTGATTGAATAGTCTGTGTGACACGTGTTGGTAAGGCATTACGGAACACGAGGCCGGCAATGCCGCCCACAATCACCCCCACCGCGTTAAGTACGCTCCCGTCGATTTGCTGCCAAAACGTGAGATCCATGTCGCTGTCCTGCTAACTTATTGTCATATGCTCTGCGACATATTATGACACAGGAACGATGTTCGACGGTGTGGTGTGTGCAACCCAAAAATTGGCTAATATGCGCTCACTTGCGAGACATCCATTGTGCATCATGATGCCATCGTGGCCAAAAAATGCGCCACTCAGCAGGCATGAATCGCGGTGTAATAAAAAATTGACATAATCATCGTTGGCCGGTGATAAAATGCCATTGATGCGTTGGCCGCATGGGGCGTATCGTGTGGCGGCATGACGAATCCACTGTACTGATGTCTGCATCCCCTCATTTGACTCCACACACACGAGATGTGACCATATCCGTGGCGTGATCAACGTACCTGCCGCAATAGTGGCTTCACAAACTGGTTGCCATGTACTTGACGGTACAAGCGTCGATATCTCGTGCAGACAAGCCATAGATTGGTTTTTTTCAATCAAAGTGCGGTATACTTGTTGAAGCCACAATTGGTGATGTGTATAGGTATGTTCTAATCGCCAGAGAACAACATGACTGCGCTGTGCCACAATAAGCACATCTGACGCACGGTAACACATACGGATAAGCGTGGTGTTTTCGTCCATGACGAATTCTTTGCTAGACGATGACCTGTATAGCTGTATTACAGGTGGTCCAATTATACACTAGGGATGTGTATGACGCAACCGGTCAATCAGTTAGCCAAACTTACAAAGACCACGTTAGTCGAACAGGTGGTCGAACAAATTCAAGCATATGTGTTACATCAACAATTGCAGCCCGGTGACGGGTTGCCTTCAGAGTTACGCTTAGCTGAGACACTCGGAGTTAGTCGGCCTGTTGTGCGCGAGGCGTTGCGGACGTTGGCTGGGCGAGGGTTTTTGACAATTGCGAATGGTCGTAATGCGGTGGTAAGCCCAGTGAGTGCATCAGCTCTTGTGCACTTTTTTGAGCGTGCCACACAGCTGAATGCGGTTACTATTCTCGAGGTACTTGAGGTTCGCCGTGGCATTGAGAAGCAAAGCGTTGAGTTGGCAGCGCAACGGCGTACCGCCGAAGATGTGGAGAAATTACAGCAAACGCTGACAGAACTTCGTACACATCGTTACGAACTCTCATTGTATAGTCAACTTGATGCGCAACTCCATTTACAAATCGCTGTGGCGAGTCAAAATAGCTTGCTCCGTTACTTTGTAGAGTCGTTCAGCGGTGCGTTTCGACATGTTAGTTTGGCTGGACTGCAAAATCGCCGTACGCAATCAGAGCTTGATCTGGTTCATGTGGACCATGAAGAACTTGTCGAAGCTGTAATTTTGCAACAACACGAACGAGCTGTAGGCATCATGGATCGTCATGTTGAATCGGCAATGCATGCGATTCGACGTACAATAGTTTAATCATAGTAACACACACATCAAATCTTAAGGTGTTTTTGTGAGATGTATATTGACATCGTAAGATGAAACGTTTAACATACCATAAGTTACAGTTTTACTGTTATGATAAAGGATAAAACAATGTCCAAAGATGGCGTTACCATAAATGAACTCTCCAAAATGGCACAGGTGACTGTGCGTACTATTCGCTTCTATACGGATGAGGGCGTGCTTGATGAGCCGGCTGGCCGTGACCGCTTTGCGCGGTATACACTACGTCACTACTTACAGTTGTGTGCCGCCAAAAATCTCAAAGATCGTTATTTGCCTTTGCGTGTGATTCGAGACCAGATGGCATCGTTGACTGATCAGGAGTTGGAGCGCCTTGCTGGTCCAGTTCCTATCGAGATCGCCAAGCGTTTTGCTGAGGTTGATAGCGCCGATGTTGTGTCTGCGCATGTCCTTGCTGCGGTTGAGGTGTCTGAGCACGTACAAAGCGTAAATGCTACGGCATTTACTCGTCCTGCCCCTATGGCAATGATGGCAGAGACATTATTTGATACCGAAGATACTACGCTGTCGTATTCAACACCTGATAGCTTCCTGCGGAAGTCGGATGAAGCGATACGTCGCCCAATTGCATCGGTTGGTGATGTGTGGCATCGTATTGTGATTAGCCCCTCAATGGAACTCCATGTCCGTGAGGATGCCATGCATGAAGCTGGCGAGATTCGGCGTATTTTGGCGTCACTGCGCAAATCGAAGTAATCCTCGGAGCAGGTTCTATTATTCAACCACCCAAGCATCTCGCTTGGGTGGTTTTTTTCTTGACGCATTCTTGATGGAATAGCACGCATGTGTGCAGTATGATGGATGCACACAATTATGGTATGAGAGGTGCTATGCACAAGGCGCGGCAAAAGACTCTGATGAATGCGGTGATTGATGGTGGCTTGCTGGTTGTGTTTTTGATAACGACCGCTCCACAGTTTACAGGAATCTCGTGGCACGAATGGATTAGTTTGGCGTTGGTCGTCGTGGCTATTGTGCATATCGTGTTGCACTGGCAGTGGGTTGTGGCTGTGGCAACACACCTATTCAACAAGGCGACCTGGTCGAGCCGGTTTTCATTTGGCTTGAATCTACTATTATTCATCGCATTCACACTCGTCACGTATAGTGGGATTGCCATCTCTGAGGAGGCGATGCCGTTTTTGGGTATTGGGATGTTTGATAATCGAGCATGGCGCTTTTTACATCACACCTTTTCAAATATCTCCCTCATGATTATCGCCATACATGTCGCATTACATTGGCAGTGGATCGTTAATCTTTTCCGTAAACGTGCGATTCGATAGTTTTTAAGTGAATCGAGAGCATATGAACTTTTTAAAAGCCGCCTTGATTATTGTGGTATGTGCTGGAGCTATTGCTTGGATTGGTAATGCGGTCGTGTCTCAAGTCGGTGATGCATCGCTGGGGCGGGGTGAGCGTACGTTGGCGTCTGCCCACGATGAATCACACCATCATCACCAGCACCATCACGGTAATGGTGCTGATCGAGGGCTAAGTGAATTACTCAAATCGACGCTATTATTTAGCGGTGTAGCCGCTGCCGTGATAATACCGTCAGTCATTGTGCAACGTAAAAAACGCCTGCGCTAAATGCCAAACGGGCGGATGCACCATGTGCATCCGCCCGTTTTTGTGTCAACTATTGACTCTGAAGGTAGCCGTGTTCACGGAGCCAGCTGACAATAAACAGCGCTGACTCCTCAGGTGTATGCTCCATCGTGCGGACGTGAATCTCTGGATTATTGGGTGCCTCATATGGAGAATCAACACCAGTCATCCCGCGAATCTCACCGGCACGCGCACGTTTGTACAAACCTTTCGGGTCGCGGCGTTCGCACTCTTCGAGTGGTGTATCGATGAACACCTCAACGAATTCGTCGCCGACGGTACGTCGTGCGCGTTCGCGCTCACCTTGATATGGCGATATCAGCGACACAATGATAATCATTCCGGCGTCAGTCATGAGGCGTGACACTTCGCTGACGCGACGGATATTTTCGATGCGATCTTCGGCGGTGAATCCGAGATCGTTGCTCAGGCCGTGACGAACGTTGTCACCATCAAGGATGTAAGTGTGCTTGCCCTCTGACCAAAGTGCGCGCTCCACTAAGTTTGCGATGGTAGATTTGCCCGATCCAGACAAGCCGGTCAACCATAGTACCGCCGGCTTTTGTCCCTTGAGGTTGGCACGAGCTCCTTTGTCGATGTCCATGCGATGCCAAGTGATGTTCTGTACTTGTACGACGTCGCGCAGAATCATGCCGGCGGCGAGAGTATCGTTGGTGGTGCGATCAATCAGGATGAAGCCACCCATGTCGCGATTGTGTTTGTAGATATCATGGGCAACTTTGGTCTCGAGTTGAACGACGACGACACCAATTTCATTCATCTCAAGTCGATCGGTAGGTACTTGGCCAAATGTATTGACGTCAATTTTACTTGTGATACGAGTAATCACCGCTGGTACGGTTGACGTGCCGAGTTTGCATAAGAACTGTCGCCCGGGTTGCACTGGTTGGTCGGTCATCCACAATAGATGTGCCTCGAAACGGTCAGTCGTTGATGCAGGATTGACCACAGAACTGATGACATCACCACGGCTGACGTCGATTTCACGGTCGAGGACGAGTGTGACAGCGTCGCCTTTGTTGGCAGATTGCAGTGACTTCTCGAATTGGACAATTTGCTGGACAACAGCCGTTGTTCCTCGTGGTTGCACACTGATGTGATCACCGATTTGGATGGTGCCACCCACTACCGTCCCACTAAACCCGCGAAAATCCTGATGGGGACGATTAACCCACTGCACTGGCATACGGAATGCGCCCTGGTCATCTTCATTCTCAACATTGACCTCTTCGAGGAATGTCATAAATGTCAGACCTTGATACCAGGGCATGTTGCTACTGTGTTTGAACACATTGTCGCCGAGCAAGGCTGACATCGGAATAGCCGTGATGCTCGTAAAATTCAACTGTTTGGCGAATTCGCGGTATTGTGCCTCGATGGTGCGGAATACTTTTTCGTCGTATCCAACCAAATCCATCTTGTTAATTGCGAGTACCACGTGCCGAATGCCAAGTAGCGATGCAATACAACTGTGACGATGAGTCTGCACGAGCAAGCCTTTGCGTGCGTCGACAAGCAACACCGCAAGGTCTGCAGTTGAAGCCCCTGTGGCCATGTTGCGTGTATATTGCTCATGCCCTGGGGTATCGGCGACAATAAATCGTCGTTTGGCCGTGGAGAAAAAGCGGTATGCGACGTCGATTGTGATGCCTTGCTCACGTTCTGCCTGCAACCCGTCAACAAGCAATGACAGGTCTAGTGCTGCCTCATCACCGAGCTTACGCTGGCTTTCGATTGCAATGCCACGGAGCTGATCTTCGAAAATTAATTGGGCATCGTATAATAATCGACCGATTAAAGTGGATTTGCCGTCATCGACACTTCCACAGGTCAAAAAGCGCAATAAGCCGCGTTTGGTATCCAGTGTTACTTGTTGCATTAGAAGTATCCTTCGATTTTCTTTTGCTCCATCGAACCAGGTTTGTCGTAGTCGATTAAGCGACCTGCACGCTCTGATGTACGTGCGCTGAGTGTTTCTTGCACGATGTCATCAATGGTGGCTGCATCTGATTCAACTGCAGCAGTAAGTGGGTAACATCCCAACGTGCGAAATCGAATTTTGCGCATGACTGGTGTTTCGCCTGGCATGAGTGGGAATCGCTGATCATCGACCATGAGGAGCTGACCGTCACGCTCGACTGTGGGGCGTTCCTTGGCATAGTACAGTGACACCACTGGGATTTTTTCACGTCGAATATATTGCCAGATATCGAGCTCTGTCCAGTTACTCATGGGGAATGCACGGACACTCTCGCCTGGGTTGATGCGTGTATTGTAAAGATGCCACAGCTCAGGACGCTGACGCTTCGGATCCCAGCGGTGATGTTGACTGCGGAACGACATAATGCGCTCTTTGGCACGCGATCGCTCTTCGTCACGCCGTGCACCACCAATTGCACAATCGAAGTTGTATTTGTCGAGGGCTTGACGCAAGGCAACAGTTTTGAGCTGGTCAGTATGCACCGCAGAACCATGCGTAAACACACTTACACCATTGGCTAGTGCCTCTTCGTTCCGATGTATCAACACGCGAATCCCCAACGACTTCTCCACATTATCGCGAAACGCAATCATCTCGCGGAATTTCCATGACGTATCAATATGTAACAGCGGAAAAGGTGGTAATGAGGGGTAGAATGCTTTGCGTGCAAGGTGTAATAGTACCGATGAATCTTTGCCAATCGAATACATCATGACTGGCCGCTCGAATGTTGCCGCCACTTCGCGGAATATCTGAATGCTCTCTGCTTCTAAGTTTGACAGATGATCCATGCTGCTCCTCCAACGAATCCTGTCGATAGTATAGCATAGTCATTTACGCTGTGGCGAATAAAAAAAATAAAATCAGAAAAATATTATAAAAATGTCATTTACTTTTACAATGCCGTATTTCCGATGTACTATGTAAATAGTTTTATGAATAATAGTGGTGTTAAATATGACTACAGTATATAGTAATTTTAAGCAACCTATCATCATTGATGGCGCACTAGCTACCGAGATGGAGGCACGAGGGGCTAATCTACATGACGCGCTTTGGTCTGCACGTTACCTGCTTGAGGAATCTGAACTCATTCGCGATGTACACCTTGATTATCTCAATGCTGGTGCACGTATCATCATCACGGCGAGTTATCAAGCATCGATACCAGGATTCATGGCGCGAGGAATGACATATCAGGCTGCTGCCGAATTGATTGGGAAATCTGTAGATTTGGCCAATGATGCCCGTCAACGTTGGAGTGCACAGAATCCAACGGCAACCTATCAGCCATTGATTGCTGGTTCAATTGGGCCGTATGGTGCATACACGGCCGATGGCGGTGAATATCGGGGTAATTACGGCTTAACCGCCGAGCAGCTCCGCGACTTTCATCAACCTCGGTTGGAGATCTTGCATCAGCGAGGCGTTGATTTGTTGGCCTGTGAGACAATTCCAGATCTTGACGAGGCCGTTGTCCTTGCAGAACTTATTGCGGAGTACCCTGGTATGACTGCGTGGATGTCATTTAGTTGCCCGAACGATGCATTAACGTGGGCTGGGCAGTCGTTGGTCGATGTGGCACATACAATGAAAAAATACCCGCACATCGTTGCAATAGGCGCAAACTGTACTGCACCGCAGTATATGCCAGGCATCATTACCACGTTCCGTCTGGCAGGGCATACCCACGTAGTTGTCTACCCGAACTCTGGCGAGGTATACAATCCTGTCGATAACCAGTGGTACGGCACTGCGACCTGCGATGACTATGTGACTGCCGCAAAGACATGGGTGTCAGCTGGTGCGACAATCATCGGCGGATGTTGCCGAACGACCCCTGCAACTATTGCTGCATTGGTAGCCACCTTTAGCAAGGAGTAACGTGTGTTGCGAGATCCAGTGTTGTGGAACGATTGGCATCCAGTCATGCGTCGTGACGGATTTGTTGATGGTACTGTCAAAAGTGCCCGCCTGCTGGGTATTGATATAGTGCTGTGGATGTCGCAAGGGGTAATTCGTGCGATGCGCGATTTGTGTGTCCATCGCGGTGCGAAATTGTCCCTCGGCAAAGTCGTCAATGATTGTTTGATGTGCCCATATCACGGCTGGCACTACAACGATGAGGGGCGTTGTGTGCATATTCCCGCACATCCCGAACAAATGCCACCGACAAAGGCACGTACGGAAGTCTACCATGTGCAGGTTCGCTATGACATGGTATGGGTGTGTCTTGGCGAGCCTACCAATGACGTGCCACCGTTCCCTGAATGGGATATGGTGGGGTATGGCCATGCGGTGTGCGGGCCGTTTTTGCATATTCCTGCGTATGGGCCACGTATCATCGAAAACTTCCTCGATGCGGCGCATTTTCCATTTGTGCACGAAGGAGTCCTAGGCGATCCGAATCAGCCTGTTCTCGGTGAATATGAGGCGCGCATCACGCCACATGGTGTCGAAAGCGACCCGATTGCGGTGTATCAACCGGATCCGTATGGTGGTGTGGCTGGGCAGGTGACCTATACCTATCACGCCTATCGTCCGCTTACCGCACATTTCACCAAACACATGCCAGCAGCAACCAACGGCATGGTCCTGACCGTGACGCCACACGATGATCGTGATTGTACGGCCTGGTTTTTGGTGGCAACAACTGCCGTCACGGATAATGCCTATCTTGAGGAGCACTATACACCACGGATTGCGACAATTTTCGAAGAGGATTTGGCGGTGATTGCATCTCAGCGACCAGAGCTTCTGCCGCTCGATTTGCAGGCCGAGTTGCATCTGCGCTCTGATCGCGTGGCCATTGCGTACCGGCGGTGGTTGCGTGAGCTTGGATTAATGCATGGCGTTGAATAAATACAACACGCCCGCATCACTGACCGTGATGCGGGCGCTGATCAATTTGGCTTAACGGAATGGAGGTGATGCAAGTACACCGCCACCACCGAGATTCCAGGCTTTGTTGGGGCCGCGATCAATGGCAAATGCTGTATCTGGACCGAGGTTTTTGTTGTAGATATCGGCGTAATTACCTACTTGTTTGATGATTTGGTAGCCGAAATCAACAGGTAAGCCGAACTGTTGACCAATTGTACCCTCAACACCTAGTAAACGGCGCACACGTGGATCGGTGCTGTCGATGAGGTATTCATCGACATTACTGTTGTCGATACGAAGTTCCTCAGCATACATTGACGCGTACACTGCCCAGCTGACAATATCGAACCATTGGTCATCGCCTTCGGCCACTACTGGTCCGAGCGGTTCACGTGAGATACGATCACCCAAGACGACATGATCATCTGGTTCGGGCAGTTCGATGCGCTCGACGGCAAGTTGACTACTGTCACTAGTGACTGCATCACACGCACCATCGCGGTAACTATCATACAGTTCCTCTTCGCCCTTGGTTTCGACCAGATCAAATTGAATGCCGCGGGCAGCGAAATCATCGCGCAAATTGAGCAAACTAGTCGTGCCCTCGCCAGCACAAATACGCTTGCCTTCTAAATCATTCAGTGTTTGGATATTGAGACTTTTGCGCACCATAAAGGTTTGTCCGTCGTGGAATGTGGTTGGCCCGAACGCCAATCCACTCCCATCGCGTGAGGCTGTCCAGGTCGTGTTGCGAATAAGCACATCAACCATGCCGCTGCGGACGGCATTAAAGCGTTCGTTTGGGCCATCGGCAGTCGTCACCGCGATAAACTTCACTTTGGTTGCATCACCCAAGACCGCTGCGGCAATGACTCGACAAAAATCAACATCAAACCCACTCCAGCGGTCACGTACTGCATCATAGAAGCCAAATCCTGGCAAGTCTGCATTGACGCCACAGTGGAGCTCACCACGTGCCTGGACTTGGATGAGCGTTGATGGTGGGGGCATGCCAGCCTCTTTTGTCGGTTCTGCATTGGTTGTCTCATTCAGCGTCTCGCTGGTGAGATTGACTTCGACGTCGCTGGCCGCCTCAGGCGTTGCCGTGACGACAATCACTTGTGGTGTCGGTGCTGTCGTATCAACGAACGTTGATAGTGCACCACATGACATAATAAAAATCGATCCAACAACCCAGTACCATATGAGGTGTAACGAGCGTTTTTTCATTGAGACTCCTTAGTTTGTCTGAACCACGTAGACTCCACCGGTTGGCACAAGTTCGAGCCGAGCGTCGCCACCAAGTGGAGTGTCTGCAAGTATCGCCAGCACTTGAGGTGCATATTGATACTCAACCATTGCGATTTGTGTGTCGTTACGACGTAGTCGTGACACAAACTGTTGCACATCGGTATACGTCTCGATCGTGATGGTGTATTGTGAGTCTGTCACGATATTACTCGTCGGATCGAATGGTTTTGCCATGCGCCACTGCGATGTGGTCGAACTTAACAATGAACTAGTGCTATTGCCGCCACCACGAATGGCGAGTGGTGCGATTGTGTCAGCGAGGTCGCTAGGTACACCTGGGAGATAGGTGATTGTTAATCTCGACCCGCTCCCGGCGATGCTGTTGATGTAGGCACATGCCAGATGAGGATCATTACGGCTATCGCAGCTCTCAAACCATGCGTTGTATTCGCTGGCCATTATTGGTTTACCGTCTTGCCACGTCAGCCCATTCAAATCAACCACGTGCGTGATTTGACTGATTTGGGCAGTGGTTGTATCTGAGACTATATTTTTTGCTGGACTGTACCACCGTGTATTAGCCGGAATCGATACCTGGGTATTTGTGCTAGTTTTGGATTGCCAAATGACTGTATTATTGCGGATTGTGACGAGCGGTTTTTGTAACAGTGGCATCACAAAATTCGCAAATGTTTGTTGATCGAACCCGGTTTGTCGCAACACCGCTATAGATAATTCGGGTGTATTAGAGCGTCGCTGGACGAGTTGCTCGAGTAACGAAGTACGCCCACTCACATTGATGTTTTGTTGATTACCGCTACGAATCAATACATCATATGCCTGTGTGACAGGGAGGAGGTTGTCGGTGTTGCACGCTTGACTGGTGCATCCAATAAAAGTTGCCGCATCTGTGTCATTGACTGTAATGAGTCGACCGAGACCGCTACCACATGATTCGATGACCTGTATCGCAGACACCGGTTGATTT
>Ga0068872_10003220_pt1 | contig 12537 bp, 12 predicted proteins | sample NOAtaG_7_FD_66441 | JGI IMG/M metagenome (GOLD analysis project Ga0068872, IMG submission 66441) | Freshwater lake microbial communities from Lake Erie, under a cyanobacterial bloom - NOAA_Erie_Diel1S_2200h metaG | ecosystem: Environmental > Aquatic > Freshwater > Lake | place: USA: Ohio, Lake...
GCCATCGCCCGGGTGCGCGGTGGCGCGGCCTTCTCCGAGGTGGCCACGGCCGTCGACGAGGGGCCCTACGGAGCGCAGGCGGGGCGCATGGGCGCCTACAAAAAGGGCGAGCTGCGCGCGCTGTTGGATGTCCCGGCGTTCACCCTCCCGGTCGCTGGCACCTCAGACCCCATCGACACCGCCCAGGGCGTCTTCGTCCTCCATGTCTTCGACCGCCGCGCGCAGGATGCCCCGCCCTTCGAGGAGGTGCGCGAAGAGCTGATGAGCCAGGTCTACGGCGCGCGCATCGAGGACGAGCTGGAGCAGTGGGCCCGGCAGGCACGGAGCCGCGCGGCCATCGTCATCAAGCTGGAGCCCGCGGAGGGCCCCTGAGGCCGCTCATCGTCACCCCCGGGATGGGCGTTGGCCCCGAGGTCTGCGTTGCGGCCTTGGCCGGGTGGAGTGGCCGCCCGCTGCGCATTTTTGGGCGGTGGTCCCCGCTTGCGGCGGCTGCGGGCCCGGCCGGGGTGCGGCTCGAGCGGGTCGCGGCCCCGTGGGCGGCGGCGCCTCCGGGCACGATCCCCGTCTTCGACCCGGAGGACGCGGGGGAGCCGGCGGAGGTCGCGGCCATTCGGCTTGCCGCGGCGGCTTGCCTCGACGGGCGCGCCGCTGGCATGGTGACGGGGCCCATCCACAAAAAACGCCTCGCGGAGCAGGGGTTCGCCCATCGCGGCCACACCGACTTCCTCGCTGCGCTCTGCGGGCGGGAGGAGGACGAGGCCGTGATGGCGTTTGTCGGCGGCGAGCTGCGCGTCGCGCTCGTGACCGTGCACCTGCCGTTGCGAGACGTGCCGGCCGCCCTCAGCGCGCCGCGGGTCGTCGCGGTCACCGCGGCCGCGGCCGCCGCGCTGCAGAGAGATCTCGGCATCGCGTCGCCGCGGGTCGACGTCTGCGGGCTCAACCCCCACGCTGGCGAAGACGGCCTGTTGGGCGACGAAGAGCAGCGCATCATCGGCCCGGCCTGCGCGGCCTTGCGGGCGCAAGGCTTCTTGGTGCGGGGCCCCGTCTCGGCCGAAGCGGCGTTCCTGGCCGCCCGGAACCACGAAAACGACCTTGTGGTGGCCATGTACCACGACCAGGGCCTCGCCCCGCTCAAGGCGGTGGACTTCGGCCGCTCGGTCAACTGGACGCTCGGGCTTCCGCTGTTGCGCACCAGCGTGGACCACGGCACCGCGGATGGCCTCGTGGGGACCGGCCGCGCCGACCCGTCCAGCTTCCGCGCCGCGCTCGGACTCGCCGCGTCCATCGCGGCGCGGCGGGAGGCCTAAAACGGCGTCGACTCGCCTTCGCAGAGCGCGTCCACCATCTCCGTGACCACGGCGCCGCGGTGGAAGCACCCGGTGACGCTGGCGTCGTCGGCGTAGAGGACGAGAGACACGCCGAGTGACGGGTCTGCGCAGTCCAGCCGGGTCGAAACGCCGCTCTCCATGGTCGATGGGTCCCGCGCCAAGCTGGCCGTCCAGGTGCGCCCGCCGTCGCTGGCCACGAGCAGGTGGCTCTCCGCGCCGCCCATGGACGGCACCAGCACGAGGTCGACCGCGCCCGCCGGCGTGTCCAGCTCGACCCGCGCGGTGAACGTGTCGGCGCCGCACTCCGTCTCCACTGCGCGCAGCGGCGCGGGCAGCGCTTCGGGTGCCGTGTCGGTGGCGCCGGCGGAGGTGTCGTCGCCGCCGTCTTTTGCGCAAGCTTGGAGCAACAGAAGCGCGCAGGCGGCGCGGGAGAGGTTCTGCATGGGGGGCTCCTCAAGCCGGGACCGTAGACCGCCTCAGCCCGCGGGGCAATCCGCGAGATCTCCCTCCGTGAACGACCGTACTTGCCCGGTGTCCTCCGGCGTCAACGGCGTCGCGCAGGCGGGCCCCTGGGGAACCCGCTCCCAGAGCGTCGGGTCTGCGCCGAAGCTTCGGCAGTCCGTGACCGTGCTTGCGTCCAGGGCCGTCACGGAGACGAGCACCGAGAGATCGGCGAAGTCGGTACAGCGGAAACGCGTCGTCGCGTCCGGACGGGCCTCCTCCGGGTCCTCCGCGGCGGCGAGGGTGAGCTGCAGGCAGTCGGCGCTGCCATCCGCGGCGGCCGCGACCGACGCCCCGCGGTGAAACTCGACGGCGTCGATGCCTTGGCCGAGCCACAGCCGCGCCGAGCCGGCCCAGGCGTCCGTGCGTACCCGCAAGGAGAAGCGGTCCGAGGCCGGATCACACTGGAGGTCGAGCCCCGTGATGGCGGGCGGGCCGCCCTCGAGCGGGCCCGGCGCGGCGTCGGGCATCGGCCGAATGCAGGCGGACAACAGTCCCAACGTCGCCCCGAGCCCCCTCATCGTGCGCCCCCTCCCGTGTCGCTGCCCGCGTCGAGCGGCACGCAGTCGAGCACCGCCGCCGCCTGCGCGCCCCACGCCCGGCAGGCGATCTGCGCGCCATCCGTGCCTTCCACCGTCACCACGGCCGTCAGCTCGCGGCTGAGCACCTCATCGGCACAGGCGAACAGGGTGTTGGTGCCCTCGTCGAGCCGCCCGACGCAGTCGGCCCGGGAGGTGCAGCCCCGCAGGGACCCGACGTCCAGCCCGAGCGCGTAGTCCTGCCACCAGCCGTCCGGGTCGGCCGCGAGCAGGGGCACGGGGTGCGCCTCGCTGTACGCGCGCCCCGGCTGCACTCCGGCGGTCTCGCGCATCGTCAGTGCGACGGACGCGACCTCGCCGCGCGTCACCACGTCCACCCACCACGCGCCGCTGGGGCTGCAGCGAGCGTCGCCGGGCGCGCAGCAACCCCATTCCAAGGCCCACAATGCCGGGGCGCCGCGGTAGGGCGCGCCGGCCCCGGGCGTGCCGCATTCTTCGGTGGCCGGGTCGCACGGCACCTCGACGAACCCGCAGGCAGCGGCAAACAGAAGGGCGAGGCTCATTCTTCGCCCACCTCGCTGACGAGGTGCAGCCCGCTCTCCCCCTCTCCATCCGCGCGCTGCAAGAACAGACGGCGTTCGATCTCGCCGAGCAAGGCGTCCAGCCCCTCGCGGGACCGGGCCGACACCAGCAGGCCCCCGTACCGCTCGCGCAGGGCCGACCAGAGCGCCGGGTCCACTGCGTCGACTTTGTTGAGGACCAGCATCCGCGGGATGGCCTCGGCGCCGATGCGCTCCAGGGTCTTCTCCACCTCGAGCTTGTGCACGTCCACCTCGGGGCTCGACGCGTCCATCACGTGCAGGATGAGCTCCGCTTCCTTGGCCTCCTCCAAGGTGCTGCGAAACGCGTGGATGAGGTCCTTCGGGAGGTTGCGGATGAAGCCCACGGTGTCGGTGAGGATGATCTCCCGGTGCTCGGGGAAGCGCAGGCGGCGAGAGGTCGGGTCCAAGGTGGCGAACAGCTTGTCTTCGGCGTCGACGGAGGCGTTCGTCATCGCGTTCAGCAGCGTGGACTTGCCGGCGTTGGTGTAGCCGACGATTGCCACGCCTGGAAGACCGGCTTTGTCGCGACTTTTGCGGCGCAGTGCCCGGTGCTTTTCCAAGTCCTTGAGTTCGCGCTCCAGGCGCGTCTCCCGCTCGTCGGCCCGACGCCGGTTGATCTCCAGCTTCGTCTCGCCGGGCCCGACGCCGCCGATGCCGCCGGTCAGCCGCGACATCGCCGTCGGCATGATCGCGAGGCGCGGCTTCCGGTAGCGAAGCTGCGCCAGCTCGACCTGCAGCTTGCCCTCGCGGGTCTTGGCGCGCCGCGCGAAGATGTCGAGGATGACCTGCGTGCGGTCCAACACCTTCAGCTCGGTGGCTTCGGCCACGTTGCGGAGCTGCGAGGGGGAGAGCTCCTGGTCAAACACGAGGGCGTGTGCTCCGAGCTGCATCGCCCGGACGAGCACCTCCTGCAGCTTGCCCTCGCCGATGACGAAGCGACCGTCGACCTGCCGGCGCACCTGCAGGACGCGGTCCACCACGAGAAGCCCAGCGGTGTCGCAGAGCCGCTCCAGCTCGTCCAGGCTCGCGTGGGCCGAGGTCGCCGGCCCGGTGGTGACGCCGACCACGAGGCAACTCTCGCCGCCATCGACGCGCCGCGTCGCGTCCCGCCGCGCCAGGGCCGCCTCGCGCTGCTCGACGAGCGAACGGAAGTCTTCTTCCCAGTTGTAGACGTCGGCCCGCGCTTCCTGGGTGTGTGCTGCCTCGCCGCGCTCCGCTTGCGCCCCGGGGTTGAGCATGGCCCACTCGACGGCCCCCGGCAGGCCGTCCAGGCCGGCCTGAACCATCACCACTGCGTCGAGCTGGAGGAGGGTGAGGTCCGTCAGGTCGTCTCGGGACAGGCTCTCGCCGCGCAGGTGGGTGTGCAGCAAGCGAAGGCCGCGAAAGCGGCCGGCGCCCGCCCGGTGCCGCGACAAGTCCGGGATGAAGAGGCGGTGCGCGTCGCCCACGATGACGTAGACGACTTGGCCCCGGCGGTCCACCAGCAGGCCGACCTGCCGCCCCGTCTCTCGGGACACCTCCGTCAGCCGCCGCGCCACCTCCGGTGTGAGGAAGCGATTGGCCGGCATGCGGCGTTGGTACAGCGCGAGCAGGGCCTTCGACTCGCTCGGCTTCAGACCGTCGCGGTTTCCATGCAGCGTCTCGATGGGGACCTCCGGGCCGGACCCGCCGGCTCTCCAGCGTCTATCCTGCACCGGCGGGCGCGGCCGTGGGCGGATAGAGGGGGCGCCCCATTCGGAGCATCCCATGTCCGTCGCGCTCGCCGCTGACCACGTCGGCGTTTTCTTCTGCACCGTCCACGACGAAGCCGGCGAGCTCGTCGAGGCCACCCAGGAGCCGGTCGCCTTCCTCGCCGGCCACAAGCAGGTCGTGCCCGGTCTCGAAGCCGCGCTGCTGGGCAAGGAGGCGGGTTCCTCCTTTGACATCACCCTCGCTCCCGCCGACGCCTACGGCGAGCACAACGGCCGCCCGCCGCTGCGCGTGCACCGCCGGGACCTCCCGAAGGATCAGGTCCTCGAAAAGGGCCGTGCCATCTGGGTGCCGACCCCGAAGGGCGAGGCCCGTGCCTACGTGGTCGACGTGAAGGGCGCCTGGGTCACGCTGGACGGCAACCACCCGCTCTCGGGCCGCACCCTGCGGTTCCAGGGCGTGCTCATTCGCGTCCGGGAGGCGACCTCCGAAGAGAAGACCCACGGGCACGCGCACGGCATGGACGGCGTCGCGCACGACCACTGAGCCGGGCCCGGGCCGCTGGGGGGCACCACGGTGGCCTCCGGGGCCCGCTGCTGGCGGGCGCCCCGCCCCATCAGCGGGCGGCGGGCGCGCTCGCGGTGGCGGGTGAAGGCGGCTCGGCCTGCACCGGGGGGGCCGCAAGCTCGGCCTGCAACAGGATTGGCCCCTGGTTTTTCGGGTGGAGCCCCTCGATTGGGGTGTAGAAGGCGCGAATGGCGTCCATGTCGGCCTTGATGTCGCCCGTGAGGTGGAGCACCGGCCCGCAACCGCCGCGCTTGTTCTTGTAGTCGAGGAAGCCCATCACGATGGGCACCCCCGCCTCGCGCGCGATGGTGTAGAACCCGCTCTTCCAGTGGGGGCGCCAGCTCCGGGTGCCCTCCGGAGCGATGGCGAGATAAATCCCGTCGGCCGCGCGGATCTGGGCGGCGATGGACTTCACGGTGTCGTGGTTTGCCCGGCGGTCCACGAAGACCGCCCCCAGCGCGCGCAGCACGGGCCCCAGCGGCCAGAACGACAGGGTGTGCTTCGTCATCCAGGACAAGCGCACGCCCATGGCCCAGGCGACCATCTGCATGTAGAAGCCGTCCCAGTTGGTGGTGTGCGGGGCGGCGATGAAGATGGCCTTCTCCGGCTCGGGCACACCGCCCACGATCGTCCAGCCCAGGACCCGGGCGACGAACTTGCCGAACGCGTGGCGCAAGGGGCCGGTTTCACGGCCGGTCTGGCGGATGACGGTTGAGGCAGGCATCGCGCGATGGTCGTCCGCGCGGCCGCGTTTGTCCAGGCGCTGCAGCGCGGGTGACCGTACTTTGACGCGCGGGTGAATCAGCGCCGACGGCGGGCGCAGGGTAGTCGGGCCCGTTCCGGAGGCACCATGTCCCTTGCCCGTGTCCTGCGCGGCCGCGTGTTGCGCCCGGCGGCCGACCGCCCCGAGATCGTCGACGCTGCGGACGTTGTCATCGAGATCGCCGCGGACGGTCGCATCGACACCGTCCGCCCGCCCCGCGCCGGCGACCCGGCGGAGTCGATGCCCGGCTGCGTGTGGCTCCCGGGCTTTGTGGATGCGCACCTCCATTTTCCGCAGACACGGATGGTCGGGACGGCCTCGGGGCCGCTGCTCGATTGGCTGCATCGGACGACCTTCCCGGAAGAAGCCCGTTTTCGCGAGCCTGGCCTCGCCGCGGCGGTCGCGGCCCGCTTCTGCACGGCGCTGGCCCGCCACGGCACCACCTCCGCGGCGATCTACTCGTCCAGCGATCCCACAGCGACCGACCTTCTCTTTCGCGCGCTCGCCGACTCCGGCCTGCGTGGGCTCGCCGGTCTGGTGCTGATGGACCGCGACGCCCCCGAGGCGCTGTGCGTGCCGGTCGGGCCTGCGATGGAGGCCAGCGCCCGGCTGCACGCCGCCTGGCACGGCCATGACGGAGGGCGCCTGCGCTTCGTCGTCACGCCGCGCTTCGGGCTGTCCTGCACGCCCGCGCTGCTGCGCGCGGCCGGGCGGTTCGCCGATGACCACGGCCTCCTCGTCCAGACGCACATCTCCGAGAACCGCGCCGAGATCGCCGCCACCGCCGCGGTCTTCCCAGGGTCGGCGGATTATCTCTCGGTCTACGCGGATCATGGGCTGCTCGGCGCGCGTACCCTCTTGGCCCACGCCATTCATTTCTCCGGCGCCGATTGGGACCGCGTGGCCGCGGTGGGGGCGCGGGTCGCCCATTGTCCGGACAGCAACTTCTTCCTTGGCTCGGGCTGCATGGACCTCTCCGCCGCCCAGTCGCGGGGTGTGCGCGTCGGCATCGGCACGGACGTTGGCGCGGGTCGCAGCTTCTCGGTGCCCCGCTGCGCCGCCCTCGGCTACGACGCCAGCCTCGTCGTCGGCGCTCCCCAGGGGCCCGCTGCGCTCCTCTGGCACGCCACGCGGGGCGGCGCGCTGGCGCTGGGTCTCGACGGTGAGGTGGGCTGCGTGGACGCGGGCTACGCGGCGGACCTCGTGGCCTGGCCCCTGCCTCCGGAGGGGGACCCGGGCTCGGCCGTGGAGCATGTCCTGTTCCGCTTCGACGCGCCGCCGCCCGCCGCGGTGCTGGTTCAGGGGCGGCTGGTCGCGGGGGCGCTGCCGGGCTGAGCCGGTGCGGCGCTGCGCCGGAGCGGGGCAGGGCGCCGGCCCGGAAGCACCGACGCGGCGGAGAACAGGCCGAGCCCCGCCGCGAAGAGCGCCATCGCCGGCGCGGCACCCGGCACCCCGGCGCGCAGGGAGACCACGACACCGGCGAGGTTCCAGACGGCGAGCAGGGCCTCGGCCAGCGGCAACGGCCCGCGGCCCGGCCGCTCGGCCGCGGAGCCCGCGGTGCCGGCCTTGGGCGTCCGGTGGAAGGTGCGGTCGCCGGTGAACAGCCCGCGCGCGACGGCGACGGACTGCGAGAGGCACAGCCCCGCCCCCACCACGAGCACCACCGGAAGCTCCGCGAGCCCGCGGGCGGCGCCCCGGCCCGCCCGGTGCGCGGCCACCCCGAGGTAGAGGGCGGTCGCGCCGACGGAGAGCGCCATGACCCCCAACTCCCACGGCCAACTGCCGGCCGGCAGCGCCGCGCGGGCGGGCGCCGCGAGCGGCAACAGGATGGCGAGCGCCGCCGCGCCCGGCCAAGCCAGGTTGGCGCCGAGGTGGGCGAGCGCCTCGGCCTTCACGGCGACGGGCAGCCGGGCGCGCAGCACCGCCGGCACCAGCCACCGCGCGGCTTGCAGGGTGCCCGCCGCCCAGCGGGCTTGCTGCACGCGAAACCCGCGGGCGTCGGCGGGTAGCTCGGCGGGGACGACCAGCGCGTCGTCGTAGTGGAAACGCCAGCCGGCGAGCTGGGAGCGGTAGCTGAGGTCCAGGTCTTCGGTGATGCTGCGCGCCGACCAGCCGCCGCCGCCCTCGATGGCCGCCCGGCGCCACACCCCCGCCGTGCCGTTGAAGTTGAAGAAGGCCCCGGACGCAGCCCGCGCGGCGTGCTCCACGCAGAAGTGGCCATCGAGGAGCGCGCCTTGCGCCCGCGTGAGCCAGCTCGCGCTGCGGTTGAGGTGCCCCCAGCGCGCCTGCACGAGGCCCAACCCCGGATCGGCGAGCAGGGGAGGAACGGCCCGTTGGAGAAAGTCGGGCGGTGGCAGGAAGTCCGCGTCGAAGATGGCGATGAGGCTGCCGCGCGCGCGGGGCAGCGCCGCCGCCAGCGCGCCCGCCTTGTAGCCGTCCCGGGAGGCCCGGTGCAGCACCTGCGCGTCCGCGCCGCGCAGTCGCGCCCGCGCGCAGGCCGCCTCGGCGAGGCGGGTCGTCTCGTCGGTGCTGTCGTCGAGGACCTGGACCTCCAACCGGCCGGCCGGCCACTTCAGGGCGCAGGCGGCGTCGACCGCCCGCTCCACCACGGCGGCCTCGTTGAAGACGGGTATCTGGACGGTGACCACGGGCAGCGGGCCCTCGAGCGACGCGGGCGGGGTCGGGGGACGCGGCCGCGGGAGCCGCGCCACCAACCACACGCGGTGCAGCCCCCAGGCCGAGAGCAGCGCCACGAGCAGCGCGGCCGTGGGGAGCGCCACGAGGACGAGCGCGCTCATCGTGCGAGGACCCCGGCGACGCGCTGGAGGTCGCCGTCCGTGTCTGCGGGGACGACGCCGAGGAGATGCGCGAGGAGCCCATAGACCTCGACGTTCTCAAAGGCGGGGACCACGGTGCCGGCCGGGGCGAGCCCGGGCCCTCGGGCGATGAAAATCCCCGCCATGGTGGGCTCCGCCGGGTCGTAGCCGTGGGTTCCGCCAGCGTAATGACCGGGGTTGGCCCGCAGGAAGCTGCGGGTCGTGATGGACCAGCCGGCCTCGGCGATGCAGTGGAGCGGGGCGATGCGCGGGTTTTCGGTGTAGTGCAGCCGCGGTGGGAGGTCTTCGCGGAGCGCGCAGCGCATGTGCGGCGCGTCGGCCAGCGCCGCGGCCCAGGCGCCTTCGGACCCGGCCGGGGGACGGATGGCGGCCCAGGCGTTCCAGGTGTCGACCTGCCCGCTCCACACATCCACGTAGTCGTCGAGAAACACAGCCCGGCTGTCGTCGGTGTCGGCCATGCCGTGGTCCGACACCACCACCACGGTGACGCGGGAGCTGAGGCCGCGGGCGTCCAGACCGTCGAGCAAGAGGCCGACCGCCGCGTCGGCGCGGACGGCCTCGGCCTCGACCTCCGGGCCGTCCGGGCCGTGGTCGTGCCCCGCGCCGTCCGGTTCGTCGAAGTAGAGCGTGAGGAGGCGGGGACGGGACGCCGCCGGCAGCTCCAGCCAGCCGAGCACCGTCTCCACGCGGGTGTCCCAGGGGATGCGCCCGTCGTAGGGCACCGAGAGGCTGGGGCGCACGCCCCCCACGGGGGCCTCGGAGCCCGGCCAGAACAGCGTCGCCGTGCGCACGCCCTGACGCTCGGCGGTGGCCCAGATCGGCTCGCCCTGCCACCAGCGCGGGTCTTGGTTGTCGGCGTCGTCCAGCATGTCGAACCACTCGCCCAGCTCGGGATCGTAGAAGCGATTGTCGACGATGCCGTGGTGCTCGGTGGTGAGCCCGGTGGCGATGGCCCAGTGGTTGGGGAAGGTCTTGGAGGGGAAGACCGGGGTGAGCGCTTCGGCGCGCACGCCCTCCCGCGCGAGGCGGGACAGCGCGGGCAGATCGGCGCGGCGGAGGTAGTCGGGGCGGAAGCCGTCGAGGCTCACGAGGACGACGGCGTCTGGCCCACCGTCCGGCGCCTCTGCGGCGAGCGTCCGGGCGCGTGGAACGCAGGCGACGAGGGCGAGGGCGGGCAGGAGCCGGGGCATCGCACCCGCTATCCGGCCGGTCGGCCTGCTGCTTCCTGGGGTGAGACTGTGTGCAAAGCGTGTGCGGCGGGATATCGGCCCCCACGGAGTGGCCCCATGCGATCCTCGTTCCTGTTCCTTCTCGCGGCATGCACACCGGATCTCACGGACAAGGCGTCCCCCGACGGCGGCGACGCGGTGGACACGGCCTCGGGCGACGACGGCGGCGGTGGCGCGGGGGATGGCGCGGGCGACGGCGGCGACGGCGGCGACGGCGGCGCGGGCGACGGGTCTGCAGACGGTGCGGACGGCGCGGACGGGTCCGGGGATGGCGGCGCGGGCGACGGGACTGCCGACGGCACCGATGGCGCGGGCGATGGGGCCGATGGCGGGGCGGACAGCGGCGGCGGGGCGGACGGCGGCGATGGCGACCCGGGGCCGATTTTGCCGGTGGAGGGCATCTGGTCGACGGGCGCGTTCACCGTGGGGAGCGACCCCTGCGGGCTCACCAACTTCGAGGACCCGGACAACTTCATCCCGGACGCCCTCACGGTGAGCGCGGTCTCGGCGAGCGGCTTCACGCTGGACGATGGCAGTGGCCCGGTGTCCTGCGGCTACACGGCGCCGGACTTTGCGTGCACCCCCACGACCACGGAGCGCGACGCCGCACCGGGCCTCGACGCCGTGCTGACGCTCGACACGGCGTTGTCCGGCGAAGTGCGCGGCGAGTCCAGCATCGACGGCGCGGTGGACATCGAGGTCACCTGCGACGGCGGCTCGTGCTTCCTGTTGGAGCTTGCCGGGCTCGCCTTCCCCTGCACGCTCACCGGGGCCTTCCCCCTGAACGCTGGCGGCTGAGGGCGCGCTCAGGGCGCCGCCCGCACACACAGGTGGATGTGGTCGTCGTGCCCCGGCAGGGCCTGGGCCCCGGCGGCGGCCGGGTCGTTGAAGAACACCGGCCCCACCTCCGGGCGCGCTGCGGCAAAGGCGACGAAGGCCCGCGTCGTTGGCCCGTCGTAGGCGGTTCCTCGGCCCGGGCGGTCGTCCGGGCGGTCCCAGAAGGCCTCGTAGCGGCTGCCGTCGACGCGGAACAGGCGGAGGTCCAGGCAGCGGCCGTCGATGTGGTCCTTGTGGCCGAGGGGGTCCGGTCGGGCCGGACCGAACCAGCCGAGGTCCCCCACCTGCGGGGTGCAGCGGGTCGGATCTGCGGGGTGCAGCGTGGAGGCGCAGTGCGTCGCCCAGTCCGCGAAGAGACGCAGCCAGGACGCGATGACATCGGGTGGGCCCCACAGGTCTGAGAAGGGCGCGTCGGCCCCCCAGAAGTGCGTGTACAGCCCGGCCGGCCCGCGCCCCACCGTGACGCGCTCGGCCCGCGCAGGCGTGTCCAGGCCTTCGCGCGCCCGCTCGGCGGCGATGGCCGCTTCGTCCCACTCCTCGACGAGCGGCAGGCCCACCCGCCCCGATGGCGCAACCCGGAGCGCCGCCTCTGGCACCGGGCCGCCGCCCGCGGCCGACGCGGCCGCGCGCACCTGCGCCAGCCCGTCGCGCGCCGCCCCGTCGAGCACCTCGACCGGGTGCAGCCACGCCAGGGGGACCGGCCCCGTGGCCGTCGGCAATGGGCCCCCGCAGACGGGCGCGCCCCGCGGCGTCCACTCGGTGCCCGGCGCGGCGGGGCCGGCGGGCGCGCCCGGCAGCGGTGCGCTGGACCGCAGAACGCGCCCGTCCAACGGAGCGAGGGCGGCCGTGGGCACACAGCCGCGGTCCCCTGGGCGCGACCCCCCGCTCGCCGGGCCGAGGGCCGCTGGCCAGCCCACCAGCCGCGCGGGCGCCTGCGCCGGCGGGCAAGGTGCGGCGGCAGGCTCTGCTTGCACGAGCGCCCCGACCGGCCATTTCGCCGCCCCCACCGGCACGGCGATCCGCGCGGCAGGCGCCGTGAGGACAAACAGCGCACACAGCCCGGACATGGACCCTCCGCTGGCTGGCGTATGATGGCTCGTGGCGAGGTGTCCGTGTTCGTTTGGCTCTTGCTCACCGCATTCGCGCCGTCCCCGCGCTTCGCGATCCCCGGCGATCCCGCGCCGCTGCTCCAGGCGCGGGCGGAGGTGCAGTGGCGCTTGTCGAGTCGCGCGGACTGGCGGGCCCTGCAAGCGCGCTGGGGCGGGCGCTGGTCGATGCGGTGGGACGAACGTGACGCCACGCCGCGCTTTGTCACGGTGCCCGGGGTCGCGGTGGCGGACGGGCCGGATCTCGCGGCGGCGCTCGCCTCGCTCGCCGGGGTTGCCCCGGGAGATCTCGTCGCGTTGCCGCCGGTGAAGGCGGGGCACCAGGTCCACCTGCGCTGGGCTCGCACCGCCCGCGGCGCGCCCGTGCTGGGCGATGGCGTCCGCCTCGTCGCCACCGACGGGCGCATTGGCGCCGCCTTTTTGCAGCTCACGCGCATCGGCGCCCTGCCGGCCCCGCTCCCGGGTGAGATGGTGCTTCCTCTGCCGCTGGTCGGCGACGCGGTGGACGCGCCGGGGCCCAGCACCCGGGTCCGTCCGCT
>Ga0068872_10003221_pt1 | contig 12535 bp, 10 predicted proteins | sample NOAtaG_7_FD_66441 | JGI IMG/M metagenome (GOLD analysis project Ga0068872, IMG submission 66441) | Freshwater lake microbial communities from Lake Erie, under a cyanobacterial bloom - NOAA_Erie_Diel1S_2200h metaG | ecosystem: Environmental > Aquatic > Freshwater > Lake | place: USA: Ohio, Lake...
GCTGGCCATCGCGGCGGCGACCGGCGGCGCCTGGGTCTTCTACTTCGCGGATGCGCCGACGACGTTCGTCGAGATCTTCTCGGGCGAGGCCTCGACCCCGGTCTATGTCTTCGTCGGCCTGTTCACCGCCGCGACCTACACCTTCGCCGGCTGGGCGCGCGAGCAGGTCTGCACCTACATGTGCCCGTGGCCGCGCTTCCAGGCGGCGATGTTCGACGAGCATTCCTTCATCGTGACCTACCGGCGCTGGCGCGGCGAGCCGCGCGGCAAGCACAAGGCCGGCACGGGCTGGGAAGGGCGCGGCGACTGCGTCGACTGCGGTGGCTGCGTCGCCGCGTGCCCGACGGGCATCGACATCCGGGATGGCCAGCAGCTCGAATGCATCGGCTGCGGCCTGTGCATCGACGCGTGCAACGAGGTGATGGACAAGGTCGGGCGGCCGCGCGGCCTGGTCGCCTTCGACACGCTCGCGGCGCAGGACGCACGCGCGGCAGGCAGGCCGCACGTGCATCCCTGGCTGCGGCTGCGGCCGATGGTCTACGCGGGGCTGCTCGCCGTCGTGGCGGGCGCCATGGTCGCGGCGCTGGCCCTGCGCAGCGACACGGAGCTGCATGTCCTGCGGGATCGCGCGCCGCTCTACGTCCTGCTCTCCGATGGCTCGGTGCGCAACGGCTACACGGTCAAGATCCTCAACAAGGCGCGCGAGCAGCGGAGCTACGTGCTGCGCGTCGACGGACTGCCGGGCGCGCGCCTCGCGGTCGTCGGCGAGGATGCACGACCGGGCGAGGGGCAGGCCGTGCTCGTGGCCCGCCCGGACTCGGTCGCGACCTTCCGCGTCCATGTCGCCGCGCCGCGCGGGCGTGGCGACAGCGTCCCCGTCACCTTCCGCGTCGATGGCCGGGCGCGCGGCGCCTCGGCAAGCCAGGTCACCAGCTTCGTGTCGCCAAGGGGTTGAGGAGGAACGCATGCGCATGGCCCGTCCGTCCGGAAGCCTGATCCCCTGGATCTTCGTGGGATGCATGGGCCTCGTCCTCGCGGTGAATGCCGGCATGGTCGCGGCGGCGATCTCGACCTACTCGGGGCTTGCGCACGACAACGCCTTCGGGCGTGGCCTTGCCTACAACCGCCTCCTCGAGGCGCAGGAGCGCCAGGACGGCCTCGGCTGGCGCGTCGAGGTCGAACTCGGCGCGGCCGATGGGCTCGATGGCGGCCGCCATGTGCGCGTGGGCCTCGCCGACGCGACGGGAGCGGCGCTCGCGGAGGGCCGCGCCACGCTCGAGCTGCGCCGCCCTGTGGAGCGCGTCGCTCCCGTTCAGGTGCCGCTCGAGCCGGCGGGCCCGGGCGCGTTCGAGGGCCGCGTCGTCCTCTCGCGCGCCGGGCAGTTCGACGCGCGCGTCGTCGTCGTGCGCGGCGCCGACCGCCTCGACGCGACGCGCCGGATCGTCGCCCGATGAGCGCGACGGCGGCCGCGATCGCGATGCCCGCGCCGGGGACGGCGGCCGGCGCCGAGCCGCGCTGCGCGCATTGCGACGCGCCGCTGGCGGCGGCGCAGGCGCGCTTCTGCTGCCATGGATGCGAGGCGGCGGCGGGGCTCGTCGCCGGCATGGGGCTGGCGGCCTTCTACGCACGACGGCTGGCCTTCGCGCCCGGCGCGCTCCGACCGGCCTCCGCCGCCGAGGACGTGGAGGCCTTCGTGCGCCCGGACGGCGCCGGCAGGGCGGCGCTGGAACTCCATGTCGAGGGACTCGATTGCGGTGCCTGCGCCTGGCTGGTGGAGACCGCGCTCGCGCGCGACCCGGCGATGCGCAGGGCGCGCGCCAACCTCTCGACGCGCAGGCTCGTCCTGGAGTGGGAGGGCGAGGCCGCGCGCGGCCAGGAATTCGCCGACCTGCTGGCCTCGCTCGGCTTCCGCGTCGCGCCATTCGACCCGGCGCTCGCCGGGGACGGGCAGGCGCGGCGCGAGGCCGAGCTGCTGCGCGCGATGGCCGTGTCCGGCTTCGCGGCCGCCAACGTCATGCTGCTCTCTGTGTCGGTGTGGTCCGGCCATGCCGGGTCGATGGGCCCTGCGACGCGCGAGATGCTGCACTGGGTCTCGGCGCTGATCGCGCTGCCAGCCATCGCCTTCGCGGGGATCCCGTTCTTCCGCTCGGCCGCGCGGGCGCTCGCGGCGGGGCGGACCAACATGGACGTGCCGATCTCGATCGGAGTCACCCTCGCGGCGGGCATGAGCCTCTGGGAGACGCTCCACGGCCGCGACCATGCCTTCTTCGATTCCGCCGTGACGCTGCTCTTCTTCCTGCTGGTCGGCCGCTACCTCGACCTGAGGGCGCGGGGACGCGCGCGCCGGGCGGCGCAGCACGTCGTCTCGCTCGCCGCGCGCGCGGTGCGCGTGGTGCTGCCCGACGGTCGCGTCGAGACGCGCCGCCCGCAGGCCGTGCAGGCCGGCGACGTCGTGCTCGTCGCGAGCGGCGAGCGCGTGCCCGTCGACGGCGTCGTCGCGCGCGGCGAGACGCGGCTCGACCAGTCGATCGTGACGGGGGAGTCGATGCCGGTGGCGGTGGCGCCCGGCGCCGGCGCCTTCGCGGGCAGCGTCAATCTCGGCCCGGCCATCGAGCTGCGCACCCGCGCGGCCGGCGAGGGCACGCTGCTCGCCGAGATCGCGCGGCTGATGGAGGCCGCGGAGCGGGGGCAGGGGCGCTTCGTCGCGCTCGCCGACCGCGTGGCGCGGCTCTACGCGCCGGTGGTCCATGTCGCGGGCGCCCTGACCTTCCTGCTCTGGTTCGTGGTGCTCGATGCGCCCGCGCACCAGGCGCTGCTGAACGCGGCGGCGGTCCTGATCATCACCTGCCCCTGCGCCCTCGCCCTTGCGGTGCCGGTGGTGCAGGTCGTGGCATCGGCCAGGCTCATGCGCTCCGGGATCCTCATGAAGTCGGCCACGGCGCTCGAGCGGCTCGCGGCGATCGACATGGTCGCGCTCGACAAGACGGGCACGCTGACCCAGGGGCGCCCGGTCCTCGTCTCCTCGCCGGGCGCGGAGGAACTTCTGCTCGCGGCGTCGATGGCGCAGGCCAGCCGCCACCCGCTCTCCATCGCGCTCGCGGCCGCCGCGCCCGGGGCGCGGCTCGCGGAGGGCGTCGCCGAGCGCCCGGGCGAGGGCCTGGCGCTCGCCTCGGCCGAGGGCGAGGTCCGGCTGGGCAACCGCGCCTTCTGCGGCGTCGCCGGCGAGCCGGTGGCGGGCGTCGACGAGCTCGAGCTGTGGCTCGCGCGGCCTGGCCGCAAGGCCGTGCGCTTCGGCTTCCGCGACGAGTTGCGCGAGGACGCCGCCGAGGCCATCGCCGCGCTGCGCGACCGCGGCCTCGAGCTGGTCCTGCTCTCCGGCGACCGGCCCGCCGTGGTCGAGATGGTCGCCGCGCGGGTCGGCATCGCCGCGCGTGAAGGGGGGCTCAGGCCGGGGGACAAGCTGCGCAGGCTTGAGGAACTGGCCGCGCGCGGGCGCAGGGTGCTGATGGCCGGCGACGGGATCAACGACGCGCCCGCCCTGGCCGCGGCGCATGCCTCGATCTCGCCGTCCAGCGCCGCGGACATCGCGCGCAACGCCGCGGACTTCGTCTTCCAGGGCGCGCGGCTGGGCGCGGTGGCCGAGGCCATCGACGTCGCCCGCGCGGCGCGGCGGCTGGCCGGGCAGAACCTGCTCCTTGCGCTCGCCTACAACCTGCTGGCGGTGCCGCTCGCTGTCGCAGGGCATGTCACACCCCTTGTCGCTGCGGTCGCGATGTCCAGTTCCTCGCTGGTCGTGATCGCGAACGCCCTGCGCCTGTCGCGGGGAAGGACTGGCCCGTGAACTCCCTCCTGCTCCTCATACCCCTCGCGATCCTGCTCGGGATGCTCGGCCTCGCCGCGTTCCTGTGGGCCCTGCGCTCGGGGCAGTTCGACGACCTCGACGGCGCGGCGCAGCGCGTCCTGCTCGACGAGGAAGGCACCAGGCCGAAGACCCCAGGGAGGAAGCCATGAACGATTTCGTCAGTTCCTGCGTGATGGGCGGGTTCGTCTCGCTGCTCGGCCTCGTCGGCCTGTTCATGGCCTCGCGCGCCCATGACGCCGCGGTGCACGGCTTCGGCCTCGGCGTCTTCGCCTTCGCCGTGCTCTTCGTCTTCCTGCTGGTGAAGCGCGCCTGGGACGCCGCCGACGCGCGGCGCTGAGCCAGCACCAGCCGCGGCGTCAGGCCCCCGTGGCCTTGCCCGCGGCCAGCGTGGCCGCGTCCTCGCGCAGGCGCGTCTCGGCAAGCTCGCCCGCGGCCTCGAGGATCGGGTAGGCGACCGAGGTCAGGTGGCTGTTCACGCGCTTGAGGTCGCGCACCACGTCGAGGTGGATGGCGCTGGACTCGATCGATTCCGGGCGACCCTCGCGCAACCTTCGGAAATGGCTGTCCGCGGCGGAGAGCTCGGCCTCGCGCAGCGCCGTCTTCTCGCGCAGCAGCCGGCGCGCGAGCGCCGGGTCGCGGGACATGAAGACGTTGAAGGCCAGCTGCAGGTTGTCGAGGACGCGCGCGTGGAACGCCTTCAGCTCCTCGAGCCCCTCGGCGGAGAAGGCGACGCGGTTGCGTATCTTCTTGCTCGCGAGCTCCATCAGGTTCTTGTCGACGATGTCGCCCACGTGCTCGAGGTTGGTCACGAAGCTCAGGATCTCGACGTAGCGGCGGCTCTCGGACTCGCTCATCCCGGCGCGGCTCACCTGGATCAGGTAGAGCTTGATCGCCTCGTGAAGCCGGTCGACCGCGTCGTCGGATTCCTCGACCGACCGGACGAGCTTCTGGTCGTCGCGGGTGAAGACATCCATCGTCTGGCGGAGCATCTGCGAGACATGGTCGCCGAGCGCCAGCGTCTCGCGCGCCGCGCAGGCCAGCGCCTCCGCCGGATGCTCGAGCAGGTGCGGGTCGAGGTAGCGCGGGCGCCCGGGATCCTCGACGCTGGGCTTGTCGGGAAGCAGCCGCGCGCAGAGCCTTGCCACGAGCGGCACCGCGCCGATGAACACGATGGCCACCGCGAGGTTGAAGGCGGTGTGGAAGTTGATCGCGAGGCGAGCGGCGTCCGGCGAGACCGTCGAGACGAGGCCGACCAGCGGCCCGAGCACCGGGATGCAGGCCACGGCCACGGCCGCGCGCATCAGCAGGTTGCCAAGCGGCACGCGGCGCGCGGCGGGCGGGGCGGCGGCCTGGCTGGCCAGCGGCGCGAAGGCGCCACCGACATTGGCGCCGGCGACCAGCGCGCAGGCGACCTCCGGCGGCATGAGCTGGACGGCGGCCAGAGAGGAGACCAGGAGCACGATCGCCAGGGTCGAGTGCGCGAGCCATGTCACCAGCGCGCCGACCAGCAGGGCCACGATCGGCTCCCCGGCGAGGCCGCCGAGCAGCGCGGTCACGGCGGTCGAGCCGCGCAGCGGCGCGGATGCGGCGGCGATCAGCTTGAGGCTCAGCAGCATGAGGCCGAGGCCGAGCGCGATGCGCGCGACGTGGCGGCTGTGCTCGTTGCGCGAGCCCATGAACCAGAACACGCCGCCGGCGATCGCCGCGTAGGCGAGCCAGCCGAGGTCGAAGGACAGGACCTGCGCCGCGATGGTCGAGCCGAGGTCGGCGCCCAGCACGACCGCGAGCGCGGCCGCCGGCGCGATCAGCGCGCGGCCGGCGAAGGACGAGACGATCAGCGTCGTCGCCGTGCTCGACTGCACGAAGGCCGTGATCGCGAAGCCGGTCGCGAAGGCGCGCAGGCGGTCGCGCGTGCTCGCCGCGATCACCCGCCGGATATGGGCGCCGAAGGCACGGGTGACGCCCGTGCGGACCATGCGCACGCCCCACAGCAGCAGGGCGACGCTGCCGACGAGCGTGATGAGGATCTCGGTTCCGTGCATGGCGTTTCCATTCCGATGATATCGGCGGCGGCGCGCCGGGCGCCAGAATTATGACCGTCGCGTTGCGGTTTTCCGTCCGGCGCGGGAGGCCGCGTCCATGAACGCGCCGACCAGCGCCATGTTGCGCCGCGCCGAGAGGCATACCGCGTATTCGCCGACGCTGAGCGCGGCGTCGGCGAAGGCGATCGCGCCGAAGCGTCGCTCGCCGCGATGCTCGCTCTCGAACACGACGCCGATGCCGAAGCCCGCGGCGACGGCCTCGCGCACGCCTTCGCGCGTCTCGGCCTCCATGATGGGCCCGAGCCGCACGCCGGCGCCGGCGATGGCCTGCTCGAAGACCTCGCGGGTGAAGGAGCCGCGCTCGCGCAGCACGACGGGCTGGCCGGCGAGTTCCGCGAGCCGCGCGCGCCGGCGCCGCGCCCAGGGATGGCGCCGGCCCGCGAACAGGATGAGGCGGTCGCGGCGCAGCTCCACCGCGTGGAGGCGCGGGTCGGGCCCGACCTTCGCGGTCACGGCGACGTCGGCCGCGCCCTCGAGCACCTGCTGCAGGACCGCCGCGGAGTTGCCGATCGCGAGGCGGAAGGTGAGGGCGGGATGCGTGCGGCGCAGCTCGGCGAGGATCGGGATGGCGTGGTGCGCGTTGTCGGCGCAGACGCGCAGGTGGCCGCGGCGCAGCGCCTTGGTGCCGGAGAGCAGCGCGCGCGCCTCGTCCTCGAGCTCGAAGAGCCGCGTCGTGACGTCGTGGAGGTCCCGGCCGAGCGCCGTCAGCTCGAGCGCCCGCCCGCGGCGCTCGAACAGGCGCACGGCGTAGGCGGCCTCGAGCGCGGCGACGTGGCTCGACAGGGTCGGCTGGCTCACCTTCGCCGCCGCGGCCGCGCGGGTGAAGCCGCCCTCGCGCGCGACGAGGTGGAAGGCGCGCAGCTGGACCGGGTTCATCCCTCATAGCCTCCGTCTATGGAAAGGATCCGCATTATGTATTTGAGCCGCATCCCGCGCGCGGCGAAAATCGGTCGTTCCCTTCGACTGGAGGACGACATGGCCAAGGCGCAATCCGAGACCGGCGACCCGTTCCTGCTCACCCCCGGCCCGCTGACGACGTCGGCGAGCGTGAAGCGCGCCATGGTCCACGACTGGGGTTCGCGCGACGCGACCTTCGTCCGCTACAACCGCGAGGTGCTCGAGGCGATCGTCGAGGTCGCGGGCGGGCAGGGGACGCATGTCGCCGTCGGCATGCAGGGCAGCGGGACGTTCGCCGTCGAGGCGATGCTGACCAACTTCGTGCCGCGCGCCGGCAAGGTGCTGCTGCTGGTCAACGGCGCCTATGGCAAGCGCGCGCAGCGGATCTGCGAGATCGCCGGGCGCGCGCATGTCGTGCTCGAGACGCCGGAGGACACGCCGCCCGACCTCGCGCGGCTCGCCGCCGTCCTCGAGGGCGACCGTGCCGTGACGCATGTCTTCGCCGTCCATTGCGAGACGACGAGCGGCATCGCCAACCCGGTGGCCGGGATCGCGCGCCTGGTGGCCGCCGCCGGCCGGCGCCTGCTCGTCGATTCGATGAGCGCCTTCGGCGCGCTGCCGATCGACGCGCGCGAGGTCCGCTACGACGCGCTCGCGGCGTCGTCGAACAAGTGCCTCGAGGGCGTGCCCGGCATGGGCTTCGTGGTCTGCCGCAAGGACGCGCTGATCGAGTCCAGGGGCAACGCCACGACGCTCGTCCTCGACCTGCACGACCAGTGGCAGGCGATGGAGAAGACCGGCCAGTGGCGCTTCACCCCGCCCATCCAGGTGATCGTGGCGCTGCACCAGGCGATCCAGGAATACCGCGAGGCCGGCGGGCAGCCGGGGCGCCTCGCGCGCTACGCCAACAACTGCCGCGTCCTCGTCGAGGGCATGCGCGCGCTGGGCTTCCGCACGCTGCTGCCTGACGCGATGCAGGCGCCGATCATCGTCACCTTCCACATGCCCGCGGACCCGCGCTTCCAGTTCCAGCGCTTCTACGACGGCCTCAAGGACCGCGGCTACGTGATCTACCCGGGCAAGCTGACCGTCGCGGATTCCTTCCGCATCGGCTGCATCGGGCGCCTCGACGAGGGCCACATGCGCGGCGCGCTCGCCGCGGTGGCGGAGATGCTCGCCGAGATGGGCGTCGCCAGCGGCGCGCCCGCCCTGGCGGCGGCGTGAGCGGCGGCGAAGGGGAGCGGAAGATGGCAAGCGCGATCAGCATCAACGGAAGGACCTACGCCCGCCCGACGGCCCCGGTCGTCGTGGTCTGCGTCGACGGCTCGGAGCCGGGCTACATCGAGAAGGCGGTGGAGGCCGGCGGCGCGCCGTTCTTCGCGCGCGTCCTCGAGCATGGCACGGCGATCGTCGGCGACTGCGTCGTCCCGACCTTCACCAACCCGAACAACCTGTCGATCGTCACGGGCACGCCGCCCTCGGTGCATGGCATCTGCGGCAACTACTTCTACGACCGCGAGTCGGGCAGCGAGGTGATGATGAACGACCCGCGCTTCCTGCGGGTCGACACGATCTTCCGAGCCGCGCAGCAGGCCGGGCTGCGCCTGGCGGTCGTGACCGCCAAGGACAAGCTGCGCGGCCTGCTCGGCAAGGGGCTCGAACTCGCGCCTGGCAAGGCCTGCAGCTTCTCCTCCGAGAAGGCGGACAAGGCGACGGTCGCGGCGAACGGGATCGAGGGCGTGCTCGACCTCGTCGGCATGAAGCTGCCGGACGTCTACTCGGCCGAGCTGAGCGAGTTCGTCTTCGCCGCCGGGGTGAAGCTGATGGAGGGCTGGAAGCCCGACATCATGTATCTCTCGACGACCGACTACATCCAGCACAAGCACGCGCCCGGCACGCCGGTCGCCAACGCCTTCTACCGCATGATGGACGGCTACCTGGGCCGCCTCGACGCGATGGGCTGCGTCGTCGCGCTGACGGCCGACCACGGCATGAACGCGAAGCACGACGCGGCGGCCCAGCCGGACATCGTCTTCCTGCAGGACGTGCTCGATGGCTGGCTCGGCGCGGGGGCGGCGCGCGTGATCCTGCCGATCACCGATCCCTACGTCGTCCACCACGGCGCGCTCGGCTCCTTCGCGACCGCGTACCTGCCCGAGGGGACGGACGTCCCGGCGCTGCTGTCGCGGCTGTCGGACCTCCCCGGGATCGAGGCGGCGCTCGACCGTGCCGCCGCGTGCGCGCTCTTCGAGCTGCCGGCCGACCGCATGGGCGACATCGTCGTGGTCTCCACGCGCCACAAGGTCATCGGCACGAGCCTCGCGCGCCACGACCTCTCGGGCCTCAAGGAGCCGCTGCGCTCGCATGGCGGGATCTCGGAGCAGCGCGTGCCGCTGTTCCTGAACCGGCGCGTCGCGCTGGAGCCAGGGCGGCGCTACCGCAACTTCGACGTCTTCGACCTCGCTCTCAACCGCATCCAGGAAAGGGCCGCGGCATGAACAGGATGTCCCCCACCGCCGGCGCGCCGGTCCGCCGCGAGGCGATGCGCATCGCCGGCCGCAAGGTGACGACGGACGAGACGATCGACGTCCTCGATCCCTATACCGGCGCCGTCGTCGGCACGGTGCCCGCCGGGCGGCCCGAGCACGTGCGCGAGGCGCTGTCGATCGGCCACGGCTACCGCTCGAAGCTCACGCGCTACGAGCGCCAGCGCATCCTGATGGCCGCCGGCGAGAAGATCGCGGCGAAGCGCCAGGAGCTGGCCGAGCTGATCACGGCCGAGGCCGGGCTGTGCATGAAGGATTCGCTCTACGAGGTGGGCCGCGCCTACGACGTCTTCACCCTCGCGGGCCAGCTCGCGATCAAGGACGACGGCGAGATCTTCAGCTGCGACATCACCCCGCACGGCAAGGCCCGTCGCATCTACACGATGCGCACGCCGCTGCTCGGCTGCATCAGCGCGATCACGCCCTTCAACCATCCGCTCAACATGCCCGCGCACAAGATCGCGCCGGCGATCGCGACCAACAACCGCGTGGTGCTGAAGCCGACCGAGCTGACGCCGATGACGGCGCTGGCGCTCGCGGACATCCTCTACGAGGCGGGGCTGCCGCCGGAGATGCTGTCGGTCGTCACCGGCCTGCCGGGCCCGTTCACCGACGAGATGATCACCAACCCGATGATCGACCTGATCACCTTCACGGGCTCGGTCCCGGTCGGCAAGCTGATCGCGGAGCGCGCGGGCTACAGGCGCACCGTGCTCGAGCTGGGCGGCAACGACCCGCTGATCGTCCTCGACGACGCCGACCTCGACAAGGCGGCGGAGCTCGCCGTCGCCGGCGCGACCAAGAATTCCGGGCAGCGCTGCACGGCGGTGAAGCGCATCCTGGCCATAGATTCGATCGCGGATGCCTTCGCGGCGCTGGTGGTGGAGAAGGCGCGCAAGCTCAAGGCCGGCGATCCCCGCGACCCGGCGACCGACGTCGGCACCGTCATCAACGAGAAGTCCGCCATCCTGTTCCAGCGCAGGGTGGAGGACGCCGTGTCCCGCGGCGCCAGGCTCCTGCACGGCAACGACCGCCGCGGCGCGGTCTTCCCGCCCACGGTCGTCGACCACGTGCCCTACGACTGCGAGCTGGTGCGCGAGGAGACCTTCGGGCCCGCGATCCCGATCATCCGGGTCAGGGACGTCGACGACGCGATCCGGGTGTCGAACTCGACGGCCTTCGGCCTGTCCTCCGGCGTCTGCACCAACCGCCTCGACCTGGTCACCCGCTTCGTGAACGAGCTGAACGTCGGCACGGTGAACATCTGGGAGGTCCCGGGCTACCGGATCGAGATGTCGCCCTTCGGCGGGATCAAGGACTCGGGCAACGGGTACAAGGAGGGCGTCGTGGAGGCCATGAAGAGCTTCACCAACGTCCGCACCTATTCGCTGCCCTGGCCGGGCTGAGACGGGCGGCCTTCCGCCCGTCGCGGCGTTGTCATACAAATCGTGCACAAGCCACCGTGCCCGCCGCGGAGCGCGGGGAACCCAGGCAAGACAGGAGAGGGGTCGATGCTCAAGAGAATCCTGATGGCGAGCGCCGCCGCGCTGATGGCCATCGCCGCCGGCAACGCCGACGCGCAGCAGAAGACGAGGGTGACGGTCTACACCGCGCTCGAGAGCGACCAGCTGCAGCCCTACAAGCAGGCCTTCGAATCCGAGAACCCGGACATCGACATCCAGTGGGTGCGCGAGTCGACGGGGGTCATCACCTCGCGCTTCCTCGCGGAAAAGGACAACCCGCGCGCCGACGTGGTCTGGGGCCTCGCGGTCACCAGCATCATCGCCTTCGAGAAGGCCGGGCTTGTCCATGCCTACACGCCGAAGGGCGCCGACCAGCTCAAGCCGGCCTTCCGCTCGGCCGCCAACCCGATGGCCTGGACCGGCATGGATGCCTGGCTCGCGGTCGTCTGCGTCAACACGGTCGAGCAGAAGAAGGCGAACGCGCCGATGCCGGCGTCGTGGATGGACCTCACCGACCCGAAGTTCAAGGGCCAGGTGGTGATGCCCAACCCGGCGTCCTCGGGCACCGGCTTCCTCGCGATCGCCGGCTGGATGAAGGCGATGGGCGAGGCGGGCGCCTGGGCGTTCATGGACAAGCTGCACGACAACGTCGCGGTCTACACGCATTCGGGCTCCGCCCCCTGCGTGCAGGCGGCGCGCGGCGAGCGCATGGTCGGCATCGGCTTCGACATGCGCGGCGCCAGCGAGAAGACCAAGGGCGCGCCGATCGAGCTCGTGATCCCGAAGGAAGGCTCCGGCTGGGACATGGAGGCGACGGCGATCGTCAAGGGCACGAAGAACCTCGCCGCCGCTCAGCGCGTCGCCGACTTCGCCGTGTCGCGCAAGGCGAACGAGCTCTATGGCAAGTACTACGCGATCGTCGCGGCCCCCGGGCTGAACGTCGCGCCGCCGAACTATCCGGCGAACGCCGAGCCGTCGATGCTCCCGCTCGACCTCGCCTGGATGTCGGAGAACCGCGACCGCATCCTCGCGGAGTGGACGAAGCGCTACGACGGCAAGTCCGCGCCGCGCTGATCCTGGACAGGGTCGGGTGACCGCGCCCCGGGAGCCAGGCTCCCGGGGCGCTTTCGCCAGGCCGGCACCGCTGGACCAATCCATGGCGCAGAACGCGACGGGGGGAAGCGAGAGCTTCCTGCGCATCGAGCGGCTGACGAAGCGCTTCGGCTCCTTCACCGCGCTCGACGGCGTCGACCTGGAGATCAGGCCGCGCGAGTTCGTCTGCTTCCTCGGCCCCTCGGGCTGCGGGAAGACCACGCTGCTGCGCGCGATCGCCGGGCTGGACGCCCAGAGCGAGGGCCGCATCTGGCAGGCCGGGCGCGAGATCTCGTCCCTGCCGCCGTCCGAGCGCGACTTCGGCATCGTCTTCCAGTCCTACGCGCTCTTCCCGAACCTGTCCGTGCGCGACAATGTCGGCTACGGGCTGCGCAGCCGCGGGCAGGGCAGGGCCGCGATCGACGCCCGCGTCGCCGAGCTGCTCGAGCTCGTCGGGCTCCCGGGCTCCGGCGCCAAGTATCCTTCCCAGCTTTCCGGCGGGCAGCAGCAGCGCGTGGCGCTTGCGCGCGCGCTCGCGACCTCCCCCGGGCTCCTGCTCCTCGACGAGCCGCT
>Ga0068872_10003225_pt1 | contig 12528 bp, 13 predicted proteins | sample NOAtaG_7_FD_66441 | JGI IMG/M metagenome (GOLD analysis project Ga0068872, IMG submission 66441) | Freshwater lake microbial communities from Lake Erie, under a cyanobacterial bloom - NOAA_Erie_Diel1S_2200h metaG | ecosystem: Environmental > Aquatic > Freshwater > Lake | place: USA: Ohio, Lake...
TTCATCGTCTTCACGAGCAACATCTTCGCGATCCTCGGCCTGCGCGCGCTCTACTTCTGCCTTGCGGCCCTGATCTCCAAGTTCCGCTTCCTGAAGCCGGCGCTCATCCTCATCCTCGCGTTCGTCGGCGTGAAGCTCCTGCTTCTCAGCGTGCCGCCGTACCTCGACGTGATCGGCATGGAGCCGCAGAAGTCGATCAAGATCGACACGACGCTGTCGCTCATCATCGTGCTCGCGACCCTCGCGCTCGCGACGGTGCTCAGCGTGCTCATTCCGGCGAAGTCGGCTGAGCAGGCAAAGGGCTGACGGTCTTCGCGACGAACTCGACATTCTCGATCACGATGTCCTCGCCGACCCAGGCCGAGGTCAGGCCGATGGCCTGCTCGGCCAGTTCAAGCGATGGCCGGAGGACGACGTCGTGGCGCCCCGGCCGCAGCGTGTCGCACGGCCGTCCGAACGAGTGGCCATCGAAGCGCCGGGCCCGCGACAGCACGAATGTGCCGATCTCGATCTCCGTCGCGGCGCCGTCTTCGCCCTTGGTGCGCACGAACACGGTGAACGCGGCGTCGGTCGGCGCCGAGCGGGCGCCGATACGCAGGTTGAGGTAGGGGAGGCGCCTTCCTGAAGGCTCCTCGATCTCGGCCCTGTCCACGCCCAGCGCCTGACGCAGCGCACCGTGCAGCGCCGCGTCCCGCACCACGGGCAGGATCTCTGCATCGCGGCCGACGACCTCGATGTCACGCGAGAGCAGCACGGTCTTCGAGCGGAGCACCTTGCCAGAGTCGTCCCAGCGATCGACGATCTCGATCTGGACCTCGGCCTCGATCTTCGTGACTCCAAGCGGGAGATCCGGCAGCTGGAGGCGTGTTTGCGTCGATCCCGTGCCGCCGTCCCGGAGCGAATGGAAGGAGATTCCGCCCATCTGCTGCGCCATCCGTACTTCGCCGATGCGAATGCTTGGAAACTCGAAACGCGCGATGGAATCCAATCCCGGCTTGAACGAGAAGGGCATTTCCCACCGCCTCGAGGCGTAGGCGACGCCGTGGGAGATCTGCGAGCCCGGCCGCGCCTTGGCTGGTGCGAGCATTTCGAACCGCAGGCTCTCCTCGAGGAACAGGGCCCACGGCTCGTCCGCGATGAGCTGGTCCGCGCGCAAGGCGACGACGAGCGGATCCCACCGCGGGTTCCACGCCCGCTCGGAATCGATCGCACCGGCGACGATCCCGGCAAGCTGCGCCTTGTCGCCCTTCGAGAGCGCGGAGGCCTCGATCCGATCGCGGTACTCGGCGGCCGCGCCGCCGGAGATCGATGCAGGTCCCTGATCGAGGGCCAGTGCGAGTATCGGCGCGGACAGCCGTGGCCACAGGGAGAAGTTCGAAGCCCTGCTCCAGAGCGACGCGCCCGTCACCGCGAGTCCGACGACAAGCAGCATCGAGCCGACCACCGTGCGCGGCCGCGATCGCACGCGTCGCACGCGCACCGCCTTCGGCGCCGAGAGATCTGCGCCGCACTCGGCGCACGCAGCGAGCTGGGCGGCGGGCGTCGTTGCGTGCCGGCACTTCCTGCACTCGCGAACACCGGTCAGTTCGCGCCCGCGGAGGCCGAGGATAAGGAGCCAGGCGCCGGGGAGAACCAAGGCGAGGGTGATGAGGATGGCGTTGATCGACATGGGAGAGTCCGGCCCGGTGGCGCGTCGACACGGTACCCGCCGGTTGGCGGACGCCCGGCGCCGCGCGCGCTGCACGCGCTGCCTATGGACGCGATGCAGACCCGATCGGGGACGGAGCGGCCGTTCGCGCTGGCAAAAAACAAGGGTTTTCGTTCTTCGTCAGAATCGCGGGTTGGTTTCCCGCGAATCGCTCCGCACTTCCGATCCGTTCTGGCTCGCGACGGAAGTCACCTCTTCACCAGCCAGAGATCGTTCGCTCCAAATCAGGAGTCCTCAGCATGTCTCGTATCACGTCCGCTGTTGCGGCTGCGGTCGCAGTCGCCCTGTCGTCGTCGGCACTGTCCGACGTCCCCTTCACGCAACTCGCAGACCGCGGCCTCGGCGGCGCTCCCTACGATGTCAACGCGTCCGGCGTCATCGTCGGCGCGGTGCGCGTCGAGGACGAGACGGGGCCGTACCTTCCGGTCATCTGGCCGACCGCGACCTCGCAGCCTGTCGAACTGCCCACCGTCAACGGCGGCTACGCAGTCGCCATCAACTCGAACGGCGACATCGTGGGCACCGAGTTCCAGGTCTCAGGCATCTATGGCATTCCCGTCCTCTGGTCGAACGGCGAGCGCATCGAACTCCCCGATCTCGGCGAGGGTGGCTACGCGAACGACATCAACGAGGCCGGTGTGATCATCGGCAATGTGATCAGCAAGGGCCAGTACCGCGCCGCGCGCTGGGTCAACCGCGAGCTCGAGCTGCTTCCGCTGCCCGAGTTCGAGACCGATGACGGCGTCGTGTGGAGCTTTGCCACCAGCATCAACTCTGCGGGCGTCGTCACCGGCACCATCCAGGCGCCGGTCGCGACCCCGTCGAACGCGCTTCGCTGGGACGCGGACGGCGTCTCGATCATCGAGAGCGGGGGCCTCGAGACGAAGGGCATCGCCATCAACAATCTCGGCGGCATCCTCGTCAACGGGTACTTCGATGGCGGCACGAGCCGCGCTCCCGCGGTCGTCGACGTCGACGGCACCGTGGGCGTCCTCGAGGTTCCGGCTGGCCTGTTTGGCGGCGCATCGGCGACCACCATGGGCCGCAACGGCATCGCGGCCGGCTACTACTACAACTTCACCGACAGCAACGTGCAGATCAAGGCCGTTGCGTGGCCGAATGGCGTGTTCACCCCGCTCGAAATGCCCGCCGGCCAGCGGTACGCCTTCCCGTCGTCCGTCGGCATGAACGGCATGGTGTTCGGCTCCGCGACCGACGGCGTGACGGGTCGCTCGGTGCCTGGCTTCTGGCAGCTCGAGATCGAGGGCAACACCCTCCGCTCGACCCAGTTCGCCGGCGCTCCCGGCGACACGATCGAACTCTCCGCGTCGAGCGAGAGCTCGTCGGGCGTGAACGTCGGCTACAGCGTGGCTGCGACCGTGAACGGCCAGCCCGTCGGTCAGGCCGTGACCGACACGAAGGGCCGTGCGACGCTCTCCTTCACCATCCCGAGCTCGATGGGCAGCGGTCAGATGACCGTGAAGTTCACCGACGAGACGGGCGCGACGGTCAACACGGTGCTCACGATCGAGCCCGCCGGTCTCCTCGGCGACATCGACGGCGATGGACGCGTGAACTCGAGCGACCTCGGCGCGCTGCTTGCGGCGTGGGGTCAGCCAGGCGCGGCCGACCTCGACCGAAGCGGCGAGGTGGATTCGGCCGACCTCGGCATCCTGTTCGCGGGCTGGACGGGCTGAGTGCAACCTCGCCAAGACACTCGTGTTGATCACCATGCATGCGCCCCGGCCTCAGGCCGGGGCGCATGTGCGTTGATGGGGCAGTGCAATCCGGGTGCGCATCGCGTTCAGATTGCATGAACGCGGCCCGCGCGCGCGTGCGCGCTGCGCGTTGCGCGGGTGCCGAATCCAACCGTACACTGCGACGCCCGCAGACGGCGCCGAGGCGAGCGCGACTCTTCGAATGCGGTCTCGAGCATCGATGGCCGGAGCCCACCACCAACCCCCGAACCACGGCGCCACCTCGCAAGGCGTTGCGCTTGAGGGGCGCCCGATGGGACTGGCCGAGCGCGGCGTCTTCACCCTTCTTCCGGCCGGCGCGTTCCTCGTGCTGCTCTGGGCGCTCGCGACCGGCGGGGCGCTTCCGAGCGAGTGGCGCACCCCGTGGATTCCCACCCTCGGCATCGACCTCGCGTTCCGGTTCGACGGCCTCTCGGCGCTCATGCTGCTCCTGATCACGGGAATCGGCACGGGCGTGTTCATCTACGCAGGGGGGTATCTCGCGGGCCATCCGCACCAGCGGCGGCTCTATGGCGCTCTTGTCGCGTTCATGGTGGCGATGATCGGCTGCGTGCTCGCGGACGATCTCTTCGTCCTCTTCCTCTTCTGGGAGATGACGAGCCTGACCTCGTTCCTCCTGGTCGGCTTCCACCACCACGACCAGCAGAGCAGGAAGGCCGCGCAGCAGGCGCTGCTGGTGACCGGCAGCGGCGGCCTCGTGATGTTCGCGGGATTCATCCTGCTGGCGCAGGTGTTCGGAACCTCCTCGATCTCCGCGATCATCGCGGCTGCGCCCGCTGCGGAGACGCCGCCGACCCTGACGGCCGCCGTCGCGCTCGTCCTCGTCGGCGCTTTCACGAAGAGCGCGCAGGTTCCGTTCCACTTCTGGCTTCCGAATGCGATGGCCGCGCCGACGCCGGTGTCGGCCTATCTCCACTCGGCCACCATGGTCAAGCTCGGCGTCTATCTCGTCGCGCGGCTCGACCCCGCGTTCGGCGCGTGGGACTGGTGGCAGTGGACACTGCAGGCCGTCGGCGCGCTGACGGCTGCGTGGGGCATGATGCTCGCGCTGCGCGAGCGCGACCTCAAGCGCATCCTCGCCTGGTCGACCGTCGCGACGCTCGGAACGCTGGTGCTGCTCGTGGGGCTCCCCGGCACCGGTGCCTCGGCGGCCGTCGCCGCGCTTCTTCTCGCGCATGCCCTCTACAAGGCGCCGCTCTTCTTCGTCGCAGGCAACGTCGACCACGAGGCGGGCACGCGCATCATCGATCGCCTCGGCAACCTCCGCCGCGCCATGCCTTGGACGGCGCTGGCCGCGCTGCTTGCGGGCCTCTCGATGGCGGGCATCCCGCTCACGTTCGGCTATGTCGCCAAGGATGCGATTCACGCGGCGAAGGCCGCCGAGCAACTGCTGCCGTTCGTGCAGGTGGCGTACGGCGTGTTCGGCGCGGTCGCGGTCGCGGTCGCCGGCGTGGCGGCGGTGCGCATCTTCTGGACGCGCCGCGGCGCAGCCGAGGCTCCGAAGTTGCACGAGGCTCCGCTCTCGCTGGTGCTTCCGCCGCTCGTCATCGCCGCGGCGGGCATCGTGCTCGGCGTGGCGCCGGTGGTCGCACGGCCGATTGTGGCTGCGGCCGCGGCGTCGATGCGGCCGGGCGGGCAGGTCGGTGAAGGCGATCCGGCGGCGCTTGCGCCCGCGTTCGACCTCGCGTCGATGCTCGGCACGCTTGCGCTCACGCTCGGCGTCGGCGCGCTCGTCTACGGTTTCTGGGATCACCTGCACCGCGCGTTCGATCGGTTCGCCGGCCGGCTCGACGGCATCGGATCCGCGGCGCAATACACGCGGATCCTCAAGGGCATTCCCCGGACGGCCGCGCTCGTCACGCGCGCGCTGCAGTCCGGTCGGCTGTCGGGCTACACGGTCATGCTGCTGCTGGCCGCATCGCTGATGCTGCTCGCGGCGCTTCTGGTCGGCGCAGGGCTTCTCGGCGGCGGCTTCACGCGCGGCGACCTCGCGTTCCCCGAGTGGACGGCGCCGTCGCTCGGCGTGGCCGGATCGGCATTCCTGATCACGCTCGGTGCGCTCCTCACGGGGCTCTTCGAGCAGCGGCTCGTGATGATCCTCTGCGCGGGAATCGTCGGGTTTGGCAGCGCGCTCTTCTTCCTGTTCGCGGGCGCGCCGGACGTCGCCTTCACGCAGTTCACGGTGGAGACCGTGTTCGTCATCGTGGCCGCGTCGGTGCTGCTGAAGCTGCGGAGGCTTGGCCGACCGACGAGCCCGCGCGATCCGCGCAGGCGACCCGGTGCGACGCTTGCCGCAATCGCGTTCGCGACCGCCGCGACGCTTGTGTTCCTCGTGACGAGCGCAGGGCCGCTTGATCCGAGCCTGGCCGAGTACTTCTCCCAGCGCAGCGTGCCCGAGGCGAATGGCCGCAACGTCGTGAACGTGATCCTCGTCGACTTCCGCGCGCTCGACACGCTTGGTGAAAGCACCGTCGTGATGCTGTCCTTCCTCGCGACGTTCCCCGTCCTCCTGTCGCTGCGGCTTGCGCGCCGCGGCTCCGACCGAGGGGAGGGCACGTCATGAAGCGACCGCTCGGCACGCGCGTGGTGATCCTCGAGACGGTCGTCGGGCCGCTCTATTGGCTGATCCTCGCGGCGTCCGTCTGGATCCTCCTGCGGGGCCACAACGAGCCCGGTGGTGGATTCATCGGCGGACTCGTCGCCGTGGGCGCGACCGTCCTGTGGGGCGTCGCGCGCGGACCTGCGAGCGCGCGGCGGCGTCTGCCGTTCCGCGATCCTGTGCTCCTTGCCGCGGCGGGCGTCCTTGCATCGCTGGTCTCGGGCGTCCCGGCGTGGTTCGTCGGCGACAGCTACCTGACGCACAAGTCGTTCACCTTGCCGCTTGGCTTCACCGACCTCTGGCTTTCGACGGTGATGCTGTTCGACGCGGGCGTCTATCTCTGCGTATGGGGCGCCGTCTCGGGCTTCGGGCTCGGGCTCCTCGCGATCGACGACGATGGAGACGAGGTTGCGGGGGATGCGGCCGAGGGCGCCGCCACGCGGCACTCCGCAGCTGCGCCGCCCAACACGCGAACGCAGGGCCGTTCGGAGGGCGGGCGATGATCTGGGTGATCGCGCTTTCCATCTGGGCGACGCTCTTCGTCGGCGCGCGGCTTGCGATGTCGCGCGACGTCTTCCGCGTGGTCGTCGGCCTCGCGCTCATCTCGAGCGGGATCGTGCTCATGCTCTTCTCGGCCGGGCGCATCTACACGACCGAGCCGGCCGTGATCGCGGCGGGGGAGCAGGCGCTGCCCGCGACCGCTTCCAATCCGATCCCCCAGGCGCTCGTCCTCACGGCGATCGTGATCGGCTTTGCGCTCGTCTGCTTCGCGTTCGTGCTGGTGGTGCGGGTGGTGCGCGACGGAGCAACCGACAGCGCCGACGAACTCCGCGTTGCGGAACCCGTGCCGTCGGATCCGGTCGAGCCGCCTGCGTCGCCCTCGGAGTGCGAACCTCCGCATCCTGGCTCGCCGGCGGACGGCGGACGGGGCGTGCGGGGAGGGCACCGCCCATGACGGTGCTGGTCACGAGTCCGATTGTGATTCCGCTCGCTACGGCTGTGGCGGCTGCGTTCGCCTACCGTCGTCCGGGCTTGCAGCAGGCGATCAGCTTCGCCGGCATCCTCGCGCTGCTCGGCTGCGCCGTCGCGCTTGTCGCTGCGGCCATCGAGGGCCGTCCGATGTCGGTGAGTTTCGGCGGGTGGCAGGCGCCCTTCGGCATCGAGTTCAAGGTGGACCGCCTTGGCGCGATCATGGTGCTGCTTACCGCGCTCATGGGGTTCGCGGCGCTGCTGTTCCAGGTCGGCGACCCGGAGACGAACCGCGGGAGCACGCCGCGCGCAGCGTTCACGCTTCCACTGCTGCATGGCATGCTGATGGGCGTCTGCGGCGCGTTCGTCACGGCCGATCTCTTCAACATGTACGTGTGGTTCGAGGTCATGCTGATCGGCGTGCTCGGGCTCTTCGCGGCGGGCGGCCGCATGGACCAACTCGAGGCGACCTTCAAGTACTTCGTGCTGAACGTCGCGGGAACATTGCTGCTCGTGGTGGCGGTGGGATCCGTCTACGCGGTGACGGGGCAGCTCAACTACACGGCGCTTTCCGAGGCGGCCGCGCTGCTCTCCCCCGGCATGGCGCTCGTGCTGCTCGCGTCGCTCGCCGTGGCCTTCCTCGTGAAGGCCGGCGCGTTCCCGCTCTTCGCGTGGCTGCCCGCTGCCTACCACACGCTTCCCGGGCCGGTGCTCGCGCTGGTCGCGGGTCTTCTCACCAAGGTCGGCGTCTACGCGCTCCTGCGCGTCTATGGCGACGTCTTCGCGACGGCGCCCGAGGCCGCGCTCGACGTGTCGCGCGAGGCGCTGGGCTGGATCGCGGCAGCGACGATGCTGACGGGCGTGCTCGGCGCGGCCTACCACTGGGACATGCGGCGCATCCTCGGATTCCACATCATCAGCCAGATCGGCTACATGCTGCTCGGCATCGCGCTCGGAACCGACGCAGGCAACGGCGGCACGCTCTTCTACACGGCGCATCACATCATCGTGAAGGCGAACCTGTTCTTCATCGCCGCGATCGCCTGGCGCATGACGGGAAGCTACGACCTGCGGCGGATCGGCGGCCTCGCGAACGCGAAGCCCGCGCTCGCGCTCGTCTTCGCGATCCCGGCGCTCTCGCTCGTCGGCATTCCGCCGCTCTCGGGCTTCTGGGCGAAGCTCATCGTGCTGCGCGAGGCGCTTGCGCTTGGCCATGTCGCCTGGACGGTCGTGGCGCTTGCCGTCAGTTTCCTCACGCTCTACTCGATGATGAAGATCTGGATGGAGGCCTTCTGGAAGCCGCATCCCGAGCCGTCGCGGCCGATCGCGGCGCGCGGACTCGCGCCGGCGTGGTGCGTGACGGCGGGACTCGCGCTCATCACCGTGCTGATCGGCCTCTTTCCCGAGACGCTTGCCGCGTACTGCGCCGCCGCCGCCGCGGAGATCGGTGGTGTTCCGTGAGCAAGACCATCGCCGCAGCGACGCTCCTCTGCATCTTCCTGAAGGCCGTCGTCATTTCTGGACTGCAGACGATCCGCATCATCCTCGTCACGGGATGCACGGGACGCCGGCCACACGCGGGGCTCGTGCGCATGCGCTTCGCGCCCATGACGGAGAACGGCGCCACGCTGCTCGGATGCCTGATCTCGCTGACGCCGGGCACGACCACCGTCGACATCGACATGGAGCGCGGCGAGATGCTGCTGCATCTGCTCGACGTCTCGGGCGCCGAAGAAGCCGTCGCGGGCATCCGCGCGGACTTCGAGCCATACATCGTCCGCCTCTTCGGAACGGAGGCAGGATGATCGAGTTCGGAACCCTCGTGCTTGGCATCGGCGCGATCGTGGTGGCGGCGCTCGGCGTCATCCGCATCGTGAAGGGGCCGACCTCGGCCGACCGCGTGCTGGCGCTTGACCTCTTCCTGACGGCTGCGGTCGCGCTGGCGATCGCGGCCGCGATCGGCACCGGCCGCACCGTGTTCCTCGACGTTGCGATCGGTCTGGCGCTGCTCGGCTTCGTGGGCACGATCGGCTGGGCACGGCTGATCGACCGCGCCGCGCAGCGCGGCCAGCAGGCCGACGACGCCACCGACGACGCCGCATCGAAGGGAGGGCGTCCATGACCGAAACCGTGCTCGGGGTCGTCGCGCTGGTCTTCCTTGTCCTGGGGACGGTCTCGCTGCTCATCGCCGCATGGGGCGTGCTTGCGCTGCCCGACGCGCTTGCGCGGCAGCATGCCGCGACGAAGGCGGGAACACTTGCCGCCGCGCTCATCACGCTTGGCGCGATGGCGGCCGCCGTGGACGCCGGCTCGTGGGTGCGGCTGGTCGTGATCCTGCTGTTCCTGTTCGCGACGCTGCCCGTGAGCTCGCATATGCTCGCGCGCGCGGCCTTGCAGGAGCAGAACCCCGATGCGTCGAGCCCCGATGCGTCGAGCCCCGATGCGTCGAACCCAGATGCATCGAACCCCGATGCGTCGAATGACGATGTGCCGCTTGCGGGAGGCGAGTCGTCGCCGAATGCGCGAACGGGAACCCGCTCGGCTGCGCGGTCGTCGCCGCCGACGTCGATGTCGTGATCGGAACGAGTGGATCGCCCGCAGTTGACTCGCGGTTACGGAATCGCCGTGCGTCAGGCGGCGCGCTTCACGCGCAGGCCGTCGATGCTGTAGTGGCCCGCGCCGGTGCAGATCAGGACGGCGAAGCCGACGAGGTAGAGGAGCGCCATCTCCTTGTCGCCGAGCGGATCGCTCCAGTGCACGACGAAGGCAGCGACGGCCATCGTCGCCGCTGCAGGAATCGCGGCCCAGCGCGTGAGGAAGCCGACGATGAGGAATGCGGGGGCGACGACCTCGCCGAAGACGGCGAGCGCGAGCGATGCGGTGGCGCCAACGCCGATTGGGTCTGGGAACTGAATCTCGCCGCCGGCGACCAGTTTCTGCAGCTTCGGGATGCCGTGCGTCAGCATCAGTCCTGACATGCCGAGACGGAGAAGGAGGAGGCCGAAGTCGTTCGCGTTGCGGGAGAGGTTGTCTGTGATCGTGGACATGGGCGCTGTTGTAGCCGGACGCCTTGCCGCCGTTGCAAAATCTCCTATACTTGCATCATGGCGCAAGTACGCAAGCATTCTCCCGTCCGCCGCCGCCCGGAGACTCCGCGACAGGCGGCTGGCTGCTGCCAGCCGGTCGACGACCTGCTCGATCCGGCCCTCTTCAAGGCGCTTGGCGACCCAACGCGCGTGCGGCTCCTCGCCTGCATCGCGAAGTGCGGCCGGGCCTGCTCGGTCGGCGAGGTGGCGGGCTGCTGCTCGGTCGACCTCTCGGTCGTCTCGCGGCACCTGCAGGCGCTCGCGCGCGCGGGGCTCGTCGCACCGTCGCGCAGCGGAAGGGTCGTCCGCTACGCGGTGCGCTACGTGGAGGTGGCGGCGCAGTTCCGTGCGCTTGCCGACGCGATCGACGACTGCGCGCCGGCCGTGGCAGGCTGCGCGGAAGGAGGTCGCCGTGGCTGCTGCTGATCGACGGCTGCGCGTGATGTTCCTCTGCACGGGCAACTCGTGCCGCAGCCAGATGGCCGAAGGCTGGGCGCGCGCGCTCAAGTCGAACGAGATCGAGGCGTACTCGGCCGGCACGAATCCGCACGGGCTCAATCCGCTCGCCATCCGCGCCATGCGCGAAGCGGGCGTCGACATCTCGGGCCATGCGTCGAAGCGCCCGGAGGAGATCGGTGGGGAGACCGGCGTCCCCTTCGACGTGGTCGTGACGGTGTGCGATTCCGCGCACGAGTCCTGCCCCGTCTTCCCCGGCGCGCGCATCGTCCACGTTGGTTTCGACGACCCGCCGCGGCTTGCGAAGGGCGCCGCGAGCGATGACGAGGCCATGCCGCACTACCGACGCGTCCGCGACGAGATCCGAGCCTTCATCGAGCGTTTGCCGCTGGCGCTGCGCGATCCGCGCGCCGAAACCGAGACACAGGAGAGCACATGACGACATCCGACCCGAACGGCTGCTGCAACCCTTCGCCTGCGAACGCGCACCCTTCCAAGGGCGAGCGGAACGCCGCGAGCGACGACACGGTCCGAGGCCAGGTGCGCGAGGGCTACGCGGAAATCGCGCGCGCGGGCGGCTGGAGCGCCGCGCAGGCGGGCGCGTCGGCGCAATCGTGCTGCGCTCCCGGAGGCGGCTGCTGCGGCCCCGCCACCTTCACGCCCGACCAGCTCGCGCAGGCGATCGGCTATTCGCAGCGAGAGCTCGAGTTCGCGCCCGAGGGGGCCAACATGGGGCTTTCCTGCGGAAATCCCACGGCAATCGCCTCGCTGCGCGCGGGCGAGACCGTGCTCGACCTCGGGGCGGGCGGCGGCTTCGACTGCTTCATCGCCGGCGCGAAGGTCGGCGCGACGGGGCGCGTGATCGGCGTCGACATGACGCCCGAGATGGTGACGAAGGCGCGTCGCAACATCGAGGGATATGCGCGGCAGACGCGGCTCGCGAACGTCGAGTTCCGCCTTGGCGAGATCGAGAACCTTCCGGTCGCCGATGCGAGCGTCGACGTCGTGATCTCGAACTGCGTGCTGAACCTCTCGCCGGACAAGCCGCGCGTCTGGCGCGAGATCGCGCGCGTGCTGAAGCCGGGCGGCCGCGTGGCCGTGTCCGACCTCGCGCTGCTCAGGCCGCTTCCGGACGCGGTGCGCGCCGATGTCGAGGCGCTGGTGGGCTGCGTGGCCGGCGCCGTGCTCGTCGACGAGACGCGCGGACAGGCCGAGGCGGCCGGGCTCGGCGACATCGTGCTGCGCTCGAAGCCCGAGTACATCGACGCCATGACCAACTGGGAGGATCCGCTCTACCGGAAGATCATGGCTGCGCTGCCCGAGGGCGCACGGCCGAGCGACTACATCACGAGCCTCGACGTCACCGCGACGCGGCGCGCCTGACCTGGGGAGCCTTCACGCATGCAGCGATATCTCTCCGAGTTCCTCGGCACCTTCGCGCTTGTCTTCGCGGGAACCGGCGCGATCGTGATCGATGCGGCGTCGGGCGGCGCGATCAGCCATGTCGGCGTCGCGCTCACCTTCGGGCTTGTCGTGATGGCGATGATCTCGACCTTCGGCGACGTCTCCGGCGCGCACTTCAACCCGGCGGTGTCGATCGCGTTCTGCGCGGCGGGGCGCCTGCCGGTGCGCGAACTCGCGCCCTACATCGCGGCGCAATGCGCGGGTGCGTTCGCGGCGTCGCTTCTCCTGCGGCTGCTGTTTCCCGAAAGCACGACGCTTGGCGCGACGCTGCCCGCTGGCCTCGGGTCCGCCGGAGCGAACCTCGCCGGGCAGTCGTTCGTGCTCGAAGCGGTGCTTGCCGCGATCCTGATGCTCGTCATCCTCGCCGTGTCGAGCGGATCGAAGGAGAAGGGGATCACCGCCGGAATCGCGATCGGCGCAACCGTCGCGCTCGAGGCGATGTTCGCGGGCCCGATCTCGGGAGCGTCGATGAATCCGGCGCGCTCGCTT
>Ga0068872_10003232_pt1 | contig 12518 bp, 5 predicted proteins | sample NOAtaG_7_FD_66441 | JGI IMG/M metagenome (GOLD analysis project Ga0068872, IMG submission 66441) | Freshwater lake microbial communities from Lake Erie, under a cyanobacterial bloom - NOAA_Erie_Diel1S_2200h metaG | ecosystem: Environmental > Aquatic > Freshwater > Lake | place: USA: Ohio, Lake...
CCGCGACGCGGCGGGCCCTGCGGCTCGGGCTCGGGCTCCGGCTGCGCCGGCGGGGCGGGCTCGGCCGCGACCGGCGCTGGCTGCGAGGCCTCGGGAGCGGAGGGCTTCGCCTCCGGGACGGCGGCAGGCTGGGCCGCCACGGGAGCCTCGATCGGCGCCGCGGACGGCTGCGGTGCCGGCTGCGCTGCCTCGGCCGCCTGCTCGGGCTTGCGGTTCCACGGCCAGGCATGATCGTCCGCCGGTACCGCCGCCGCGACCGGCGCCGGCGCGACAGGCTCGGATGCGCCGAAGCGACCGTGCTGGCCATAGAGTTCGCGCGCGCGCGCGCGCAGGTCGTCGTCGTAGGACGGCGCCGCGGGAGGAGGGGGCGCCTCGCCGGGCCCGGCATCGAAGCCGCCGGCGACCGGGGCCGCCGCCACCGGCGCGCCCTGGACGTCGCCATCCTCTTGGCGCCGACGCCTGCCGCCGCGCCTGCCGCGCCTGCGCCTGCGGCCTTCCTCGTCGCCTTCGCCGCGCGGGGCACGCTGGGCCGAGCCCTCGGCGCCGGGGGCCGCCTGGTCAGCCCGTCCGGTCGAGGCCTCGGCGAATTCGCCGCCCTCGGACATCGGCACCGCGGCCTGCGGCATCGCCTGGTCGCCAGCGTCCTCGGCGGCGGGGAAGTCGCCGCGCGGGCCTTCGCCCTGCGGCGCGAAGCCGTCCTCGCGCCCGCGGGCGCCGCGCCCGCGGCGACGGCGCCGGCGCCGGCCGCGCCCGCCCCCGTCACCGCCCTCGCCCTCGGGTTGCTCGTCGCCGCGCGGCTCGCGCGACCAGCGCGCGGGCTGCTCGGCGGGTTCTCCGCCGAACTCGCCCTGCGTCCTGGCCTCGTCCGCCATCGCGGCAGGCGCCGCGTCGGGGGAGGCCTCCGCCGGAGCGTGCTCGGCGCCGGCGCGCACCGGCGCCGGGCCGGTCTCGCCGCGCTCGCGCTGGCGCACCCGCTCGAGCCTGAAGTTCGGCGGCACGAGCGTGTCGTCCGGCTCGAAGGCGATCTCGAGGCCGTGGCGCTGCTCGATCGCGGACAGGGTCGCGCGCTTGTGGTTGAGGATGTAGACGGCGACGCCCGCCGGCACCGAGACCTTGAGGGCCGCGGCGCGCGACTTCATGCCTTCCTCCTCGATGCCGCGCAGGACGCGCAGCGCCGCGGACTCGGTCGAGCGGATGAAGCCGCTGCCGCCGCAATGCGGGCACTTCTGCGAGGACACCTCCTCGAGGGAGGGGCGCAGGCGCTGGCGCGACATCTCCAGCAGGCCGAAGGACGAGATGCGGCCGATCTGGATGCGCGCGCGGTCCGTGCGCATCGCCTCCTTCAGCCGGCGCTCGACCTGCGCGATGTGTCGGTTGTCCTCCATGTCGATGAAGTCGATGACGATCAGGCCCGCGAGGTCCCGCAGCCTGACCTGGCGGGCGACCTCGTCGGCGGCCTCCAGGTTGGTCTTGAGCGCGGTCTCCTCGATGTGCCGCTCGCGCGTGGCGCGGCCCGAGTTGACGTCGATCGCGACCAGCGCCTCGGTCTGGTTGAGCACGATGTAGCCGCCCGAGCGCAGGCGCACCGTGTTGTCGTGCATCTCGTCGAGCTGCGCCTCGACCTGGTGGCGCTGGAACAGGGGCGCCTGCGGGTCGTCGTAGAGCCGGATGCGGTCCGCGTGGTCCGGCATCAGCATGCGCATGAACGAGCGCGCGGCCTCGAAGCCCTCGCGGCCCTCGACCTGGATCTCGTCGATGTCGCGCGAGTAGAGGTCGCGGATCGAGCGCTTGATCAGCGAGCCTTCCTCGTAGACGAGCGCCGGCGCGCGCGAGTTGAGCGTGAGATCGCGCACGTCGTCCCAAAGGCGCATCAGGTACTCGTAGTCCCGCCGGATGTCGGGCTTGGCGCGTTCCATGCCGGCCGTGCGCAGGATCACGGCCATGCCGTCCGGCACCTCCAGGTCCTGCATGATCTCCTTGAGGCGCTTGCGGTCCTGCTGCGAGGTGATGCGGCGAGAGATGCCACCGCCGCGCGTCGTGTTCGGCATCAGCACGCAGTAGCGGCCGGCGAGGGAGATGTAGGTCGTGAGCGCCGCGCCCTTGGTGCCGCGCTCCTCCTTCACGACCTGGACCAGCAGCACCTGGCGGCGCTTGATGACTTCCTGGATCTTGTAGTGCCGCATCGGCTTGAAGCGGCGGCGGCGCGTCTCGGACGTCTCCTCGTCCTCGTCGTCGTCCTCGTCCTCGTCGTCGTCGGCATGCTCGCCACCGACCGACTCGGGCTTCGCCGGGGGCTGCACGGCCTCGGCGTCCGCGTCGCGCGGCAGGGGCTCGCCCGCGGCCATGGCCTCGGCGTCGGCCGAGGGCGCGGCCTCCACGGGTTCGCCGACGACCGGCTCGGGGCCGGAGAGGCGCGGCGACTCGATGTCGAGCGCCACCGGGCGTTCCTCGCCGGAGGGAGCGGGCGACTCGGGCGCGCCGGCGCCCGCGGGCGCATCGCCCTCGGATGCGAGCGGCGTGACCGGAAGGGTGCTGGCCGCATCGGCCGGCGCCTCGGCGGAGGGGGCGGGAGGCTGGTCCCCGGCCTCGCCGCGCCGCGCGCCGCGCTCGTCCTGCGCGTCGTCGTCCTCGTCGTCGCGCTCGGCGAGGCGGCGCTCCTCGGCCATCAGCGCCTCCCGGTCAGCGACCGGGATCTGCCAGTAGTCGGGATGTATCTCGCCGAAGGCGAGGAAGCCGTGGCGGTTGCCGCCGAACTCGACGAAGCAGGCCTGGAGCGAAGGCTCTACCCGCGTGACCTTCGCGAGGTAGATGTTGCCCTTGACCTGCTTCTTGGTGCTCGTCTCGAAGTCGTATTCCTCAAGACGGTTGCCGCTGACGACGACGACCCGGGTCTCTTCCGAGTGGGTCGCGTCGATGAGCATCTTCTTTGCCATGTGTGGGATGTCTCCGCGATGGGGGTGGCGGAGCGCCGGCATGGAGGACGTAGATCGCGCGTCGCGCGATGCTCGGTATCGTTCTCCCGGCGCCCAGCCGGATGGCGACAGCCGCTCGATCGTTGTCGCAGCACCAAGCTTCCCGGGACTTCGGCGTCACGGAATGCTCGCCGGGCTCCCGGGAGGGAGCCGGCATGGTCGCTGGCAAGGGGATCGATGCGGTCAAACTCACGAATGCGTTCGTTCTGTGTCGTCGTTCTCGTCCGCAGGGCCGCGCTCCGAGGGGCGGCTGGCGCCGTCAGCGCGCCAGGAGGCGCGCAAGGCCGCCGCGTTAGCGGACTGGAAGGACTGTACCCGTGAACCCCCGGGACCACAAGGATCCTGCCCGCCCGCCAAGGCATGGGCTGGATTGCCCTGACCGGACCCCAGGGGCTATATCTCGGGCCTCGCCGCCCCCGGAAGCACATATGTCGAGATCGCGCATCCTGCTCGCGGCTCTCCTTCTCCTGCTTGCCTCGCTGGCCTGGCCCGCGGCGGCGGCCGAGCCGTCGCGCATCCTGGCCGTGCGGGCGGGGGAGGCCGGCCCGTCCCAGGTCGTCCTGGAACTCGAGCGGCGCGCCGAACCGCTCGTCTTCACCCTCGACGAGCCGATGCGCCTGGTGGTGGAACTCGACAATGCGCGCTGGGCACTGCAGCAGGCCCCGGCCAGCCATGGGATAGCCGCCGGCTGGCGTTTCGGTCGCAAGGATGGCCGGGCGGCCCGGATGATCGTGGACCTGGCGCAGCCGGCCCGGGTCAGGCGCGTCGCCTACGAGATCGGCACCGGGCGGGGCGGCACGCGCCTGGTCATCGAACTCGAGCCGGTCAGCCGCGCGACCTTCACCGCCGAGGCCCAGGGCTGGAGCCGGACCAGCGACCTCCTGAAGGAGGTCTACACGCCGCCTGCGGCACCGAGCCGCCCCGCCGTCCAGCCGGTGCCCGGCCGGCCGCAGCCCGCCCCGCCGACGCGCGCGACGCCCGCGCCGGCCCAGGAGCAGGCCTCCCGACCCCCGGCCTCGCCGCCAGCCTCGGCCGCCCCGGCGACCGTCGCCCCGCAGCGGCCCGAGGCGCCGCCGCCCGTCGTGTCCGAGACCCCGGCGCCCGCGCGCGCCGAGGCGCAGAGGCCGCAGGCTCCGCCGCCTCCCCAGCAGCAGGCCGTCGCCATCCCGCGGGCGCAGCCCGCCACCCCACGCGGCCAGCCGCGTCGCGTCGTCGTCGTCGACCCCGGCCATGGCGGGCAGGATCCGGGCGCGGTCGGCGCCTCCGGCACCTTCGAGAAGACGATCACCCTCGCCGTGTCGCGCGACCTGCGCCAGCAGCTCGAGCAGACCGGCCGCTACCGCGTCCACCTGACGCGCGACGGCGACCATTTCCTGCCCCTGCGCGAGCGGGTCCAGAAGGCGCGCAACGTCAAGGCGGACCTGTTCGTCTCCATCCATGCGGACTCAATGGGCAGCAGCGAGACGCGCGGTGCGTCCGTCTACACGCTCTCGGACACCGCGTCGGACGCCGAGACCGCCGCGCTCGCGGCGCGCGAGAACCGGGCGGACATCATCGCGGGCGTGGACCTGCGCCAGGAGAGCCGCGAGGTCGCCAACATCCTCATCGACCTCGCCCAGCGCGAGACGATGAACCGCTCCGCCGGGCTCGCGCACCTGCTGGTCCGCGAGATGGGGCGCGACGTGCTGATGCTGCCGGTCCGCCCGCACCGCTTCGCCGGCTTCGCCGTGCTGAAGGCGCCGGACGTCCCGTCCGCGCTCGTCGAGCTGGGCTACCTGTCGAACCGGCAGGACGAGAACCTCCTCAAGCAGCCGGCCCATCGCCGGCGCGTCGCCGCGGCCATCCAGCGCGCCATCGACGCCTACTTCGCCGGCGAGGCGCCGCGCTGACGGGCCGGGCGCCTCCCGCGAGGGTGGATGGCGCGGCACTGGCAGCGTGATAGAAGGCGGGCCGTGACAGAGGATCCAAAGCCAGCCGCCGCGCCGCCCACGGGGGCGCCGCCTGCCGAGGCGCTGGCCGTGCCCGCCACGCAAGCCGCTGCCCAGGCCGTCGCCGCGCCACCGAAGCCTCGGCGCGCCATCGCGCGCCCTGGGCTCGCCGCCGCCGCGCTCGCCGCGATCGGCAACGTCGTCGCCTGGATCTTCGCCTTCGTCGTCGCAGCCGGCATCCTCGCGTGCGGCGGGGTCGGCGTGCTCGTCTACCAGGTCAGCCAGAACCTGCCCGACCACGCGCATCTCGCCGACCTGCAGCCCGCGGTGATGACCCGCGTGCATGCCGGGGACGGGCGCGTCTTCGCCGAATACGCGGTCGAGCGACGCATCTTCGTGCCGCTGGACGCGATTCCCGCCCGGCTGGCCGAGGCCTTCGTGTCGGCGGAGGACAAGACCTTCTGGACGCATCCCGGGATCAGCGTGCCCGACATCGTGCGCGCCGCCGCGACGAACGCGCAGAACTGGGGCAAGAAGCGGCCCGTCGGCGCCTCCACGATCACCCAGCAGGTGGCCAAGAACCTGCTGCTGTCGAACGAGGTCTCCATCGAGCGCAAGATCAAGGAGGCGATGCTGTCGATCCGGCTCGAGGAAAGCCTTCCGAAGCAGCGCATCCTCGAGCTCTACCTCAACCAGATCTACCTCGGCTTCCAGGCCTATGGCGTTGCATCCGCCGGGCTGATGTACTTCGGCAAGTCGCTCGAGGACCTCGAGCTGCACGAGGTCGCCTTCCTCGCCGCCCTTCCCAAGGCGCCCAACAACTACAACCCGCAGCGCTTCCCGGAGCGCGCGCGCGACCGCCGCGACTGGGTCCTCGGCCGCATGCTCGAGGATGGAAGGATCACGCAGGCCGAGCACGACGCCGCCCGCGCGCGGCCGCTCGTCGTGCGCAACCGCGCCGAGGCCGTCGACACGGCGCGGGCCGACTACTTCGCCGAGGAGGTGAGGCGCGAGCTCCTCGCGCGCTTCGGCGAGGACAGCCTCTATCGCGGCGGGCTCTCCGTGCGCACCTCGCTCGACCCCGAGCTGCAGCGCGCCGTCGATGCCGCGCTGCGCCAGGGGCTCGTCGAATACGACCGCCGCCATGGATGGCGCGGGCCCGTCGCGCAGGTCGAGCTCGGCGCCGGATGGGAAGGTCGCCTCGCCCAGCTGCGCGTGCCCGGCCTCGGCAACTGGCAGGTCGCGCTCGTCCATGCCGTCGCCCCGGACCGCGCCGAGATCGGCTTCGCCGACGGCACGCGCGGGATCGTCCCCCTGGAGGAGATGCGCTGGGCCGGGCGCACGCTCGAGGAGCAGAAGGTCGGCCCGCGGCCGCGCTCGCCGGCCGACGTCGTGCGGCCCGGCGACGCGATCGTCGTCGAGGCCGTCGTCCCGGCCGCCGGCGTGGCGCCGCCCCCCGCCGGGGCGCCGCGGCGCTTCGCGCTGCGCCAGGTGCCCGATGTCGGCGGCGCGGTCGTCGCGCTCGACCCGCATACCGGGCGCGTCCTCGCGATGGCCGGCGGCTGGAGCTTCGAGGCCTCGCAGTTCAACCGCGCGACGCAGGCGCAGCGCCAGCCGGGCTCGGCCTTCAAGCCCTTCATCTACCTCTCGGCGCTCGAGGCCGGCGTCCAGCCGAACTCGATCATCCTCGACGCGCCCGTCGTCGTCGACCAGGGGCCGGACCAGGACGCCTGGAAGCCCGGCAACTACGGCGGCGCGGGCGTCTTCCACGGGCCGACGACGCTGCGCTCCGGCCTAGAGCGCTCGCTCAACCTCATGACCGTGCGCCTCGCGATGTACACCGGCGTCGAGCGCATGGCGGCGATCGCCCGCGACTTCGGCATCTCCGAGCGGATGCCGCCCGTGCCATCGGCGGCGCTCGGTTCCGTGGAAACGACGGTCCTGCGGCTGACCACCGCCTACGCGTCCTTCGCCAATGGCGGGATGCGCGTGACCCCCACCCTGGTCGACCGCGTGCAGGACCGCACCGGGCGGACGATCTACCGGAGCGACATGCGCGAATGCGCGCAGTGCCGCGACGATGCCTGGCGCGGCCAGCCGATGCCCGCGCTGCCGGATCCGCGCCGGCGCATCACCGACGAGTTCAGCGCCTACCAGATGGTGTCGATCCTCGAGGGCGCGATCGAGCGCGGGACCGGCACGCGCGCGCGGGTGCCCGGCCGGATGCTGGCCGGCAAGACGGGGACGACGAATGACTCCGTCGACGCCTGGTTCGTCGGCTTCTCCCCGGAACTCGTCGTCGGCGTGTGGGTCGGCTTCGACAATCCGCGCACGCTCGGCGCGCGCGAGACCGGTGGCGCGGCGGCGGTGCCGATCTTCCACCAGGTGATGCTGCACGCAACGCGCGGCCGCGCGGCATCGTCCTTCCGGGTGCCGGAGGAAATGAGCTTCGCCACCGTCGACCCGAAGACGGGGCTGCCGGCGGAGAAGGGGATCACCGAGGCGTTCAAGCCCGACCAGGATCCGGAGGCCCCGCCCGTGCCTGGCGCGCTCGGCGGCTCCGCCGGCTCGGCGCAGCGTTCCGTGCCGATGCCCGTGCCCTCCGCCCCCGGCGGCGCCGGTGGCGCGGGCGCGAGCAGCTCGGGCGGCGGCATCTACTGAGGGCTGGCGCGGGGCGCGCGAAGCTGTATATACGCGAGCCAATTCGCCGAGGGGCATCACGCACATGCGCGCCGAAACGCAGCAGATCGCGGACGAGATCAAGCAGTCGCTGGAACTGCTGAGGAGGTATCTTTGACTACGATGCCTCCCTTCGTCGCCTCGACGAACTGAACGCCCGGGCGAACGACCCGTCGCTCTGGAACGATTCGAAGGCCGCCCAGGTCGTGCTGCGCGAGCGCTCGACGCTCGACCGGCAGCTCACGCTCTACCGCACGCTGCAGCAGGACTACGACGACGCGGTCGGCCTGATCGAGCTCGCCGCCGAGGAGAACGACGAGGCCGAGCTCGTGGCCGCCGAGCAGGCGCTGCGCGACCTGCGCGGCGTGGCCGAGCAGCGTGCCGTCGAGGCGCTGCTCTCGGGCGAGGCCGACGCCAACGACGCCTATCTCGAGATCAAGCCCGGCGCCGGCGGCACCGAGAGCCAGGACTGGGCGCAGATGCTCGAGCGCCTCTACGTGCGCTGGGCCGAGGACCACCGGTTCAAGGTCGAGATCGAGGAGGAGAGCGCGGGCGAGGAGGCCGGCATCAAGTCGGCGACGCTGCGCGTGAGCGGGCCCAACGCCTATGGCTGGCTGAAGACCGAGAGCGGCGTGCACCGGCTCGTGCGCATCTCGCCCTTCGATTCGAACGCGCGCCGCCAGACCTCCTTCGCGGCGGTCGGCGTCTTCCCGGTCGTCGACGATTCGATCGACATCCAGATCAACGAGGCCGACGTGCGCATCGACGTCTACCGGGCCTCGGGCGCCGGCGGCCAGCACGTCAACAAGACCGAGAGCGCGGTGCGCCTGACGCACATGCCGACGGGCATCGTCGTCGCCTGCCAGACCGAGCGCTCGCAGCACAAGAACCGCGACCGCGCGTGGAAGATGCTGCGCGCGCGCCTCTACGAGGCCGAACTGCAGCGGCGCGAGGCCGCGGCGCAGGCGCTGCATGCGGCCAAGACCGACATCGGCTGGGGCCACCAGATCCGCAGCTACGTCCTGCAGCCCTACCAGATGGTCAAGGACCTGCGCACCGGGCACCAGACCTCCGACACGCAGGGCGTGCTCGACGGGGACATCGACCCGTTCCTGCGCGCCTCGCTGATGAGCCGGCTCAAGGGCGCGCCGACCCGCGTCGAGGACATCGAGTAGGCGCGCCTCAGCGGAAGGGCGGCTCGTCGAAGCTTCGCAGCTTGCGGGAGTGCAGCCGCTCGACGCCGCCTTCGCGCAGGAGCTCGAGCGCGCGGATGCCGACGAGAAGGTGCTGGTCGATGCGCTCCCGGTACATCCGGCTCGCCATGCCGGGCAGCTTGATCTCGCCATGCATCGGCTTGTCCGACACGCAGAGCAGCGTGCCGTAGGGCACGCGGAAGCGGAACCCGTTGGCCGCGATGGTCGCGGACTCCATGTCGACCGCGATGGCGCGCGCCTGGTTCAGCCGCTCGAACAGCCCGGCATGGCGCAGCTCCCAGTTGCGGTCGTCCGTGGTGAAGACGGTGCCGGTGCGCATGCGTGTCTTCATGTCGACGCCGGCGAGCCCGGTCACGCCCTCCACCGCCTGCTGCAGCGCCACCTGCACCTCCGCGATCGCCGGCACGGCGATCTCCGGCGGCAGGTCGCGGTCGAGCACGTGGTCGTCGCGCACATAGGCATGCGCGAGCACGTAGTCGCCGAGGAACTGGCTTCGCCGCAGGCCGGCGCAATGGCCCACCATCAGCCAGCAATGCGGCCGCAGCACGGCGAGGTGGTCGGTGATCGTCTTCGCGTTGGACGGGCCGACGCCGATGTTCACCAGCGTGATGCCGTCGCCGTCGGCGCGCGCGAGGTGGTAGGCGGGCATCTGCGGCAGGTGCGCGGCAGGCGTGCCATCGGTCTCCAGCGCGCCGCCCGCGCCGCGTCGCGTCGTGGCGCCGCCGGGCTCGACGAAGGCGTCGTAGCCGTCGCCGCGCGCGACGCGTTCCAGCGCGAAGGCACGGAATGCATCGACGTAGCGCTGGTAGTTCGTCAGCAGCACGAAGCGCTGCGCATGCGCGGGGTCGGTGCCGGTGTAGTGGCGCAGCCGCTGCAGCGAGTAGTCGACGCGCTCCGCCGTGAAGAGCGCCAGCGGCCGCGGCGCGCCGGGCGCCGGGCGGTGCGCGCCATTGGCGATCGCGTCGTCGATGCGCGACAGGTCCGGCAGCGCGAAGACCTGCTGCAGCGCGCGGACGTCCGGCTCGGCGATCCCCTCGACGGCGCGCTCGGCGACGAAGGGCAGGGGGATCGGGCTGTCGCTCGTCCCCACCAGCAGCTCGACGCCGTGGTGCGCGACGATCCGCCTGAACTGGTCGCGGTAGTAGGAGGCGAAGAGGTCGGGCCGCGTCAGCGTGCTCGCGTAGCTGCCCGCGTCCAGCGCCGCGCCATAGGCGACGCGCGCGTCGATGTTGAGCGCGCCCGCCGGCACGTCGATCCCGACATAGGGATAGGAGGCCGCGGGCGGATCGGCCTCGCGCGCGCCGGCGGCGAAGCGCGCGAGGCGCGCGCGGATGCCGTCCGCGGCGGCGGCGTACAGGGCCCGGACCCGCGACAGCGCCTCGTCCGGATCGCGGCAGGCGACGAGGTCGCGCGCGCCGGGATGGCCCTCGCGCGCCGCCACCACGCTCAGAGCCCCCGCGCCGCCGCGAGGACCTCCTCGACATGGCCTGGCACCTTGACCTTGCGCCAGATGCCGCGGACCACGCCCTTGGCGTCGACCAGGAACGTGGCGCGCTCGATGCCCATGTACTTGCGCCCGTACATGCTCTTCTCGACCCAGGTCCCGTAGGCCTCGCAGGCCTTGCCGTCCTCGTCGGAGGCGAGGCGGAAGCGCAGCTTGTACTTGCCCGCGAACTTGTCGTGGCTGGCGACGCTGTCGCGGCTGATGCCGATCACCTCGGCCTTCGCCTTCCCGAAGTCGGGAAGCGCGTCGTTGAAGCCGCAGGCCTCCTTCGTGCAGCCCGGGGTGTCGTCCTTCGGGTAGAAGTAGACGATCACCGTCCGCCCCTTGAGCGCGGAGAGCTTCACCTTCTTGCCGCCGTCGCCGGGCAGGTCGAAGTCTGGGGCCTTGTCGCCGATCTCGAGAGTGGCCATCGCCGTGCTCCTCCTTGCTCGCGTTTTCATCCGGCCGCCGCGCCGGGCGCGACGATGCGCTCGAACGCCGACATGGCCGCGGCGCACGCCTCGTCGAGCGACGCGCCGAGGGCGTCGAAGCTAGGCGCCCCGGCGGCGCGCGCAAGCCCCGCCAGGAGGGCGGGCGGCAGCGCCGCGGGATCGAAGGCGCCCTCGATCGCGGTGCGCAGCACGGCCTGCACCGCGGAGCACAGCTCGAAGGATCGGCGCAGCGCCTGCGCGTCCGCGCGGGCGACATGTCCCGCCGCGTCCAGGGCGTCGAGCGCGCGCCGCGTGGAGGCGACGAGCACGCCGGGCGCGCCTGCCGCGTGCAGGAGCAGCAGGGCCTGCACGGCGAACTCGACGTCGATGATGCCGCCGCGCCGGTTCTTGACGTCCCAGCGACCGGCCTGCCCGCGCTCGCGTGCCATGCGGAGGCGCATCTCCGCGACGTCGGCCAGCGTGCGCGCCGGATCGCGCGCGCGGCGCAGCACCTCGGCGATGGTCGCCTCGATGCGCGCGCGCAGCCCGTCGCTCGCCGCGACGACGCGGCTTCGCGTGAGGGCCATGTGCTCCCAGGTCCAGGCGTCCTCGAGGTTGTAGAGGCGGAAGCCGGCGAGGCTCGTCGCGATCGGCCCCTTGGTGCCGGAAGGACGCAGCCGCGTGTCGATCTCGTACAGCGAGCCCTCGGGCGTCATCGCGGTGACCGCGTTCACGAAGCGCGTGGCGAGCCGCAGGAAGTACTGCGGCGCCGGCAGCTGCTTCTCGCCGTCCGAGGTGGCGCCCTCGGGCGCGTCGTAGAGCAGGACGAGGTCGAGGTCGGAGGTCGCCGTCATCTCGCGGCTTCCCAGCTTCCCGAGGGCGACGATCGCGAACTCGCCGCCCGCGACCTCGCCGTGCTGGCGCCGGAACTCCGCCTCGACCGCGGGCTTGAGCGCGACCAGCGTCGCGTCCGCGATGTCGGCGAGCGCCTCGCCGGCCCGGCCGGCGCCGAGCGTGCCGCGGAGCAGCTGGACGCCCACCTGGAAGGCACGCTCCGCGCGCCAGCGGCGCACGATGTCGAGCGTGTCCTGGAAGTCGCGCGCCTGGGACAGTGCCGCCGCGAGCTCGACGCCGCAGGCCTCGCGGCCCGGCGGCTCGCGCTTGAAGCTTTCCGCGATCACGAGGTCGAGCAGCCCCGCGCGGGTGCTCAGCTGGTCGGCGAGGCGCGGCGCGCCGCCCATGATCTCGGCGACGAAGCCGAGCAGCTGCGGGTTGGCGTGGAAGAGCGAGAAGAGCTGCACGCCCGCCGGCAGGCGCGACATGAACCGGTCGAAGTTGATGAAGGCGGCCTGCGGGTCCGGCGTCGCGCCCAGCGCGCCGAGAAGCGCCGGCATCAGCTCGGTCAGCAATTCGCGCGCGCGCGAGCTGCGCATGCAGCGATAGCGCCCGTGGTGCCAGGCGCGGACCTGGCGCGCGACGGCGGGCGGATCCGTGAAGCCCAGCCCCGCCAGGGTCCGCAGCGTCCCGGGATCGTCCTCGGCGCCGGTGAAGACGAGGTTGCCGCCGGCGCCGCCCCCGAGCTCGGGCGCCTCCTCGAACAGGCGCGCGTAGTGGCGCTCGACGGTCCTGAGCGTCGCCAGCGTGCGCTCGGCGAATTCCTCCGCGTCGCGGTGGCCCATGAACGTCGCGAGATGGGCGATCCCCTGCTCGTCCGAGGGCAGTGTCTGCGTCTGCTGGTCGGCGATCATCTGCAGCCTGTGCTCCAGGCGCCGAAGCACGTCGTAGCAGCGCTCGAGGTCGGCGACGGCCGC